>Ga0070714_100000004_pt1 | contig 310983 bp, 278 predicted proteins | sample LARL83metaG_FD_65450 | JGI IMG/M metagenome (GOLD analysis project Ga0070714, IMG submission 65450) | Corn, switchgrass and miscanthus rhizosphere microbial communities from Kellogg Biological Station, Michigan, USA - LAR L8-3 metaG | ecosystem: Host-associated > Plants > Roots > Rhizosphere... | reverse complement strand
TTCGGCTACCTCGGCCCCAACGGCGCGGGCAAGACGACGACCATCCGGCTCCTGATGGGGCTGATCCACGCCACCTCGGGGTCGGCCTCCATCTTCGATCTTGACGTCGCCGCCCAGGCGGTCGAGGTCAAGCGTCTCCTCGGCTACATGCCCGGCGAGCTGGCCCAGTTCGGCGGCCTGCGCGGCCGCGACATCGCGGGCCATTTCGGCGCGCTGCGCGGCGGCGTCGACGAGAAGCGCGTGAAGGAGATCTGCGAGCGTTTCGACCTCGACCTCGGCCTCAAGTTCCGCGAGCTGTCCTCCGGCAACAAGCGCAAGCTCGCGATCCTGCTGGCGTTCATGCACTCGCCCCGGCTCTACATCCTCGACGAGCCGACGAGCGGTCTCGACCCACTCAACCAGCAGGAGTTTTACAAGCTCGTCCACGAGGCCCAGGCGGGCGGCGCCACGGTCTTCCTCTCGTCGCACGTCCTCTCGGAGGTGGAGCACGTCTGCGAGCGCGTCGGCATCATCCGGCACGGCAAGCTCGTGAAGGTCGCGCGCCTGGAGGACCTGCACGAGATGCACATGCGTCACGTCGACGTCGAGTTCGCCGGCGAAGCCGAGCCCCAGCTCTTCGAGAAGCTCACCGGGGTCACCGACCTGCAGCACAACCACCACAGTGTCACGTTCAAGCTGCGCGGCTCGTTCGAGCCGGTCGCCGACGCGCTCAAGGGGCACCATGTCGTCAACATGGCGAGCCGCGAGCCGAGTCTTGAAGAAGCCTTCCTGGCGTACTACGAAGACAAGGCCGAGGAGGTGGAGGCGTGATCCGCTTCTTCCTGTGGAAGAAGCATCGCAGGGGCCTCCTCGCGTGGACCCTCGGCGGGTTCTTCCTCGCCTTCTTCTACGGCCTCGCCTACCTGCAGGCCGCGGGCACGACTCTCGAGCAGCAACTGGAGTTTGGACGCGTCACCGTGGTGGCCGCCAAGGAGTTCGCGTTTCTCATCCCGGTCCCTGTGCACCCCGAGACGCTCGGCGGGTACGAGCAGTTCAAGTGGCTGGCCTTCGCCACCGACATGATGATCTTCTGGGCCGCGCTCGTCGGAGTCGGCGTGGCGCGAGGCGACGAGGACAAGGGCCTGACCGAGGAGTGGCTCGCGTTCGGCGTCTCCAGGACGCGGTACCTGGTCGCGCGTAGCGCCGCCTTCCTGCTGGCGGCGACCGCCGCCTGTTTCGGCGCGACCCTCGGCGTCTCAGCGGTGGCGCCGTTCGTTCACCAGGACGCGAACCTCCTGGGCGAGATCGGCAAGGCGGTGTCGATGACCGCGGCGGTCTTCTGCGCGTACACGATCGCGCTCCTCATCGCCCAGCTGCCCGCGGAGCGGCAGACCGGCACGGCCCTCGGTGTCGGGGCGATGGTGCTGCTCCTTGTCGTCAATGGTGTCGCCGACACCGTGCCCTCCATGGCGGGTGTGGGCGTCATCTCCCCGTTCCACTGGCTGGAGCTGACGACCTCGGCGGCACCGGGCGGGAAGTTCGACGTCGCCGCGACGATGATCCTCCTGGCCGCGGCTATCGTGCTCCTGGGGGCGTCGTTCTACGTCTTCCAGCGGCGCGACCTGGGCAGTGGGGTCTTCGCGTGGGCCAAGCGCTCGCACAGGGTGGGGCGCGTCGCTTCGCGCAGCCTCTTCCTACGCGCGCCCTGGCTGGAGGGCCTCTGGGAGCAGCGGGTCGGGCTTGCCACGTGGGCGGTGAGCATGCTGGTGCTGGGCTCCTTGATGGCCGGGATTGTGAAGCCCATGGCCGACACCATCCTGTCGGACAAGACGCTCGTGGCCCTGTTCGAGCGTGTCTTCCAGGGGTCCGCCTACGCGGCGTTCCTCGGCTTTATCTGGTTCAGCATCAGCCTCCTGGTCCTCGCCGCGTATGCCGTGGTGCAGGTGTCCAGGTGGTCGGCGCAGGACCAGGAGGGACGCGTCGAGATGCTGCTCAGCGCCCCGGTTTCGCGGAGCCGCCTGGTCATCGACCGGGCGGTGGAATTCGCCCTCGCCAGCCTCGTGATCATCGCGGCCGGCTACATCGGCGTCGTGGCGAAACTGCCGTCCGCCGGGCTTGGCATCGGGAGCGACCGCGTGCTCATCGCGACCGCGCTGCTGTGGCCCTTCACCCTGGCGTTCGGCGGGCTGGGGGTCGCGGTCGCCAGCCGCTGGCCCCGGCTGGCGGTGCCTGGACTGGCGGCGTTCGTGGTCGTCGAGTTCTTCCTGGGCGACCTCGCGCCCCTGTTCAAGGCCCCCGACTGGATCGACAACCTGTCGGTGTTCCACCTGTACGGCAACCCGCTCGTAACCGGGTTCTCAGTGATGCCGGTCGTCTGGATGGCGCTGGTGTTCGTGGCCGGCTTCGGGGCCGCCCTGGTCCTGATGCAGCGGAGGGACGTCGCCGGGGCAGAGGGCGCTTGAGGTGGAGAATGGGCGCGTGACAAATGAAGTCGACCCGACCCTCGATCGCCTCCTGCGCCACATGGCGTGGGCGAATGCGCAGTTCATAGCCAGGCTGCAGTCCCTCGACGACGGCCAGCTGGCGCTGGCGGCGCCCGGTAACGAGTGGACCGTGGCGATGATCCTCGACCACCTGGTCGGAGCGGCGGGACGCTACGCCACCCGGCTCGAGGGCAACGTGCCGCAGCGCGCGCAGGCCGACCCACCCACGGCTGTCGCGCAACTGGCCGACATCGCCACGCGCTGCGCCGACACCGACGCTCGCCTGCGCGCGCAGGCCGCCCTGCCCGAGGGGGTCGTGGAGTACACCTACGACGGCGGCGTCATGCGCCGGGCGCGTTCGACGGTGATCGCCCAATCCATCCACCACGCCACGGAGCACCGGGCGCAGATGGCGGAGGCGCTGGCGACGAACGGGGTGCACGCAGTCAACCTCGACGAGCTCGACCTCTGGGCCTACGGGGAAGCGGAAGGACTCGGGGCCTGACCGCCCCGGGGCATCGGTGATGCCTGACCCGCTGCTGATGATCCCCGGGCCGACGCCCGTGTCGGCCGCCGTCCGCGAGGCGCTCGCCGCGCCTGTCCGCGGACACGCCACCGCGGAGAACGCCGCGAGCCTCGGCCGGATCCGCGACGGCCTGCAGGCGATGGCCGGCGCGCCGACGAGCGATGTCTACGTCATCCCCGGCAGCGGGACGCTGGCGATGGAGATGGCGCTGGTGAGCCACGTCCCACCGGGCGGGCGCGTGGTCATCGTGAACCAGGGCTACTTCGCCGACCGGTTCGACGAGATCTGCGCCAGCCACGGGATTGCCGCCGACCAGGTCAAGGCGGAGTGGGGCCACCGCGTCGACGTCGACGCAGTCCGCGCCGCCCTCGCCACCGGGCCACCCGCGGCACTGCTGACGATCACGCACGTGGATACGAGCACCGGCACTCTCGCCGCCGTCGCCGAGCTGGCCGCCGTGGCGCGCGAGGCCGGGGTCATGGTGCTCCTGGACGGGGTGTGCGCCACCGCGGGGGTCGCGGAAACGCTCGACGACTGGGGCATCGACATCCTCGCCACGGCGAGCCAGAAGGCACTGGCCACCCCGCCGGGGCTGGCCATCATCGTGGCGTCAGCCGCCGCCAGGGCGCGCCGCGCCGAGGTGCCGGCGCGCGGGTACTACACGGACCTCGCGCGGTGGGACGCGGCGATGACGTCGACGGCGTACTTCGCGACGCACGCCACAAGCCTGGTTCGCGCGCTCGATGTCAGCGTCGGCGAGGTCCTCGCCGAGGGGCTCGAAGCCCGCTACGCGCGCCACGCCCGCGTGGCGGCGGACCTGCGGCAGGGGCTGGCGCGGCTCGGCTTCACTCCGCTCACCGAGGAGGCCGCCCTGGCGCCGACCCTCAGCGTCGTCGCGCCGCCGCCGGGCGTGGACGAAGCGGTCGTCCGGCAGGGGTTGCTGGCCCGCGGCATCCTCGTCGCGGGTGGACTTGGGCCCTTCGCCGGGCGGGCTCTTCGCGTCGGCCACATGGGCACCATCGGCGACGAGCAGGCAGCCCTGTTGCTCGACGGGCTCGAGGCCCTCGTCGGCTGACGTTCGACCCCGGCGAGCCCGCCCGGCTATGCGCCGGCAACCTCACGCGCTCGCGGCTCGGGCAGGCGCGCCGGAGCGGGGTTCCGCTTGCTGGCGGCCGCGCTGATCCGCGGCATGGCGCTCAGGCCCATGGTGCCCGCGGCGGCGAGGACGCCGCCCATCAGCGCGCCGGCGACGCCCGGTGAGGCAGCGTCGGCGCCGGCGAGCATGAGGCCCTTGACGGGCGTGCGCGTGCCGAGCCACGTCGAGGCCAGGCGCTCGGGGGTGCCGGCCAGCCCGTACACGGCGCCCCCGGGGTGGCCGGTGAAGTGCTCCAGCGTCAGCGGGGTGGCCAGCTCCCTGTACGCGATGAGGTCGGCGAAGCCGGGAAGGCGCGCGTCGACCATCGCGACCAGCCCCTCGGCAATCTCGGCCTTCAGCTCCTCGTAGTCGCTTCCCCGCCGCTTCCACGCCTGGTCCTGCCACGCCTTGAAGCGCGCCCCGTCGACCCACGTGATGACCTCCGCGGTCGGCCCGGTCGCGAGCGGGTCGCGCAGCGACGGGAACGACACGAAGCAACCGGTCGGAGCTCCGTCCATCACCGCGTCGCGGTTGGCAAAGGCGGCGTCGTGGTCGAAGCCGGAGAAGATCCAGAGATTCTCCCCGCTGACGCCCAGCTCGCGCGGACTGCGCTTCAGGCCGAGGAAGAGCTGCAGCATGGTGGGGCTCTGGCGCGCCGCCACGACCAGCCCGCGCTCGCGCAGCCGCAGGGATTCGGGCAGCAGGCGCGTGTAGGTGGTGTGCGCACCGGCATCGGAGACGACGAGCGGCGCGCGGATGACTCGCTCTTCCTGGCGGTGTCCCTTTCCCAGGCGAACCCGTACGCCGGTGGCACGGCCGCGGGTGACGAGGATCTCCAGCACCTCCGCGTTGACGGCACATTCGCCGCCCGCGGCGGCGATTACCGGCGCGATGGCGGCGGCGATCGCCCCTGCCCCGCCAACCGGGTACCACGCGCCGTCGCGGTAGTGACCGACGACCAGCGCGTGCATCGCGAAGGCGCTCTCGCTCGGAGGCAGACCGTAGTTGCCCCACTGCGACGTGAGCAGCGCGCGCAGCTTCTCGTCGCGGATGTTGCGGCGGAGGTACTCGGCTGTGGTCATCAGGGCGAGCCGGCGACCCGGGATGAGCATGAGCCTGCTCGCCGGCCCCGGGACGAGGCTGGCGGACATCCGCCGGACGTACCAGCCGGCGGCGCGCTTGATATCACGCAGGTAGCGGTCGATCGCAGCCTCCTCGTGCGGGAAGGCGGCCACCAGGTCGTCGCGGAAGTTGCGCCGGCCGGCTCGCACTCCGAACTCGAAGCCGGGGTAGAGGAACCGGTCGAACGTCGGGGGGAGAGGGTGCCAGTCGAGGCTGCCCCCGGTGACCAGGTCCATGACCTCGCGCATCCAGCTGCCCACCCCCATCTCGCCGATGTAGTGGACGCCGGGGTCCCAGCTGTACTCGCCACGCCGGAAGCTGTGCGTGAACCCGCCGAGCTTGAAGTGCTGCTCCAGCACCAGGACGCGCTTCCGGTCGACCCGCGCCAGCACCGCCGCCGCCGCCAGCCCGCCGATGCCGGACCCCACCACGATCGCGTCGTAACTCTCTTCCACAGCCAGTCCTCCAGGCGCCTATCTAAACGGTGTTCAGATTGTAGAATAGAGATGTTTACGATGTCAAGATCCCGCCGCCCCGCCCCCCGCCCCGATCCTCCCGGCCCGAGCCCCGTCCGGGACACGTACCATCACGGCGACCTGCGGCGCGCGCTCGTCGACGCCGGCCGAGAGGTCCTGGCGGAGCGAGGCGTCGATGGCCTGAGCCTGCGTGAGGTGGCCCGCCGCGCGAACGTCAGCCAGGCGGCGCCGTACCACCACTTCGCGGACAAGGGCGAGCTGGTCAGCGCCATCGTGCAGCGCGGTTTCGAGGATTTCAGCTCAGCGATGCGGGCCGGCGCCGAGGCGGCGGGGGGCACCGCGTTGCAGAAGCTCTTCGGGATGGGCGTCGCCTACGTGCGCTTCGCGGCCGCCAACCCGCAGGTGTTCCGCCTGATGTTCCGGCCCGAGCTCCGTGGCGCGGAAAGCGGGCCGGCCGCCATCGCCATGCGCGCGGCCGGGGCCGAGTCGTACCAGGTCTTCCTCGACGGCGTGCGCGCCGCGGTGGAGGAGGGGGCCGTGCAGGGCTCGGTGGAGGACGTCGCGCTGGCGGCGTGGAGCGCGGTGCACGGCCTGTCGACGCTGCTCGTCGACGGCCCCGTCGACCTGGGCGGGCGCACACCCGAGGAGCTGGCCGGGGTCGTCATCGTGAGCCTCGGTGTCGGTATCGCCAGCGGCCGGCTCGAGTAGGGGCCGCGGTCAACCCCCGAGCGCTCAGCCCGGGCGGTTGAGCTCCGCCGCGCGCGCCTCGGAATCCGCGGCGGCGGTCCCGTAGACGCCGCGGGCCATCGTGGACCCCGCCGCCTCCGCGCGGCGGCGGAACACCCGCGCCCGCAGCTCGTGCGCCCCGGGGTCCTGCGGAAACGCCTGCGCCGCGGTTTCCGCGAGGTGGCTCGCCAGGTCGAGCCGCCCCTCGCCGACAAGCTCGTCCGCGCGCCGCGCCAGCGCCTCGGGGCCCCCGGCCAGGCGCGCCACCTCGGCGGCGAGGTCCGCCGCCGGCGCGGGCTCGAGGTGCGCGGGGTCACCGTCGTGCCAGCCGCCATATAGGCGCCACAGGTTGCGCACGATGAAGCCGGGCTCGTCGTATACCGGGCGCAGGTACGGCTTCGCGAGCAGCTCCGCCGGCGGGACCACGCCGCGCACGACCTCGTCGAGGGTCTCGCCCCGGTTCATCCGCGCGAGGGTCTGCGCGACGAGGCTCTCCAGGAGCGAGGCCGTGTCATCGAGGAGCTGCCCGACGCGGTCGGCGCCCACGACGGGGAACCCGTGCCCGGGCAGGAGGACCTCGGGCTGCAGCGCCCGAATGTTCCGCAACGCCTCGGCCCACTCCGCCGGGTAGCGCTGCACCTTCTGCGGGTTGCCGGCGTTGGGGCTGGCCCATGTCACGAGGTCGCCGCAGAACACGACGCGCCGCGACGGCATCCACGTCCAGGTGTGGTCGTCGGTTTCGCCGAGGGCGTGGTGCAGCTCGAATGTCTCGCCACCCACCTCCAGCCGGAGCTCGTCCACGTACGTCTCGTCGGGGTGGCGATAGTCGAGCGGCCAGCTGAGCCCCGGCGCCTGGAACTGGCGCGCGTTGATCGCGGCGTTATACCCGGCGGTCTGGCGGTAGCGCTCGAATCGGCGTGGCACCGCGGCGTGGGCGATGACGCGGGGCGGCGCCCAACCGTGGTCGCGGGCCTCCTCCTCGTACAGCGGCACGCCGAAGACGTGGTCGACGTGGCCGTGCGTGAAGACCACTGTGTCGACTCGAGCTTCGCTCCACTCGCGCAGCCGGTCGCGCACCGTCGGCGCCAGCAGGAAGCTGCCGCTGTCGAAGAGCACGAGGCCGGCGCTCGTCGCCACGGCCGACACGTTCGCGAAGGATGGAATGAAGGCGACGCCCGGCGCGACCTCGACCAGGTCCCCGTGCATCATCGTCACCGGGTGCGCGTCGGCGATGTCGACTTCGCCGCGCCACACCCGGTCGGCCAGCTCGAGCACGTTGTCAGCCATGGACCGCGACCACCCTACTCCAACTCCGGTAGAGTTACGTCCGACGATTGAGTAGCGACGCGCGCGGGAAGCGTCGAGTCGCGGGGGAGCTGCAATGGCTGATCATCTTGGGCGCGGTCGCGGACCGCGCATCGCACTGGCGTCAATGGCCGCCGCCGTCATTGTCCTGGCCGGGGTAACCTCGCTGGCCGCGTCGCCGCCGGCGGCGCGGGCGTCAGCACCGCAACCACTCGGTGGCGCATCCGACCCCGCGGCCGTCTACGCCGCCACGCCGCCGACCGCGCGCCCGACCCCGTCGGCTTCGGTGACAGCGGCGATCCGCGCCGCCGCTTCGGGCGTCGGCCCCCGCTGGGCGTGGAAGGTTGGCGTCGCCCGCGAAAGCGTCGACCCGACCCCCGACGAGATCAAGACCGGCCAGCTTCACCTCGGCGGCTTCGGCATCCTGCCCACCCGCGCGACCAGCGGGCCGCTGGTCGACCCCGGCAACGTCGCCGAGCACATCTACGCCCGTGCCATGGCGGTCACCAACGCCAAGGGCCAGACGTTGATCCTCGCCGCCATCGAAAACCAGGGCACCTTCGCCGCGTACAAGCAGGGGGGCTTCGGGCTCAGCGACATCCGCGCCCAGGTGTCGCACGACACCGGGGTCCCGGTCGCGAACATCGTCATCGACACCGACCACAGCCACGCGGGCCCCGACCTGATCGGGCTCTGGGGTGGCGTGCCGGTCGACTACCTGCAGCGGGTCCACAACCAGGCGGTGAGGGCCCTCGACGAGGCGTACAAGGGGCGCCGCCCGGCCAGACTCCTGGTCGGGACCAATACGCCCACGATGCCGACGCCGGCGCAGGGTCATTACCTCCCCGGGACCGCGACCCCCGGCGAGTACTTCGACCACAGCCAGTTCGGCCCGGACCTCGGCCCGGTGGCGGCGGCGCAGCAGCAGGGTGTGCCGGTGCCCTCCCAGGTGCCCCAGGTCGGCGGGACGGGCTACCGTGACGACCTCGTCGACACCCAGCTGCGCGTCCTCCAGGCCGTCGACCTCGACGGCGACCCGATCGGCACGCTCATCAACTACGCGGCCCACGCCACTGTGATGGGCGGTGACAACACGCTCTACTCCGCCGACTGGCCGGGCCGCGTCGCGCAGGCCACCGAGCAGGCCCTGCACGAGCCTGTGGCGGTCACGATGGTCGCCGACGTGGGCCGCACCCAGCCGCCGCGTCCCAACAGCGACCCTCAGTGCGGCCAGGCGGGCCACATCAGCTGCGACCTCGACAAGCTGGACACCTGGACCCGGCTCTTCACTCCCTACGTGGTGGACGCGGTGGCTCATGCCACGCCTGTGAAGGGCAACCAGGTCGAGAGTGAAGAGGTGTTCACCCGCGAGGTCGCGACGAACCCGGCGCTGTTCGGCGTCACTTACACCGGCGAGGTCCCGGTCCGCGGGTACGGCGCCTATCGCTCGGCGACGCCGCCCTGGTTCACCGGCAACCTCCTTGGCACCTTCGCCTCGGCCCACCGCCTCGGGGACATCCTGCTCACGGCCAACCCCGGCGAGGCCTACCCGGACATCCGCTTCGGCATGCTCAACAGCATCGCCTCGCCGCAGGTGGCGTTCACCTTCGGCCTGGCCAACGACCAGCTTGGCTACCTCGTTGCGCCGGCGAGCGAGTACGGCTGGATCACGTACAGCCAGCCGGGCAATGACAACGCCTTCTTCAATGTCAGCGCGCAGTACGGCGACCACCTGATGTGCACGCTGACCAGCGCGGCCGCCGCGATCGGGTTCCCGGCGAACGGCAACGCCTCGCCGTACGGCCCGAACGCCGTGTCGCCGAACTGCGGCGCGCTCACCGCCTCCGACGCCGTGCCCGAAGGCCCGGCGCCGCAGCAGCCGTGGCCCTTCGGCGACGGCGTCGCCCTTCCCTCGCCGTTCCCCCAGTAGCTTGACCTGGGCCGGGGCGGCGCGCCCGCCCCGGCCTCGAAGCTAGATCTCCCCCGCGATGAAGGGCTTGGTCGTCGGCGCGGTGTGCGCCACGCCGCGCGGCTCGGCGGTCACCGCCAGGGTGTCCCCGGGGCGGAGGGCGCTCTGCACCACCAGGAGCTTCGTCCCGTCGGCCTCCGGCAGGAAGGCTCCGGCGGGGATCGGCGCGCCACCGCTCGGGATGACCCACAGCTCGTACTCCTGGGTGCCCGCGGGCGTGGCGAGGCCACGCAGGCTGACGAGCGCGAGGTGCTGGTTGGCGAGGTAGGAGACCGCGCCCGTGCGCACGCCGCCGGCGTTGGTCAGGTTGCCGGTGCGCACCTGGGCGCCGAGCTGGGCCACGCGCGACCGCGTGTCGTCGAGCTGCCGCTGCAGCGCCACGTTCCAGCTCACGAGCGCGACCGCCGCGATCGCGGCGGCCGCCCACGAGTACCTGATGGCCGGGCGGGCGGCGAAGGGCAGCCGCAGCACCGGCCGCGCGGGCCGCGGCAGGAACGGCAGCACCCCGTGGCGCCGTCGGGGAATGGCGTCGATGCGCGCGCCCAGCCCGGCGGGCGGGGCCAGGGGCTCGACCGACAGCGGCAGCGCGCCGACCACGTCGGCCATGGCCCCGAGGTTCTCCGCGCACGTCTCGCACTCGGCGAGGTGCCGGCGCACGAGGGCGGCGTCACCCTCACTGAGGGCGCCGAGGGCAAAGCCCGCCAGCAGCTGGTCGACCTGTTCGTGCGTGCTCATCGTTGGATCAACCCCCTTCCCACGAGATATGAGTGCAGTTTTTCGAGGCCGAGCCGCTGCCGGCTCTTCACGGTACCGAGCGGCAGGTCGAGCTGCGCCGCCACCTCAACCTGGGACAGGCCCCCGAAGTAGCTGAGCTCGATCGCCTGGCGCTGTTCGGCCGGGATGGAGGCCATGGCGTCGCGCAGCGCCTTTCGCTCCAGGCCTACGGACACCGCCTGCCAGGGGTCCGACTCAAGCCCGCCCGCCTGCACCTCGGGCTCGAGCGCGACCTCGCGGCGCTCGACGCGCTGGCGGCTGCGGAGCCCGTCGATCGCCCGGTTGCGCACCGCGGTGAGGAGCCAGGTGCGCAGCGTCCCGCGCTGCGGGTCGAAGCGCTCGGGTTTGCGCCACAGCGCGGTCATCACCTCCTGCACGACGTCCTCCGCCCTACCGGAGTCGCCCACGATCCGGACCGCCAGCGAGTAGGCCAGCCCGCCGTAGCGGTCGTAGACGAGACGGAGCGCGCCGGCGTCGCCGGCGCGCAGCGCCTCGAGCGTGTCCACGTCCTGGGCCAGCAGGGTGGCGCTGGTTCCCTCAGGTGGACCGCTCATGTCACTCAGGACTCTTGGGCGTCAGGCCGCGTGGCCGTACTTGCCGGTCGTGGCGTAGCCGGGGTGGTTCTGCGAGACGAGCACCACCAGGATGACGGTGACCCCGACCACGACATGCGGCAGCCAGACGTTGATCGACTTGTCGGCGAAGCCGAACAGGAACGGTGACGTGGCGAGAAGCAGCGAGGCGACGAAGTCGACAACGAGGTGATACGACATCGGGAGCACCTTGATGATGCCCCACTCGTAGTTCGTGAAGACGCTGTAGACGATGAGCCCGACGCCGAGGACCCGTGGGATCCAGGCGGCGGCCGCCACGTTCGAGAACTGGAAGATGTTCGGCGCGAGGATCAGGGCGACGCCGACGACGTAGTCGAGGGCCCCGTGGACCCTGGTGGGAAGGAAACGCATCCGGTACCTCCTTGAGGTTGCATCCGCGGCCCGGCTGGAAGGCCCCGATCGATGAAGGGCTGTGCCGCTGACATGGATACGTCGCGCGCGCTCGTGTGGATCACCCGAGCTTACGAGTCAAGCCGTCGGCAGGCTGGTTGACGCTGCCACAGGTGTCGCCGACACTGGGGCGACCCGATGAACCTCCTGTCGCCCCGCAGCCTCGAGGCCGCGGCGGCCAACCTGCCGCGCGTGGTCGGCGGCGGCATCGCGGACCTCCGCCCGATGCCCCGGACCATGATCGACCACGGCCCGCAGAGGGCGCTCTACCGCTACGAGCCCGCACCCGGTGTCGCGCCGGCGGGCCCTCCGGTGCTCCTCGTGCCACCCCTGGCCGCGCCCGCCCTCTGCTTCGACCTCCGCCGCGGGTGCAGCCTCGTCGAGCACCTGGTGCAGGGTGGGCGCCCGACGTACCTCGTCGACTACGGGCGCATCGCCTTCTCCGACCGGGCCCTTGGGATCGAGCACTGGGTCACCGACGTGGTGCCCGCCGCGGCCCGCGCGGTGCGACGGGACAGCGGGCGGAGGCCGATCCTCGTGGGCTGGTCGCTGGGCGGCATCTTCACGCTGTTCGCCGCCGCCTCCAACCAGCGCCTACCGGTCGCGGGCGTCGCCGCCATCGGCACTCCGTTCGACATCACCCGGGTGCCGCTGGTGGCGCCGATGCGGCCGCTCGTCAACCTCACCGGCGGCCGCATCCTGACCACCGCCTACCGGCTGCTGGGTGGCGCGCCCGCGCCCCTCGTCAAGCGCGCATTCCAGCTGACGAGCGCCGACAAGTACCTGACCAAGCCGATCGCGATCCTGACGCGCCTCGACGACACCGACTTTCTCGCCCAGCTAGAAGCGGTCGATCGCTTCACGGACCGCATGCTCGCCTACCCGGGGCGCACCTTCGGCCAGCTCTACCACCGGCTCTTTCGCACCAACTCCCTGGCCGAGGGGCGCCTCCGCATCGGGGGCCGCGAACTCGATGTCGCTGACGTCCGCGTCCCGGTCCTGGTCATCGCCGGCAACGACGACGTGCTGGCGCCCCGCGACGCCGTGCACCACGTCACGTACCTGCTGACGGGGTCGCCGTTCGTCGACTACCACCGCGCCCCGGGGGGCCACCTGGGCGTCCTCACAGGCCGGCGCGCGCGCGGCACGACGTGGCGGCACCTGGACCGCTTCATCGACCGGCTCGCGGAAAAGCCGGGGCGGGGGAAGACCCCCCGCCCGGTTTAGCTCTTCGTCGCCCCCCGCGCCGACCACGCCGCGCAGCCGAGCGCGACGAGCGCGATGACCGCCAGCGCGGCCAGGCCGATCGGCGGCAGCAGCGGACCGCCGCTCGTGTTCGGTGTCGCCGTGGTGGCCGCGGTGGCGGCGCCCGGCACCGGTGCCGAGAAGGTCCCGGTGCGCCCCGGCGCCGTGTAGGTGATCGCCTCCTGGAAGATGTGCTGCGCGGGGTAGGTGGGCGCGTAGCTCGAGAGCCCGAACGGGTGCTGGTACTTGTCCGTCGGGTCCGGGAGCATCGCGCCGAAGAACACGATGCGGCCCTTGCCAAGCGTCAGAGTGCCAAGGCTCGTCTTGTCGGTGGCGCTGCCTTCGGCGCCGCGCGCCGCGGTCGGGTTGTCGCCCGGGTCGGTGGTCGCGACCGTGTGGCCGCCGAGCTTCTCCCACGTCGCGCGGTTGACCATCCAGATCGGCGCCATGTTCTTGGTCTGCGAGTCCGGGGTGCCGGCGGCCCAGTGGCCGTCGCGCTCGGCGCGGACCTCGTACCCGATGGCGATCGGGTCGTACGTCTGGCGCCGCGTGCTGCTGCCCGGTGCGAAGACGCCCTTGATCAGCGGGTCGTTGCTGTCCTGGATGTCGACGTAGCCGACGTAGTCATAGCCGTACTTCACGTCGTCGGCGTGGATCACGCCCATGTCCACCAGCGCCCGGATGGCGCCGTCCGTGAGGACCAGGTTCCCGCCGTTCTCGACGAACTGGCGCAGCTTCCCGTAATAGGACGCCGGGTCCGGGTCGTTGCCGGTCGCGTCCTGGGGCAGGGGGTTGTTGACCAGGACCAGCGTGTCGAGGCTGCCCAGGTTGCTGCCGGCGGCGACGTCGGAAGGGTTGAGCGCGACAAACGGCGTCGACGAGTACTTCGACGTGTCCTGCAGGTACTTCATCGACGTCGCGTGGTACGCGTCCTGGGTGAAGCCGTGCGGGAAGTACGGGTTGCCGCCCGGGGTGTTGCCCGGGAACTTCGGGTCCGGCGGCGTGGGGTTGTTCGCCTCCGTGAGGACGGCGGGGTTGTACACGTAGCCGACGTGGCCCTTGGGGTTGATGACGGTCTTGATCTCGTGCTGGGCGATGGCCTGGACGAGGGTCGTCTGGATCGCCGCGCGCGCGGAGTCGATGAAGAACTGCATCAGCGGCCCGTTCCAGTCGGAGTTGGCGCCGGGGTAGCAGTTGTTCTCGTAGTCGGTGCCGATGCCGTCGGGGGCGCTGCCGCCCTGCGCCATCCAGAAGCCCCACGCGCCCGTGACGGTGTAGCTCAGGAGGTCCCACGCCTGCCCGATCGTCGACCAGTCGGTGGAGCCGACGGTGGAGCCGGTTCCGAACGCCCCGCCTGAGGCGGAGCGCAGCTGGGAGTAGAGGCCCGGGTCGCCGATGTGCTGCCCCACGGAGGCGTCCATGTTCGACTTGACCCGGAGGGCCATGTCCTCCATCAGCTGCATGCGGTGCGGGTCGAACTGCCCGTCGGGGATGAGGATGTCAGCGGGGAATGGGAGTGGCCCGTGGATGTCCATGAAGGCGTCGAGCTTGTGGTTGGCCAGGATCCTCTCGATGTACTTCCAGCTGGCGATCGCCTCCGACTCGGTCAGCGTCGGGTTGAGCCCCGGGGAGTTCGACGGGTAGGTGCCGACCGGCTGGCGGAAGATCCAGCCCACCGACGGAGCCTCGCGGTTGGTGTTGACGCCCCGCCCGTTCTCCTCCGAGTAGGTGAAGCGGGCGTTGCCGTACTGGCTGGGCGCGGACGGGCGGCTGTTGCTCTGCTGCTCGGCGACCATGTTCGGCGCATCCTGGTCACCCGAGCGCCAGCCGTCCGGGGAGATCCACATGAAGAAGATGTGCTCGTGCTTCAGCAGGTCGGCGACGTTCATGGTCCGGTTCACGCCGTCCGGGCCGACGCCGTTGTTGAGGGTCGTCGGCGCATTCGGCAGCCCCTGCGGGTTCCCTGACGCCCCGATGGCGAGGTCCTCGACCTCGCGAATGGCCGCCTCCCGGCCGCACGGCTCGGCCGAGTGCGCCTCGGTGATGATGACGAAGGACTTGTCCTTGTCCGGGACCCGGAAGTCGGTGACCTCGCTGACGTAGACCGGGAGCCCGTCGCCGGTGTCCTTCGGGTCCCACGGAGGGATGCCGTCGGCCCCGATCGAGACGGCCCACGGGTCGTGCAGGACGTCGGAGAGCTTCTCGAACTTGACGTAGTTCGGGTACATGGACTGGAGCTGGTTCATGCCGTCCGCGAACTCGCTGCGGCCGAGCGAGTCCGGCCCGAGCTGCGTCCAGTTGGTGCTGGCCGCGGGCTCCTGGAACACGCGCGGGCACGGCGGTGGGGCCAGGTGGTTGGTGCCGGCGCAGACCGGCGTGGCGCCGGCCGTGATCGGATTCAGGTTGAGGACCGCGCCGACGAGCAGCACGCTCATGAGCACAGTCAAAGCCCGCTTGAACATGTACAGCCTCCCTCCCAGGCGCCCTACGCCCCCGGGTCCCTTCGTGGCGCCTATTGTTGGCGGGCCGCCCGGCATGTGTCAAGCGGGGCGCGGCCTCATAATGTACCGGCCCAGGGGGAATTCGACTATGACCAGGAACGGCGGAAGCAGCTTCGACTGGCTCGTGCGCGCGCGCGGCCTACTCGCCGGCGACTCGGCGGCGGCCCGGTCCCTTCGCATCCTCGTGGTGCTGCTCGTGGCCCTGCTGGGACTCGAGTTCTGGACCCTTTCCACCGTCACGTCGCCGAGCGTCAGCGGCAGGCAGCTGAGCTACAGCGGGCTGCTCCAGGACGCCGACCGGTCGCTGCTGCTGTCGGCGGTCTTCCTGCAGGAGGACCAGTACGTCCAGGGCCGGCTCTGCTCCACGGCCGCGCAGAACGGGGTCTGCAAGGGCTCCGCGCAGGCCTACTACACGGCGCTGGACCGCACCTCCGGCTCTCTCGCCCTGCACGACGCGCTCGCCGCGAAGGGAGTCGCCGTCTCGAACGACCCCCAGTCGTTCAAGAGCGCGCTGCGCTTCCTGATGACCTTCCTGCTGCCCCTCCTGATCCTCGTCGTCGGCTTCGGCATCATCTTCGTGTCGCGCACCGGGCAGAGCTCGATCTCGGACGTCATCGGCTTCGGCCGCGTCCGGAAGCGCAGCGGCGAGCGGGTCTCGACGGGCGTCACGTTCCGTGACGTGGCCGGAGCGGACGAGGCGGTGGCCGAGCTGGCCGAGGTCCGCGACTACCTCCGCGCGCCCGACCGCTACTCCGAGATGGGGGCGCTGCCCCCGAAGGGCGTCCTCCTTCTCGGCCCGCCGGGGTGCGGCAAGACCCTGCTGGCCCGGGCCGTGGCGGGCGAGTCCGAGGTGCCGTTCTTCTCGATGTCGGGCGCGGAGTTCGTGGAGTCCCTCGTCGGCGTCGGCGCGGCGCGGGTGCGCGACCTCTTCCGCCAGGCCCAGGAGAACGCCCCGGCAATCATCTTCATCGACGAGCTCGACGCCGCGGCCCGGCGCCGCAACGTCGGTGGCGGCAGCGGTGGCGCCGACGAACGCGAGCAGACGCTCAACCAGATGCTCGTGGCCATGGACGGGTTCGAGATCTCGAGCGGCATCGTCGTCATCGGCGCGACCAACCGGCCCGACATCCTCGACCCCGCGCTGATGCGGCCGGGCCGCTTCGACAGGCACATCACCGTCGACGAGCCCGACGTCAACGGGCGCCGAGCGATCCTCGAGCTGCACGCGGGCCGGCGGCGGTTGGCGGGCGACGTCGACTTCGACCTCCTGGCTCACCGCACGCCCGGCTTCACCGGGGCGGACCTCAACAACGTCGTCAACGAGGCCGCGCTCCTGGCCGTCCGCGGCTCGCGGGACGAGGTCTCGATGGCACACCTGCTGGAGGCGGTGCAGCGAGTCATCGCGGGCCCGCAGCGCTCGGGCCACCTCATGAGTGAGGAGGAGCGCCAGCGCCTCGCCTACCACGAGAGCGGCCACGCCGTGGTGGCGGCGGCGCTGGGCATGGCCGCGAAGGTGCACCGCGTCTCCATAGTGGCGCGCGGCCGCGGCCTGGCCCAGGCGCAGGTGGGCCAGCGCTCGGACCGCGTCCTCTTCACCCGGCGCGAGCTACTGGACGAGATGACGATGGCGATGGGCGGGTCCGCCGCCGAAGAGCTGCTCTTCCACGACGCGAGCACGGCGGCCGAGAACGACATCGAGCGGGTCACGGAGCTCGCCCGGCAGGTGGTCGGGCGCTACGGGATGTCAGAGGAGCTCGGGCCGGTGCGCTACATGGGCAAGGACGTGGACATATACCTCGGCGGCGAGAGCGACGCGCTTGTCACGATGGCCCCGGTTACGCTGCAGGAGTTCGACCGCGAGGTGCGCAACATCGCCGAGTACGCGCGGCAGCGCGCCGGCGAGCTCTGCGCCAAGCACCGAGACGGCCTGGACGCGATGGCTGAGAGGCTGCTCGACATCGAGACGATCGAGGGCCCCCCGCTCGACTCCCTGCTGAAGCTTGTCCCAGGCCCGGTCGGAGCCGGCGCCCAGACCGCCCGGGGCGCGGCTGGGAACGGCGCGGGAAGCACCAGGGCAACCGCGCGTCGCCGCGGGCCGAGCAGGGCAGGGACCTGACGCGGCTTCGCGCCCTCGCGGGGGCACTCGTTCTCCTCGGCCTCGTCGCGCTCCCGGTCCGCGCCGAGCCGCCGCCCATCCCGCCGCTCCCGACGATCACGGCGAACCCGACCGTGCCCCAGATGGGCCCGCAGCCCGGGAACCAGGCCGCACCCTGCTCGTTCAGGGCGCTTGGCGCCAGCGAGATTCGCACCCTGTACACGCTGGCCGGGCCGTCGCTCTTCGGCCTCGACCCGCAGGCGCCCTGCCACCTCTTCCGCTCGCTCAGCCACAGCATTCTGCGGAGCGACTCATCCGGCGCGGCCTGGGTGAGCGCGTTCGTCGACAACTCGACGTCGCCTGTCAGGACCGGGCCCGTCGTGTTCAGCCCGGTTGTGCCGGGCGGCACCGGGCAGGTCTTCTTCTACGACCAGGGCGCGAACAACGGGGTCTTCTTCAGCCCTGATGACGGCGGCACCTGGCAGCAGCGGGATGGCAACCTGTACGCGGCGGGCGGCGCCGGGCCGACGAGCGGCATCGCCGCTTTCGCCGTGGCGCCGTCGAACCCCAACTTCGTGTACCTCGCCGGCGGGGGCGCCGGCGAGACGCTGATGTACTCGTCGACGGACGGTGGCAACACCTGGACCGCCGTCCAGGCGCCGACCCAGGACATAACCACGCTCACTGTCGACCCGACCGATCCCTACAAGGTGTTCGCCGCGGGCGGGGCGCCGAGCACGACCACGGCGCAGGTCTACGGCTCGACCGGTGGCACGCCGCCCAACTTGGTGTGGGAGTCGACGAACGCCGGGAACAGCTGGACCTCACAGCCGGGACCCACGGACGGCCCGCCCCTGCAGCTACTCGCGACGCACCCCCCGGAAGGCCTGAGGCTACTGGCCACGACCGTCGCGTCGAACGGCGCCGGGCGCACGTTCTACCACAGCACCAACGGCGGCGCCTGGCTGCCGGTGACGGTGGCGCTCGGGGTCGCGTCGGCTTCGGCGGTGGCGTTCAACCCGGCGCGCCCTGACGAGATGGTCATCGCCGTCGGGGGACAGCAGGCCGGCGCGAACGGGTTGGGCCTCCTCGCCAGCTACGACGGCTTCGAGACCACCGCGTACTTCAAGTTCATCCCCACGACCTCCCGGGTGGTGGCCATCCAGGCCGCCGCCGACACCCGTGGCGACTTCTTCGTGCAGCGGACCGCCGGGCAGGAGGACTCCGTCTACGCCTTCCGCACCTCGGCGTTGATCCCACCCCCGATCCATGCCTCGCTGCCTGAGCAGCAGCCGGTCAAGGTCTGCCCCCTCCACGCGCTGCCGCCGCCAGGGCCGACGCAGAACCCGTGGGTGTACGACAGCGGTGCGATCGCCTATGACGGCCACTACCTCGTGTACACGCAGGACACGGAACGAGCCGGCACGAACCCCCTGAACCTCACCGGCAACACCTCCACGCCGAAGGCGCCTGGCGTGCTGTACCGCGTCGACCCCGCGACGTGCAGCGAAGCGCCACCCCTCACGGTGCGCAACAGCCAGGGCAACCCGATCGACATCCACGAGCTCGCCTACGACCCGCGGTACGTCCTGGCTTCGGGGGCGCAGGGCGCCATCCTCGCCGAGGGCGGCGTCACCGAGGACCCCGCCATCCCGAAGGACCGGGCGCCGGTCTACGCGCTCGATCCCGTCACCGGCAGGCAGGAGCTGGCGTTCACGGCCTACTGCACCGACCAGCAATCCGGGACGTGCTTCGCGCACGACCCGAACGTGCTGGCCTATGACCCGTACCAGGACAACGTCTGGACCACGGTGCCGGACCCCGACCTCGGCGCCGGCTTCAGCTCGGCGCAGCTGCCTTCACGGCGCGGCGCACCGGCAGTCCCGATCCCGACCTGCCTCTCGAAGTACCACGTGCCGCAGTCGATCGGGTCGCCCCTGCCCTACCTGTCGACGATGGCGTTCGGGTCGCAGGACATCGCCTACTTCCAGCTCGAGGACGACTTCACCGTGGTCCGCGTGCAGATGAGCAACTGCCGCACGCTGGGCGGGTTCATCCACGCGACCTACACGGAGGGCGACGACGAGGACGACCAGATGGCCTGCGACCCCGTCACGTTCGGGATCGGGTCCCCGCACCGGATCGGCACGGGCACGTCGGTGCTGTGGATCCGCAACGTGCACGACCCGAAGCAGGGACAGGTCGACTACAACAACCAGCTGATCACCGCGCGCGGCAACACGGTCGCGGCCTACCCGATCCCCGACGGGTACTGCCCGTTCCCGACCCTGATGTCGTTCGATTCGCAGGGCACGGTCACCGCCGGCACGACCCAGACCGTGTGCGCCACCCTGGTGAGCGCGGCGGCCGGGACGCACGTGCCGCTCGGCGGCCAGGAGGTCGACTTCGAGCTGGGCACCACCATCGTCGCGAGGGTGACGACGGACGCCTCGGGCCGGGCCTGCGCCACCCTCGCGCTCGCACGCGACGCGGGCGGGCTCCCGCTCACGGCGCTGTTTGCCGGGAACCAGGCATACCTGCCCTCGCGCGCGGCCGGACCCAGCGTGCTCGCGGCGGTTGTGGCGCGATCGTTCTCGAACCCGCCCCCGCGCTTCGTCCAGCCCAACCCGCCCCAGCCGCTGCCGCCGGCGACGGTGCCGGCGCCGCCCGCGGCCGCCCAGGGCGCGCAGCAGCAGACGGTCCAGCAGCTGACGGGGCAGACGCAGCCCTCGATGATGACCGAGCGCCAGAAGCAGGCGAGGGTCGTGGCCCAGCTGATCAACGGCGACCGCCAGGAGGGCCTCCTCGCCAGCCGCGCGACGGTGCCGGCCGCAGCGCTCTTCGAGCTCGGCGCCGGGGCGTTACTGGGCGGCGCCTTCCTGTGGCTCGGCGAGTCCTGGCTGAGACGGCGGTTCCGGCCGCGCCCGGCGGCGCTGCGTCAGCGAGGGCGCGAAGCCCGACGCTAGAGCGCTGACTGGCGGCGGAACCTCCAGTAGCGCGCGCCCAGGAGGCGCGCCAGCGGGAAGGAGGTCAGCTCGTCGAGGTGACGCTCGACTGCCGCCCGGAGGCGGGTGGCGGCCGCCGCCGGGTCGAGGTGCGCCGGCGCCGGCTCGGGGATCACTTCGTCGATGATGCCGAGGCGCGCGGCGTCGGCGCTGGTCAGCCTTAGCGCCTCGGCCGCGTCGCGCTTGCGCGAGGCGTCCCGCCACGTGATCGCCGCGCACGCCTCGGGCGACGCGACGCTGTAGATCGCGTGCTCCAGCATGAGGACGCGGTCGCCGAGCGCGAGCGCGAGCGCGCCGCCGCTGCCGCCCTCGCCGATGATGGCGGTCACGATCGGCACGCGAAGGTCAGCCTGCACCGTGAGGCACTCGGAGATCGCCCAGGCCTGGCCAGCGCGCTCGGCGGCGACGCCCGGGTAGGCGCCCGGCGTGTCGACCAGGGTCATCACCGGCATTCCGAAGCGCTCGGCCTGGCGCATCAGGCGCATGGCCTTGCGGTAGCCCTCCGGGTGCGCCATCCCGTAGTTGCGGAAGCGCCGTTCCTCGAGCGTGCGCCCCTTCTGCTGGGCGATGACCATGATCGAGCGCCCGTCGAGGAGCGCCGGGCCCCCGACGATCGCCCGGTCCTCGCCGCCGTCGCGGTCTCCATGGAGCTCGAAGAAGTCATCGCACATGCGCGCGATGTAGTCGAGGGAGTACGGGCGCTCCTCGTGGCGCGCGAGCTCGACGGTCGGCCAGGCCGTCATGCGTGGAGGAGCCCGGCCGCGGGCTCGGCCCGGGCGATGGGGTAGAGACGGATGAGCCGGGCGAGCGCCTCGCGCAGCTCACGCCGGTCCACCACCTTGTCGACGAAGCCGTGCTCCAGCATGAACTCCGAGGTCTGGAAGCCGGGCGGCACCTGCTCGTGCGTGGCCTGCGTGATCACGCGCTCGCCGGCGAACCCGATGGTCGCCGCGGGCTCGGCGATGATGACGTCCGCGCTGGCGGCGAAGGACGCCATCACCCCGCCCATGGTCGGGTCGGTCAGGATGCTGATGTAAGGCACCGGCACCTCCGCGAGGCGCGACCGGGCGATGCTGGTCTTGGCCATCTGCATCAGCGACAGGAGCCCCTCCTGCATGCGCGCGCCGCCCGATGCCGTCACCGCGATGAACGGCAGCGCCCGCGCCGCCGAGCGCTCCATCGCCCGCGCCACTCTCTCCCCGACGACCTGGCCCATGCTGCCGCCGATGAAGCCGAAATCCATGACGGCCACCCCCACCGCCCGTCCCATCACCTCCCCGGCGCCGGTCAGGACGGCCTCCGAGAGCCCGGTGCTGCGGCTCGCCTCGTCGAGCCGGTCCTCGTAGGCGACAAGGTCCACGAAGCCGAGTGGGTCGACCGGCCTCAGCTCGCGGTCCCACTCCTCGAGCCGGCCGTCATCGAGCAGCTGCGCGACCCGCTCGCGGCTGCCCACCCGGTGGTGCCGCCCGCACCCCGGGCAGACGCCCAGGTTTCGCGCGATCGCGTCCGGCGCGTGGCACTCGCCGCACCGCTGGCACGGCCGGTAGGTCCTGACCCTCACGAGCCCCAGGTGAGAACGGTGGCGCCCCACGTCAGGCCGGCGCCGAAGCCGACGAGGAGCACGCGCTTCCCCGGCTCGAGACGGCCCGTCTGGACCGCCTCGTCGAGGGCCAGCGGGATGGACGCGGACGACGTGTTGCCGTAGCGGTCCAGGTTGAGGACGAAGCGCTCCATCCCCACCCCGAGCCGCCTCGCCACCGCCTCGACGATGCGCGCGTTGGCCTGGTGCGGAACCACCAGGTCGACCTCGCCCGGGGACACATCGGCGAGGGCGCACGCGCGTCGGCTCGCGTCCTCCATGGCGAGGGTCGCTGCCTTGAAGGTCTCGCGCCCATCCATTCGCAGCGCCTCTGACGCGCCGTCCTCCGTCGCGCCGAAGTAGATCAGCTGCGACTTGGAGCCGTCGGCGCCCAGCACGAAGCTCTCGAACCCGTGGGTGTCCGAAGGGCCCAGGACCGCGGCCCCGGCGCCGTCGCCGAAGAGGATGCAGGTGGTTCGGTCGGTGTAGTCGAGCAGCCGGCTCATCACCTCGGAGCCGACGACCAGCGCGCGGCGCACCGTCCCGCCGGCGATGTACCGCTCGGCGACGGAGACGGCGTACAGCCAGCTGCTGCACGCCGCCAGGACGTCCACGGCCAGCGCGCCCTGGGCGCCCAGCAGGCGCTGGAGGTGGCAAGCCGTGGCGGGGAAGGGCTGGTCGGGGGTGCTCGTGCCCAGCACGATGAGCTCGATCTCGGACGGCAGCACCTCGGCGGCCTGCAACGCCCGGCGTGACGCAGGCAGCGCGAGCTCCGCCGTGCTCACTCCCGCAGTGGCGCGGCGACGCTCGGCGATCCCGGTGCGCTGGCGTATCCACGCGTCCGATGTCTCGACGACGCGGGCCAGGTCATCGTTGGTGACGCGCGCCTCCGGGACGTTGGCGCCGATCCCGAGGACGGCGGCGCGGGGCCGCCGCGTGGCATAGGCGAGCTCAGGCAAGACGCAGCCGCCGCACTAGTTGGCGGACGTGAACACGAGGGTGGCGTTGTGGCCGCCGAAGCCGAAGGAGTTGTTCAGGGCGACGTCGACACGGGCCCGGGCGGCTTCGCCGCGGACGTGGTTGAGGTCGCACTCGGGGTCCGGGTCGTCGAGGTTGATCGTCGGCGGCAGCCAGCCGGTGGAGATCGCCTTCACGCACACGAGCGACTCCAGCGCGCCCGCCGCGCCGAGGAGGTGGCCCGTCATCGACTTGGTGCTGCTCACCCTGACGTCGCGCTCGCCGAAGATGGCGCGGATCGCGCGCGCCTCGGCCGCGTCGTTAAGAGGGGTGGAGGTGCCGTGCGCGTTGACGTAGTCGACCTCGTCGGCGCCCAGCCCCGCGCGCTCCAGGGCGCGCTTCATCGAGCTCTTGGCCCCGCGCCCGTCCGGCTCCGGCGCGGTGATGTGGTGGGCGTCGGCGCTCGCCCCGTAGCCCGAGACCCTCGCCAGCACCGGGGCGCCGCGACGGGCGGCGTGCTCCGCGGACTCGAGCACCAGGACGGCCGCGCCCTCCGCGATGACGAAGCCGTCGCGCGCCCGGTCGAACGGCCGGCTGACCAGCTCGGCGGGCGCGGCGCTCTGGCTGAGCGCCCGGGCCGCGATGAAGCTGGCCACCGCCACGGGCGTGATGCACGCTTCGCTGCCGCCCGCGAGCATCAGGTCGGCGTCGCCGCGGCGGATGATCTCGGCCGCCTCGCCGATGGCGTGGGCGCCGGAGGCGCAGGCCGAGACCAGGCCGAAGTTGGGGCCGCGCAGGTCGAACTGGATGGCCACGTTGCCCGAGGCCATGTCCGCGATCATCATCGGCACGACGAACGGGCTGATCCGGCGGTAGCCATCGCGCTCCAGGGTCACGGTGGCCTGCTCGATCTCACGCAGGCCGCCCACCCCGGAGGCGATCAGCACGCCGCAGCGCTCGGGGTCCAGCCCCTCGCGCGCCCCGGCCCCGCTCAGCGCCTCGTGGGCGGCGGCGACGGCGAACTGGCTGAAGCGCGCCATGCGGCGGGCTGTCTTCTTCCCGGCCGTCGGCTCGGGGTCGAAGCCGGCGACCTCGCCGGCGATGTGGACGGGGAGGTCGGAGCTGTCGAACTGGGTGATGGGGCGGATGCCGGACCGGCCCTCGATCAGCGCCCCCCACGTGGCCTCCGCGTCGAGGCCGACGGGGCTGACGCAGCCGAGCCCGGTTATCACGACATCCGGCATCAACACCTCCGACCGAGACGTGGGCGCGCCGCGACGGCGCTCGACGTCTACCCTAAGTCGCCAGCCCCCCGGATGGTTACGGCCGGCCTCAGTCCGCGATGTAGTCGCGGCGCAGCCCGAGCCGCTCAGGCACGTGGAACTGCAGCATCTTGGCGGCGGCGAGGGTGGCGTTGTGCGGGCGCAGCTGCGACACGACGACCATCACCGCGAACGAGAGGGGAACGGTGACGAGGGCCGGCTGGGCGAGGATCACGGCGGCGGCGGGGTACTGGTTGAGGGCCGCGCCGACGGGCGCCCACGCGGCTCCGACCATCGTCGTCACGATCGCGGCTGTCGCGGCCACCGCGCCGACGGTGGCGCCGAGCGCCGCTCCCAGCAGGTTGAGGCGGGGCCACCAGATACCGAGCACGAGAAGCGGGAAGAACGAGCTGGCCGCGATCGCGAACGCCCAGCCCACCAGCACGCTGATGTCGAAGTGCTCGACGAGCACGCTGCCGGCCACGCCGATCCCAGCGAAGAGGAGCGCGCTCAGCCGGAAGGCCCGCGTCCTGGCCTTCGGCGAGGAGTCGGGGCGCAGCCAGCGGCCGTAGACGTCATGGCCCAGCGCGCCGGCGAGGGAGACGAGCAGCCCGCTAAGGGTCGAGGCGAACGCGGCGAAGGCGCCGGCGGCGAGGAGCCCCGACAGCGCGTCGCGCATGAAGGACGAGGTCAGCGCCTGCGGCAGGACGAGGACCACGGTGTCCGTGAGGTCACCTGAGTAGAGCTGGGGGGTGCGCAGCCGGCCCAGCAGCCCGTAGAGGGGCGGCCAGATGTAGAAGAGGCCCAGCAGTCCGAGCACGATGAGCGCCGTCCGGCGCGCTGCGCGCCCGTCCCGGTTCGTGTAGAAGCGCACGAGGATGTGCGGCAGCCCGATCGTCCCGAACACGATCGCGATGATCAGCGAGTAGGTGAAGAGGAGGGGATGATGGCTGCCGCCGGCGAGCGGGCCGAACGGCTGCAACCACTGCGCGGTCGAGCTGATCGGGGTCTGGGCCCCGAACGGCAGCGGGCTGCCGGAGGCGACGACGGCTGTCGCCGGGGCGCGCCAGCGCAGGGTCCCGGCCGGCAGCAGCTCGGAGGACGGCGCGATCGTCACCGGCCTCGGGTTGGTCGCGCCCGGCGGGCGCGCCTGCTCGGTCGAGAAGGCCAGCACGGAGCCGGTGCCCGCCCCCGTCGCGTCGAGGACCTCCACGGAGGTCGTCCGGTCGACGCTGACCCGCGACGCCGCCGGCAGCCGCCACACGGTGCCGGCGCTGACGTCGATGCGGGTCGCGGACTGCGCCAGCGGGTAGGGCGTCCTCGAGGCCTCGTGGAAGAGCGCGCCCGGCAATCCGAACAGGGCGATGAGGACAAAGGCCGGCAGCGTGATCGCGAGCAGCTTGACCCCGAACTGCACGCTCTGCACCAGCGTGACACCGCGCATCCCCGAGACCATGACGTTGGATGTCACCACCAGGGTCACGAGCAGCACGCCCATCCAGTACGGCACCCCGGCGGCGGTCTCCAGCGTGAGGCCGGCGGCCTTCATCTGGGGGAACGTGTAGAAGAGGCCGATCAGCATCACGATCGCCACGGCCACGCGCCTGAACTGCGGGCTCTCGAAACGCCCCTCCGCGAAGTCCGGGACGGTGTAGGCGCCGAAGCGTCGCAGCGGACCCGCGATGAACACCAGCAGCATGAGGTAGCCCGCGGCGTACCCGACCGGGTACCAGAGCACGTCGAAGCCGAACTTCATCACCAGGCCGGCGACACCGAGGAACGAAGCCGCGCTCAGGTACTCGCCGCTGATCGCGGCGGCGTTGAGGCCGGGCCGCACGGCGCGCGCCGCCACCAGCAGGTCGGAGGTCGTGCGCCCGAACCGGCGCGTCGCGGAGCCGACGGCCACCGTCAGCACGGCCATGGCAAGCAGGCCGAGGACGGCCGCGCTGAGGCTCACCGCATCAGGTCGCTGAACTCGTCGTCGATCTGCTCTGCGCGGCGCACGTAGTACCAGCCGAGGCCGAGCATGAGCGGGTAGGAGCCGAACCACAGGAGGGCCCACGGAACCGGCACGCCGAAGACGGTAATGGCGGTGAAGCCCGGGAACAGGTAGGCCCCGAGCGGGATGAGAACCAGGACCCCGAGGAACGTCAACGAAGCCGCGAGGCTGAGCCGCAGGTGCTTGCGCATCAGGGCGGTCAGATAGACGTTGCCGAGGGTGGTCAGCTCATCGAGCTCGCGGATCTCTCGGGCGGCGAGCGCGTTGGACTCCTCGGTTCCCTCCAGGACCTCGAGCCTGACGGCGCTCACAGGCGCAGCAGCTGGCGCAGCTCGCGCCCGTGGCGCCGCGACACCGGGATGCGAAGCGCCGGCAGGTGGCGAAGCTTGAGAAGGTAGGTGTTGTTGAAGAACGGCTCCACCGCGTCGACGTGGTGGAAATTGACGACGTAGCGGCGGTGCACGCGGACGAAACCCTGGCTCGCATAGCGGTGTTCGATCTCGTTGAGGGTCAGCTGGGTCGGCAGCCGCTCTTCGCCGGCGATCACATAAACCTTGTCGTCTTCGATCTCGGCCACGCTGATGTTGCGCACGGGGATCAGCCGGATCTGGCCCTTGGAGTACACCGCGAGCATGTCCAGGGTGGCGTCGTCGGAGGACGAAACCGCCGCGTCGCCGGTGCCCCCGGCGGCCCGCGCCGCTCCCCCGACGGCGGAGGCCACGCGGTTCAGGGTCATCTTGAGCCGTTCCGCGCGGGCGGGCTTGACCAGGTAGTCGAACGCCGCCACGCCGAACGCGTCCAGCGCGTACTGCTCGAAGGCCGTGACGAAGACCACACGCGGCGGGGCCGACCGTTTCGCCAGCGAACGAGCCAGCCCCATCCCGTCGACGCGCGGCATCCGGACGTCGAGGAACACGACGTCGTACTCGCGGTCCCGGATCATCTCCTCCGCCGTTTCGGCGTCCTCAGCCTCATCGATCGCCCCGACGAGCGGGGACTTGTTCAGCAGGTAGACGAGCTCGCCGCGCGCCGGCTCCTCGTCGTCCACCACCAGTGCCGCGATCTTTGCTGTTGCCGTCATGACGCCCGCACGCCCCTCCTGTACTTAGGTACGCGGAAACTGATCGAGGTTCCCTTCTTCGACCCGGACTCGATCTCCAGCCCGTACGACGGGCCGAAGGTCCGCATCAGGCGATCGTTGATGTTGCGCAACGCTCCCGCCCCGGAGTCTTCGCTCTTCGCCTCCGCCCCGTTGAAGCCAGGGCCGTCGTCGCGGATCTGGATGAGACACTCGTCGTCCTGGTCGCGGGCGTCGATGGTGACGCGCCCGCGGCCGCGGCGGTTCTCGATGCCGTGCTTGACAGCGTTCTCGACCAGCGGCTGGACGGTCAGCGTGGGGATGACCGTCTGCAAGACCTCGGGCTCGACCTGGACGCGGATATTGAGCCTGTCGCCGAAACGGGCGCGTTCGAAGAGCAGGTACTTGTGCACGTAGACGAGCTCCTCCGCGAGCGTCGTGTACTCGCTGACCGGGCCCTTGAACGCGAGACGGGTGAAGTCGGCGAACTCGTTGATCAGCTCGCGGGCGCGGTCAGGGTCGGTGCGGATGAACGAGCTGATCGTGGTCAGCGTGTTGTAGATGAAGTGCGGCGAGATCTGCGCCCGCAGCGCGCGCAGCTCAGCGCGGGTCAGCTCGGTCTGCGCCTCGTCAGCCTTGCGCAGGCGCAGCTGGGTTGAGAGCAGCTCGCCCAGGTCCGACGCGATCCGGAGCGCCGCGACGCTGGGCTGGTTCGTGTAGTACGTGACCAGCGCGGCGTTGGTCGTGCCGTCGGGGGTGAGCGGGGTGACGACGGCGGTGCTGAGGGGGCAGTTCGCCTCAGAGGCGTCCTGGTGGACGCGGGCGATCTTCATCCGCCGCTCGCTCAGCGCGGCGTTCACCTCCGCGATCTCGGGCTCTCGGGCCTCGCGCTGGTGCGCCGCGCCGCGCCCGGTGAAGGCGATCAGGCCGCGCTCCGTGTAGATCGCGCACGCCGCCGCGCCCGCCTGGTCGAGCACCTGCGGCAGCACCCGCGCGGCGCTCTTGGCCGTCAGGCCGCTCCGGAGGGCGTTGAGGCTCGTGCTCGCGAACTCGAGCGAGCGCAGGGTCGCGCCTTCCTCGAGCGAACCGAACGCACGCTGCCGCCGGCGCAGCAGGAAGTAGACACCTGTCGCCGCGAGAAGAGTGAGTACAGCCTCCACCCCGAAGGCCAGCCCAGCCCCCATGGGAGCATGATTATGGACCGGCCGCCTGGGGTTTGGCCGGTTGGCACAAACTGGTGCGCTCCGCGCTCCCCCGGCTGCCGGCCGCACGCGTGACCGTTCGCCGGTCGATCCGGACCGCTCAACCCGCATTTTGTGCCGCATGGGGGTCCTGCGCTTGGCCGTGCGTCAGACCCGGCTTAGATTTCGCGCCGCTGGCCACTCGAGCCCCGCTATCGGTGGGCCGGCTTGGTGGAGGCTCCCACGGCCTCGCCGTTACCATTCGGCTGTGGCGGTGACGTACCGCCACAGCCGGATGGCCCAGCTGAGTAGGAGAGAGCACCCCATGCCATTCCCTGTGCCTTCGCGTCGGCGCCTGGCCCTGGTCCTGACAACGTGCCTCCCACTTGGCCTGCTGGTTGCGTGCAGCAGCTCGGCCCCCGCGGCCACAGGACCGATCCACGTCGGTGCCGTCTACCCCCTCACCGGCAACCAGGCGCAGGGGGCCGAGCAGGCCGACGGCGTCCGCCTCGCGGCCGAGATCGTCAACCGCGCCGGCGGGGTCGGCGGACGCCAGGTGTCGCTGACCGTGATGGACGTGCCCACGCCGCAGGCGGCCACCCGGGCCGTCGACTCGCTCGTGGGCGCGGGTAACTCCATCATCCTCGGCACCTACAACACGACCGAGGCGCTGCCGGCGTCGGCCGAGGCCTCCAAGCGGGGGGCAGTCTTCCTGGAGACGGGCGCCATCGCCGACAGCATCACCACGCGGGGCCTGCCCGGTGTGCTCCGCACCTCCGTGGATGGCACGACGCTGGCGCGAAACGCCGCCCAGTTCGTCCACGACGTCGTCCTGCCGAAGGCCGGCCTGCCCCTCTCGACAGCCCGGGTCTCGATCGTCTACGAGAACGACGCCTACGGATCCTCGGTCGCCTACGCGACCGTCGCGGCCGCCGACCCCCTGGGCCTGAACATCGAGGACGCTATCGGCTACGACGCCACCAACCCGTCATACGACGCGATCGCGACGACGCTGGCCGGGGACCGGCCGGACGTGCTCATCGCCGCGCCGTACCTGGCCGACGCGATCGGGCTGCGCCAGGCGCTCGTGCGCCACCACGTCAGACTGAGGACGATCGTCGGGGCGTCCTCCGCGTACTCAGCGCCGGACTTCGGCGCGGCGCTCGGACAGCAGGCCGTGGGACTCTTCGCCACCGACCGTTCCGACGGCGGCACGGGCAACGCCGGGCTCACCACCGCGGCGAAGGACCTCCTCAACCGCGCGTCGGCGCTGTACAACGCCGAGCACGGGAAGGCGATGTCGTCGTTCGCCATGGCCGGCTTCGTCGGCGGCTGGGTGATGTTCCACGACATCCTCCCGAAGGCCACCTCGACGAGCCGCAGCGCCGTTCTCGGCGCGGCCATGGGGCTGGACCTTCCGACGGGTTCGGAGATCAATGGCTCCGGTGTGAAGTTCGCCCCGGCGACCGCGGCGGACGCGGGCCAGAACACGCGGGCGCTGGGCGTGATCTACGAGTGGACCGGCGTCAACCAGCGCGTCGTCGTCTTCCCCAGCCAGTTCGCCTCGGGGCAGCCGGCGCTCCTCCCGGTCAGCTCGTAACCCGCGGCGGCGCCCGGCTCGGGCGCGCGCCTCAGATGTGAAGCAGCTCGCGCAGCTCGCGCGACTTGCGTCGGGACACCGGAATGCGCAGCGAGGGCCGGTGGCGAATGCTCAGCAGGTACGTGTTGTTGAAGAACGGCTCGACGGTGTCGATGTGGTGGATGTTCACGACGAACTGCCGGTGAACGCGGAGGAATCCCTGGGGCCGATGCCGATCCTCCATCTCCGCGAGCGTCAGGTGCGTCTCGAAACGCTCGTCGGACGTGTACACGTAAACCCGCCGGTCGCGGACCTCGGCGAACTCCACCCGCTCGACGGCGATCAGGCGGATCCGGCCTTCGGTGAACACGGCCAGGCGGTCGCTGGGCTTCGACCTCATGACCGCGCGTGAACCGGCAGTCTCGGACTCGACTGCGGCTGGTGGCTCCGCCTGGGCAAGCGGGCCGAGCAGTCGCGCCAGCGTCAGCTGAAGCCGGTCCTGCCGCACCGGTTTGACCATGCAGTCCACGGAGGTGCCGAAGACGTCCGCCAGGTAGCCGTCGACCTCGGTGAGGAGCACGACGTGAGGTGGCGCGCTGCCGGCGATGGCCGCGGCGCTCTTGCTGCCCAGGCCACGCAGCCGGACGTCGAGGAACAGGACGTCGAACGCGCGGTGCTCCAGCAGCCTGACGCAGCCGGGCGCGTCCTCGGCCACAGCGATCTCCTCCACGCGCCCGGCCGACTGGAGGAGCTCCGCCAGCTCCTGGCGCGAAGCATCGTCGCTCTCGGCGACGAGCACCGCCAGCGACGCGCTCGCCGCGGTCAAAGGCACCTCCTCACAAGGCGAACCTAGGGGCTCGCGGAACGGGGCGCAACGGCGTTCCCGCGAGCGGCCCGATTCCGCGGGCAGACGGTCGTTCCTGCCGGTTGAGCGGTCGGTCCGGGCCGCTCGCCGGTGAAATCTGACCGTTCGGCGCCGAATTGGGACCGCTGGCCGAGCGGGCGCTTGCAGCCGGCACCCGATCGGCCTAGCGTATGCCTGATTGAGCCCCGGGCAGTGGCCCGGGGGCGGGGCCCCCGACGTAGTCGGTTTGGAGCAGGAGGACACATGGCACAACGAGCAGCAGAACAGCCGGCCGCGGCGACGGCGCCGCTAGCTGACCCCGGCCCGCTCGGTCTTGGCGCCTTCGCGCTGACCACCTTCATCCTGAGTGCACACAACGCCTTCGGCGCCGGCTCGGTGCCGCTGCTGGCGTTCTTCGGCTACGGGCTGTTCTATGGCGGACTCGCGCAGTTCCTCGCGGGCATGTTCGAGTTCCGCAACAAGAACATCTTCGGCGCGACCGCGTTCTCGACCTACGGCGGGTTCTGGATGGGCCTCTCCACGTTCGTTCTCCTGATCCTCTGGGGCAAGGTCGACGCCAAGGACATCGCGCCCGGGCTGGGCTGGATCCTGCTCGCGTTCGCGATCTTCAACACCTACATGCTCCTGTGGAGCACGCGCGTCAACAAGGCGGTCTTCCTCGTGTTCCTCACGCTGGAGATCACGGAGATCCTGCTCGTGCTCGGCAACTTCGGTGGTGCGGCCGCGGGCTCGGGGATGACCCAGCTCGGAGGCTTCATGGGACTCATCACCGCACTGGTGGCCTGGTACACGTCGGCCGCGGTGGTCGGCAACACGATGGCAGGCCGCGTCGTGCTGCCCGTAGGAACGCCCATCTGGGCGGATTGAACTGACTGACAGCCAGCGAGGAGGCACTTGTCATGAGCCCTGATGTAGCCGAGGTTTCGATCTCCACACTCCTCACCGAGGACCGCCGCTACCCGCCGGACCCGGCGTTCGCGGCGGAGGCCAACGCGCAGGCCGAGATCTACGAGCGCGCGCAGAACCTCGAGCAGTTCTGGGCTGATGAAGCACGCCGCCGCCTGACCTTCTTCAAGGATTTCGACCAGGTCCTCGACTGGAAGCCGCCGTACGCCAAGTGGTTCATCGGCGGCAAGCTGAACGTTTGCTACAACTGCGTCGACCGTCACGTCGAGAACGGGCTGGGCGACAAGGTGGCCTACTACTGGGAGGGTGAGCCCGCCGACGAGCGGCGGGTCATCACCTTCTCGGACCTGCAGCGCGACGTCGTGCGCTTCGCCAACGGCTTGAAGAAGCTAGGCGTGAAGAAGGGCACGAACATCGCGATCTACATGGGCATGGTGCCCGAGCTCCCGGTCGCGATGCTCGCGTGCACGCGCCTTGGCGCGCCGCACACGGTGGTCTTTGGCGGCTTCTCCGCCGACTCCCTCTCCGGGCGGATGAATGACATGGGCTGCGAGGTCCTGATCACGCAGGACGAGGGCTGGCGCCGCGGCAACAAGGTGCCGCTCAAGCAGACCTCCGACGAGGCCATGGCCCAGGCGCCCGGCGTCAGGCATTGCGTGGTCCTGCGCCGCACCGGTGACGCCGTGCACATGCAAAACGAACGTGACGTCTACTGGGACGATCTCTGCGCGGACGTCTCCGACGACGCCGCGTCCTGCCCGTGCGAGGAGATGGACGCGGAAGACCTGCTCTTCCTGATGTACACGTCAGGCACGACGGCCAAGCCCAAGGGCATCGTGCACACCACCGCCGGGTACCTGGTCGGGACATCGACCACGCACCACTACATCTTCGACATCAAGCCCGACACCGTGTACTGGTGCGCCGCCGACATCGGCTGGATCACGGGCCACAGCTACATCGTCTACGGCCCCCTCTGCAACGCCACGACCGGGGTCATCTACGAGGGCACTCCCGACTTCCCCGACAAGGACCGCTGGTGGGCGATCGCGGAACGCTACAAGGTCAACGTCATCTACACGGCGCCGACCGCGATCCGCACCCACATGAAGTGGGGCCCGGAGTACGCGCAGAAGCACGACCTGAGCAGCATCCGCCTGCTGGGCACAGTCGGCGAGCCGATCAACCCTGAGGCCTGGATCTGGTACCGCGACCACATCGGCGGCGGCAAGGTGCCGGTGGTCGACACCTGGTGGCAGACCGAGACCGGCATGATCCTGATCACCCCGCTGCCCGGGCTGACGACGCTCAAGCCAGGCTCGGCCACCAAGCCGTTCCCGGGGGTGCAGCCCGCCGTGTACGACAGTGATGGCAAAGAGGTGCCGCCCGGCGCCGGGGGGTACCTGGTCCTGAAGGCGCCGTGGCCGGCGATGCTGCGCGGTATCTTCGGCGACCCGGAGCGCTACCAGAAGACGTACTGGGACCGCTACAAGGACACGTACTTTGTCGGCGACGGCGCGCGCCTCGACGAGGACGCCGACTTCTGGCTGCTCGGGCGCATCGACGACGTGATGAACGTGTCCGGCCACCGGATCTCGACCATCGAGGTCGAGAGCGCGCTGGTGGCGCACCCGGAGGTGGCGGAGGCCGCGGTCTGCGGCCGCGCCGACGCGACCACCGGCCAGGCGATCGTCGCATTCGTGACGCTGAAGGGCGGCAAGGAGGGCTCGCCGGAGAAGCTGAGCGAGCTGCGCGCCCACGTCGGCGACAAGATCGGGAAGTTCGCCGCGCCGGCGAACATCGTCTTCACGCCCGAGCTGCCCAAGACGAGGTCGGGCAAGATCATGCGCCGGCTGCTCCGCGATGTCGCGGAGAACCGGCCTCTGGGCGATACCACGACCCTCGCGGACGCCACCGTGGTCCACGAGCTCGAGAACCGCGCCAGGGAAGAGGCAGGGAAGGAAGAAGCCTAGGCAAGCTACCGGGGCGGGCCTCCTTCCACGCCCGCCCGCGGAGGTAAAGGGATGAACGCGGCGAGGCTGCTGGCCCTCGGGGGACTGCTTGGCCTTGCCGCGCCCTCCTTCGTGGCGCCGCTGCCGGCCAGCGCGGCGACTGCGGCCAGCGTGCCGAAGGCGACGTGCGGCGCGGGCAGCCGGCCGGAGCCCGGGCTCCAGGGCCAGGTGCCGCTGGCCGACCGGCTGAGCGGCGACTCCCAGCACGGCTACCGCTGCAACCTCGAGCTCGTCGGCCAGTACCAGGGCCAGGGCGCCAGCTGGCAGATGGCGTGGTACGGGCACTGCGCCTACTACGACCAGGCGCGCACCGTCCCCGGCGGAACGGCGGGCAACGAGTACCCCTACCAGGTCGACCGCAACACGCCGGGGCGGGCCGACATCAACAGCCCGGGCACGGTGGTGGTGGACGTCGCCAACCCCGCGCACCCGGTTGGCGCCGAATACCTCACGAGTCACGCGATGATCGACGCCTGGGAGTCGCTCAAGGTCAACCAGAGGCGAGGTTTGCTCGCCGCCGTTGAGGATGGGGGCCCTGGTTTCGACGTGTACGACGTGACGCAGGACTGCGCCCACCCGAAGCTCGACGCGAGCGTCGACCTCACCATCGCCGGGACCAAGGGTCACGCCGGCAACTTCACCGACGACGGCATGACGTACTACGGCACGGACCTGCCGAACGGGTTCATGTACCCGATCGACATCTCGAACCCGCGCAAGCCCGTCGAGCTGGCGCACTGGAGCGTGCCGGGCAGTGGCGGCGGCATCCACGACATGTCGATCAGCCCCGACGGCAACTTCGGTTACATCGCGTACGTCGCCGGCAACGGCCTGATGGTGCTGGACACAAGCCAGGTCCAGGCGCGCAAGCCGAACCCGAAGATCTCTGCCGTCGGCCACCTGTTCTGGAGCGACGGCAGCGAGGCGCAGCAGACGATGCCGCTCTTCTACGGCGGCAAGCCCTACCTGCTGTTCACGGACGAGGGCGGCCGCGGGGCGGCCCGGATCCTCGAGATCGGCAAGGTCGACGACATCAAGGTCGCATCGCGGCTGTGGCTCGAGATCGACGATCCCGCCAACAACGCCACGGCGACCGCGGATGAGGCGACGGACCCGTTCGCGACGTCAGGCGGGTTCGGGTACCAGGGGCACTACTGCAACGTTGACCGGGTCGTCGACCCGCAGGTCGCGGCCTGCAGCTACTTCCAGTCGGGCCTGCGCGTGTTCGACATCCGCAACCCGTACGCGCCGCGCGAGATCGCGTACTACAACCCACCGGCGAAGCCGGGCTACGAGCCGGGATCGAACTACAGCCGCACCGGCCTGGGCGCGTTCGCCGACTGGACCACCGCCGAGCCGCGCATCCTCACGGACCGGGGCCAGATCTGGTTCACGAGCCAGCAGAACGGCTTCCAGGTCGTGAAGTTCACGAATGGCGTCTTCCCGTTCGCGGCGTCGGCCGCGACGACCTTCTCGGCACCGGCGGTGACCGCCGCCGGGACCGGGTCCCCCAACACCGGTGCGCCCCGCCCCGTGTGGCCGGGCGGGCTGGCGCTGGTCGCCGCGGGCCTGCTGGCCCTCGCGACCCGACCGTTCAAGCGCCGCTCGCGACCGCTCACAAGCGAATCCTGACCGCTCACCCGGGCGGCTGCTGACCCTGGCGCCGCGGCGGCGTAGCGTGGGGCGATGGTGAAGGGATTGGTGCGACGGCTGCCCTCGACGCTGCTCTCGGGGACGCTCGCCGCCGTGGCGCTGGTGATCGGCATGTCATTCGCGGCGCCCTCGAGCCCGGTGCGCGCCGGTACCGTGATCGACACCTCGGATCCCGCGCAGCTTGTCGCCCCGGCGACGTGCGGCCCCGGCTCGCAGCCCGAGCCGGCGCTGCAGGGAGAGGTGCCGCGCAGCGACCGGCTGAGTGGTCGCTCACTGCAGCCGTACAAATGCAATCTCGAGCTCGTCTCCAACTACCGCGAGGGCGAGGGGGCCAGCTGGCAGAACGCCTGGTACCAGAACTGCGACTACTACGGGACGCTGCCGGGTCAGGGCTCGCCGACGGGCGGGGTTTACGGGCCGCGCCACACGCCAGAGGGGGTCCAGGTGCTGGACGTCTCCGATCCCCGCCATCCCGTGCGCACGGCGGTCCTCAACACCCCGGCGATGAACACTCCGCATGAGTCGCTCAAGGTGAACGAGAAGCGCGGGCTGCTGGCTGCAGTCGAGCTGAACGGGCCCAGCCTCGACATCTACGACATCTCGCAGGACTGCGCCCACCCGAAACTGCTGGCCTCGAAGGCGTTCCCCGGCACCTACGGCCATGAGGGCAACTGGGCCCCCGACGGGTTGACGTACTACGGGTCCAGCCTGACGTCGGGGGACGGGGTCAACGTCTTCGACGTCCGGGACCCGCGCCATCCTCAGCTGATCCAGCCCCAGCTGCCACAGAGCCATGGCCTCGCCCTCAGCGACGACGGGAACACGATGTACGAGGCGCCGATCTCGACCAACACCTGCGGCGCCAACACGCTGACCATCCTGGACGTCAGCCAGATCCAGGCGCGCAAGCCCAACGCCAGCTTCAGCGACGTCGCCGACTACTGCTGGGCTGACGGCGCCATCCCGCAGCACCCCATCCCCGTAACGTTCAAGGGCAAGCCCGCGCTGATCTTCGTCGAGGAGGCGGGCCACGGGGCGGCGCGCATCATCGACATCAGCGACCCGTCCAACCCGAAGACCATCTCGCGCGTTCATCTCCAGGTGCAACTGCCGGCTCTCGGCTACGCGCTCGACATCGCCGATGGCGGCAACGGCCTGTGCTACGGGCTGTCCAGCTCCATCCCGCAGGTGCTGAACGGCACGATCGGCTGTCCGGTGTTCGTCTACGACGGTCATTACTGCTCCGTCGACCGGGAGAACGACCCAACCGCGCTCGCGTGCGGGTACTTCGAGTCCGGCGTCCGCGTGTTCGACATCCGCGACCCCGCGAACCCGAAGGAGATCGCGTACTACAACCCCGGTGGGATCCTCGGTCCGCTGCCGGGATCCTCACAGGGGGGAGGGACGGCCGACCACTGCACGTCGCAGGTGCGCCTCATCCCAGCGACCGCCCAGCTCTGGACGCAATGCCAGGACCACGAGTTCCTGGTCCTTCACTTCACCAACGGTGCGTGGCCTTTCACGTCGTCCGCGCCGGCGCCGGGCGCGTCAGGCCAGCAACAGGTGACCCAGGCGCAGAGTGGGTCGCCCAACACGTCAGCCGTGCGACGGCTGGCCAACCCCGCCGGGGCGGCGATCCTGCTCCTCGGTGCGGTCGCGATGCTGCTCATCGCCGGCCGGCGCCGCAGGGCGTGAGGTTGACCCTGGCAGGCCCGCGGCGCCGCGCCCTTCTTGCCGTCGGGCTGGCCCTGTGCGTCATCGGCGCGGCGGGCGTCACGGCATCCGCCGGCGTCCTGCCCTTTACGGACGTGGACCCGGGACAGGCCGTATCCGCCGTGCCGGCCGCGCAGTGCGGCCCCGGATCCCTGCCTCAGACCGACATCGACGGGCGCATCCCCATCACTGACCGCACCAACGGCAGGGACCGGCAGGGCTACTCCTGCAACCTGAAGCTCGTTGGGCATTACGCCGAGGGCGAGGGCGCCGGTTGGATGAACGACTGGTATGACCACTGCGACTACTACGACACCCTGCCGCCTGGTGGCGCAAGCGGCGCATCGAGCAGCAGCAGTGTGCGCGTCACGAAGCCAGGCGTCCAGGTTGTGGACGTATCCGACCCGGCGCACCCGGTCCGCACCGCCGTGCTCGACACCCGGGCGATGGACAGCCCGCACGAGTCCCTGAAGGTCAGCCAGAAGCGCGGCCTGCTGGCGGCTGACCATCTGAGCGCGACCGGCTTCGACATCTACGACGTGTCCCAGGACTGTGCTCATCCCAAGCTGCTGGCGAGCATCGACACCGACTCCTCGATCACGGGTCACGAGGGCGACTTCGCCCCGGACGGGATGACGTACTACGGCGAGAACGGTGGCACCTGGGCCATGGACGTGAGCGATCCCACCCGCCCGCGGCTGATCACTGGCGGGCTGGCCGGGGGGCACGGGCTCGCGGTGAGCGATGACGGCAACACCCTCTACACGGTCATCGCCAGCACGCAGGTCTACTCGCCCGCGGGTGGCGCCCCCCTGGTGTCGACGGAGTCTGCCCTCAACGGCCTGATCGTCTCCGACGTGTCGAAGATCCAGCACCGCGTTCCGCCGTACACGCAAACGGTTCTCGCCCAGCTGACCTGGACGGACGGCGCGATTGCGCAGGTGCCGGTTCCGTTCTCGCTCAACGGCCATCCCTACCTGGCATTCGTTGACGAGGCCGGCTGGGGCAACGCGCGGATCATCGATGTCGCCGACAGGACACACCCGTCCATCGTCTCGCGCCTCCACCTCGCCATCAACCTGCTCCAGAACCGCGCGCTCTCGACGGCGGACGGCGCGGCAGGCCTCATCCAGTACGACGGCCACTACTGCAGCGTCCCCAAGGAGGTGAACCCGGACGTCCTGTTGTGCGCCTACGCGTGGTCGGGCGTCCGGGTGTTCGACATCCGCGACCCGCTCAACCCGAAGCAGATCGCCTACTACATCCCGCCGGCGTTCACTGGCGCCGCCGCACAGAAGCTGACGGGCTCCTCCGACCAGGGCGGCGGCGGCTCCGAGGACAACGTGGACAGGTGCTCCTCGAAGATCCGTTTGGCCCGCGACGCCAAGGGTTACTGGGACCTGTGGGTGCAGTGCCAGGAGAACGAGTTCCAGGTCCTCCGGTTCACGAACGGCGTCTTCCCGCTCACGCCGGGGTATTCCGTGACGGACAGGGGCTCGATGGCGGCCACCACCACGTCGTCCGCGCCCGCTGTGCCGGCGGGTGCTGCCGCCGCCGCTGTCTCGTCGCCCAACACCGCCGCCCCGCGCCGACCCGTGCCGTTGGCCTGGCTCACGATCGCGGTCGGGCTCGCGCTCCTGCTTGTCCACGCGGCGGCGCGGAGGCAGCCGGAACGCCCCCACCCGTAGGCGGTCACCCGGCCGGCTACACCCGGTGCTCGGCCACCTCCGAGTCGGTCAGCTCGTAGCGGTTGCCCGCGCGCGCGAGCCAGTAGGTGCCGTCAAAGCCATAGCGAATCGTCTGCACCGTCGCGCCGTCGGACCGCCTCACGATCGCGACCGTGGCCGTCCCGGTCGCGTGCACGCACCAGGTGACGGTGGGATCGCCGGGATCGCCTCGGCGGCCCGCCGCCACCGTTAGCAGCTGGTCGCTCTCCACCTCGACGAGGCCGCTCTTCTGGTCGTCGAGCACGCGGGTCAGCAGGCGCTGGCGTTCGTTCCCGGTCACCGCGGTGTCGGCGCGGGCGGGGTCGCCGTGCGCCAGCGCGTCAATTACGGCCCTGTTGTCGCGGGCGAAGTCGGCCTTCACCGCCGTGGCCTCGGCGATGTTCACGAGATCGGCCCGGTCGCGCGGGTTGAGGGGGTTGACCTCCATACCCGGTGGGGGGTAGGGGTGGACCAGGGGGACGCTGACGTGGTTCGCGTCCACGTACCGCGCGCCCCCCACGATGCCGGCGACGATGGCCAGCGCGACGACGAGCCGCGCCCCGCCGCTGGTCCAGACGCTCACGTCCTCACGAGCGTGTAGCGGCCGGGTCCCAGGGTCTGGCCGTCGAGGACCTGCGCAGATCCGTCCGGCCAGGTCACGGTGATGGTCGCCACGGAAGGCCAGTCGCCGAGGCCGAAGTGCGCCACCGGCTCGTCGTGCGATTCGTAGCCGCCGCTGCCCTTGATCTCGCGAATCTGCAGGCGGCCGTCGGGGGCGCGGAGTTCGACTCGCGCCCCCACCCCCGCGTGGTTCGGCACCGTCCTGTCCTCGAGCGCGAGCTCGAGCTCCTGCCCGGCAGGGTGGTCGTTGTGCCACTCGACGGGCGTCAGCAGGAAGGGGTAGGTCAGGATGTCGAGGGCGCCCTCCTCGCCGGCGTCGAGGAACAGGGAGGCGCCCGTGGGGTTGTGGTCCTCCAACCCGGCCGCCGTCGCGGACTCGCTGAAGCCCTTGCCGCCCAGGTTGTGGTAGTAGAGGTTCGACGGGCTCTGCCGCCGCTGCCGCGTGCCCTGCGTGATGAACAGGTCCTGCCAGCCATCGTTGCTGAGATCGGCGAACTTCGCATTCCAGCTCCAGCCGCCATAGGCGGCGCCCCAGTGGTCGGTCGCGTCCCCATAGCCCTGGTGGTTCTTCACGAACAGCAGGTTGCGGCCGGGCAGCTGGTGCACCTGCGCGCTGACCGCTTCGGAATGTTCGCGGTCAAACGGGCTCAGCGCCATCGCGGCGCAGATGTCGAGGTACTCGGCGAAGTCCCTTGGCACCTTGCTGCAGGCGAGCATCTCGAGGCTCTTGTCTCCGCCATTGTTGGGTAGCCGGGCGAGAACCCCGTCCCATTGGTAAGCGCTCATCACGCAGTCCCGCTCGGCGGCCGGCGGGACCACCCCCTTGCAGGAGTCGATCGTGCCCTTGTCGTAGCCGTCGAGTACGGCCACCTGGTACGTTGCGACATGGTTGCACACCGCGCGCTGGGGACTCGCGCCGTAGACATCGCAGCTGGCGGCCGGGTTGCGCACGCGGAGTTGCTGCAACGCAGACGCCTGCAGGGCGTCGTTCCTGTCCGCGATGGACGACTCGTAGAGCGCGAGCGTCCCGTCATGGGTGAGGTCGCCAGAGTCGATCGACATGGTCTGGTCCGTGGTGTACGGGAGCGGCGTGAAGGCATGAGCGGAGTAGGTGAGCGTGCCGTGGTCGTTCCTGTAGAACACGTCGCGCTCGTCAAAGTCGTGGCCCACCCAGAGGTCGGGCCAGCCGTCGCCGTTGAGGTCGGTGAACAGCAGGCTGGTGGTCTCCCCCGACGCGCCCGGTAAGAACACCACGTGGAAGTGTCGGGCGCCGTCGTTGTACCAGACCCGACTGACTGCCGGTATGGGGTTGAAGAAGCGAGGCTCCCAGACCGCGGCGCCCGTGACGAGGTCAAGGCGACCGCTGCGGCGGATATCGGCGAACGCAAGCGCGTTGACGGTGTTCTCCTGCGCGTACCGCAGCACCGTCTCCTCGCTCGCTCCGAATGACCCGCCATGGTTCCACAGGATGTGGCAATCGTGCTTCCAGGCACAGAACACGAGGTCCGGCGCTCCGTCGCCGTCGAGGTCGACCAGCGCGACATCGGTGACCAGCCACGTGACCATGGCCGGGTCGTCGATCTTCTCCTGGACGAACCGGCCGCCGCTGTTGATGTACAGCTGGACCCCCGCCGCGGTGCCGACCACCACGTCGGGCCAGCCGTCGCTGTTCACGTCCCCGGCGGCTAGGGGTCCCTGGTTCATCGTGCCGGGGTCCATCCACAGGTAGGGGCGCGGAAGAGGAGGTTGGACGAAGCCCAGCTCGGGCCCATCGTGGCGGCTGAACTCCGGCCCGCCCGGGGGCGCGGCGGCCGGCGCCTCAAAGGGCCGGCGCCAGAGCTGCAGGTGCCCACCGGTGGCGACAAGCGTCGGGGTCGGCAGCGCCCGGATCTGCGGCGTGATCTGCTCCAGGGGGAGGCCGGCGGGCGGAACGGAGGTCGGCGAGGCGGGTGGCGCGATCGAGGCCACCAGCTGGTTCGCCTCCCGCGCGACCCCCGTGTCCGGAAGCGAGGTGAGCGCGAGCCCGCTGTGACCGGCGAAGTACAGGCGCGCCGCGACCGCGGCTGCGATGGCGACCAGGAGGGCGGCCCACGGGACGAGCCTGCGCGCGCGCAGGCTGGGCCGAGCGGTCGCGGAACCCCCCGCCTCCGGAGCACGTCGTCGACGTCTGGCCATCGGGCGGCGGTGACGTTACCACCCTGCTCGTCACCTCCGTCCGGGCGGATGCGCCTCGGCTGACCGCCGACGGCCGTGCCCGAACCGCTCAGGCCGGTGCGATGACCGCTGGCCCGCCAATTTGGACCGTTCGGCCTGGTCAGGGTGCCTGCCCCGCGTCCCGCCGCGTAGCCTGCTGGCGGGGTGCCCCGCCCGGTGTGGGGCTCAGCGGCTTGCTAGGAGGCACACAGGTGGGGTTCATCAAGCGCGGCGGAGGCGGCTCTGTTCGCCTGGCCAGGACCGTCATGGCTGTGGTATTCGTGCTGCTCGTTGCCGCCGTCTCCGGCGGGGCCGCGGTCACGTCGCAGAAGGCTGCCGTCGCGCAGGCGGCCGGTTTCTACCAGTCCATACCGCGCGCGAACTGCGGTCCCGGCAGCAACCCGGAGGACGGCTTCCAGGGTGAGGTCACCGCGGCCGAACGCGCCGCCGGCTTCCAGGGCTTCAGCTGCAACCTGCAGCTCGTCGGCCAGTCCCAGGGCGAGGGCGCCAGCTGGCAGAACGCCTGGTACGGCCACTGCGACTACTACGACACCGCCGACAACCAGGGCGAGGCCGGCACCGGCATCGGGGCGCAGCAGCACCTCGGCGTCGTGGTGCTCGACGTCACCGACCCGGCGCACCCGACCCCCACCACCTACCTGCAGAGCCCGGCGATGATGCACCCCTGGGAGTCGCTCAAGGTCAACGACCGGCGCGCGCTGCTGGCGGGCGACCTGACCGCGGGCACGCCCTTCGACGTCTACGACATCAGCCAGGACTGCGCTCATCCCAAGCTCCTGGCCAGCGTCCCGATGCCGGACAACGGCCACGAGGGCGAGTGGGAGCCCGACGGGATGACGTACTGGGCCTCCTCGACGAGCGACTACCACGCCATCGACGTCACCGACCCGTACCACCCGAAGGAGCTCCTCAAGTGGACCACGCCGGCGGGGACGACTCACGGGATGTCGTTCAGCCCCGACGGCACGCGCGCCTACTTCGTCCAGATGGGCTCGGGCCCGAACGGGCAGAACGACGGCCTGTACATCGCTGACATCAGCGACATCCAGTACCGGCGCCCTGAACCGCAGGTGCGCATCCTCAGCCACATCCTGTGGCCCGACGGCAGCTACGCGCAGCACACGATTCCCGTGTTCTACAACGGCAAGCCCTACCTCATCTTCGTGGACGAGCTGGGCTCGGGTGGGCTCGGGACGGATGGCACCCGCGGCTGGTCCTGCGCCAACACCCTGCCGCCGTTCGGGCACCCCCGCATCTTCGACATCAGCGATGAGAAGAACCCGAAGCAGGTCTCGACGCTCACCCTACAGACGGACGACCCCGCGAACTGCCAGACGGCCGTCGCCGAGACCAACAACCAGGTCATCTTCGGCTACGACAGCCACTACTGCTCGGTGGACCACGAGGTCGACCCCACGGCGCTCGCCTGCGGCTACTTCAACTCCGGCCTGCGCATCTTCGACATCCGCAACCCGGCCCAGCCGAAGGAGATCGCGTACTTCAACCCGCCGGCCCAGCAGACGAAGCAGGCCCAGCTGCGGGGCAGCGAGCACGCCAGCATCAGCGGCATCGACGCCGACTGGTGCTCCTCGCGCTCGCGCTTCTTCAACGCGCCGGACGGCAACTCGTACCTCTGGGCGCAGTGCCAGGACAACGGCTTCATGGTGCTGAAGTTCACCAACGGCGCGTACCCGTTGCCGGCGCTGGCGACCGCCAGCAGCCCGGCAGCGTCCGCCGCCGCCGCCCCGGCGCAACCCGCGCAGTCGCCGGCCGCCAACCCGATGGCGCACCTCGCCGCCTTCGCGCACCTCCCCGCACCGGTCGCCCCGCCGGCCCAGGCCGCGCCTGTGCCACCCGCCGCCCCGCCGGTCGCGAGCAGCCCCCCAGCCACGCAGGGCGGGTCGTCGAGCAAGCCGGCGGCGGCCCCGGCCGCGCCCGCGCCGGTAGGACCGGTGGGCGCACTGGCTGTGCTTGGCCTCCTCGCCGAGGCGGCGGTCCTGGGCGGCGTCGCGGCGCTGCGGCGGCGGTGACCCCGCGGATCGACTAGCCTGAGTGCCGGCGGGGCGCGGGCTTCTGGCGCCACGCCGGCAACCAATGATTCGTTTGGGAGCGGGAAGAGATCGGACGTAGGTCGCGTCGCGCGGCGGGCGGGCGCGGCAACTCCCCCCACCTAACCTCCCCCCGCGAGCGGGGGGAGGACAGCCGTGGGCGTGGGCGCTGGTGGCTCGCCTGGGGGGCGCTGGCGCTGGCCGTCGCCCTCGTCGTCGCCGGGCGGGTGTACTTCAGCTCACGCGCCAGCACCGGCCCGGACACGCCGCCCGACGACGCCCAGGCCCGCCAGGCGGCGGCCATCCTGGCCGGGGTCAGGTCGGCGTCCCAGCCGGCGCCCGTCCTGGCGCAGGGCGCGCCGCTCAGCCAGCTCGCGGCGCAGGTGCCCGCGCTGGCGGCGGCCCAGCGCATCGTGACCCAGCCCGGGCTCGAGCTCTGGGGGGCGCCGTACCCGAACACGACGGAGGTCAAGGGGAGCTTCACTCGCGTTGACGGTCCCGCCGCCGGCATCGGTCCCGTGCCCATGCCGCCCTGGTACACGACGATGCAGCCGGGCGCGAACCAGTTCACGCCGCTGGCGGCGGGCGATGTCAACGGCGACGGCTGGACGGACCTCGCCGTGGGGACGCCGTACGGGGTCGAGCTGTACCTCAACCTGGGCGGCAAGTTCGCGCAGGAGAGGATCGACTACCCGGCCATGGCGACGTGGCAGGTGACGGCGGTGGCGCTCGTCGACCTCGACGGCGACCGCGCCCCCGACCTCGTCTTCTGCGCGTGGATGCAAGGCTGCCACGTGCTGTGGAACCAGGCCGGGCAGTTCGCCGCGAGCGCCGAGACCGTGCTGCCCCGCTCGCAGGAGATCGCGGTGCAGGCGCTGGCCTTCGGGGATGTGGACCACGACGGCCGCGTCGACATCGTCACCGGTGCCAGCACCTACTCCGAGTGGAACTTCTACCCGGCGAACGACGTGAACACCGCCTGGCACAACCAGGGCGGCCGCCACTTCAACCCGGAGCGCCTGCCGGGTCCACGGGGCGAGACGATCAGCCTGCTGCTGGCCAACCTGACCGGCGGCCGCGGCCCGGACCTGTACGTCGGCAACGACTTCGACGAGCCGGACCTGGTCTTCGCCAACCGCAACAACACGCTGCAGAAGCTCGAAAGGCAGCACGCCCCGTTCCCGTTCACCACGACCACGTCGATGTCGGCCGACACCGCCGACATCACCAACACCGGCCATCCTTACGTGTACTTGGCCCAGATCGCGCAGAACGGGGCCGACCCGTCGATCGCCAGCGAGCAGCCCGAGGCGCCGGGCACGGCGTGCGGCGCGTTCACGAACACCATCGACTTTGGCAACTGCATCGCGTTGTCGCAGTTCCAGACCGGGGCGGTGCGCGCCCGCGACCTGCCCGACGTGACCCAGTGCCAGCGACTGCCCGATCCGGTGCAGCAGCGGGACTGCGTGTCGATCGGCTACTACTGGAACGAGGGCTTCGTCAACCTGCCGAACCTGCACGCGACCAAGAAGGCGGTGCTGGCTGAGTGCAGCCCCGGGCCGGGCGACCTTGTCGAATTCAAGGACGTCTGCCGCGCAGCGGCGAAGAACTCGCTGGACTACGGCGTCTCCATGAACCAGTTCCCGAACGACATCCGCCAGGAGGCCAGCTCGAACCTGCTCTTCAGCCCCGGCGCCAGCGGGTACACCGACGTCACGAAGGCGTGGGGCGCGGGCTTCGGCGGCTGGACGTGGAACGCGAAGTTCGCCGACCTCGACAACAGCACGTGGCAGGACCTCTTCCTGACGCAGGGGAGCCGCCTCCGCTACACCAGCGTCTCCAACATCCTGTACCACAACGAACAGGGGAAGAAGTTCACCGACAGGACGACGGCGTTCGGCCTCGAGGACCACGTCCCGACAGGGGCGTCGGTCTTCCTTGACACGAGCCTCGACGGGCGACTGGACGTGGTCACGTACCCCTTCCAGCTGACCCCGGTGCTGTGGCGCAACCAGCTGGCCGCCGCGCCCGGTCTGCAGGTGAGCCTCGACGACCGCACCAGCGCGAACCGCCAGGGCATCGGGGCGCGCATCGTCATCCGCGCGAAGGACGGCAGGATGCAGATGCGCGACATCAAGGCCAGCGGCGGCTATGAGTCCTTCGACGAACCGGTGGCGCATTTCGGCCTGGGCAGCTGGGGGACCGTCGATTCGCTGTCGATCACCTGGCCGGACGGCGACACGCAGGACGTCGACGGGCTGAGTCTCGGGCCTGGCCGCTACCAGGTCGTGCGCGTCCCAGGCTGACCGGCCGTGCGCTTCGTCCCGCCCAACCCGCGCGACCCACGACTGCGCGTTGCCGCAGTCATCATCAGCCTGCAGGTCCTGGGGCAGACGGTCCTCGGCTTCAAGGTGTCGATCGCGCAGATCCTCATCTCCATCGGGGTCTGCGCCGCGGTCGACATCGGGTTCACGCTCTGGCGCGAGCGAACCCTTGCCTGGCCGGCCAGCGGGCTGCTCACCGGCAACGGCACCGCGTTCATCCTCCGCACCGCGCATACGCAGCACGCCGATTGGTGGTCCCTCAACGGCATCCAGTTCTTCGTTGCCGCCTCGCTCATCGGCATCCTGTCGAAGTACGTCGTCAAGGTGGGGGACCGGCACGTGTTCAACCCTTCCAACCTCGGCCTGGTGGCGATCCTGCTGGTGGTGGGCTCGCCGAACGTCTTCCCTCAGTACCTGTGGTGGGGTCCGCTCCAGGCGCCCGTGATCGCGGCGCTGGCGGTGATCGTGGTCGGCGCCGTCTTCGTGTTGCGCACGGTGCGGATGGTGCCGATGGCAGCGGCCTTCCTGGCCGCGTTCCTGCCGCTGGTCGCCGTCCGCGCGGCGACGGGCGGGTGCTTCGCGGCGATATGGCACACGGGGCCGGTCTGCGGGGCCACTTACTGGCTCGACATCTGCACCTCGCCCGAGCTGCTGATCTTCGTGTTCTTCATGATGTCGGACCCGCGGACGACGCCCAGCAACACGCGCGGGCGGATGGCGTACGCGGTCCTGACCGCCGTGCTGGCGGCTGGGCTCCTGAGCCTGCAGCCCACCGAGTACGGCGTGAAGGTCGCGATCCTGGGGGCCCTGACCATCGCCTGCACAGTGGTCCCGGTGATCGACTGGCTCGGCTCGCGGCCGGTGCGGGCGGCGTCAGCCTGGGCGGCGGCGCGGCGGCAGGCCCTGGACCCGGTGGTCGTGGGGCTCGTGCTGGTGGTGGTCGCGGTCCCGCTGGGCCTCAACGGCCTGGCGCAGGACCACCAGCTCCTCAATCTGGAGCGCGGCGCTTTGAGCCGGCCCGGGGGCGGGAGCCCGCAGTGAGCCGCTCGGCCCTCCAAATGAACCGCTCAGCGGGCGTTTGGTGCCGCTGAGGCAGCCGGCCGTTGACTCTCATCCGCCGCGGGTAGAGGCTGTCGGGTGACGTCCGGCGCCGGAGGCTGGTAGAGTGCGGAAAGTGCTTGCGACGGGGGTCGTACGCCGCTCAGGGCAGGTTTCAGGAAGGGAACAAACCGGGTGAACACCAAGCGCGGCCGCGCGCCGCTCATGGCGGTCCTGGCCGGCACAGCCGTGCTGGGATTTGGCGCCTGCGCGCCCGCCGGCGCCCTTCATGGCGCCGCGCTCCTCCGCCTCGGCGCCGTCTACCCGCTCAGCGGGACCCAGGCCGACGGCGCCGGTGAGCTGGCGGGCGTCAAGCTGGCCGCCGAGCTGGCGAACCAGGACGGCGGGGTGAGGGGGCGCCAGGTGCAGATCGTCGCCGAGGACGCGCCGTCCGCCGACGCCGCGCCCAAGGCGGTGGACAAGCTGGTGAGCCAGGGCATCACCGTGATGTTCGGGACGTACGGCAGCACCCAGTCGCTAACGGCCACGGCGGAGGCTTCCCGCCGCGGCGCCGTCTACCTCGAGACGGGGGCGGTCGCCGACATCATCACCGGCCGCAACCTTCCGGGCGTCCTGAGGACGGTCGCGACCGGCAGCACGCTCGGCCGCAACGCGGCCCGGTTCGCGGATGACTTCGTGATGCCGGGAATGCACCTCGACCCACGCACGGCGCGCGTGGTCGTCCTGTACGAGGGGGGCGACCAGTACGGGCCGTCGGTCGCGTACGGCTCGCTGGACGAGGCGACTCGGCTGCGCCTCAACGTCGTCGACAGCATTGCCTACAACCCCGACCCGCACCACACAGACTTCAACGCGCTCGCGAGCAAGGTCGCGGCCGACAAGCCGGACTTGATCCTGACCGCCTCGTACCTCGCCGACGCGGTTGACTTCCGTCGCGCGGCGATGGCGCAGCACATCCCGGTCAGGTCGATCATCGGGACCTCGTCCGCCTACTGCCGGGTCGACTTCGGGGACATCCTGGGCCAGGACGCGGTCGGGCTCTTCGCGTCGGACAAGCCCGACGACTCGCTCAACCCGGCGGGCCTGACCCCGGCTGCGCGCACGCTGCTGCAGCGGGCCAGGACGACGTACCGCGCCGAGCATGACGGCCAGGAGATGGAGGCCGAGGTGGTCGCCGGGTTTGTCGGCGGCTGGGTGATGATGCACGACATCCTGCCCAACGCGGCCTCGCTGTCGCGCGCGGACGTGTGGAAGGCGGCGATGGCGGTCGACCTGCCGGCGGGCTCGCTCATCAACGGCGCCGGCGTCAAGTTCTCGCCCGAGGGCAAGCCCGACATGGGCCAGAACCTGCGCGCCGCCGGGGTCATCTGGGAGTGGGTCGGGGTGCGGCACCGGGCGGTCGTGTACCCGCCGGCGTACGCGGACCACGCGCCCGAGACGATCGCGATCAACACGTGATCAGGCGTCCCCGCGGCGGCCGCTACGCCCTGGCGATCGGGGGTGCGATATGCCTCGCCTACGTCGCCCTGGCGCTGTTCTTCGCGGGCGAGTTCAAGACCGCGGTGCGGCCGCTGTACGAGGGGCCCTGCCCACCCACGACCTGTCCGCCGTGCCCGTACCCGGGCGCGCCCGGCTGCCCTTCGTACGCGCCCTACTCGCCCCCACCCCCCTCGCAGTCCAGCGGCAACCCCACACCCAAGCCCACCCAGTCGGGCGGCGGCAAGCCTCCCACGCCGCAGTCGGGGCCGTCGCCGACGCAGTCGACCGTTACGGTCAGCGCGCCGCCAGGAACGACCCCCACGGTCGCGGCCGCCTCGCCCGGGGTGAACGAGCCCGCGCCCTCCCAGCAGGGAATGGCGCTTGGCGGGGGACAGACGTGCACGAGCGACAACCAGGTCTGCCTCATGGTTCCGAATGGCGCCCTTCGAGCTCCCGCCACCTTTGTCTTCGCCCCTGTGAACGCCAACGCCATTCCCAACCCGCCCCCGGGGATGGTCGCGGTCGCGGCCGTCATCCACGTCACCGCCACGGCGGGAGGCAAGGACTTCACCGTCTTTAGCCGCCTCGTACAGCTTGTCTTCCACTACAAGACCGACCCGCCAAAGTTCATCGCCTACTGGGACGGGCAGGAGTGGGTCAACTACGCGACGACCGTTGACACCTCGGCGCACACCGCGACCGCGATGACGGCACACCTGAGCGTCTTCGGGGCGTTTGCGCCGGTTTCGTCCCCGCCTGGCCAGCCGTCCTCCGGGTCGCTCCCGGTGGCGCCGATCGCCATCGTCGTGGTTGCGCTGGCGGCCGTTGGTGGGGCCGCGTACTTCGTCCGGACGCGCCCGGCGCCCGCCACGGTCGGGGCCTACCCACGGCCGGACACGCGGGCCGCCGCACCGCCGCCGCCGCCGTCCGCCTACGGCCCGCCGCCGCGACCCGCCCAGGAGCCGCCTGACACGGCCGTGGTCCTGGCGCCGCCGGCTCTTCCCGCCCAGCCGGACGCGGCGCCCGCGCCCGCGACGACCCCGCGGAAGGCAGCCCGCCGGCCCGCCGCGAAGTCCGCCCCCCCCGAGGCATCGGCGGCGACCGCGCCGGGTTCGGGGACAAAGAAGGCGGCACCGACGACGTCGGCCCTGGCGAAGCGCGCCTCCGCGCGATGGGAGGCCGAGTCGCCGCCGGCACCGCCTGCTGCGAAGACGGTGCCGCGCAAGCCGGCCGCGACCGCGCGCAAGCCGCCGGCGCCGCGTAAGCGAAGCCAGTGAGCGTCGCGACCCTCCGGGTCGACGCAGCCCGGCCCGCGACCGGTGGCCGGGCCTGGGACCTCGCCATCGCGGGACTCATCGCCCTCGCGGGCGTCGGATTCAACCTCGCGCGCCTGCAGTTGCGTCTTGACGAGGGCCCGCTATCCGCGTCCCTAGTTGCCTTCGCCGCCTTCGGCGCCGGCGCGCTGGCGCTGGCGTTTAGCCGTGGGCTGCACCGGCCGGACCTGGGCCTCACGGCGCCGCTCCCGGGGCCGGCGCTGGTGGGGGGCGGCCTGGCCGCGGCGAGCCTGCTGGGGGCGGCATTCCTCACCGCGCCTGTCCTGCACATTCCGGCGCTCCCCCAGGTGGCCCGCGGCATCCTCCTGTTTGGCTTCTTCACGGCGCCGGCGGAGGAGCTGATGTTCCGCGGCGTCATGTTCCGGCTGGTCGAGCGCCACGCGGGCGCTTCGGCCGCGATCATCACCACCTCCGCTGCCTTCGCCGTGGCGCACGTGCCGGTCTACGGCTGGCTGTCGCTGCCGCTGTCGCTGGTGGCCGGGTTCCTTCTCGGATGGCTGCGGTGGTGGTCACGGTCTCTCATCCCGGCGGTTGCGGTCCACGCGCTGGCGGACCTAGGGCTGCTGTGGCTATGAGCGTCGCCGCCGTCCTGGCGCACGTTCCGATTGGCCTCTACAGCCTTCCGGTGCCGCTCGGCACGATCCTTCTCGCGGCCGTCGTGGTCGTCGGCGCGTCGTTCGGGCTGATCTACCTCAGGCCGCCCCGGGTCAACGAGGAGACCGCAGACCAGGCGGCCGAGGTTCCGCCGCCTGTCGTGTGGCTGCTGCGCGCCGCGCTGGTGGCGTACTTCGCCTTCGTCATCTACGTCGGCTGGTTCGGGCGGCAGCAGCTCGCTGCGCTGAACGCGGCGTCGCTGCTCTTCTGGGTGTACACGATCCCGTTCCTGCCGATCGCTCACATCTTCGTCGGCGGGATGTACGAGGTGGGCAACCCCTTCGCGGCGCTCGCGCGCGTGCTGTCGGGTGGGCGCACGCTGCCGAACGCGGACGCCATCCTGCGGCGCCTCGGTTACTGGCCCGCCGTCGCGATGCTGTTCCTGCTGGTGTTCGCAGAGAGCATCACGGAGATCGTGCAGCGGCCGGCGATCCTCGGCATCGGCCTCCTCGTGTACGCCACGGCGCAGGTGATCATGGGGGTCCTCCTCGGCGACGGCTGGTATGACGGTGGCGACGTCTTTCAGGCGATGACCGCACTCGCCAGCACGATCGCGCTGTGCGCGCTGAAGCGCGACGCTTCGGGGCGCGTCCACCTGATCGTCGGGTTCAACCCGGCCCGCTTCCTGCCCGCCGCCACCGGCCGCGAGGCGCTCATCACCCTGTGGCTTGCGGGCGTCCTCGCCGATGGCGTCCGCGCAACCCCGATCTGGCGGGTCCTGATCCTGCCCCGGGTGGCTCCGTCGTTCGAGAGCATGGGCGTGGTCGCGGGGATCAACAGCGGCCCGGCGGCGGAGATCACGCTGGAGATCGTCTTCACCTGGATCGCCTTCGGCCTCTTCTTCTGGGTCTTCGTCGCGCTGGCGACCCAGCTGGCGCGTTACGCGGCGGAGAAGCGTGGAAGCCCGGTATCGCTGTCCTCGCGGCAGGTCGCGGCAATCGTGTCGCCGTCGCTCATCCCCATCGCCCTCGCGTACCTTTTCGCGCACAACCTGACGCAGATCCTCGTGGTGGGGCCGTTGATCATCTCGGCGCGAAACGCGCCGGCGGCGGCCCTTGGGCCGCTTACGTTCCAGGAGATCTCGCACATCTCGCCGGGGCTCGTCTGGTGGACACAGGTGAGCGCGATCGTCGTCGGGCATGTGCTGGCCGTGGTCATGGCACACGCGCGCCTGAACCAGGCTCTCCCGAGCGCCCAGGCTGAACCGGCCACGGCCGCGGCGACGCGGCGCGGGCGCCAGCCGAGGTACGCGAGCGTTGGTGCACTCGCGGCGCGCCCGACGAGGCGCCTGCACGACAGCGCGTTCCTGGCGGACCTTGGCTGGCTGTCGGCGATGGTCATCTACACCGCCACCTCGCTCTGGATCCTGGCGCAGCCGATCACCGCCTCCGGCCGCTGATGGCGCACGTCCGCAAGATCGCCGCGCGCGCGCTCGTGCCGGCGCTGGCGGCCCCGGCCGCTTCCCTCGCCACGGCGCGCCTGACGGCTCTTGCGGTAGCGCTGCTGCACCTCGGGTGGCTGTTGCCGACAGGTGTGCACACGTACCTGCCTCTGGCCGCGGTGGTCCCGCTGTGGCAGATCAACCTCGGTGCGGCGGCGATGCTGCTTCTCGCCTGTGGGGTCGCTGCGCGTGGGCCAAGGACATACCGCGGGTCGCCGTGGCGCGCGCTCGTGCGGTTCGGGCTGATGCTCGCGCTCGCGCAGCTCGTCTTGTACGTCGCGCAGGTCGTGGCGCTCAGCGAGTACGGCGGCATGTACGACAGCTCCGCCGCGCTGGCCCTGGCGCCTCTCGTCGAGGCTGTCCTGTTCGCGTTCGCCATCGGGCTCGGCGTCTCGGCAGCGGTTGCGCTGGGACCTCTCGCTCACGCCACGCCTGGCGCCCTCACCCGCGCGCTGCAGCCGGCGGGTACGACCCCACGGCTACGCACCCAGCGGTGCCGGGCGCGGCGCGCCACCGCCCTTCGGGGTCCTCCACTCCAAGCCTCCGCCACCGTTTAGAGGGCCGGCCCCGGGCCGGTCGCAACAGGAGCTCAGGAGTAGGAGATGGCAATTCCCATACGATTCCCCCTTGCGTGCGTCGCGCTGGCCCTCGCGGCCGCCGCCTGTGGCAGCACCTCGGCCCAGACGCTGACGTTCAACATCCACGTCACAGGCACCAAGTCGAACCTGGGTGACATCAGCGCCCGCGAGGGCGACACCATCCAGATGACGGTCACCTGCGACAAGGACGAGGAGATCCACCTCCATGGCTTCGACTACAAGTTCTCGTGCAAGCCTTCCCATCCCGCAAGCCGGACCTTCGCGGCTGACCGCACGGGGGTCTTCGAGTACGAGATCGAGTCGAGCAGCACGCATCTCGGCAACGTGACGATCAACCCGTGACGGCGGCGGTGCTCGCCCACGGCTTCGGCATCCGCTATGACCTGCCCGTCCCGCTGCAGCTGTACCTCGGCGCAGCGGCGGCGGTCGTCATCCTCTCGTTCGTCCTGGTCATCGCGTTCGTCCGCGGCGGCGCGGAGGACCTCAAGTACCCGCGCCTGCGGCTGGACGACAAGCCCATGATCGGCCGGCTCGTCCGCGGCCCGGCACCGCGGGTGGTCGGTGGGCCGCTTGGAGTTCTCGTCCTTGTCTCCATCATCGTCACCGGCCTGCTGGGCGCCAGCGACGCCACCGACAACCCGGCGGAGTACCTCATGTGGATCTACTCGTGGCCCCTGCTCCTGATCCTGAGCAGCCTGGCGGGCAACGTCTGGACGCTCGTCAACCCGTGGGCGGCGCTCTACGACGGTGCCGCCCACCTGGCGGGGCGGACCAACTTCCGCCCGCTGCGCGAGTACCCCCGTCGCTTCGGCCTCTGGCCGGCGGTCCTCGGGTACGTCGTGTTCGCGTTCTTCGAACTGGCGTCCGGCCAGTCGGCGAACCCGCGCTCGGTCGCGGCGGCGCTGCTGGTCTACACCGTCTACGTCCTCGCCATGGTCGTCGTCTTCGGCCGTGGCTGGCTGGAGCAGGGCGAGGCCATCACGGTGCTCTACCGCTTCGTCGGCGCCTTCGGCCCGGTCGAGGTGGAGGAGGGGAAGGCCGGCCGCCACGTATTCCTGCGGCCGTGGGCGGTCGGCATCACGCGCCTTCGCCTGGTCGGCTGGGACGTGGTCACGTTCGTGGTCCTGATGCTCGCGTCGCTGGCCTTCGACGGGGTCGAGTCGACGCCGCTCTGGGCCAGCATCTACAACGCCGCCGGCGGCCTGATGGATGCGCTCGGCCCCGCGGGTCCGCCGACCGTCAAGCTGCTCGGGCTGCTCGGGGTGACGGCCATCTTCGGCATCCTGTATGTCGTGTTCATCTGGCTCGTCCTGCGCGCGGGCCGCGAGTGGGTGGACCTCGGCACCGCGGGCACGTTGTTCGCGTTCACCCTGATCCCTATCGCGCTCGTGTACTTCGCGGCGCATTTCTACACATACGTCATCATCCAGTCGCAGGGCCTCGTTCCATTGCTCGCCGACCCGCTGCACACGGGCGCGCACCTGCTGCCGACAGCGGGTTACAAGCCGAGCTTTGCGCTGACCGACGCGCGTTTCGTCTGGTACCTGCAGGTGTTCCTCATCGTCGCGGGGCACATCGTCGCCGTGTACCTCGCGCACCTGCGCGCCCTGGCGACGTACGGCGACCACCGCGCGGCGCAGCGCAGCCAGTACCCGATGTTGCTCCTGATGGTGCTGTATACCTGCATGAGTCTCTGGATCCTGGCGCAACCAAACGTGGAGGCGGGTTGATGAAACGAGCTGCGATGCTGTCCGTGCTGGCCGCCGCGGGACTGTTGCTCTCGGCCTGCGCCGAGGATCTCGCCCTGTCGCACACGGAGACGCCGTGCATCAACGCGGGCCAGACCGCGACGGTCACGGTCACGACCGCTCCCGGCGCGTCCATGGACTGGAAGGTCCAGGATGACTTTGGCGGCGACATCAGCCCACCGATCGCGTCGACCACCGCCGATTCCGGGGGCAAGTCGAGCGTGACGTGGCAATCGCCGAAGAGCCTCACCACGACGACGCTGCACTTCATCGTCGACGCCAAGTCTGGGAACAAGCGCGCGCACCGCGACATCCACGTCGTCGTTGGCGGTAACGGAAGGAGCTGTTAGACCGCGGTCTTTCCCTCGGTCACCGCTGAGGGAACGCCTCCCGGGTCCATGACCGGGTCCGGGTGGATGTCGAAGGCGTCGGCGAGGCGCACAAAGAGGTTGAACAGCGCGCCGTCGTAGACCGCCTCGGCGATCTGCTCGTCGCTCCACCCGGCATCGCGCAGCTCCTGCACCTGGGCGTCGGTGATGCGCCAGGCGTGCTTTGTCAGCGTCCCGATGAACTCCAATAGCAGCCGGTGCGCGGCGTCGAGGCCGGCCGCGTCCAGGTCACCCGCGCGAAGGGCTTCCGCAACCTGGCTGTACTGCTCGCCCTGCAACTGCAGGAACCACGCGTGTGAGCTCAGTCAATAGTGGCAGTGGTTGAGGGCGGCGACGTAGGACGCGATCATCTCGTGTTGCGCCCGCGTCAGCGCGCCGTCCGTAAAGTGCATCCGCGAGGCGTGGTGAATGGTCATCAGGAAGTCGGGGCGGAGGCTCATCGTGCGCAGGATGTCCGGCACATTGCCGCGCTGCGACGTCGCGCGCACCCTGTCGAATATCTCGGCGACCTCGCCCTGCGCGTCCCCGTCCTCGATCCACTTGATCCGAGCCACTCCCGCCTCCTTGCTGGCCGGTCAGTCTACGCGCTTCCGGGCACGGGGCGCAGGCCGGCGGGCCCGCCCAACACCGCTCGGAGATGGTGGGCGCCGCTCAGGCACCGCGACGAACCGTTCGCCCCCCGATATCTACCGCTCGGGGGTGGAGGCCTTGAACCGCAATGTGCGGGCAAGGCATAGTGGCGTCGGATTGGTTCGGTTGGGTTCGGCGGGGTTCAGCCTGCCCGGTAGTCTGGGCCGTCCGCTGATGGCGGCGGCGGTGGTGTTGCTCGTCGGTGGCACCGCGATGACCGCGTCCGCGGACGTCGTGCCGTACACCGACTTCGACGCCGGCCAGGCGATACAGGGCGTGCCGGAGGCGCAGTGCGGCCCCGGGTCCTCGCCCCAGACCGACATCGACGGCCGGGTCCCGATCACGGACCGCCAATCGGGCCGAGACCAGAAGGGCTACTCCTGCAACCTCCAGCTGGTGGGCCAGTACCGGGAGGGCGAGGGCGCCAACTGGATGGACGACTGGTACGGCCACTGCGACTACTACGACACGCTGCCGACGAAGGCCGGCTTCGGCACCGGGTCGTGTCCGCCAGCACGCAGCTCTACAACCCCGCGACGGGCATGCCGATTCTCACGCTGGGCGGGCCCGACGGCCTGGAGATCGAGGATGTGAGCCAGATCCAGCACCGGCAGGCGCCGTACGCGTGGTCGACGCTGTCGCAGGTCACGTGGAGTGACGGCGCCATCGGCCAGGTCCCGATTCCCATGACGATCAAGGGGCACAAGTACATCGCGTACGTCGACGAAGGCGGCTGGGGTAACGCGCGCATCATCGACGTGCAGGACGAGCTGCATCCGAAGATCGTTTCGCGGCTCCACCTCGCGATCAACCTGCTCCAGAACCGCGCCCAGTCCGAGGCCGATGGGGCCGACGGCGTCATCACCTACGACGGGCACTACTGCAGCGTGCCGCAGGAAGTCGACCCGCAGATCCTGATGTGCGCGTACGCGTGGTCCGGCATCCGCATCTTCGATATCCGCGACCCCGCCAACCCGAAGCAGATCGCCTACTACATCCCGCCGGCGTTCACCTACGCCCAGAACCAGACCCTGAACGGCTCTTCAGACAACACGAACGCCGGTGGGCTCGGAAATGGGTCGCCTGGGGTCGACTCGGTTGACCGGTGCGCGTCGAAGATCCGCCTGTACCACGCCGCCGACGGCACGTGGGAGCTCTGGACGATGTGCCAGGAGAACGAGTTCATCGTGCTGAAGTTCACGAACGGCGCGTTCCCGTTTGGCGGCGGCGCCCCGGGCACCACCTTCGGCGCACCCGCCCCGGCGCCGGCTGCGGGGGCTGGGACCGGGACGCCCAACACGTCCGGCGCGCCCCGGAATGCACCCCTCGGCCTCGGCCTCGGGCTGCTCGGGGTCGGCCTCCTGGGGCTATCCAGCCTGGCAAGACGCAGGGCCGAGGCGAGGTCTTGAGTACGATCCTGGGGCTTCTCTGCCGTATGCGGTCGAGGCTTGCGATGGGCGCGCTGGTGGTCAGCGCCGCCATTCTCCCAGCGCTGGCGCCCACGGGCGCCGCCGGCGCGACGTTCACGGTCTTCGAGGGGCCGGTACCCGTCGCCAACTGCCACGGGGATCCTCTGCGCGAAACCGGCATCCAGGGCGATGTGTCGGCAAAGGATCGCACCAGCGGCCGCTCGCAGCTCGGCTACAGCTGCAACTTGGAGCTGATCGGGCACCACCAGGGCCAGGGCGCCGGCTGGCAGAACGCGTGGTTTGACCATTGTGACTACTACGACACCAAGACCGGGGCGGCGACGCCGCCCACGCCGACGGGCACCGGCAACGGCCAGACCAGTCCCGGAACCCAGGTGTTGGACGTCTCCGACCCCGCGAATCCCGTTCTCACGGCCAACCTCGACACCCCGGCGCTTGACGGCCCCTGGGAGTCGCTCAAGGTCAACGACAAGAGGAAACTGCTGGCCGGGGTGGGGGGCTTCGGCTCGGACGGCAACGGTCCCTTCTACTTCGACGTGTACGACCTGTCGGGCGGCTGTGCCCACCCCAAGAAGCTGTCGAGCGCGCCGGTCGACACGGCTGTGCTCGGCCACGAGGGCAACTGGTCCGCGGACGGGATGACGTACTACGGCAGCTCCCTCTTCACGGACACGGTGTCCGCGATCGACGTGAGCAACCCGGCGAACCCCCTGCCGATCACGACCTTCGCCCCTGCCGCCAACCAGCAGGGCGTGTTCACCCACGGCCTGTCGACGAGCGATGACGGCAACCTGCTGTACACGACCGACTTCGCCAGCGGAGCCAGCAACGGACTGATCATCCTCGACACCAGCGCCATCCAGTCGCGGTCGCCGCTGGACAAGGCGCCGCCGGCGCAGGTCGGACACGTGGGCTGGACCGACGGCTCCGCCGCCCAGGTGCCGATCCCGATGGATTACAACGGCCACAAGTTCGTGCTGTTCGTCGACGAGGGTAGCTACGGCGCTTCGAGGATCATCGATGTCAACGACCCGGCGAACCCGGTTGTGGTGTCGAAGCTCAAGCTCCAGATCCACATGCCCGCCAACCAGGCCACCGCCGCGGCCGACTCGACCGGAGACGGGCAGTTCACCTACACCGGCCACTACTGCTATGTCGACCGGGAGCACGACCCGACGGCGGCGGCATGCGGCTACTTCGAGTCCGGCATCCGGGTGTTCGACATCCGCGATCCGTACCATCCGAGCGAGATCGCCTACTTCAACCCTGGCGAGCACGGCGAGAAGGGCGGGGTCCTGCTCGGGTCGGAGCACTCCGGCTCGACGAGCGCGCCCCCGAACATGACCGCGGACTGGTGCACGTCCCAGATCCGCTTCTACCACGACCCGGACGGCTACTGGTACCTGTGGGCTCAATGCCAGGACGCCGGGTTCATGACGCTCAGGTTCACCAACAACGTCTACCCGCTGACGCCCCTTGCCGCGCCCGTGACCTTCACCACGGGGCTCGGCGCCAGCCCGAACACCGGGGCCGGCCACGGGAGCCCGGCGGGCGGCCTGGTCCTCATCGGGCTCGCCGCGGTCGCGATTGTCCTGCTCCGGGTGCGGGTGGCACGGAGCTCCTGAGTTGAGGTGGCCAGGCGTCGACCGCTTAGCCGGCTCAGGGACCGTTCACCCTCCCGTTTCGACCGTTCGCGGCCGGGGGTATTGTGCCCCGAAGCGCCCATGGCTACCCTTGCGGGGAACTTCCCAGCGCAGGGATTGAGGCTGGGACAGGGAGGCTCGGTTATGTCGTTCGCGGGGAACAGCACGGTATTCGACCGGTGCGTTGCGACTGCAACTGGAGGTTTGAGTTGGGCTTAGGGAAGGCGCGTTCACGGGCAGGCTTGGCGGTGAAGGTCATTGCCGCGATGGGGGTCTCGATCGCGGCGCTGGGGTTGGGCATGGCGCCCCTCCCGGCGGCGGGAGCGTCCGCGGTGTTCGAGGGGCCAGTGCCGCGCGCGGACTGCCATGGTGACCCGATGCAGGAGGACGCCCTCCAGGGCGAGGTGCCGCTCAAGGACCGCAACGACGGGCGCTCGCAGCTGGGGTACAAGTGCAACCTCGCGCTGGTCGGGCAGCACCAGGGCCAGGGCGCCGGCTGGCAGAACGCGTGGTACGACCACTGCGACTACTACGACACCAAGACGGCGTCAGGAGCGCCTGGCGGCGCGACACCCGGCAACGGGAACGGCAACGGGCAGACGAGCCCAGGCACCCAGGTGATGGATGTCAGCAACCCGGCGCACCCGGTGTTGACCACGAACCTTGACACCCCCGCGATGGACGGACCGTGGGAATCGCTGAAGGTCAACCAGAAGCGCGGGCTGCTCGCGGGCGTCGGCGGCTTCGGCTCTGATGGCGACGGGCCGCTGTACTTCGACGTGTACGACGTCAAGGGCGACTGCGCCCACCCGAAGCTGCTCTCCAGCAGCCCGATCGACATCCCAATCGGGCACGAGGGCAACTGGGCCCCTGACGGGATGACGTATTACGGGACTTCGATCTTCACCGGGACGATCGCCGCCATCGACGTGACGGACCCCACGCAGCCGTCGTGGATCACGACGTGGAAGAACGCCAGCATCAATCATGGCGTTGCGCTGAGCGATGACGGGAAGACCCTCTACGCCGCCGACCCCAGCTCGTCGAATGGCGGGCATAACGGGCTCGACATCATCGACGTGGGCAACATCCAGGGGCGCAGCGGCGGGATGCCGTCATCGACACCGATCGGATCTGTCTACTGGACTGACGGGTCGACCGCGCAGCACCCTATCCCCGTCTTCTACGGCACGCACCCGTACATCGTCTTCGTCGACGAGGGCGGCGCGGGCGCCGCGCGGATCATCGACATCGCGGACCCGAAGAACCCGGCGGTCATCAGCAAGCTGAAGCTGCAAATCCATATGCCTGCAAACGCCACAGTGGCGACCGCCGACACCAACGGCAACGGGTTGTTCACGTACCAGGGCCATTACTGCGCCGTCGACCGTGAGTACGACCCGACGGCCGTCGCGTGCGGCTACTTCCAGTCGGGCATCCGCGTCTTCGACATCCGGGACCCGCACCATCCCCGCGAAATCGCGTACTACAACCCGCCGGCACAGGTTGCGAAGCACGGGCAACTGCCGGGCTCGGAGCACGACGGAGGGCCGAACAACGGCAATCCACCGAACATGACCGCGGATTGGTGCTCTTCGCAGGTCCGCTTCTACACGGCGCCTGACGGGAGCCACCAGCTGTGGGCACAGTGCCAGGACAACGGGTTCATGGTGCTGAAGTTCACCAACAACGCGTACCCGCTCGCGAGCGCGAGCACGAGGTTCTCAGCTCCCGCGCCGCCCACGTCCGCCGCGGCCGGGGTTGCCACACCCAACACCTCGACGGGCGCGCCGTCGCCGGTGGTCCCCGCCACGCTCCTGGTGCTGGGCGCGGGGCTGTTTGCGCTGAACCGGCGAGCCAGGAGCAAGCCCGGCTGACGGCCCTGGGGCCAGGGAGGGTAGAGCGCGTGGCGGCGGTGTCAGCCGCCGTCACCGCCATCTCCTGAGCCGGTAGATGCGCGGCCGCCCGGCCTGCGGTATCTTCGTGCACGGCGGCCGGCGCTTGAAGGGGCGCGGCCGGGGCTGAGCGGATAACCGGGGAGGTTCGGTGGTAGGGCGCATCGGGGCGTTGCTGGCGCTGGTCGTCGTTTTGACCGTGGCCTGCGGGGACGTCACCATCTCGGCCCACAGGGACGCCCTGCGACTGCCCGAGCCGCAGCAGCGGCCCTACATCTTGAGCACCCCGCAGCCCCCGCCGCCCCCTCCGCGTCCCGTCACCCGCTCGTACGCCCCGCGACCGTACGTGCCGCCGCCGTGCAACCCGCCGACCTGCGGCATCTATGGCCGCCTCGTCATCCCGGCCGGCCACATCAACGCTCCCCTCGAGTACATCGGTCTTGAGGGCTGCTGCCGGATGGGGGTGCCACGCGGCATCTGGGACGCGGGGCTCTACGGCCTCGGCCCGATGCCCGGGGGGCCCGGCACGGCGATCATCGACGGGCACAACCACTGGTACAACGGGCCGGTTCTCTTCTGGACGCTGGCGCAGGACGTCCACCCCGGCGATGCCGTCGTCGTCGCCAAGACCGGTGGCCCGACGTACACGTACAGCATCAGCACGACCACGGTGATCCCGTGGACGGCGCCCCTCGACCCCTACATGTCAGACAGCGGCCCGTCGAGGCTTCTCATCATCACGTGCTCGGGGACCTGGGACACCAAGATCCACGAGTACACGACGCGCACCCTCATCGGCGCCGACCTCGTCGGGTGAGGCCGGCGCTCGTCGCGCTGGTCGCCTCCGGCCTCATCGCCGCCTGCGGCACCACGGCCCTCAGCCAGCAGGACCAGGAGAAGCTCAGCGCCCTGAACGGCGTCATCGCGACCCAGGACCGTCAGTTCGAGAGCGTGCAGCAGGACGAGAGCGTGGCCTGCTCGCAGTCGCCCGGCGGGCCGGAGTGCATGAAGGGGCTGCCCCCGGCGCAGTCGGAGCTCGACACCTATCGCGCCGCCCTGACCGTAGCGCCGCAACCCAGCTGCGCCTCGGCGCAGGTCGCGGCCTTGCAGGCGGCCCTCGGCAAGATGGCCACGGCGCTGCAGGACATCTTCGCGGGCTGGTCCGCCAGCCCCGCGGACCTCAAGATGGTCAGCGCGGGCAACCAGCTGCAGTCCGAGGCGCGCGCGGAGTACCAGGACGCGGTGCGGGCGCTGGCGACGCACGGCTGCCGGTGACGCGTCTGCTCGCCGCGGGGCTCGCCGTGCTGACGCTGGCCGCCTGCGGGGGCTCCTCCGCCCCGGCGGCCGGGGCGTCCCCCTCGCCGTGCGCTCCCGCGTCGCCCGGCCTGCGCGTGGCCTCGCTGCGTGGGACCGGGACCGCGACGACAACGAACACCACGACATGCGGGCGGTGGGCGGCCGACCTCGACTGGACCTGCTCCTCCGCCACCGGCTATGTCGAGACCACGCTCATCCGTGCCAGGGGAGAGCAGCAACCCGGCCCCCGCGGTGACGGCCTTGCCGGCATGAACATCCGCCATTTCGACTCCGGCGCGACCTTCCGGTTCCGCGTGGCCGCCGACCCGGGCTGCGCCTGGAGCATCGACGTCATCCAGGACTGAGTCCCTCGCCGGGGCGCCGATCAGGTAACCTGAAGGCCACCGGGGCCGGGTGGGAAAGTGCGGCCCCGAGCGGGAGGTATCAATGACTCGGCTGTTTGTGCGTGGTCGCTGGCTGGTGCCGGCAATCCTCGGCCTGCTCCTCGTGGGCGGCTCCGTCTCGGCGTTCGCCTTCAGCACGACGCCGACTTACAACTTCACGCTCGTCGGGCACAACGCCCTCTACGACCGCGGGATGAACGCCGCCGGGGCCATCTACGACCACTGGATGTTCGTCGGCAACCGGACCGACGGCACCCCCGGCCACACCCACCCGGGCACGCTGATCCTTGATATCGCCAACCCCGCGAACCCCACCGTCGTGGGGGAGCTCCCCTACCCGACGCTGGCGACGATGGGTTACTCGTCGCGCGAGATGCGGGTCTGGACGCAGCAGAAGGTGCTGATGATCATGTACATCCCCTGCGACGCGACCATCCACCGTTGCACGATCCCCGGTGACGCCGGGACGCCGAAAACAACCAACCAGACCCGGATCGACTTCTGGGACCTCAGCGAAGACCCGGCGAACCCCAAGCTGCTCGCCACCTACACGCCGTCCGTGATCCCGCACGAGATGTTCCTGTGGGCGGACCCGAAGCAGCCGGCCACGCGGGCGCTGCTCTTCTGGACGTCGCCCAACCAATCGGCTGCGGGCAAGTCCCTGGTCGTGACCGACATCAGCCACTGGAGGAAGGGCCAGTTCCCCGAGATCGCTGACTTCGACATCGCGAGCCAGTACACGGCCGACGAGAGCAACAACTACGACGTGCGCCTGCACTCCATCAGCGTCTCGCCGGATGGCACGCGCATGTACCTGGCCCATCTCGGCGGCGGGTTCCTCGTCACCGACACCAGCGATTTCGCCAACAACGTTCCTCACCCCAAGGTGCGGCTGATCACGCCGATCGCCAACCGCGTGTACTGGGACAACCAGGGCGCGCACTCCTCGGTAAAGGTCCCGAGCAAGCCGTACGCGCTCACGACGGAGGAGATCTACGGGAACGGCCTCGTGCTGCAGCCCATCTTCGGCTTCGCCACCAGCGGCTGCCCGTGGGGTTGGGTGCGGATGATCGACATCCACGACGCGGTTCACCCCAAGCTCGTGCAGGAGTACAAGATCCCGCAGAACACGTGCACCGGCGTCGACCAGCAGACGACGAGCTTCAACAGCTTTGCCTCGCACAACCCGACTCTCCTGCCGGACGTCGGCTTCGTGGCGTGGCACTCGGGCGGGCTGCAGGCGCTGGACCTCTCGAACCCGGCCCACGTCGTGCCGGCGGGCGTCTACTCCGCGACGCCGGAGGCGATGGTCACCACCGAGGACCCGGTGCTCACCAGCGGTGACTTCAAGACCGCGATGTGGAGCTACCCGATCATCCGCAACGGGCTGATCTACGTCGTCGACATCCGCAACGGCGTGTTCGTCCTCAAGTACAACGGCACCCACGCCGACGAGGTGGCCGGCATCGCCTTCCTCGAGGGCAACTCGAACCTCGGTGACGCGGGGCGGCTCGAGGCCGGCATCGTCAACACGGGGAAGACGTTTGCCGCGCCGGTGCCCGCGCCGATCATCCCGGGCCTGCCGGACACCGGCGCCCGGGCGGCCTGGGTGGCGGGGCCGGCTATCGCGCTGCTGCTCGCTGCCCTCGGCGGGTTGGGCTGGTGGCAGGCCGGAGCAGCTCGGCGAGCTCGGGCTGGACGATAGTCTCGCGCTGAACCAGCGCCGCCGCCAGCTGGTCGAGGGTCGCCCGGCGGCGCTGCAGCACCTGGAGCGCGCGGTTCTCGGCTGACGCCATGAGGTCGCGGACGGCGCCGTCGAGGTCCTCGAGGGTCTGGCTGCTGAGGCTCTGCGTCGTCAGGTAGTCGCGCCCGAGGAACACCTCCTCCTCGCGCTTGACCACGCGCATCCGGCCGACGCGCTCCGACATGCCGTAGCGCCCGGCGAAGCGGCGGGCAAGGTCGGTCGCCCTCTCGACGTCGCTCTCCGCGATCGTCGACACGTCGCCGGACACGAGCTCCTCGGCGGCGAGGCCCGCCATCACGATGGCCAGCTCGTCGAGCAGCTCGTGGCGGGTGAAGACGGTGCGGTCGGAGCGGGGGAGGAGGTCGGCGCTCGCGAGGTCGCGGCCCCGCGCCACGACTGACACCCGCTGGAGCTCGACGGGGTAGTTGAGCTCCGAGGTGACCACAGCGTGGCCGGCCTCGTGGTACGCGATCCGGCCGAGCTCCTCACGGGTGAGGATGCGGCCGCGGCGGCGAGGCCCGGCAGCGACGCGCTGCACCGCCTCGACGAGGTCGTCGCCGCCGATCGAGGTCACGCGGCGGCGCACGGCGAGGAGGGCAGCCTCGTTGAGCACGCTGGCGAGGTCGGCGCCGGTGAACCCGGGCGTGGCGCGAGCGATGATGTCGAGGTCGACATCGGCGTCGATCGGGCGCCCGCCCGCGTGCAGCCGCAGGATCGCCTCACGGCCGGCGAGGTCGGGGAGCTCGATGCGCACGTGGCGGTCGAAGCGGCCCGGGCGGAGCAGCGCCGGGTCGAGGATGTCGGGCCGGTTCGTCGCGCCGACGACGACGACGCCGGACGTGGGCGAGAAGCCGTCCATGCGCACCAGCAGCTCGTTGAGGGTCTGCTCGCGCTCGTCGTGCCCGCCACCGACGCCCGCCCCGCGACGGCGGCCGGCGGCGTCGAGCTCGTCGACGAAGATGATCGCCGGGGCCGTGTCCTGGGCCTGCCTGAACAGGTCACGCACGCGTGCGGCGCCGACGCCGACCAGGCTCTCCACGAACTCCGACCCCGAGAGCGCATAGAAGGGCACCCGCGCCTCGCCGGCGAGCGCGCGCGCCAGCAGGGTCTTGCCACACCCTGGCGGGCCGTAGAGCAGCACCCCCTTGGGTGGCAGCGCGCCGACGGCGGCAAAGCGGCGCGGGTCCTCGAGGTAGTCGCGCACCTCGGCCAGCTCGACGACGGCCTCGTCGACGGCGGCGCAGTCGCTGAACCGCACGGGGTTGTTCTCAGGCCGCGCGCGGGCCGCGCCGATTCGCGAAAAGGCGAACAGCCCGCGCACCTGGCTCGCGCCGCCACGCGCGAGGAGGATGAAGATGCCGAAGAGGTTGGCCAGGAGGAGCAGGGGCAGGATGAACTCGGCGAACAGCGTCGTGACCCGCTTGCCCGGCTGCTGGTCGACGCTGACGTCGGCCTTCGCATCGGTCAGCGACTTCTGCAGGTTGGCGCCCCCGGCGCCGCCACTCTGGTAGGCGACCCAGAGCGTCGCGCCGTCGCTGGTCTTCAACACCGCGCGTGAGTCCTGGTCGTAGAACGTGGCCTTCGCCACCTGGCCGGACGAGGCGAGGTTCAGGGCGTCCGTGTACGTGACCTCCCGGCCGGGGGTGCGCGGGGTGAGCGACGACAGTGACAGCCCGAGCAGCACCGCGAGGCCCGCGAGGGTCACGGTCAGGAAGGTGAGCGCACGGGGTAGGCGGCGCAGGACGGTCATGGTCGAGCCTCCATTTCAATTGCGGGACGCGGATGGTCATTGCGGGCGGCGGTCGCCCAGAACGTGGCCCCGGCCAGGCCGGTGACCACGAGGCCGCCGACCGCGAGGCGGACCCAGGCCCCGGCGGGGGACATGATGAACGCCACGGCCGAGAGGCTGAGCGCGTGCTCGTCCTCGGGAGCGTCGGCGAGGGCGGCGCTCGGCGCGCCCTGCGTCGCGGTCTGTGACACCGTCATCGGCTGCGCCGCCGGGACCGGCGCAGTCTGTACCGCCGCGCCGGGCGGCCCGCCGGGCGCCGCGAACAGGGTGCCCCGGTTGGCGGTGTCGGCGACGACCGTGCTGCTCGTCGGCGGATGCTGGGCGGGCGGGTGCGTCACCGGGGGCGGGGGTGGTGGCGGCGGCGGCGGCGGCGGTGGTGGCGGCGGCGGCGCGGGGCAGCCGATGCCGCTGACCTGCGTGTTGTTGGTCACCACCGGGTAGCCGCGCAGGTCGGTTGTCATCCACAGCTCGGTGCTCTGCGAGTTCGGGGCGGTGGCGATCTGCTGGGGGACCGCCAGCGCACCGGGGTTGCGCACGAGGAACACCGCGCCTGGCATCGGGTTGTTCTGTCCGGGACTGGTGGGGTCGGTGCTGACCACGAGCGCCCCGGCGAAGCACGTGCTCGGGCCGCCGAAGAACATCCCGTCCGGGCTCCCCTGGGTCAGGATCCGGTACAGGGGGGTCCCCGCCCGGCTGTAGGCGTAGATGCCGTCGGGATTGAAGACTCCCTGCTGGTTCGCCACCTCGTTCGAGTTGCCGAGGTACAGCGTCTGCCCCGACGGGTCGAAGGCGATCGCCTCGACGGCGACGGACGGGGGCGACTGCACGAGCGTCCGCTCCGCCTTGGTCTCGGGGTTGAAGAGGACGATGGGCGACCCGGTCGCGTTGCCCTCCTGCATCACGAGGTCGCCGGTCACAGGGTCGACCGCGAGCTCTGTCTTGCAGTGGACCCAGTCGACAACGTCGCGGATTACGGCCCCGGTGTAGGGATCGAGCTCGTAGAGGGGGCACGTGTTCTGGTTGGGGGCCGGGTTGTAGTCGGTCGACTGGCCGTACAGCTTGCCGCGGCGCATTACCAGCGCCTCGATGTCCAGCTGGCTCCCCAGCCGGTTGGCGGCGCTGCTCGGCGCGTTGCGGTACGGCGCAGGCACCACGTGCAGGTACCCGTCGCCGGCCGGGGGACCGTACTCCGCGACGATGAGAGCGCCATCCGGGCGCACCACGCTCGACGCCAGTCGGTGACCGTCCACCTCGGTGGTGATGTTGTAGGTCGTGTACGGGCTGGAGACGGAGAGGTCCGCGGCCGCGCTCACCGGTGCGAGCAGGCACGCCAGGAGCCCCGCGACCCCCGCTGCGACCCGCGCCGCGGCTCGGGTCAGGTGCGCCCCTTCGCGCGGCGGCGGAGCAGCACTGCGCCGGCCACGGCGGCGACGCCGGGCAGGAGCGGGAGCGGCGCGGGCGCCGGGCTGCGGCGCGAAGTGTTGGGCGCCGCCGGGGCAGGCGCACTGAACGTCGTGCTCCCGCCGGAGCCCGCGGCCGAGGCCGTCGCCACGCCGGGCACGTACGTCGGTCCGTTCCACTGCAGCACGTCGATGCCGCGGGTGTAGTCGATCACGTAGACCGTCTTGCCGTCAGGCGCCCAGTGCGGCGCCGAGGCCCACGACTGCGCCCCGCGGAAGAACCCAACCTCCTTGATGTGGCCGGTCGCGTCGACCTGCATGAAGCGCACCCCGTTGTCGTAGGCCGCGACCGCCACCAGTCCGCCACCGTTGAAGCTCGGGTGCTGCTCGAACCAGTGCACCGAGCAGCCGGCGGTGTTGGCGGGCGGGCTGCCGTCGAAGTACGTGCCGTTGCGCATGCGGACCTGGTCGATCATGTGGAACTTCGAGCCCAGGACGTAGTGCCCGTCTTTGTAGACCTGCGTCGTGTCCCACGTCATGAAGGCGGCGTCGTCGCCAAGGTCGGCGGCGGGCACCTGGCCCAGCACGCCGCACTGCGGCCGGAAGTTGGTCTCGCCGCCGATGAGGGCGAACTTGTCGGTCCCGCCGAGGGGCCAGGTGTTGGAGTGGATGAAGCGCCCATCGGCGTTGGCGCCGGTGGCGAAGAGCTTCGGGTGGCAGACGCTGCCGCCATCCTTGGCGAGGACAGACACCAGCATGACCGGCTGCGTCGAGGTGAGGATGTACCCGGGGGTTACCTCGGTGACGTTGTGGGCCGCCTGGCCGGGAAGGTGGTTCGACGCGTCCTGCCAGTTGCAGATCAGCCGGGCATGAGCTGGGTCGCGGGCATCGGTCACAGAGCCCTTCGAGCCCCAGAAGTACGTGCAGTCAAGGATACACGTGCTGGTGTGGTCGCCGGCGCCGAAGACGGTGGAGAGAAGGCGCGGGTTGGCCTTGTCGGTCACGTCGTAGATGGCGAGGCAGTTCTGGTCGGGGTGGCTCGCCTGGTCAGCGGCGGAGGCCATCTCGCAGCCGGGGGGTCCCACGAACGGCACGGCCGTCGAGCTCGACAGCCCGAGGAGCCGCCCGTTCGTCGGCAGCATCTCGTTCTCCCACTCGACCGCGAGGGTCAGCTGGGAGACGAGCACCGGGTGGGGCGGGTCGGATATGTCGTAGATCCGCAGGTCCTTCGAGCTCGACATGTACAGGTAGTTGCCGATCACCTTGCCGCCGACGCCGTCGGCCGCGTCCGGGAGCTGCTGGATGAACTTCACGTTGTCGCTGGCCACCCAGTCCGGCCCCGTCTGCGTGCCGAGTGCCGGCGTGGCGGTGGTCAGCCACGCCGACAGGGCCAGGGTGGCAGCAGCCGCAAGCCCGCTGAGCCTTGCGGCCGGCCTCATGCCGGAGGCGTGAGGCGGCGCCGCCGGCGCCAGGCGAGGAGGCCGGCGCCGACTGCCACGGGCACGAGCGGGAGGAGGATGACCGGGCGGCGGGCCGAGGTGTTCGGGGTCAGCGTGTTCGCCGCCGTCGTGTTCGGCGCGGGTGCGCTGAACGTGGTGCTCGCCGCGGCGGTCCCCGGCACGTAGGTCGGCCCGAGCCACTGCAGGATGTCGAAGCCGCGCTCGTAGTCGATCGTGTACACCGTCTTGCCGTCGGGCGCCCAGTGCGGCGCGGACGTGCTGCCGCGGCCCACGGGGATGAACCAGCCCTGCTCCTTCAGGTGCCCGTCAGCCGTGACCTGCATGAAGCGGGTACCGCTCTCATAGGCGGCGAGCGCCACGAGGCCGCCGTCGTGGAACGACGGGTGCTCCTCGAACCAGTGGACGGAGCATCCCAGCACGTTGATCGGCGGCCCGCCGTCGCTGTAGACGCCGTTCTGGACGCGGTACTGGTCGATCATGGTGAACTTCGACCCCGGCTGGTACTTGCCGTTCTTCAGCACGCCGCGGGCGTCCCACGTCATGAAGGCGCCGTTGTCCGAGACCGCGCCGCCGACCGTGCCGCACTGCGGGCGGAAGTTCGTCTCGCCGCCGATCAGGGCGAAGCTGTCGGTGCCGTGCCCCGGCCAGCGGTTGGAGTGGATGAAGCGCCCATCCGCGTTGGTTCCGGTTGCGAGGAGCTTCGGGTGGCACATGTTGCCGCCGTCCTGCGGCCAGACCGAGAGGAGCATGACCGGCTGCGTCGCGGTCAGGATGTACCCCGGCGTAACCTCCCGCACGTGGTGCGGGCTCTTGCCAGGGAGGTGGTTGGCGGGGTCCTGCCAGTTGCAGACCAGCTTGGCATTGGCGGGGTCGCGCGCGTCCGTGACGGCGCCGGTCGAGCCATAGAACCAGGTGCAATCGAAGATGCACGCGTTGGTGTGCTGCCCGGCCCCGCCGACGGCCTTGATGAAGCGGGGGTTGGCCTTGTCGGTGACGTCGAAGAGGTCCAGGCAGTTGGTTGCCGTCGGGTCGTCCGGCGGCCGGTGGTCGCAGCCGACAGAGTTGGAGAGGCCGAGGATCCGGCCGTTCGTCGGCACCTCCTCGTTCTCCCAGTGGACGTCCATGTTGATGCCGCTGACGAGGGTTGGCGTCGTCGGCTGCGACACGTCGTAGATCCATAGTCCCAGGCTCGTCGTCAGGTACAGGTAGTTGCCGATGACCTTGGCCCCGACGCCGTCGCCGTTGATCGGCATGTTGCCGATGTATTTGACGTTGCTCGTCGCTATCCAGTCAGGGGTCTGGTAGGCCTGCACCACGGTGCCCAGGGGCACCAGCGCAAGCAACAAGCCAAAGACGATTCCGAGCCCGCGTATCCGCATCAAATCCCTCCCGGCCGCCGCGCCTTTTCCTCCCACGCGACGGGCCGCTAATTTGCCCTCATTGTACGTTCACGTCCTGGTTTGCGTGCCCTTTCGACCGGCAACGCGACGGCGGGTCAGGACCAGCGCGGCCACCAGGCCGAGGCCGAGCGGCGCCAGCGGCGCCGCGGGCAGCGGCGTCCGGGCTGCCGAGGTGTTCGGGGTCGGCTGCGAGCTTCCGCCCGCTACCGCGCCCGGAGCCGGGGCCGAGCTCGTCGTGCCCTCGCCCCCGATGGTGCCGCTGGCATTCGTGCCGTGGTACCGCAGTACGTCGAGCCCGCGTTCGAAGTCGGCGACATAGATGTAGTTGTCGCCGTGCCAGTACGCGGCCCATGTATTGGTGTTCTGCACGTTGTACCAGCCGACCTGGGTGATGTGGCGCGGGTCGCGGATGTCGAGCAGCCGCGTGCCCTGCGAGTAGAAGGCGATGGCGATGAGCCCGTCGCCGCGGTCGGTGAACCAGTGGGCGGAGTCGCACCCTGTGATGGCGCCGACCTGTTGGCCGGCCACGTTTGATCCATCACTCTGCGCTGTGCCGTTCTGATGGAGCGTGCCCCAGGAGTCGAGGACCGGGTACATGAGGTTGGGGTTCTGCGCGGCGGCGCCCTTGGTGGGCCCGATGTCGTACGTCCAGAACTTGCCCGACTGCGAGCACGTGGTGGTGGTGTTCTCCTCGGTCGCGGCGAGGACGTCGCCGCGGCGGCCGTCCACGGAGACGCCGAGGTTGCGCCCCGTGTTGTGCATGTCGCCGCCGTCCTTGAACTGGCCCTGCACCATGTTGGCGCCGGCGTACTCGATCGGGTCGCAGGGCGTCGCCGTCTCCATCTTGCCGTCGGCGTAGTTGAAGTGCTGCCCGCTGGTCCAGTAGCCACGGATGTGACCGGAGCCCGCCACCCACGCGACGCCGCTGCGGTCGACGTCGGCGTCGTGGTCGTAGTCGGTCTTGCCGAGGTGCGAGTTGGTGTCGATGAAGTGGGCGTTGGCGCAGTCCTTCGGGCTGGACGGGTTGGTGATGTCCACCGCCCAGACCGGGCGCCCGGGCCAGGTCGGGTTGGGCCCCGGCGCGAGGAGGCCCGGCACCCCCGGGGAGTCGATGCACAGCCCCGACAGGCATGGCGCCGCGGGGCCCGCCACCCACAGGTAGCTGCAGTCGTTGATGCATGCCGCGGTGTGGCCGGTTGGCTGGAAGTGGGTGCCTATCTCCACCATGGCCTGCGGGTTGGACACGTCGAAGATCTGCACCGTCCCGTACGGGAAGATCGTGGTCCCCGGTGACGTGTAGCCGCGCGGGTCGCGCGAGATGATCACCAGGTTCTTGTCCGGGATCACCTGCATGTGCTCGTTCTCCCAGATGTACATCGGCACCGAGCCGAGCAGCGCCGGGTTGGTCGGGTCGGTGATGTCGACGCTGTACAGCCCGACCACCGTGGAGACGAACGCCGTGTTGCCGATGAAGCCGATGGAGATAGCCGACGGCAGCGGCAGGTTGGACAGGAAGGTGATGTTCGGGGAGATGCTTCCCGCGGGCGGCGTCGCGTTCGCCGTGAGGTGGGTCGGCACCGCGTGGTTGGCGACCATCGCCTGGAGCGCGGGCAGCTCGGCCGTGGCGCGCTGGAAGCCGCTGAGCGCCTGGCCACCTGACCCGGCCGCCGCCGGGGTCGCGATCCCCGCCAGCGCGATCGCCACCACGACGGCGTAACGGGCTGCTCCCCCGAGCCTGTTCATATCCCGCTCCTCCTCGTTTAGGCGGCGCGCCTCCGCCGGACGAGCGCGAGGGCGCCGATGGCGGCGAGCCCGGCCACGGGCAGGAGCGGCTGCAGCGGCGACTCCGGCGTGGTGTTGGGCGGCTGGCTCGTCGCGAGGGCCTGCCAGTTGTAGCTCTCCTCCGCGACGCCGTTGATCGTCCCGTTCGGGGGGCCGTCGACGTACTCGTTCGTGAGCCACACGGAGCCGATGCTGGTCGACGAGGCCGGGGGCGCCGGGTCTGGCGTGGCGCCGCTGTAGTCGCCCCAGCGGCATGGAATCCGCGGGACGCCGATGTAGAGGTGCTCGCAGGTGAAGTCGTCGTCGCCGCCGGGCGACTGCTTGACCATCACCCACGCGGACTGCGGGTCGTCGCCGTGCTTGTCGACCATCTCGATCGCCGGCGCCTGCTGCGGGCTCGAGGTGGTGAACCCACCGAACATCGTGCCGCCGAAGTTGCCCCCGCTCCCGCTCACCGCGCGGTCCGGCGAGACGGCGGCGTTGAAGACGCTCACCTGCGGGTCGGTGATGGAGCCCGACTGCACCAGGGCCGAGGCCTCAGGGTCGATCTCGTACCAGCGAACCTCCGAGCCGGCGCCGCCGAAGACGGCGTGCTCGGTCCACACGGTGGTCTTGCCGCCGTGCAGCGGGTCAACGCCGGACACGGCGTGGGTCAGGCGCCCGTCCAGGGTGTCGAGCACGCCTGGCCCGGGCTGCGGCGCGTCGGCGGGCGACATGTACGACGGCACCGTCACAGCCGTGCCCTTCAGGGGGATGTTGGGGGTGCCGTCGGCGTTCTTCGTGATCTTGTAGACGGTCAGGAAGGTCGCCTGCGGCAGCTCGCCGACGATGTCACCGTTCGTCGTGCCGCCCACGTCGTAGGCCGCCACCACGTAACCGACACCGGACGGGTCGGTCTGGATCGCGGGCACTGGCGTCCAGGCGTCGGAGCCGTCGGCGTTCTGCACCGTCTGGACCGAGCCGGTTTTGAACGTGGACTTGTCCGGGCAGGCCGTGATCGGGTCCGATCCCTGCGGCTTCGTGATCCAGTCGATGTCCGAGCCGTTGGCGCTGACGGTGCTGTAGGAGTTGACGCCGATCAGCAGGAAGTCGGTGGTCTGCCCGAACTTGGGGTAGTCAGGAAGGTTGCCGGCGGCGCCGTAGCCGAAGTCGGTGTCGTAGGTGCAGAAGTCGGCGAAGCTCGATGGCGAGTCGGTCTTGCTGAAGCCCCACTCCGTGTCGAACGAGGTCGTGTCGAGCACCTGGAAGTAGAAGCGATCGGTCGCCGGGTCCCAGAAGGCGATTGGGTCGCTCAGGCCGTTCGTATCGCCGGTGAGATCGTTCAGGGTGCCGCTGGTGAGCGCCTTGCCCGCGCGGTCATAGATGCCGAGCGAGTAGTTGACGATGTCGAGGTAGCGCGTCGGACCGATGGCGCCGTTGGCGTCAAGCGGCGCCGAGTCGGGGGAGTTGGGGCCGGTCCAGCCGGGGCCGGCGGTCGGGCCGGTGTCAGCCGGCGAGGCCGCGGTGGCGGCCGGCGCGTTCACGCCGGCGAGCTTGTCAGCCGCCGCTTTCACCTTGAAGAAGGCGTTCACATTGGCGGGCAGGTACCCGAGCTCGCGCTTAAGGTCTCTCACGGACGTCGACCCAGCGCTCGCCGACGACGCTGCGGCAGCCACCGCGTTGTTCCGGCTCGCCGCGTGGGCGGCGGTGCCGCCGAGCGCCACGACGCCAAGCAGGTTTATCGCGACCGCGAGGCCGCACAGCCGTATTGCCCTTCCCATCGCCGGATTCCCCCTGAATTGCTACCTCGGGTCGCGTCCCCCGCGGGTAACCCGCGCGCGTGGACCCGAGATCCCCACTGGTGAGTGTGGCCGGATGATAACAACAACTCGGGGCCCTGTCGACGTCGTCGTGCCGGCGAGTGAAGCGCGCCTACCGCGCCCGGATCTGCCTTAGGCGGACGTCGATCAGCTTCTTGACGAGCCTCTTCGGGAGCGGCTTGTCGACAGGGAAGTGCAGCGAGCCCGCGGTCATGGTGTGGCCCTCGAGGTCGTCGCCGAGCTCGGACAGCACCGACCCGCTGTGGGGCAGGTAGCTGAGGTGGCCCCGGAAGGCGGCGAAGCCCGCCACGACCTTGCCGCCCACGCGGAAGGCCGGCATCCCGTACGAGATGCACTCCTCGGCGTCCGGCACGACTTCGAGGATCGTCTGCCTGAGCGCCTGCAGCGTGGAGCGCTTGGGCTCCTCGAGGGTCGCCAGGTACGCGTCGATCTCTGCCGCCGACATGGCTATTTCGCGGGGAGCGAGCCGGCGTATGCGGTTCCGCGCTTGACCCACTCGGCCAGCTGGGCCGGCGTCCGCAGCTGGGTCGCCTCCACCCGGAGCCAGCCGGGCATCGCCCGGCCCCGCATGACGACCATCTCGACGCCCTGCCTGGCGACGAGCTTGTCCGATTCGGCGGGGTCGACCCTGACCATCGCGCCGCCCTGGCCGGAGGCGGCTATCGCCATGTTGCCGCCGACGAGGAACGCCAGCCCGCCGAACATCTTCTTCTCCTGGACGCTCCGATCGGTGCCGAGGAGCTCCCGGATGCGGGCCGCCAGCTGCTCGTCGTACGCCATGGCGCACAGCCTAAGCCCGCGCCGACCTCAGGCGCAGTCTCCCAAACGTATTCCCAACAACGCCGCTGAACCGTATCCTGTTAGCGCCATGCAGGGGTTCGAGGGCCTCGCCGACGCGATCGCCGCCTCTGTCGATCCCCGGGAGATCACCCTCCGCCTGGTCGAGCGGGCCCTCGACATCGTGCCGGCGGACCGCTGCACCCTCACGAGCGTGGACGAGCATGTCCTCCGCGTCGAGGCCAGCTTCGAACGCGACCGCGGCCACCCGGCCTGGATCGGGCACGAGTACTCCTTTGACTACGTGGACACCCAGCCGCTGCTGCAGGAGGCCCTCGGCTCCGGTCGCATCGTCCTCGGTGGCGGCTTTGACCAGCGCAGCACCGCGGCGGAGCTCCGCGACGACCTGCGCGGGGTGCGCCACACCGCCGTCATCCCCCTCTCGCTGGGCGGCACCACCGTCGCGGTGCTCATCCTCAGCCGCCGCGACGACCCCCCGTTCAATCTGGGCGAGTTGACGCAGCTGCAGGAGATCGGGGCCTTCTCGGTGCTTGCCCTGCGCAACGCACGCCTGATCGCCGCCGTGCGCGACGGCCAGGAACGCGGCCTCGAGACCCTCACCCGCATCTCCTCGCACCTCGCCTCGACCGAGGAGCTGCCGGTGTTCTTCGGCAAGATGAGCGCCACGGTCGCCCAGCTGGTCGGCGCCGAGAAGGCAGCGTTCTGGCTGCGCCATGGCAACGAGCTCGCGGCCCAGCAGGAGGCCTTCGGCTTCGAGCCGGACGTCCTCGCGCAGATGCGCGTCGACTTCACGCGCAGCCGCGGCCCGCTGGCGAACGTGGTCGGGGCCGGTGACGCGCTGGTCACCGGCATCAGCGAGGAGGCGTTGCGGGGGCCGTTCGGCGATGTCCTCCGGCTGATGCGGGCGCGCGACCTCATCGTCGTCCCGTGGCGCACAGCGGAGGAGAACCTCGGGGTGCTCATGGCCTGCAACGCAAGCGCCCATTTCGGCTCGCAGGACGCGTGGGTGATGCGGGTCGCCGCCCGCGCTGCCGCCCTCGTCTGGCAGGGCTACGAGGCCAACCGCAGGCTCGTCGAGATGCAGGAGCGCGAGAGCGAGGCGATGGCCGAGCACGCCCGCGAGGTGGCCGAGCTGGAGCAGCAGAAGTCGCGCTTCCTGCGCCTGGCCTCCCACGAGCTGCGCACGCCCCTGACCATCATGCGCGGCTACCTGTCGATGTTCGGCGAGGGCGCCTTCGGCGAGATGCCCGCCGCCGCCCAGTCCGCCCTCAGCACGATGGCGTCGCGGGTCGAGCAGATCAAGATCCTGGTCGACCAGATGCTCGACACGGCGCGCCTCGAGGACAGCGCGCTGATGCTTTCGATCCGGCCGCTGCGCCTCGACGAGGCCGTGGCGCGGGTGGTCCAGTCGCTGGAGGGCCTGCGTCAGCCCAACCAGACGCTCGAGTGCGACCCGCCCGACGCCCAGGTCTGGGTCGAGGGCGACCCCGAGAAGGTCGACACCATCATCGGCAACCTCGTCACGAACGCCATCAAGTACTCGCCGAGGGGCGGTGACATCCGCTGCACGATCAAGGTTGACGAGCGCAGCGCGCACCTCGCCGTAAGCGACACCGGCATCGGCATCGGCGAGAGCGACCTGCCCCGGCTCTTCCAGCGCTTCGGCCGGCTGGAGCGCCCCGAGACGGGGTCGATCGAGGGCACCGGCCTCGGCCTGTTCCTGTCGCGGGAGCTGGCGCGGCTCCAGGGTGGCGACATCACCGTCGCCTCCGAGGTGGGCCGCGGCAGCACCTTCACGCTGAGCCTGCCCCTGGCGACGCCCGTGGGTTGAGGGCCGCCCTCTAGAGCTCCTGGCGGCGCAGGAACCCGAGCGCGACCAGGAAGGCGGCCACGATCGCGCCGCCGAGGATGCCGACCTGTAGCGCGGAGGGGCCGGGGCCTGTCGTGATCGCACCGAACGCCTTCGCCATCGCTCCGTTCGGGGTGTAGTCGCCGAGGCCGTGGATGGCCGACAGGGCTCCCAGGCCGACGAGCAGCGCGAACCCGATCCCGGCCGCCGCCACCGTTGACCGCGTCGCGGTGCTGGCCGCGAACGTCGCCGCGGTGAACACCAGGAGGGCGAGGAGGGCGACCAGCGCGGCGGGCACGAAGCGCGGGCTGGGGGGCCCGAACAGCACGGCGGTGTAGATCGCGGTGAGCACGGCGCCGAGCCCGACGCTCGCGGCGATCGTCAGGTCCAGCGCGACGAGCTTCGCGAGGAGGACGGTGGCGCGCGAAACGGGCTTGCTGAGCAGGAAGGCCAGGGTGCCGCGGTCGCGCTCCACCGACACGCTGCCCATCGCGAGGATGATCACGAGCGCCGCGCCGAGCTGGCCCGCGTTCTTCGCGAACTGCAGGTAGGCGTCCGCGATCGTCGGCGACGGGATGATGCCCTTGAACTGCTCGCCGCCGAGGGCGCTGACGATCTGCGGCGTGTAGCGCGCCAGCAGCGGCGAGCCGATGCCGATGAAGGCGAAGATGGCCAGCGCGCTCGGCAGCCGCATCGTGCGCCACTGCTCGCGCAGCTCCTTGCCGAGCAGGACGCCGAAACCGTTCATCACGCTGCCGCGCTGCCGGCGCCGTCGACGATCATCACGAACACCTCCTCCAGCGACGGCCGCCGCTTCTCGAACCGCTCCACCGCCGCGCCGCTGTCGGCGAGCGCGCGGACCACGCGCCGGCCGGTGGCGACACTGCCGTCCGTCCGCACCGTGAGCCCGCGCGCGGAAGGCTCGACGCCAACAACCCCGCGTTCGCGCCTCAGCACCGCGACTAGCTTTGTCGCGATGCCCGCGTCCGCGGCCTCGAGGTCGACGTCATACACGGGGGCCGCGTAGCGGGCCAGCAGCTCGTCCATGTCACTGACCACGAGGAGCCGCCCGTGGTCGAGGATGGCGACGCGGTCGCAGACGCGCTCGACGTCGGCCAGGATGTGGGTCGACAGCACGACCGTCGCCGAGCCGCGCAGGCCCGCGATGATGTCCAGCAGGTCGCGCCGTCCGATGGGATCGAGCGAGCTCACGGGCTCGTCGAGGAGCAGCACGCGGGGCCGGTGGAGGATTGCCTGCGCGAGCCCGAGGCGCTGCTGCATGCCGCCGGAGTACCCGCCGACGCGCCGGCCGGCGAACTCCTCGAGGCCCGCGATGGCCGAGGCCCGCACCACGGCCTGTTCCAGGCCGGCGCCACCCAGGCCGTACAGGCGGCCGACCATGGTCAGGAGCTCCCTGCCGGTCATCCACGGGTAGTAGCGCGGGTCCTGCTCCAGGTAGCCGATGTTGGCGAGGCTCCCGGCCGACGCCGTGCCCGCCGTCGGGCGCCGCAGGCCGGCGAGGAGGGTGAGGAGGGTCGTCTTGCCGGCGCCGTTGGGCCCAAGCAGCCCGAAGATCGAGCCCTCGGGGATCTCCAGGTCGAGGGGTCCCAGGCCGCGGGTCGCGCCGTAGTCCTTGACCAGGCCGCGACAGGCGACGGCCGCGCTCACATGTTCCTGCGCCCGGCCGCGAAGTAGAGGATCGGGCCGAGCATCTCGCCCAGGACGATCACGACGACCCAGAGCGCCTTGCTGTTGCCGAGCACGCGCCGCTCCGGCCGGAGCAGGTCGCGCAGGGCCAGCACCATGAGGACGAGCTGGATGAGGATGAGGGGCGCGACGAGGGCGAGGACCTGCGTCAGGTTCATGGCGTGAGCGTCCCCCGCAGTGGGCGCAGGCGGCAGGGCCGTTCGTCGCGCCGGCAACGGGCCACCGGTCGCGCGCCGTCGGGGCTCGGCTACGCTTCGTTGCGCGATGAGCGAGGACGCGCCGGCCCGGCGGGTGACGCTGGAAACCGACGGCCACGTGCTGCTGATGGGGCTCGACCGCGCGGAGAAGCGCAACGCCTTCGACGGGGCGATGCTCGACCAGCTCGCCCTCGCCTACGGCGTCCTCGACCGCGACCCCAACCTGCGCTGCGGCGTCCTGTTCGCCCACGGGGACCACTTCACGGGAGGCCTCGACCTGGTCGAGATCGGTCCGCGTCTCGGCCGCCGGGGCTTCGTCCCGCCGGAGAACGGTCTCGACCCGCTCGGCGTTTACAGCCGCCCCGTGCGCAAGCCGGTGGTGATCGCGGTGCAGGGTTGGTGCCTGACGATCGGGATCGAGCTGCTCCTCGCCGCGGACATCGCCGTGGCCGCCAGCGACACGCGGTTCGCGCAGATCGAGGTCAAGCGCGGGATCATGCCGGCCGGCGGCGCCACCACCCGCTGGCCGGCCCGCAGCGGTTGGGGCGACGCGATGCGCTACCTCCTGACCGGCGACGAGCTCGACGCCGCGGAGGCGCACCGGGTCGGGCTCGTGCAGGAGGTGGTGCCTCCGGGCGCACAGGTGAAACGCGCCCGCGAGCTTGCCGCGATCATCGCCGCCCAGGCCCCCCTCGCCGTGCAGGCGACGCTCGAGTCCGCGCGCCTGGCGGTGCGCGAGGGGCAGGCCGCGGCCGCCGCCGCCTTCGTGGACACGCAGCGCGCCCTGCTGGACTCCGCCGACGCGGGGGAGGGGCTGAGCGCCTTCATCGAACGCCGTCCCGGGGTGTTCAAGGGGGAATAGCGAGGGCCGCGCCCCTACGCTTTGCTACAGTAGGCGGACCAACGGGGGAGGTTTTCAGTGGGGGCTTTCATGCGGCTGTCGTGGCTTGGACGTGGAGCGCGCACGCGCCGTCGCGCGCTGGGCGCGGGCCTGGCCGCTGTCATCGCCCTGTTAATGGTGTCCGCCCCGGCCGGGGCGCCGGCCCGCGCCGCCGCGGCGCCCGCGTGGTTCGCCGGCGCCGCCGCCGAGAAGATCACCCCGCCGGCGGACGACGCGGCCAGCGACAGCTTCTGGAGCGGGGTCTGCAACCTCTCCGTGTACAACGGACCGCGCCGCTGGGCGTTCGAGGAGCCCTACCAGGACGTGGCCGGCAGCGGTGAGTTCGACTACACCCAGGATCCCTATTGCGACGCCAACCACAACGGGCGGCACGACGAGCTCTACAGCTCGGGCGGGGTGGACCACATCCTCGAGTGGGTGCACGACGACCTCTTTGTGCGCGCGCTGGCGGTCAGTGACGGGGCGAAGACGGTCGTCGTCGAGTCGATCACCTCGCAGGGCATGATGAACGAGGACATCGAGCGCATCCGCAGCGGCCAGCCGGCGGTCGTCACCCCGGCGGGCCCGCTCTCGCCGGCCGGTGGCCTCGTCGGCTACCAGCCGAAGGGGAACGGCCTGCCGGCGGTCGCCGAGCTCTTCGCGAGCTCCACGCACAACGAGTCGTCGCCTGACCCGATCGGCATCTACGGCGCGCCGGACAACGGCACCGGGGCCGCGGGCCTCTACTCCGGCATCGACGACTACTACATGACCTTTGTCGTCGGCCAGGCGATCAAGGCCGGGCAGGAGGCCGCCGACGCGATGAAGGCCGCCACGCTCTCGGTCTCCGAGCTCCAGCCGTCGGCGGTCCGGTCCCGCCTCAGCTCAACCTTCCCGACCACCGACTCGATGCGGCTGGCCGACAACCACGACGACACGGTCGCCGCGACCGACCCGAAGCTGCGCGTGCTGCAGGTCCGCGACGCGGCCACGGGGGGGAGCATCGAGACGGTGCTGAACTTCGCCGCCCACAACCAGCAGGTCGGTCACGCCTCCGACAGCCAGGTGTACGCCGGCCCGCCGGGGGACCCTAACAACGGCAAGCGGGTCAACCGCGCCGTCTCCGAGGATTGGCCCGGCCAGTTCACGGCGGCCGTCGAGGCTCAGCTCGGTGGCCACGCCATGTTCCTCGTCGGCGACAACGGCAGCATCGAGGACCCGCACCTGTACAACGCCGACGGCAGCGAGACGGCCTTCTGCGCGCGCGGGCAAACCGAGGGCTGTTTCGAGCTGGCGCACGCCACCGGCGGCTCGCTGGCGGGTGACGTGGTGGGCGCGGTCCAAGGGACGATGGCGCCAATCGAGGCGGGCGTGATCACCTTCGCCCGCGACAAGTTCGATGTCCCTCTCCACAACCAGCTCTTCGCCGCCGCCTTTGCCGGCGGGCTCTTCGCCGATCGCCACATGGCGGCGGACGGCGCCGCGCAGGGCATCGCCGGCCCGGCGGTCGCCACGGAGGTGGGGCTCCTCAACCTGGGGCCAGACCTGCAGGTGCTGGCCAACCCCGGCGAGGCCTACCCGTCGCTGGTGGAGGGCAATCCCTGGGGGCTCGAGGACGCGGCCTGCCCGATGCGCCCGGAGCCGCTCGTCGGCTCCGCCGCCGCCGTCCCCGCGTGGCACGCCACCGCGGCGCACCACCTGGAGATGGGGCTGGCCGACGACATGGTCGGCTACGAGATCCCGGGGCCCGAGTGGTTCGCCGACCCTGCCGTCTACGCCGACCCGACCTGCCCGCTGGGCGCCGCCGCGCAGAGTGACCCGACCGCGGACATTGACGCCAACGGCCACTACCACAAGCTCGAGTCCGAATCCGTCGGCCCCGAGGCCGGGACCCTGGTCGCCCAACACCTCGCCACCCTGGCCGACGCCGCCGCGCCCGCCGGCGGGAGCGCGCGCGTGATCGAGAGCGGCCGTTTTCTCAAGGCCGACGGGACGTTCACGCGGCGCGGGGCGGATGGCCCGGTCGGGATCTGGGTCCTGCCCGCCGGTACGACCGCGTTCGCGCCGGGCACCGGCACCGTCGTGGCGCTTCCCGGCATCACCTCGTTCGGCACCGATGCCGGCGCCGTGCCCGTGAAATACCACGGCACCTTCATGGACTTCGACGGCCTGCCGCAGGCCGCCCCCGACCTCGACACCCGCGGGATGATCGTGACCAACCCCGACGGGACGATGACGCGGTACTTCGTCGACCCCTACCCGACGCTGACGGGGGCGCCGCCGGGGCCCGCCGTGCTGCCGGAGTTCCCGCCCGTGGTTGGAGCGGCCGCGGTCCTGCTAGCCCTGGCCGCGGCCGCCCGGTGGCGCCGGCGTCGCGCCTACCAGCCGCCCCGGGTCGGGTAGACCGAGGCCAGCTCCGCGGGGACCGGGACGCCGGCCGCGGCCAGCTTGTCCAGGATCGCCGGACGGATGCCGCTGGCGCGGAACGTGCCACGGATCTTGCCCTCGGCGTCGGTGCTCTCGGGGACGTAGACGAAGGCGTCCTGGAGGGTGACCATGTCGGCCTCGAGCCCGAGCAGCTCGGTCACGGCCGTGACCTTGCGCGAGCCGTCGCGCAGCCTCTCCACCTGGACGATGAGGTTGACCGCGGAAGCGATCTGCTGACGGATCGCGCGCTGCGGCAGCTCGACGTCGCCCATGAGGATCAGCGTCTCGAGGCGGGACAGCGCGTCCCGGCTCGAGTTCGCGTGCAGGGTCGTGAGCGAGCCGCTGTGGCCCGTGTTCATCGCCTGCAGCATGTCCAGGGCCTCGGGCCCGCGGCACTCGCCGATGACGACGCGGTCGGGGCGCATCCGGAGGCTGTTGGCGACGAGCTGGCGGATCGGCACCCCGCCCCGGCCCATGGCATCGGCCTGGCGCGACTCGAGCCGGCACACGTGCCACTGCTGGAGCTGCAGCTCGGCGGCGTCTTCGATGGTGACGATGCGCTCGTGGTCCGGGATGAAGGACGACAGGATGTTCAGCAGGGTGGTCTTGCCACTGCCGGTGCCGCCGGAGACCACGATGTTGCACTTGGCCAGGACCGCCGCCCGGAGCAGGGCCGCGATCTCCTGGTTGATGGTGCCGAAGCGGATCAGGTCGTCGACGCCGAGGGGGTCGGCGGCGAACTTGCGGATGGTCAGGAGGGGGCCGTCCACGGCCAGCGGCCGGATCACGGCGTTGACGCGCGAGCCGTCGGTGAGGCGCGCATCGCAGAGCGGGGTGTCGGCGTCGATCCGCCGGCCCACCGACCCGACGATGTGCTGGATCGTCTCGAGGAGCTGGATCTCGTCCGTGAACTGGACGCCGGTGCGCTCGATGCGGCCGTTCCGCTCGACGCAGACGATCTCGTGGCCGTTGACCATCACCTCGCTGACGGCGTCGTCGCGCAGCAGCGGCGCGATCGGACCCATGCGATCCCAGTAATCGGTGAGCCTCGCGCTCTCGGCGGCTTCCGTGTCGGCCCGTAGGGCTACAACGCTCATGACCATTCTCTCCCTTTTCGGTGACGGCCCGGTTACGGCCGGGTGCTCGACGCACGGTAAGGCCCGGCGACCGGCCCCCGGGTGGTCGGTCACCCGCCTGGCACCCCCCGCGTCCGACCGCCGCGCGCGCGGCACATCCGGCACACCGATGGCACAATGGGACAGCGTTGGAGGCCAGGGGTTGATCGGCGGAACAGTGAACAACGACCCCGACTCGGTCCCGGCGGACGAGCGTCACGCCCGGCAGGCTGAGGGCTTGCTCGCCCTGGTCGACCGGCTGGGCGCGGTCGACTCGCCCTACTGGCGCGCCAAGCTGGCGGGCGTCGACCGGTCTGAGGTCGCGACCCGCGGGCTCGACGCGCTCCCCTTCACAACCAAGGCTGAGATGCGCGACGCGTTCCCGTTCGGGATGCTCGCCGTGCCGCTCGCGGACACAGTGCGCATCCATGCCTCCTCGGGCACCAGCGGGAAGCCGACCATCGTCGCCTACACGAGGGGCGACATCGAGCTTTTCGCCGAGGTCAACGCCCGCGCCATCACCCTCGCCGGCGGGCGCGCCGACGACGTCCTCCAGGTCGCCTACGGGTACGGGCTCTTCACCGGCGGCCTCGGGGTGCACTACGGCGGGGAGAGGCTCGGCGCGAGCGTCGTGCCAGCCTCGGGGGGCAACCCGGGCCTCCAGGTGCAGCTCCTCGCGGACCTCGGCGTCGCGGGCCTCGCCTGCACGCCTTCGTTCGCCATGCTCCTGGCCGAGCGCGCGGCCGGCGACGGACTGATGGAGCGCATCCACCTGCGCTACGGGGTATTCGGCGCCGAGCCCTGGTCGGAGTCCTTCCGCGAGAAGCTGGAGGCCGCCTGGGGCGGCATCGACGCGTGCGACATCTACGGCCTGTCGGAGGTGATCGGGCCGGGCGTGGCGATGGAGTGCCGCGAGGGCAAGGGCGCGCTCCACGTCTTCGACGACCACTTCATGCCGGAGGTCGTCGACCCCGTATCCGGGCGGCCCATGCCTCGGGGTGAGCTCGGAGAGCTGGTCCTGACCACGCTCACGAAGGAGGCGCAGCCGGTCCTGCGCTACCGCACCGGCGACATCACCCGCCTCGTCGAGGGGGCCTGCCCGTGCGGTCGCGGCTACCAGCGGATCGCGCGGTTCACCGGTCGCGTCGACGACATGCTCATCATCCGCGGCGTCAACGTCTACCCGAGCGCCGTCGAGGCGGCGCTGCTGGGGCACCCCGAGGTCGGGCACCACTACGCCCTCGTGGTGGACCGGCGCGGCACCATGGCCGAGCTCGAGGTGTGGTGCGAGGCCGCGTCGGACCTCGGCGACGGCTCCGACGACGTGGCGCGCCGGCTCGAGCACGAGATGCAGGGTGCGCTCCGCCTCCGTGTCAGCGTCAACCTTCTCCCGCCCAACAGCATCCCCAGGTCGGAGGTGGGGAAGGTGCGCCGCGTGTACGCGCGCACCGACGCCGAGGACCCCTTTGCCACGTTGATGGGGTTCCCGAAGACGTAGAGGCGCTGCCTGCGCCTTTACAGCGCAGGCGTTGACGCGCACCGGTCGGGCCGCCCAATATCGCGGCGACATCGAATGAGCCGCCTGCCGTCCCGTACCCGATACACGCGCCGCCGACCGGGCGTCGCGGTGGCTACCGCTTTCGCCGCGGTCTGCGGCCTCGGCTGGCTCGGCGGCCTGGCCGGGGCGGGCGCGGTCCCGACACTGGCCGCCAGCGTCTGCCGGCCCGCGTCGAAGTGTCACTCCCCGTCGCCGGTCCCGTCGGCGACCGCGACGACGAGCCCGAGCCCCTCAGCCAGCCCGAGCCCCTCCCCCAGCCCGAGCCCTTTGCCGTCTCCATCCCCGACGCCGGCGCCCTCCCCGAGCCCGAGCCCGTCACCGTCGCCAACGCCGATCCCGGTCGGTAACGCCTCGTTCGAGTCCGGCCTCACCGGGTGGAACCTGTGGGGGGCGGGGAACTTGTCGACGATCACCGATTCGCGCGCCACCGACGGGACGCACGTGCTCCTGGTCGGTCCGACCATGGGCTACCAGGCATTCTTCGGCGCGGCGAGCAACCAGCCGTCCATCGTCAGCTCGACCTCGTCGACGACCTGGGCCGCCGACGTGGCGCTCCAGCAACCGCTTGGCTCGCCCTACAGCGTGCCCCCGATCACCGTCGCCGTCTGGTACGAGAGCGGCGGGAACGCGCTGTGCAGCACCACCGTCACGCCTCCGGCAAACGCGTCCATGACGCACGTGGTGCTCTCAGGTTGCCCCGTCGGCGCGAACATCCCGCTCGCGATCGGCTTCGCGCAGGAGAACGGTCCTGGCCCGAACTCGCTGGCGTTCATCGTCGACAACGTCCACGGCTGGGCGAACTGACGCGCTGACCCGCGCCGGAGGGACGAACCGGAACTAGCCCGCGCCCAGGCCCCCGACTCGCGCCTCGCCCGAGTACACGTTGAAGCGGTCGCCCCGCAGGAAGCCGATGAGAGTCGTGCCGAACTCCCTCGCCACGGTGACGGCCAGGCTGCTCGGCGCCGAGACCGCGCACAGCACGGGCACCCCGGCCGCCAGGCATTTCTGGACGATCTCGAAGCTGGTCCGGCCACTGACGAGGACGACGTGCTCGGCGAGCGGGGTGCGTCCCTGCAAGACGGCCCAGCCGATGAGCTTGTCCAGCGCGTTGTGGCGGCCGACGTCCTCGCGCGCCTGCAGGAGCTGGCCGCGCGAGTCGAACAGCGCCGCGGCGTGCAGGCCACCCGTGGCCTCGAACACCCGCTGCGCCGCGGCCAGCTTCCCAGGCAGGGCGGTGAGCGTCGCGGGGTCGAGGCGCGGCCCGGGTCCCGGGGGCTCCGCCCCTCGCAACCTCAGGGCGTCGAGGCTGGCGCGGCCGCAGACACCGCACGCGCTGGTCGTGAAGAAGTGCCGCTCGAGGGACCCGAGGTCTGGGGCCGTCCCGGCCCGCAGCACCACGTTCACGATGTTGTACCGCTGCTCCTCGCCCAGTCCCTCGTCAACGCAGTAGCTGATCCCGGCGACGTCCTCGCGCCCGCGAATCACCCCTTCGTTAAAGAGGAAGCCGGCGGCGAGCTCGAAGTCCGCGCCGGGGGTGCGCATCGTCACCGCCACGGTGGTCGTGGTCCCGCCGGCGACGACCCGCACCTCGAGTGGCTCCTCGGTAGCCACGGAGTCCTGCGCCTCGCGCGGCGCCCCGCCGTCGACGACCACGGTGCGCACCCGGGCCTTGTTCGAGGGGCGTTCGATGCTCGGCAGCATCATCTAGCCGGCCAGCGCCGCCTCGGGGTCGCGGGCGGACTCGTGGCCGCCCTCGACGATGGCCGCGCGGAGGCAGTAACCGCCCGCGAGCGCGGCCGCTGCGGCCAGCACGCGAACGCCTCGAGCGCGCCGCCAGGGGGACGCCAGGAGGGCCAGGGGCACCGCCACCCCGATCGCGCGGTGCGCCTTGAGCCAGCGCGCCGCGGTCCCGGTCTTCAGCGGGCGCCCGGCCACCTCGCCCAGGCGCCGCTCGTAGACCAGCTCCGTCGCGCCTTCGAGCGCGACCGCGGCGGCGAGGGCCACGCCGAGCCCGGGTCCCTCTTCGCCGGCGAGGGCCAGCGCGCCGTCGACGGCGGCGGTCCCGGTCGCCGCGGCGGACGCCATGAACAGCGGCCCGAGGAGGGGCGTCTTCGCCCAGAGGGGGATGGCCGTCGCGGCGAGCAGCGTGCCGGTGTAACCGGAGAAGTACAGCGCTGTAGGTGCGGAGGCCGCCTCGACGAGCCCCGCCGGGACGAGGTCGCCGGCCGCGCGCAGCGGTTGTGGCAGCGCGCCGGCCGCGGCGAGGTCGTGCCACGCCGACAGCCCGGCCGCGGCACTGTGCGCGGTCAGCGCCCAGGCGCCGGTGTTCATCGGCGACAGCGGCTTGAACACGCGCAGCATGTGGTGGAAGCGCGCGCGCCGGCCGAGGTCGAGGATGAGAAGCAGCGGGGAGGGGAGCGCGGCCAGCAGCGACACCATGCTTCCCGCGCGCGCCACGCGCTCGCCGGCGCTGCCGCCGAAGCGCCGCGCCACGGCGGCCAGCAGGTAGCTCGCCCCGGAGATGCCGCCGAGGAAGAAATAGGTGGTGATGAGCCAGCGCCACGGGCCGGACATGAGGACCGGCTCGTCGTAGTAGCCCTTGACCTGGTCGCCGGGCGACCGCAGCGGCGGCTTCCAGCGGTCGACGGGCGGCGTGAGCGTGTCGGTCACCGGCGCGCCCGCGCGACCGCCACCGCGGTCACCGCCAGCCAGGCCAGCCCCACCGCGACATGCCCGGCGTAGCTCGGCAGGAGGTTGTGCTTGCCCGTGCGGGCCTGGCGGGGCAGGCCGAGCCGCTCCGGCTCGTCGTTGAGGATGAACATCGAATTCAGCCCACCCGCAAGCCCTGGCGAGTCGCCCCACAGCTCGACCTTGAGCCCACGCCGCTGCAGGTCCGCCACCCGCTCGGCGGCCTTCCGCCGGATCTCGTCGACGGGCCCGACGATGATCGAGTCGGTCGGGCACGACTTGGCGCACGCCGGCTCGATGCCCTCGCGCTCGCGGTCGTAGCACATGGTGCACTTGTGGGCGCCGCCGTCCACCTCCGAACGGCCGATGACGCCGAAGGGACACGCCGGTACGCAGTAACCGCAGCCGTTGCAGATATCGTCCTGCACGTAGACGGTGTCGAACTCGGTCCGGATGATCGCGCCTGTCGGGCACGCGTTGAGGCAGCCGGCGTCGGTGCAGTGCTTGCAGACATCGGACATGAAAACGAAGCGCCCGTTCTCGCGGTCGGGCCCGAAGTCCTCGAGGAACTTCACGTGGCGCCACGTCTCGCTGCCCAGGTGCGCGGTGTTGTCGAGGCTGTGCCCGGTCCAGCGCATGCCGTCCGCGGGAAGCTGGTTCCACTGCTTGCAGGCGACCTCGCACGCCTTGCACCCGATGCAGAGCGTCATGTCGGTGAGGAAGCCGAGCGGCTGCTCGTCCGGGCGGGGCTCGGCGAAGCTCCAGGGTGAGCCGGGGAGCTCCGTCACCTCCGGGGTGGTGGGGCCTGGGCTCGCGGCAGACGTCATCGGAGCCGCCGCCCCGGCCGCACGCTGCACACGAGGGCCTTGGTTTCGAAGATCGCCACGTTGGGCTCCTCCGTGAGCGCGAGCAGGTCGTTCGCGATGTCGCCGGTGACCTTGCCGGAGTACCCGAAGTGGAACGGGATGGCGACCTCGTGGCGGACCTGGCCGTCGACGCGGAACGGCCGCAGGCGGCCTGTCACCATCGCCCGCGCCTCGACCTGCGCGCGCGGGGTCTCCACCGTGACCCAGTCGCGGTGGCGCACGCCGAGCTCCGCCGCGAGCTCGGGGCTCAGCTCCAGGTAGAGGGCGGGCTGCAGCTCCGCCAGCCACGCGTTCCAGCGGCTCATCTGCCCGGAAAGGTGGTGCTCGGTCACGCGGAAGGTGGTCAGGATGTACGGGTAGCGCGGGTCACCCGGCGCGGCCTTACGGTTGCCCGCGAGGTTGTCGAAGCGCTTCTCCAGCGGGTTCTCCTGCTGCCGATGCAGCGGGTTGCTCTCGATCGACTCGGTCGGCTCGTAGAAGGTGGGCAGCGGCCCGTCCGCCATGCCCGAGGGCGCGAACAGCCACGCCTTGCCATCGGGCTTGATCTGGAAGGGCGAGTCGCCCGAGAACGCGTCGAGGCCGCCGGCCTCGGGGTTGCCCGGGTCCTCGGGCGCCTTGTCGACCTTGAAGTCCGGCGTGTCGTTGCCCGTCCACCGGCCCTGCCCCGCGTCCCACCACACGTAGCGCTTGCGCTCGCTCCACGGCTTCCCGGCCGGGTCGGCGGAGGCGCGGTTGTAGAGCGTGCGGATGTTCTTCGGCCACGCCCACCCCCACGCCTGGTGCGAAGGTCCGCCGGGCTTCCGCGAGCGGGCGAGGTTCTGACCGGCCTCGGGCATCATCCCCGAGTAGATCCAGCAGCCGCACGCCGTCGAGCCGTCGTCCTTGAGCTCGTCGTAACCGGCCAGCTGGCGCCCGCGGCGGCCGCCCGCCCCGACCTTGTAGCCATTGATCTCCGCGTCGATCTTCTCCACGTCGGGCTCGTCCTTGACGCGGAAGCGCGCGTTCTTCTCGGGGTCCGGCGCGTAGTCCCACGTCAGGTCGCGGATGGCGCGGTCGCGCGGCAGGCTGGACTCCCGGTAGAGCTCCTTCAGGCGCAGGCCCAGGTGGTACATGAACCACGTCTCGCTGCGCGCGTCGCCCGGCGGGTCGACCGCCTTGTCGTGGAACTGCAGGAGGCGCATCGTATTGGTGAAGGTGCCGTCCTTCTCCGCCACGCCGGCCGCCGGCATGAGGATCACCTCGGTCTTGACCCGTGACGGGTCGACGCCGGGCGCCTTGTACCAGTACGACGCGGTCTCGGTCTCGAAGAAGTCGCGCACGACGAGCCAATCGAGGTTCTCGAAAGCGCGGCGCACGAGGCCGGAGTTGGTGTTGCCCGCGGCGGGGTTCTGGCCCAGCACCATGTACCCCTTGACCTTGCCCTCCAGCATGGCCGCGTTGGTCGCCTGCTGGCTGTGATCTCCCGTCCGTCGTGGCAGGTGCGAGAAGCAGTAGCTGTTGGCCGGCCTGGCCGCGGCGCCGTACCACGCCTTCAACAGGCTGGTGATGTAGCTGCCGAAGTTGGACCACAGCCCGCGTGGCAGGCTGGACCCCTTGACGTAGCCGTCGAGCGTGTCGTGCTCCTCCCCGGCCAGCGGCTGGGGCAGGTAGCCCGGCAGCAGGTCGAAGAGGGTGGGCACGTCGGTGGATCCCTGGATCGTTGCGTGGCCGCGCAGCGCGAGGATGCCGCCGCCGGGCCGACCGATGTTGCCGAGCAGGAGCTGGAGGATGGCGGCGGCGCGGATGATCTGCGGCCCTGTCGACTGCTGCGTCCAGCCGACCGCGTAACAGAAGGCGGTCGTGCGGTCCGCGCCCGAGTTGCGTACGAGCGCGTCGGCGACGCGCAGGAAGTCCTCCCGGGGTGTGCCGCAGACACGCTCGACCATGTCCGCCGAGTAGCGCGCGTAGTGGCGCTTCAGGACCTGCAGCACGCAGCGCGGGTGCTCGAGCGTCAAGTCCGTGGGGATAGCGAAGCCGGGCCCGGCCGGGTCCGCCTGGCCGTAGCCCCAGTGCCCGGCCTTGGGGTCGTAGTGCACCTGCGCGTGGCCGTGGGGCTTCGTCGAAGTGCCCTCGTGCCCCATCGACGTCTGCGGGCCGCCGGCCTCGGACGCATCCTCTTCGGGCACGACCAGCCCGCTGAACAACCCCTCGTTGTCCTCGGCGTCGACGAAGCCCTCGGGCAGGATCGCGGCGGCGTTGGTGTAGTGGACGACGTACTCCCTGAAGTACGCATCGTGGCTCAGGACGTGGTTGATGAGACCCCCGAGGAACACGATGTCCGAGCCGGACCGCATCGGCACGTACTGCGTCGCGCAGGCCGACGTGCGCGTGAAGCGCGGGTCCACGTGGATGACCTCAGCGCCCTTCTCGCGCGCCTCCATCACAAAGCGGAACCCGACAGGATGGTTCTCGGCCATGTTGCTGCCCATGATCACAATGGAGTCCGAGCCGGCCAGGTCCATCAGGTTGGTGGTGGCCCCGCCTCGGCCGAACGATGTCCCCAGACCGGGGACGGTGGAGCTGTGTCATATGCGGGCCTGGTTCTCGATGGAGATGATGCCGAGCCCCCCGCACAGCAGCTTCTTGATGAGGTAGTTCTCCTCGTTGTCGAGCGTCGCGCCGCCGAGGCTCCCGATCGCCTCGGTGTGGTTGACGACGTGGCCTTCGTCGTCGCGCTCGATGAAGCTCGCGTCGCGTGTCTCCTTGACGAGCTGCGCCACGCGCTCCATCGCCCACTCCAGCGAGCGGCGCTCCCAGTGGTCGCTGTAGGGGGCGCGGTACATCACGTGGGTGACGCGGTCGCTGTTGACGTGGAGCTGGTATGTCGCCGCCCCCTTGGGGCAGAGCGTGCCGCCGTTGATCGGGCTCTCCGGGTTGCCCTCGATGTCCAGGATCTGGCCATCCCGGTGATAGACGAGCTGGGAGCAGCCGACGGCGCAATAGGGGCAGATGCTGTGCGTGACCTCGGCGTCGCGGGTGCGAGGCGCCACGCCGGCGGTGCGCGGGCTGACGGGCTGTGGCGCCATCCCCAGCTGAAAGAACTGCCGCGCCGCGCGGTTGCCTCTCATCCCGGTCGCATGCTCCTCCTCGCGCACCCGTGCCCGCTGTGACGGAGCCTACATCGTGGCGTGGATGGAGGAGCGGGGCGGGAAGGTCCCGCCCCGTTCCTGAATCAGAGGCTCACGTCACCTTGTGGCCGGCGATGCTCCGCCCCGGGAAGGCCAGCAGGCTGCCGGCCACCACGATGGCCAGCACCCCGACGATCCAAGCCGTCCACGCGGTCCCGGTGATGGCGGTGAAACCGAGGACGAACGGTGCGACGAAGAGCACGATGCCGATGACCACCGGCAGGTACTCGACGGCGTCGGCCGTAGGCCTCGTGGCCGCCAGCAGGCCGCTGATGAAGAGGAGCGCGCCAAGGGCGTATGCGGTGTATGCCGCGGTGGTCTGCGCGGTCTCACTGAAGAAGACCGGGGCGATGACCATGATCACGCCCAGCGCCATGGTGACGTAGTCCTGCCATCTCTTGAATGTCGCTGACATGGCAGCACCTCCTTTTCTCGACCGGGGGTTCCCGGCCATCCTCAGTCTCGCCCCCGGCCGGCCGGCGCAGCAGGGCCCATGGGCCTCACGGGCGTGGGACCACCGCCTCCCCGACAACCCAAAGCGTCACCTGGTTGTGACGCCAAACCCGGCACGATTTCTCACAGTCGCTCATATTCTTTGGGCCGAAGGAGGAGAGGGGATCGAGACCAGTCTGACTCTTGGGCTCAATCGCGCCGCCGCGGACCGGTTCTCCGGCGAGGAGGACCCGGCCAGCCTGATGGCGAGGCTGCAGGCGCTGCTTGTCGACGCTGCCAAGGGCAGCGCGTTCGTGGCCGGCCTGCTGGAGACCGAGCCTGTGCGGCACCGGATCGAAAACGGCCGCGAGGGGCTGACGACCGCGCTGGCGATCGAGCAGGTCGGCCGGCTGGCCGCGGAGAGGCGCATCACCCGCGCGGAGGCGCTCAAGGTCGCGTACCGGCTCGGCCGGCCCGTCGGCGATGCCGTCGCAGGCGAGCTGGGTCTCCCGGCCCGTGCCCGCCCGGGTGGGGACCGCGAGGCCGCGGCGGCCCGCCCGACCAACGCCCTGCGCGACGCCGAGATCCGGTGCACCGCCGAGGCCCGGACCCTCGCCGCCGCCCGAGCCAAGGCGACCGCCGCGCTGGAGGCCTGGGTTCACCTGACCGAAAGCGCCGACGAGCTGGAGGGCGAGATCGAGGCGCTGCAGCGAGGCGCCACCGACCATCCGGCCTTCGTCGAGCGAACCGAGCTCCTGCTCGACGAGGCCCGGCGGCGGCGAGCCCTGCTGGACGCTCGCCTCGCCCTGGCCCTGGGCCGGTACGCGGCTGCGCAGATCGACTACGCCGCGGCGGGCGAGAGCCTTCGCGCGGCGATAAGGCGTTCGCTTGTCACCATCGCGGTGGCGGAACGCTGGAACGACGATGAGCTGCGATCCGCGCTGGGCAGCTTCGCCCGCTTCGGCTTCGGCCCCGACGACGCCGCGGCGATACGGGCGGGCGCGCTTGTCGACCCGGCGCAGCCGGCGCGGGGCGACAGCCCCGGGCCAGGCGGCCGGCCGGCGGCCCTCGTTCGACGCGTCGCCGCGCTCAGCCTCAGCCCGGCCGGCCTTGGCGCCGCGGGCGCCCTGCTCGCCATCGGCTCGGCGGTCGCCGCCGCGGTCACGGGCGCGCACTCCGGCTTTCCGCTGGCGGCCATCGGTGGCGGCGGCACGGTTGGCGTTGCCCTCGGCGTGCTCGGAGTGGCGCGCCTCGCCCGCGTCGAGGCTGGGAGCGGCGCTCCGGCCCGCGGCGTCCCCATCGCGCCCGCGATCACCGAGTCCGCCGGGTGCCGCGACGCCCTTGATGCGCTCGCCCGCGCCGACAACCGGCTGGAGGCCGCCAGGCGGGTCGTCGCCGCCGCGAGCGACACCCGGCGCACCCACCAGGACGCCCTGACGGCGGCGGTCGACGCCCGCGAGGCCGTCGCCGCCCTCGCCACGGTCGGCGTCGACGCGGCCGGCCTCGTGGAGATGGTGACCGCGGCGGAGGCGGCTGTGGCGCAGGCGGAGGCCGACGAGCACGAGGCCGCGGCCCAGCAGCAGCGCGCCTACTACGAGGAGCAGGCCGCCTTGAGTGACTTCTTCCGCGCCCAGCACACGTTCAGCGACTGCCTGGCGCTCGAGCAAGGGGGCCGCCGGGCGTCCTGACCGCAGCCGCCTGGCGCGGCGCCCGGGGCGGTCAGCGCGGCAGCGCCGCCGCCACCCGCCCGAAGATTCGCTTGAGCGCGGCGACGTCGCCGTCGCTGAGGTGGGCGGTGAACAGCCGATGCACACTCTCATGGTGCAGCCGGCGCGCGCGGTTGACGAGCCGCCGGCCCGCCGGGGTCATCACGGCGACGGCGCCCCGACCATCTTCCGGGGATTCCCGGCGCTCGATGAGGCCGTCCGCCTCCATCCGGTCGATCAGGTGACTGAGGCCGCTCCGGGACAGGACGACAGCGTCGGCGAGCTGGTTCAACCTGAGTCCCCGTGGCGCGGTGCGCAGTTGCATCAGGACGTCATAGCGCTTGAGCGAGAGCCCAAGCTCCGCCCGCAGCTCGCCGTCGAGGTGTTCGACGAGCGCCGTCTGTGTCCGTAGCAGCCTGAGCCACGCATCCACCCTGTCGGCGGGGATTTCCGCGTCCACGGCTCAAGTCTAACGGATAGTTGACACAGCAACTATGCGGTGCTACTAATTGCTATGGCAACTAATTGCCGCGACAGAGGAGGACGCGATGTTCGTCAGCATCTCAAGCTTCGACGAGACCCCCGAGCAGCTGGAGGAGGGGATGCGGCACGTGCGCGAGGAGGTGGTGCCCTCGATCACGGGTGCAGCGGGCCTGCGCCACGGGTACTGGGCTGTCGACCGTGACAGCGGCAGGCGGGTGGGGGTGATGGTCTGGGACAGCCCCGAGGCGGCGGGCTCGGCAATGCCGGAGGTGGCCCAGGCAATCAAGCGCATTCGTGAGGCGGCGGGGCGCATCCAGGCGCAGCGATCGCCTGACTCGACGCAGCGTTTCGAGCTGTTTGCCGAAGTCTGAGTGACGGCCGGGGCGGCGGCGCCGGCCGCCACCCCGGATACTTGCCCAGCGATGGGAGCCCGCGACCTGACCCGGATCCTCGTGATCCAGGCGCTGCGGGCAGCGCTCTACGGGTTCGGCGCCGTTCTTCTGGGCGAGCTGCTGGTGGAGCGCAGGTTCGGCACGGTGGTGTCCGGCCTGGTGCTCACCTCGCTCGTGGCGGGGATGGGCCTCGCGTCCCTCGTGATCGGGCTTGGCGGCTGGCGCGTCTCGAGCCGGCGGCTCTACGCGGCCCTCCTTCTCGTGATGGGCGCGAGTGGGTTGATGTTTGCCATCACCTCGTGGGTGCCGCTGCTGGTCCTCGCCGGCCTGACGGGGACGCTGTCGACGGATCCCAACGAGTCGGGCCCGATAACGACTGTCGAGCAGGGTCTCATCAGCCTGGCCCCAGCCGAGACCCGGCTCCGCGTGTTCGGCCGCTACAACGCGGTCGCGTACGTGGCCGGCGCGGGCGGGTCGCTGTCCGCCGCCGCCGTCGGCGCCGCCCGGCACGCCACGCTGGTGTCGCTCTCCACGGCATCGCTGTTCGCGGCCTTCCCCGTTGCCGCCCTGGCCTGCGCCGCGATCGCGCTGACCCTGAAGGGCGACGCGCGGACAGGGGACGCAACCGCGCGGCCGGGGCGGGTCCTGCCAGGTCGCCGCCTGGTGGCGCTGAGCTCGCTCTTCGCGGTGGACGCGTTCGGCGGCGGCTTCGTGACCCAGGCGTTCATCGCCTACTGGCTCAGCCTGCGCTTCGGCGCGACCCCGGCGGTCATCGGCGTCATCTTCTTCGTCACCGGGCTCCTCCAGGCCGGCTCCTCGATCGCCGCCGCCCGCCTCGCCGCCCGCGCGGGCGTGCTGAACGTGATGGTGTTCACGCACATCCCTTCGAACATCCTCCTCGCCGCCGTCGCGCTGGCGCCCTCGCTCCCCGTCGCTGTGGTGTTGCTGCTGGCGCGGTTCGCGCTTTCGCAGATGGATGTGCCCGCGCGCCAGGCCTTCGTCGCGGGGATCGTCCCGCCCGACGAGCGGCTGAGCGCGGCCGCCTACACCAATGTCGCGCGGTACGCGGGGCGGCCGCTGGGGCCGGCGATCGGGGGCCTGCTGATGCGCCTCGCGCTCGGCGCCCCTTTCCTCGCGGCCGGGCTCATCAAGCTGGCGTACGACATCACGCTGTACGCAGGCTTCCGGGACCAGGCGCCGGCCGCCGACTGAGGTACTGCCGCGCGGTCAGGCCGCGTGGTTGCGCGCCTGCTGCTCGAGGCCCGCGGCGGCTGCGGACAGGAAGCCTTCGATGTCCTGCTCCGCGACGTGGTGCAGGAGGAGTCCGTCGACCGCCCGCCCCAGCGGGCCGAGCGGCGGCCTGTATGCCCCTGTCAGGACCAGGCGGCAGGCCTCGGCGCCCGACGGCGCGAGCTCCAGGTCGGCGTCGAGCACTGGGAAGAGGGCGGTGGCGCTGTGCGCCGACCAGCGCATCGCCAGTCGTGCCTTCCCCCCGTCGCAACACTGGGGCACCAGGCTGACGTCGACGTTCGCGGACACGCCGAGGGCACCGATGCTGATGGTTTCGACTCCGTCCGCAGCTGCTGTCGTGGCGGCCGTCGGCATCCATTCGCCGGGTGCGTGCAGGAATGCCTCTCGCACCGCCTCCAGCGGCACGGCGAGGATGCGCGTCCTGGTGATGAAGACCGCCATTTCGAGACCCATCGTCCCGGAAACGCCCCCTCGCGGCGAGGGCCGTTAGGCCGCAGCCGGCAGGGCCAATGGCCGCCGCGGCCCGGGCCGTCGCGCTGGAGGCCCCGGGCACAACGGGCCTTCCGACCGTGATCGCGCGGGGGCGGCGGGGCCACAGTTGATGGCGTGGCAGAGCGCGGTCGCACAGCCCTCGTCCTGGGCGGTGGCGGGCTGATGGGCGGGGCCTGGATGATCGGCGCCCTCCACGCCATCGCCTCGGAGACGGGCTGGGACCCGGGCAGCGCCGACTACATCGTCGGGACCTCGGCAGGGGCGATGGTGGCGGCCCTGCTCGCCTCGGGGCTCCCCCCATGGTTCCTCGTGGCCCGCTCCCTGGGTGCCACCTTCGAGGGCCTGACCGACCGGGTCCCACAGGCCCAGGAGGAGTCGGTGCGCCGGGCCGGCGCCGTGTTCCGCCTGCACTGGAGCTTCCCGCGGCCGATCCTGGGATCGCCGGAGCTCGCCCTGCGCAGCCTCCGCGAGCCGTGGCGATACGGCCCGGCCGGCATCGTGGCCTGGCTGCCGAGGGGGGTCATCTCGACGCAGCCGTTGCAGGAGGTCGTGCGGCGGCTGGTGCCCTCGGGCTGGAGCTGGCACCCCAACCTGTGGATCGTCGCGACCGACTACGGCACGGGCGAGCGGGTGGCCTTCGGGCGAGCTGGCGCGCCCCCGGCGGACCTGGCCGACGCCGTGGCGGCGTCGTGCGCTATACCCGGCTTCTACTACCCGGTCACGATCGCTGGTCGCCGGTACGTGGACGGCGGGGTGGGCTCGCCCTCCAACGCGGACCTGCTCACGGGCACGGACGCCGACCTGGTCATCTGTCTCAACCCGATGTCGAGCCCCGAGCCGGGCGGGCTGCTGAGCCCCGGCGGCCGCCTGGCGCAGGCGATCCGTGGCAACATCGGTCGCCGCCTGAACGAGGAGGCGCGGCGCCTTCGGCGCAAGAAGAAGCGCGTCATCCTGGTGCAGCCGACACATGAGGACCAGGCGGCCATGGGCTACAACTACATGAGCAACCGTAACCGGAACGAGGTGATCGAGACCGCGGTCATCAGCACCACGACGCTGCTGCGCGAGACGGCCCTCGGCACCGAGCTAAGGGCACTGCCGGCGGCGCCGCCCCACCAGGTCCAGCGCCCGACAGGCCCGCCGTCCACCTGGCCCCCCGAACTGCGCCGGGCCGTGGCCGCGGAGCCGGCGGCGGGGCGCCGCACCAGGGGCGCATCCTGAGCGGGTCCGGCCGGCACGCGCGCTCGGGGGCGCTACTGTAAAAGCCGCCTTGGCGGTGTTCGATGACCTGACCTCGACCTGGCGCGCGCGGCTGCGCTGGTACCGCCGTGCTGCCGCCGGCGTCGTCGCGGTGGCGTTCATCGCGCTCGTCGCGAGCCTCTCCCCGCCACCTCCGCCCGCGCCCGTGAAGCTCAAAGACGCGCGCTTCTTCACGCCCGGTTCCTATGCCTCGCGCGGCGAGTCGGCGCCGGTCGTCCGCACCCGCCAGTCGTGAAGGTCGCCACGAGCCTCGCCCCCGCGGTGTTCCAGGGGCGGGCGATGGGCTCGGACATCGTCTTTGCCGCCCGCGCCGAGCGCGCCGCCGCGGAGCTCGCGTGGGCGACGGTGGCGGAGATGCTCGCCGAGGTCGAGGGGATGTGCTCCCGGTTCCGCGCCGACAGCGAGCTGAGCCGGGTCAACGCGGCGCCCGGCCCCCGGGTGCGGCTGTCACCCACGTTCGCCGAGGTCGTCGGGCTCGCTCTTGACGCTGCCCAGGCGACCGAGGGGCTGTTCGACCCCGGCCTGCTCGCCGCCGTCCGGGCGGCCGGGTACGTGGTCACCTTCGCCGAGCTGCCGGCGTGGCAGCCGCTCGGCGAGCGAGCGCCGGGTGGCGGCTGGCGCGCGGCGCGGCTTCATGGCGACACCCTCGTGCGTCCCGCGGGCTTCGCGCTGGACCTCGGCGGGGTGGCGAAGGGCTGGGCGGTGGACCGGGCGCTGGCCGCCGTCGCCCGCCGCTGGCCGGGGCTCGAGGCCGTGCTCGACGCCGGCGGTGACGTCGCCGTGTCCGCGGCCAGCGCCGCGGGCGGCGGCTGGGAGGTCGGGCTCGAGCGAGGCGGCGCGATCCAGCTGAAGCGGGGGGCGGTGGCGACCTCCGGGTCGGGGCGGCGCCGCTGGCGCGCCGGCGCGGGCTGGGCCCACCACCTGATCGACCCCGCGGAGGGAGCTCCGGTGAGTGGCGGGTTCGCGTCGGTGACGGCCGTCGCCGGCAGCGCCGCCCAGGCCGACGTGGCCGCCACGGCCCTGGCGGTCGCTGGACCCGCGCGCTTTGAGCGCCTGGTCCACGCCTGGGGTGTCAGCGCCATCGCCTTCGCCTCCGACGGCGCCACCTCGGCGGCGCGCTGGCCGCCGCCCGCCGCTTGACGACAACCTTCTACTGGACCGCGAACCGCGCCTCGGGCGTCCTCCTGCTCGTGGTGCTCGCGGTCACCACCTGCGTCGGCTTCTACCTCGCCGTCCGCCAGCCCAACCGCTCGTACCCGCGAGGCCTCCTCGTGGGCGTGCACCAGTACCTGTCCGTGGTCGGCGCGGCCCTACTCGGACTGCACTTCCTGGCTGCCCTGCTGGACCCCTTCCAGCGTTTCGGGGTCGCCGAGCTGGTCGTCCCGTTGCTCAGCCACTACCGCCCCCTCTACGTGGGCGTCGGGGTGCTCGCTGGTGAGGTGCTCCTCGTGGTCGGACTGACGAGCGCCACCCGCTCCCTGACCCGCCGGCCCTGGTGGCGGTGGGTCCACCGCCTGGCGCTGCCCGCCTTCGTGCTCGCCTGGGTGCATGGCGCGGGGGCCGGCACCGACGCCGGGACGCCCTGGGGGATCGCCCTCCTCGTGCTCACGGGCGGCGGGGTCGCGGCGATGGGAGCCTGGCGCGCCTGGGTGCGGCTCCGCTCCCCTGTGGCGGAGGTGGCGACGGGGGTGGCGGTGGCGGCCGGTCTCCTCGGCATCGCCTTCGCGGCGGCCGGCCCCTGGCAGCCCGGGTGGAACCTCGTCGCGAACGGCGGCCACGGGAGCGGCGCTCGCCTCACCGACCTCCCCGGCACATCGTGGCCGGCGAGCTTCCACGACACCGTCGCCGCCAGCGCCTCGGTGAGCGGCGTGGGCGGCTCGGCGAACGTCGTGCTCGATGGAAACGGTGCCGGCGACCTGCCCCTGGCCTTTCACATCGGCGCCAGCGGCGCTTCGGACGCGGACGGGCATGTGAGCGTGGACCAGGCGGCGATCTCGGTCGTATCCGAGACCGGGGCCCCGCTCTGCCAGGGCGATGCCACCGCCCTCGACCTGACCGGCTTCAGCGCCAGCTGCACCGGTTCGGGCGCCACCGTCCACATCACCGTCCGGTGGGCCCTTTCGGGGGGCCAGCTCCGCGGCACGCTCGACGGCACGGCGGCCCGGGAGTGACCTCTGGCCATCCCGGCGCACCTGTTGCACGGGACCCCGGGTGTGACGGCCCTGGCAATTCGCTGATACACCTTTTGCAAAGTGGTGCGAATAGCGCAAGATATCCGTTGCAGCGCCGTTACACAGACGGAGCCCACCGAGGGTGGGTGGAAAAAACAGTGGGGAATGGATCGCCCTCCCCCCGGAGGTATCTCGCGTGACCGAACCGACAGTGAGCCCGACAAGCCGACGCGGAGCCCGGCGCCGCGTGGTATGGGCCAAGCCAATGATGCTCATCGTATCGTCGATGGCGCTGGCTGCCGCCGGGCTTCCTATCGTGGCGGGAGCAGCCGGCCCGAAGCCAACGGCGTCCCAGACGACGTCCTCATCGACCGCACCGGTCTGCACCGAGCAGAACTTCACCCCGTCTGCGCCCCACAAGATCGTGGCCCCGACGACCGTTTCGCCCAGCCAGGGCTCGACTGTCAAGGTCGGTGACACCGTCGGCGCGACGTACTTCGACGAGTCCGGCCTGGACCAGAACGGCGTCCACCCGGTCACCTTCACCATGACCGACCCGTCCGGGAACAAGACGAACCTCTCGCCCGTCTCCTACCAGTGGAACGGCAGCGACCCGTTCGGCAACAAGCTGTTCGGCACGCCGAACGTGAAGCAGAACGTTGCCGTCTTCATCAGCGCCGCGGTCCCGAGCGTGAAGACCGGCGGAACCTACACCATCTTCCTTCGCGCGTGGGACCTGGACCAGAACACCCAGGGCGGTGACTGCGGCCAGGCCAGCTGGACGCTGAACATCACCGGCCCGTCGCCGAGCCCCTCGCCATCGCCGACCCCAACGCCGACGCCCACGCCCACCCCCACGCCTCCCCCGGGTAACGGCGGCCTCATCCCGAACATCTACCTCTGCGACAACGGCCAGCAGACCACCACGGTCGAGCCCGGGTCGGTGAGCAGCTCCGTGAGCCTCACCGTGGGCCAGGTCACGAACGTGGCGCCGGGTTCGTACACCGTCTCCATGACGGCGGGCACTGGTTTCACCGCAGTTGACTGCGGCGGCCCCGGAACGCCCCAGACGACCACGGTGACCGACGGCCACGTCGCGGTCGTGAACTTCTACGAGAAGCAGATCCCGGCCGGCCAGGTGCAGGGTGCCTCGATCACCCAGCCGATGACCGGTAACGACGGCCTCCCGCTGATGATGCGGGCCGCGGCCATCGTGTTCTTCGGAATCGGGCTGATGCTCTTCGCGGGCCTTCGCAAGCGCGAGGAGATCGGCCGCTAAGCAGGACCTCCGGGCGTTTGACCCAGAGGAGGGCGGGAGCCGTCGGGGCTCCCGCCCTTCTTCTTTGCCCGCAACCCCCGCTCGGCCCTAAGCCGCGACCCGGCCCACCACGGTGAGCTCGCGCTCCCCATCCTCGGCCGGCAGCGCCTTCAGCCCGAACAGGAACCGGGTCACGTTCCACCGGCGGACGCCGAACTCATAGAGCGCCAGCGTCGTCGCCAGGGACCCGACAAGGAGCATGGCGAACTTCGGCCAGACGCCCATGTCAAGCCTCACCACGCTCGCCGCAAGGATGACCACGACCGGGTGGTGCAGGACGTAGAAGGGGAGGGCGGACTCGCTCGCGTACTCGACGATGCGCCGCGGCACGTCGAGCCAGCGAATGCCGAGGTACAGCACCGCGAGCAGCCAGGACCAGATGTTGAGACTCCAGAAGACGGCGTACACCTCCTGCCGCAGGGCGCTGGCCCCGGCGGTTTCCGGCGCCAGGCCCGGCAGGATGCCGAGTAGCCCGACCGCGATCACCGACACCAGGCCCACGGCGAGGAAGAGGTCGATGTCGCGGCGCACGGCGGCCTCGTAGCGGCGGTCCGCGATGAGCAGGTAGCCGGCGAGGAACACGAACGTGTACGTGGCCACGTCGGCCCAGTCCTGGTAGCCGCTGAATTTCGCGCGAAGCAGCATCTGCCACGCCACCAGCGGGACGCAGAGGAGGTAGACGCCGCCCCGGGCCCGAGTCAGGTCGACGACGCGCCGGGTGGTGTCCCTGCCCGCGGGGCTGCGCAGCCACAGCATCAGCGGCAGCGCGACGAGCGAGATGGCGAAGAGGTCGCCGAGGAACCACAGGTGGTAGCCGACCCGGCCGAGGATGACGGGGTCCCACGCCAGCCGCACCTGGCGCAGGAACGCCGGGTAGGCGGCGAGGAGCCCGGCGAAGGTCCACGGCCGGCCCTGGATGGCAAACCACTGCAGGGGCGAGAGCACGGCGATCCCTGCCAGCATCGGCAGGACGAGGCGCAGGAAGCGCTCCTGCACGAAGCGCCGGCCACCGCGCGAGCGGAGCCCGAACCAGGAGGCCGACCCGGCGATGAGGAACATGAGCGGGATGCCCCAGGGGAAGCAGAAGGCCGCGAAGAGCGTGAGGATGGCGCTCTCACCGCGGTCGTGGACCAGCCAGCTGGTGGTGGAGAAGGGCAGGCAGACGTGGTAGAGGAGGATCCCGTACACGATCAGCGCCTTCAGGGCGTCGATGTAGTGCACCCGGGGCTCCGGCGCTGCGCTCGGCTGTTCCTCCATCGGGGTCGACTCCACGCTCAGGCTTGCAGCCCTGGGCGCCGGCGCACAGGGGCATCCGGCCGGGGCGGAGGGGGCCTTCCGGTTTGGCCGGTGGCCGGCGGGGGTAGCCTTTCAGAGCCGTGTTCTTTCAGCGGGAACGGCGCCCCGAGACCTCCCCGGCGCGCCCAGCAGGTGGCTTCTTCCGTGCCTGGCGCCGCCGGGCACTGGTCGTTGCCGGCATCTCGGTGGCCCTCTACGCCGCCGTCTCGGTGTTTGGCGAGTGGAGCACGTTCCACCCGGCCCGCTGGGGCGACGGCCCGTCGCCCGCCGCCCTCGGCATGGCCTACCGCGACGTCGCCTTCAAGGACCGCGCCGGGCTGACCCTGCGCGGCTGGTGGATTCCTGGCACCGCGAACCGGACGATCGTCATGGTCCATGGCTGGACGTCGAGCCGCCGCGAGACGACGGCCAAGGCGGCCTACCTGCACGCCGCGGGGTACAACATCCTCGTGTTCGACCTCCGCGGCCACGGCACCTCGGCGGGCACCTACACGACGATGGGCTACTACGAGCCGGACGACGTCCGTGCCGCCATCGACCTCGCCCGCGCCCAGGCCCCCGGCAGCCCGGTCGCGCTCCTCGGGTATTCGATGGGCGCCTCGCTGGCGATCGAGACCGGGGCGCGCGACGCCAACGTGGTCGCGGTCGTCGAGGACAGCGGCTATGACACCCTCAGCAACGTGATCAGCGCCCGGTTCCAGCAGGTGACGAAGCTGCCGGGCGCCCTGGCCGCGGGCATGCTCGGCCTGGCCCAGCTCGACCTGCGCGTCAACCTCGCCCAGGTCCGCCCGATCGCCGACATCGCCCACCTCGACAAGCCACTGCTCGCGATCGTCGGCACGCGCGACACGATGGTGCCGCCGGCTGAGGGTTACCGCCTGTACGACGCGGCCCCCGGCCCCAAGCAGCTCCTCGTCATCCCCGGCGCGGGCCACGTGGCCGGCTACGCCACCGCCCCGGCGCTGTACAAGCAGACGGTGCTCGCGTTCCTTGCCAGGGCGTTCTCCGGGGGCTTCTCACCGATCGCCGCGGTGCACGCCCCCGCGACGCACTCGGTCGCCATCTGACGCCGGACCTCGACGCCGTCGCGGCGCGACTGCGTTCCGCCGGTTGCGTCTTCGCCGAGGATGAGGCCCGGTTGCTGCTGGAGGCCGCCCGAGACGAGCAGCATCTCGGCGAGCTCGTCGAGCGTCGCACCACCGGCCTGCCCCTCGAGCAAGTGATCGGCTGGACCGAGTTTGCGGGTGTGCGCATCGAGCTCGACCCGGGGGTCTTCGTCCCGCGCCACCGCAGCGAGCTGCTGGCGCGCGAAGCTGCGAGGATGGCTGCCGCGGGGGCCGTCGTCGTCGACATGTGCTGCGGCTCGGGCGCCCTCGGGGCCGCCGTCGCCGCTGCCGTCCCCGGGGTCGAGCTCTACGCGGTCGATGTCGACCCGGGCGCGGCCCGGTGCGCGCGCCGCAACCTGGCCGGCGCGACGGTCCTTGTCGGCGACCTGTTTGAGCCGCTGCCGGACGCGTTGCGCCGCCGGGTTCGGGTGATCGTTTGCAACGCCCCTTACGTGCCGACCGCCGAGATCTCGCAGTTGCCGCCCGAGGCGCGCGACCACGAGCCGCGCCCGGCCCTTGACGGCGGCGCGGACGGCCTCGACGTCGTCCGCCGCGTCGCCACCGAGGCGCCGGCGTGGCTCGCCCCCGGCGGGTGCCTCCTGGTCGAGGCCAGTGAGCGGCAGGCCGCCGACGTCGCCGCGGCGCTGAGGGGGCACGGGCTGGCGCCGCGGCTGGTGCGGGACGAGGAGCTCGAGGCCACGGTCGTCGTCGGCACCGCCTCCCGCTAGTCCTGCCGGGGGCGGGCCCGAGAGTCCTACCGGCCGGCGCGCCCCTGAGTCACGCTGGGACAATCGGGGAACCAACCCCGGTGCGTTGCCCGCCGCTATGCGGGTACGAGGTGGGCTATGGCCACTGCAAGGAAGCCGGTCCGCAAGGCGGTCCACACGGTCGCCACTCCGGCGGCTCCACGCGACCTCGAGAAGTTCGTCCGCAGTGAAGTGCGCATTCTGACCGACGCCGTGATGAAGATGGAGAAGGAGCTCGAGAAGTTCCTGACCCGTGGGAAGCCGGCGATCGTGAGGCATGCCGCTCCGCGGCCGAAGCGCGCGGTGCGCACGAGGACGCTGGCAGTCAAGCACTGACGGCGGACGTTCAAGAGCCCCGGCGCCTGCCGGGGCTCTTGGTCTTTTCGGGCCTACGCCGGGCGGAAGGTCGCGGCCACGTGCGGGGGCTCGCCTCGCTCGCGGGTGACGTAGCGCAGGAAGCGCACCTCCGCCGCCTGGCTGAGAGCGGCGCGAACCATCTCTTCGACGAGGTCCACACCACCCACCATCGAGGTGCCGCATGCGGGGCAGCTCTCGCCCACGATGGTGAGGTATTCACATCCCGGGCAAAGGGCGCCACTCGCCTCGATGCCGTGCTCCAGGATGAGGGTCTCGGCCCGGCGCTCGTTCAACCCGTCGAGCACCGCTGCCAGCCCCAGCGCGCCCTTGCCCTGGCGGATCTCCTGCGCGAGCGTGTCGAGGATGGCCTCTTCGTGCGCCGCGTCACGCTGCCGGAGAAGCCCGGAGGCTTCGCTGGCGAGGCGCCGCAGGTCGTCCTGCTCCGGGTCCCAGGGGATGCGGCCGAGGAGCAGCGGGAGCACATAGGGATGGAGACGGCGGTGGACCACGGGGTAGATCTCCTCGCCGCATGCGACGACGAGGGCGCCAAGGTGATGGGCGCGGTGGGCGGCCAGGACGAGCGCGGCGGCCAGCTGCGCGTGCTGGTCGGTGTCGTGGTCCACGGCGCGCTGCACGCGCGCCTGACGGGCGCCGGACTGCTCCCGGTGCCCCCGCGTCTCGCTCTCGATGACCCCGGCCTCGGCGAGCGGCCGGCCGCCGCGCGACAGGTAGAGGCGCGCCCACCGGCGATCCAGGGCGAGCACCGCGAAGTCAGGCGGACCGGGCAGCTCGAAGAGCGGCCGCAGGTGGGGAGCCGGGCCCGCGTGCCCCTGCGTCTCCACCTCGTAGGCGAGGGTGAACGGAAGGAACAGCCCGCGCGGCGCCGACGCGATGAGCATCAGCGACCTCGGACCATCGGGCAGCACGTGGGCCGCGAGGTACTGGTGGACCCGTTCCAGGTCGGATTCGACAGCCTCGCGCGCCTCGTGGTCGAGCGAGCCCCGCCGCGCCCGGCCGGCCGCCCGCGCTTCGTCGACGGCCGACTGGATCGCCGTCTCGCGCGCCGCCGGCAGGGCGAAGCCGCCGGGGCCGAGGCTGACGTAGACCGTGACGACCTCACCGCCCGCGCGGGGCATGGCCGCTAGGCGGCGCAGCGCCGGCGCGGTCATCGCGCGCCAGGCCGCCCTCGGCGCCACGACCGTGCGCGCGGTCCGGGGTGTCGCTCCACCTGCGCGGCGCCGCGTCGCGGGCCGGCGCATGGCCTTCTCACTCGCATCGGCTGGCCTCACCTCGACTGGCATGGGCGCACCTCCTCGAACTCTCACTTCCAGATTGGGCTCGGGCCGTCGGTCGCGCGAGAGCCGGACGGCCCGAAGGTTGAAGGACACCCGCCGCGCGGGCCGGAAGGCCCTTAAGCCGCTCTGCGGGTCGGGGCAGGATACGAGGGTGAGGCCAAGCCCCAGGCCCAACCCGGAACCCGTTTCCGCCCGGCTCAGGGTGGGGGTCGAGAGCCTGCGCCGGCGCGTTCGCGAGGCGGACCTCGACTTCGCCAGCACGGCCACCGTTGCCCCCCTCGAAGGTCCCCTCGGCCAGGCCCGCGCCGCCGGCGCCATAGCGTTCGGCACCGGGCTGCGCGCCGAGGGCTACAACATCTACGCGAGCGGGCCGCCCGGCTCAGGACGGAGCGGCACCACCCGCCTGCTCCTCGAGCGCGCGGTGGCGGGCCAGCCCGTGCCCCCCGACTGGGTGTACCTGCACGACTTCGAGTCCATGGACCGGCCGCGGGCGGTGGCGCTGCCCGCCGGGCTCGGGGTCCAGCTCGGACGCGACATGGACGCGTTCGTGAAGAACGCGCGGCACCAGATCGCGCACGCCTTCGAGAGTGATTCGTACGCGGAGGCGCGACGCCAGCTCAACGCGACCGTGGCGACGCGCCGCGAAGCCCTGCTGGAACACCTCGCGCAGTCCGCCAAGGAGCGCGGCTACAGCATCGAAGGCACCCCCGTCGGGCTCGTCAGCGTCGCTCTCCGCGACGGGCAGCCGCTGACGCGCGAGGCCGTGTCACATATGTCAGAGGCGGAGCGCGCCGACGTGGAACGCAAGGGTGAGGAGCTCCAGGAGGAGATCGCCAACACGCTGCACCGCGTCGCCCAACTCGAGCACGAGGCCGCCGACGACCTGGTGAAGCTCGACCAGCAGACGGCCTTCCGCGCGGTCGAGCCGCTGCTCGCGGAGCTGCGACGGAAGTACTCGGACAACGCGGACGTGCTCGGGCACCTCGAGCAGATGCAGAAGGACCTCCCGCCCCACCTGGCCGACTTCCGCCGGGCGATTGGTGACGGCCAGGCACAGACCCCGGTATCCCCGCTCGAAACCGCCGTCAACGAGGACCACCTCGACCGCTACCGGGTGAACGTGCTGGTCGACAACTCGGCCCTCACCGCGCCGCCCATCGTCATCGAGGCCAACCCGACCTACTACAACCTGATCGGCCGGATGGAGTACCGCGCCACGTTCGGGACGATGGTCACGGACTTCATGCACGTCAAGGCCGGGGCGCTGCACCGCGCCAACGGCGGCTTCCTCGTCCTCTACGTCGAGGAGCTCCTGCGCAACCCCTTCTCCTGGGACGCGCTGTTGCGCGCACTGCTGTCGCACCAGCTCAAGATCGAGAACCTCGGCGAGCAGCTCTCCGCCTACCCGTCGGCCACCCTGCAGCCGGAGCCGATCCCACTCGACGTCAAGGTCGTCCTCATCGGTTCGCCGCTCGTCTACCAGCTGCTCTGGTCGCTGGATGAGCACTTCCGCGACCTCTTCAAGGTCCACGCCGACTTCTCCGCCGAGGTCGACTGGGACATGGCCGCCGAGAACACCTATGCCGGCTACATCAGCCGGCTCGTGGCCGACGAGCGCCTGGCGCATTTCAGTCGCGGCGCGGTGGCGCGGCTCATCGAGGAGCTCGGCCGCGTCCGCGGCAGCCAGCGCAAACTCTCGGCCCGTCTATCCGAGATCCGCGACCTGGTGGTGCAGGCGGCTTACTGGGGGGCACAGCACGGGCACGAGCTGGTCCAGGCGCGAGATGTCGGCGAGGCCGTCGACGAGCGTGACCGCAGGTCGGCGCTCACGCGGGAGCGGCTCGACGAGCTGATCCAGGAGGGCACGCTGCGCATCGAGAGCGAGGGCGAGCGCACCGGCCAGGTCAACGGCATGGCCGTCCTCGAGCTGGGTGAGCAGGCATTCGGGCTGCCGGTGCGGGTGACCGCCAGCGTCGGCCTGGGCCACGGCACGCTGGAGAGCATCGAGCGGGAGGCCCACCTGTCCGGTCCGATCCACTCCAAGGGGGTGCTGACGGTTTCCGGGTACCTGGCCGAGAGGTATGGCCAGGAGCTGCCCCTGCCCCTGCGCGCGACGGTCAGCTTCGAGCAGTCCTACGACGAGATCGAGGGAGACTCCGCCTCGTCGACCGAGCTCTACGCCTTGCTGTCGGCGATCTCCGGCCTCCCCATCGCGCAGGGCATCGCCGTCACCGGGTCCGTCGACCAGCACGGCAACGTCCAGGCTGTGGGCGGCGTGACGCAGAAGGTGGAGGGGTTCTTCCGGGTCTGCCAGGCACGCGGGCTGCGCCCGGGCCAGGGCGTCATCGTCCCGGCCGCGTGCGTGGCGGACCTGATGCTCAACGAGGACGTCGTCGCCGCCGCGCGAAAGGGCGATTTCACCGTGTGGGCCGTGTCCTCGATCGACGAGGGCATCGAGATCCTCACCGGCCGGCCGGCGGGCGAGCGGGACGAGCGGGGGCACTACCCCGACTCGAGCGTCCATGGCCTTGTCACCCGGCGGTTGGGCCAGTACCTGGCCCGCCAGCGGGAGTTTGCGACGCCCCCCAACGGCGCCACTGTGAAGATCGAGGCCCCCCGGGTGCCGGCGCACCCGGCCCGGCGCACGCGCCCCCACCTGCCGCCGGCCACGCGAGGAGCCGAAAAGGGGTAAAACGGTGCGGTGACGCCGCAGCCGTACCAGGGATTCCTCGTCGCCAGCACCCAGGCGGCCGCCGCGCTGATCGGGCTGCTGTTCGTGTCCATATCCCTGGCCCCGGAGCGCGTCTTCGGCACCGATGCCGAGGCGACGCGCCAGGCGCAGGCGCTGAGCGCGTTCACCGCGCTGGCGAATGTCTTCTTCGTCTCGTTCGGCAGCCTCGTGCCCGACCTGCCCCTTGGCGTGCTGGTCGTGGTCGCGGGGCTGATCGCGGAGGCGCAGACGCTGGCCCTCCTCTTCGCGCTCGGGGACTGGCGCCGTGAGGGCGCGCTGTCCCGTGGGATCACCCTCTTCCTGGGCAGCGCGGTCCTGTACGCGTTCGAGATCCGCGCCGGCGTCCGCCTGCTGCAGGTGCGCGCCGACCCGGGAGCGCTGACCGGCCTCCTCGAGCTCCTCCTGTTCGGCTACGCGATCGGGCTGGCGCGGGCCTGGGAGCTGCTGGGCGCCCCCCACAACCGCAGCGTCTTCACCCGCTCGCTCGAGCTGCTCAGCCGCCGCCTGCGGCGCGGCGGGACCAAGCCGGACGCCCCGGGCTAGGCCCGGGGTCTGGCCGAGGCGGAGCCGAAGGCGGCTCCCCGGCGGAGCCGGCGTGAGAGCACGGCCGCGGGCACGGCGCGGCCGATGTAGTAGCCCTGCGCGTAGTCGCAGCCAAGCTCCTTGATCCGCTCCATCGCGTCGCGCGACTCGACCCCCTCCGCGGTGACCTTCATCCCGAGGTCGTGCCCCATCGCGATGGCCGAGCGGAGGATGACCAGCGCCCTGTCGTCGAGCTCCATGCAGAAGGAGCGGTCCACCTTGATCTCGCTGACCGGCAGGCTGCGCACGTAGGCGAGCGAGGAGTGGCCCGTGCCGAAGTCGTCGATGCTCAGGGGCACGTTCAGGGTGTGCAGCGCGTGGAGCGTCTCGATGGCGCGCTCCGGGTGGGCCATGATCTGGCTCTCGGTGATCTCGAGGCGGAGCCGTCCGGGGTCGACTTCATTGGCCTCCAGCGCGCGCTCGACCATCTCCGGGAACCGCGCGTTGTCGAGGTCGCTGGCCGCGAGGTTGACCGCCACCCGTACGTCGCGGCCGCGCTGCAGCCAGCTGGCCGCCTGCGCCAGGCCGGCGTCGATCGCGAACTCGGTGATGGCGGCGATCAACCCCGTCTTCTCGGCCACCGGGATGAAGCGGTCAGGGTAGAGCAGGCCAAGGCGCGGGTGCTGCCAGCGGATGAGGGCCTCGACGGCGTCGACCTCGTCGCTCGCGAGGTTGAGCTTGGGCTGGTAGTGGAGGAGAAGCTCGCCGCCGCGCAGGGCCATGCGCAGGTCGCTGACGATGTTGGCGCGCTCGCCCCGCGCCGGCGTCAGGGGCTCACCGGGCTCCAGGGGCCGCGTCGTGCGCCCGATCCGGAAGCCCATCTGCCGCGCCGCGCGCCGCGCTCGGCGCTCGATCTCCGCCGCGCCGCACCCGGTGGCGACGCGGACCGCCCCGGCCACCTGCTTGCGCGCGGCGGTGATGGCGCCGGCGCCGTGGAGGGTCTCCGCTAGGAGCACACGGGTGCGCGCCTCCTCCAGCCGGTAGTGGCTCGCCGCGAACGCCGCGGCGGCGGCTTCCAACCTGGGCGTCGCCGCGTCGTAGTCGCCCGCCGCGATGTCGATGCGCCCCGCCGACGCGAGCATGTACGGGTTGTCCGGCTCGCATCCCCGCGTGACCGCGAGCGCGAGCAGGCGGCGCGCCTTGGCGAGCTCGTGCGCCGCCACGAAAGCCTCGATCGCCACCGCGATCAGGAGGGAGTCGTTGGCCCAGTCATCCGCCGCCAGGACGATGTGGGCGAGCTCGGCGGCCATCTTGGGCTCGTCGAGGTCGAGGTGCACTCGCATCCGGACCTGGTAGTCGAAGAAGAGCTCCTGGCGGTCCTCGCCGGCCCGCCGGGCGGGGAGGGTGTCGAGGGCCTCGCTCGCGCGGCCGAGCTCCGACAGGGTGTACGCGCGCTGGCGCGCGGCCCAGCTCTTGAACGTGAGCGCGCCACCCTGGTCGGCCAGGGCCGCGACCTCGTCGCACGCCGGCAGGACCTCGCCGAGGTGCGCGAGGTGGTGGGCGGTGAGAGCCGTGCCACGCCAGTAGGCGAGGTCGCGCCACCACCCGCTCGGCAGGGCGAGGAGCTTCTTCAGGAGCGCCGGGCACTCGGCGGCGCGCAGGTGCCAGAGGCGGATGACGATGGAGTTGTAGAGCGCCGTCAGCGCATTCCAGTCGAGGTCGTGGGCCACCGCCTCCGCGTAGCTCTGGTCGAGGTACCCGATGCCGGCGTCGACCTGGCCCTGGAACACGAGCGCGATGCCGAGCAGGCTGTAGGCGCGGGAGAGCACGCTGTCGGCGCCCACCTCACCGGCGACGGCGATGGCCAGCTCGGCGTTGTGCTGGGTCCGCGGACCGTCAAGCTCGAACGCGTACAACGCCGCCAGGCCCGCGTACGCGGCGGCGAGGTCCGCCGACGCGCCGTCGGCCAGGAGCAGCTCGCGAGCGTGCTCGTATGTCTCCTGGGCCGCGTCGAGGCTCGCCCGCTCCCAGCGGCAGCGCGCGAGGGTGAGCGTGGCGTGCGCGGCCTGCGCAGCCATGCCCTCGCGTTCCAGTCCGGCGATCGCCGGCTCGAGCGTCTCCTCGGCGGCGGCCGGGTTGCCGGACTTCCAGAGCGCCTCCCCGAGCCGGCAGCTGATCACCGCCCGCTCCACCGGGTCGGCGACGTACTGGACCACGCGGCGGTACAGGTCCGCGGCCTCCGCGTAGCCCCGGTTACGGAGCGCCTCGTCGGCCGCGGCGAGGCACAGCGGGACCGCGGCCTCGCCGGCGCCACCGGCGAGCAGGTGGCCGGCAACCTCGACGGGGGCCACGCCGGGCTGGTCGCGCAGCGCCTCGGCCGCGCGCAGGTGGAGGCGCTGCCGCTCACCCTCGAGCATGTCTTTGTAGAGGGCCTCGCGGGTCAGCGTGTGGCGGAAGCGGTAGCGCTCGCCGGCGCCCTGCTCGTCGGCCTCGACCACCTGCTGGGCGATGGCGGCCTCCAGCGCGTGGCCGACCTCGGCCGGCGAGGCGTCGCAGACGTACTCGAGCCATCCTGCCCGGAAGGACGTGCCGACGACAGCCGCCGCCCTGACGATGTCAGCCTGGCGTGGCTCCAGCCTGTCGACCCTCAGCAGGATGCTGTCGGTGACCGTCTGCGGCAGGCGCAGGCGCTCGAGGGCGGCGATGTCCCAGGCCCCGTCCGGGCGCCGCGCGGCCGTCGAGTCGAGGGCGTCCTTCAGGAGCTCCTCGAGGACGAACGGGTTGCCCTCCGAGCGCCGGTGCAGCACCTCGGCCAGCTGGGGCGGCGGCTTCTCGCCCTCCACGATCGCGGCCACCATCTCCGCCACCTGCTCCACCGACAGCGGATGGAGCTCGAGCAACGTCACGCCCTCGGCGCGCCGCCAGGCCTGGATCGCGCTGTGCAGCGGGTGCCGCCGGTCCACCTCGTCAGGGCGGTACGTCACCACCAGCATCCAGGGCTGGCGCGCCGCCCGGTGACTCAGGTACTCGAACAGCTCGCGGGTCGAGGCGTCGGCCCATTGCACGTCCTCGACGATGGCCAGGAGCCCGTGGTCGCGAGCCATCGCCGTGAGGAGCGTCGCGATCGACTCGAACAGGCGCAGCTTGGCCATGACCGGGTCCTCGACCTCCTGGCGGGGGGCGGCGTCCAGCTGGGGGAAGAGCTTGGCCAGCTCATGGCGGGCGTCGCCCAGCGCGCGGAACCACTCCTTGTCGACGCCCACGAGGTGCGCGCCGAGAGCCTCGACGAACGGCAGGTAGGGGAGCGCGAGGTCGCTCTCGGCACAGGCGCCGGTGACGACGGTGAGGCCGTGTGCCTCGGCATGCTCGGCGAGGGCGCCGAGGAGGCGGCTCTTACCGGCCCCCGCGTCGCCGCTGACGATGGCCACGTGGCCTTCACCGGCGGCGGTGGCCCGTACGAGGTCCTCGAGGATCGCCAGCTCCTCCTGGCGACCGACGATCACGGGGCAGAGAGCTTGCTTGATGGCCTCTCCTGAGGGGAGCGCGCGGCGCGCCGGGTCGGACGTCTCGATGATCCCATCGCTCGTCACGCCCGAGAAGGCGAAATAACGATTCTTTAGGGTTCTTTACAGGGAAGCGCTACCAGGTGACGGCGTCGAGCCACAGCGTCGCCGCCGCGGAGGTCCCGTTGTCGACCTGGACGCCGATGTCGTTGATGCCCGTCCAGGTCGCCGGGATGGTGAACGAGACGGTGGTCCAGCCCGTGGACGACACCGGCGAGCTGCCGAAGTAGTGGTATGTCCAGGCGCTGTCGGCGGCGTATGGCTCGACGGACAGGGCGGCGCCCGGGCTCGCCAGCACGTGGTAGGTCACGGTCATCCCCGGGGCGAGCCCGGAGAGCGCGCCCTTGTAGGCGGTGCCGTCGTAGCTGCTCGCCGGCGACGTCACCGCGAGGGAGTGGGTGCCGGAGTACGCGCTCGCCGAAGTGTTGGCGGCGGTCATCCCCGTGCCGTAGTCGACGGCCCAGCCCTGCGCCGTGCCGTCCTCGAAGTCGAAGTGGATCGACCCGCCACCGGTGGTCGTTGACAGCGGCGCGTACGCCGGGGTGGTGACCACCTGGGTGCCGGCGGCGAACCCGAGCAGGTCGTTCTGGACGAGGCAGCCGTACGAGACGCAGGTGCCGGAGGCGTCGGAGATCACCGACGGGAAGCTGCAACCGCCGACCCACCAGGCCCAGGCGGTGTAGCCGACCCCGTGCGCCTTGAAGTAGCCCAGGATGTCGGAGTCGTACGCGTCGGTGGCGCAGTTGGTGCTGCCGAACTCGGTGGCGATGACGGGCGCCGCCGGGGTGAGGTAGCCGAACGCCGCCGTCCAGCTGCTCGGCGAGTCCCCGGCCGAGTTCTCGTATGGATGGGTCGCGTAGGCAACGTTGCCGCCGGTCAGGAGGCCCACCTGGGCCACGCCGCTCAGGTCGTACGCCCACGCGTCACCACCCGCGACCACGACGTTCGTCGCGCCGGTGGCCCGCACCGCGTTGGCCAGCTGCTGCATCCCGGCGGCGTTGTACGTGACCCCGTCGGTGCAGGTGAACGTGCCGCCGTTGCGCCACACGGTCCACGGCACGTCATGGGGCTCGTTGTAGAGCTCGAACATGACGTGGGGATCGGACTTGAACGTGCTCGCGACGCTGCTCCAGAAGGTGATCGAGTCCTGGTCCGCCATGCACTTCTGGCCGACGCTCGAGTTGAGCAGGTTGCCTTCGTCGGACCAGTGCAGGTCGAGCAGCACCGTGAGGCCGGCCGCCTCCGCGCCGGCGACGGCCTGCTTCACGGTCGAGATGTAGCCCGGGCAGTTCTCCGCCGGGGCGACGGTCGCGCCCGTGGCCGAGAGCCAGAAGTCCTGGTTGAGAGCCACGCGCACCGCGTTCGCCTTCCACGCGGTGGCCATGGTCGTGAAGTCGCTGGCGGGGATCCCGGTGCCGCCGGTGACGGTCTGCCCGGAGCACGACCACTCGAGCGACGGGCGGTCGACGCCGTGCGGATACCACGCGTGACCCGACGCGTCGACGATCACGTTGTTGCTCACGCTGAAGCCGGCCGGGGCCGGGCTCGGGGAGGCCGACGGCGAGGCGGAGGGGGAGGGGGAAGGCGACGCGCTCGGCGACGCGCTCGGGCTGGCCGTGGGCGATGGTGAGGCGCTCGGTGACGGGCTGGCAGAGGGGCTGGCGCTGGGGCTGGCCGCGGGACTGGCGGTCGGGCTCGCCGTGGGCGAGGGCGACGCGGAAGCCGACGCGGAGGGGGAGGGCCCCGGCTTCCGCGGATGCATCGCCATCCCCGTCATCGGCGCCGCCACCAGGGGCAGCGCTACGACGAAGGCGGCACCCAGGAGCGCGCCGAGACGGCGGCGACGAGCCGCGCTGAATTTTGGATGCGAGCCGAGCACGCGCCCCAGCGTAGGCAGGCGTTCCGGCCTCGGGCCGGGCTGTGACGGCGTTGTTGACGGCCCGGCACGCGCCGGTGAGAAACGGCCGCGCTTAGGCGGCGCCGGCCCGCAGTCGCGCCGCGTGGTGCTGGCGCAGCTTGTCCAGCTTCGGGTTGATCACGGCCACGCAGTAACCCTGGCCCGGGTTGCGCGCGAAGTAGTCCTGGTGGTAGTCCTCGGCGGGGTAGAAGACCTCCAGTGGCGTGATCTCCGTGACGATGGGGTCGCGCCAGAGCTCCTGGGCGCGGTCGCGCGACGTCTCCGCCGCGGCCTTCTGCGGCTCGTCGTGGTAGTAGATCGCGGAACGGTACTGGGAGCCGATGTCGTAGCCCTGGCGGTTGAGCGTGGTCGGGTCGTGGATGGTCCAGAAGATGTCGAGGAGGTCGGAGTACGAGATCACCTCGGGGTCGAACTCCACCTGTACCGCCTCGGCGTGGCCGGTCGCGCCGCTGCACACCTGCTGGTAGCTGGGGTTCGGGCGGGCCCCGCCCGTGTACCCGGAGACGACGCGCGTCACGCCGTCGATGCGCCGGTAGGCGGCGTCGAGGCACCAGAAACATCCCCCCGCCAGCGTCGCCGTCTCTCGCCTGTCAGACATGTGCCACCTCCGAAGCTCGACAACAGGAACGATATCCGGGTGGCGTTGATTCCGGTCCGGCTACGATCGCCGCGTGGGCAGCTGGGCAGCGTTCGAGGCCGAGGCGCCGGAGCTGGCGGCGCGGGTGCGCGAACGCTTCGGCATCCGCAAGCACAAGACCATGGCGACGCTGAGGCGGGACGGGTCGCCGCGGATCAGCGGCATCGAGTGCGAGTTCGAGGAGGGCGAGCTGCGATTCGGCGTGATGCCTGCCTCCGCGAAGCTCCGCGACCTCAGGCGTGACCCGCGGGTGGCCCTGCACAGCCCGACCGACGACCCCCCGGACGGCAGTCCCGCGAGCTGGCGCGGCGAGGCCAAGGTGGCCGGCCGCGCCGTCGAGGAGCCCTTCGAGGCGCCGCCGGTGCCGGGGGCGGCGCGCTTCCGCGTCGACCTCGTCGAGGTGGTGCACACCCACCTCAACGCGGCCGGCGACCGCCTCGTCGTCGACTCGTGGCACGCGGCCCGCGGCCTGCAGAGCCTCGAGCGGGAGTAAGGCCGGCTCAGACCTCGCGCGGCACCGCGCCGGTGAACGAGCAGAAGAAGCGAATCATCTTGTGGCCCCCGTCCGAGGTGGGCTCGAACATGAGGGGACAGCCACCATCGATGACGGTGACGCCGTGCTCGCGGCCGACCCGGGTCGCGTCATCGGAGACGCTGCCCTGGCCGAATGCCCGGTGCATCCAGACATGGTGGATACCGAGGTCCACGACCTCTTGCATCGTCGCGGCCGCCGACTCCGGCCGCGTCCCGATGACGACCCAGTCGACGCCCCCGGGGATCGACTTCAGGTCCGGGAACGCGTGGTCGCCCTCCACCTCCGTCGCGTTGGGGTTGACGGCGAACACCTCGTAGCCGCGGTCCTTCAGCCGCTTGTAGACCACGTTGCTGCCATGGCCGTCGGCCTTGCGCGAAACCCCGGTGACAGCCACGCGCTTCAACGCGAGGGTCTCTGTCGCCGCGTCCTTGATCTTCATGTCAGTCCTCCTGTCCTCCGCGGCGCGCCCGGCGGGCCGCCACAGCCTCAGAGTCGCGCGCGCCGGGGCCCGCGCGCAGGGCCTGTCGGCCCCCGCCTGCCATGGCGGTTGCTCAGCCGGGTGAGAGCTCGTGCCACGCCGCGGCCGTGGCGGTGACCGTCCTCTCCCAGCTGAAGCCCGCGGCGCGTCCCGGCCCCTCGCGGCGCAGGCGCTCACGCAGCGTCGCGTCCTCGAGCAACCGGCGAGCGCCCGCGGCCATGTCGTCGACTTCGTACGGGTCGACCAGGAGGGCGGTGTCCCCCGCGAGCTCTTCGAGCGCGGTGTCCCGGCTGGCCAGCACCGGGCAGCCACAGGCCATCGCCTCGACGAGCGGGAATCCGAAGCCCTCCTTCAGGCTGGCGAAGAAGAGGAAGTCGGCTGACGCGTACAGGGCCGCCAGGTCGGCATCGCTCACCCTGCCCAGGTGATGCAGAGGCGCGTCGACGTGCGGCTGCGCCGCGGGCGCGCGGCCGACGACCACGAGCGCCACGCCGGCGCCCGCCGCCCCCGCGCGGTCCAGGGCGGCGCACATGGCCGGGTAGTTCTTGCGCGGCCCGTAAGGCCCGACGACCAGGACATAGCGCCCGGTGATGCCCAGCGCCTCGACGCGGCGCCGCGCGGCCGCGGCAGGCTGGGGCATGAAAGTCGCGTGGTCGATGCCGAGGGGGGTGACCCGGACCCGACCTTCTAGCGCCGGCACCGCCTCGCGCAGCGCGGCCGCCACGCTCTCCGTGCTCACGAGCGCGAGGCCCACGGTGGGCGCGGCGCGGCGCACGCTTGCCTGCAGCGACGTCCGCGTCCACCAGCTGGCGCTCGGCGGGTCGTCCCACGGCGTGTCGTCGTGGATCGTGACCGACGTCATGATGCCGGCGCGGGACGGCACCCTGAACGCGGGCCCGTGCAGGAGGTCGGCGCCGGCCCTCCTGGCTGCTGGTGCCACCCCGCGGGGCACCCAGAGCAGGTCGTGGACGAGGATGCGGGCCGCGCGCGGCAACCTCGCGGTCCACGGCCATGTCGTGGTCATGGCGACGTCGACGAGCTCGACCCCGGGGAAGCGCTCGCGGTTCGCGAGCAGCGCCCGGATGTAGCGGGCGGTGCCGCCCGGGTCGAAGGCCGTCGCCGAGGTGTCCAGCGCAACGCGCATGCGCCGCCGATTATGCGTTCCGCCGCTCGCCAGGCCACCGGCCCGCCTCAACAGGTACTTCCGACCCTTGGCGCCTTCCCGGTCCCCGTACCACCGTTACGTAGCACGAGGTAAGTTGGGCGTGTTGTCTGCCGTCATGGTCGAGTAAAGAGCGTGTTTGCCGCGTGGGGCCGCTTCGTCCACCGGCGGCGCTGGCTCGTCCTCGTCGTCTCGGCCGTGCTCCTGGGCGCTTCCGTCGCCCTGCTGCTGCGCGGCGGGACGCTGACGACCGGTGGCCCGCTCCGGAGCAACCTGCAGTCGGCGCAGGCGGCCAACCTGGTCGCGAGTGAGCTCGCGCAGGGCAACTCGGGCGGCAGCTCGTTCCTGCTCATCTTCCGCAGCTCGAGCCTCACGGCCACGGACGCCGGCTTCCGGCAGGCGGTGGAGGCGGCCCTGGCGCCGCTGCAGGGCGACCGCCGGGTAACGGCGATCGGCACCCCATACAACGCCGCGGCCCCGGCCGTCGCCGCGGCCCTCATCTCGCGCGACGGCCACGAGGCGCTCGTCAGCGTCGGCCTCAAGTCCACCGGAAGGGAGGCGCAGGACGCGTACGCGGCCCTGCGGCCGGAGGTGCACGCCGAAGGCCTGACGGTCACGGGCACGGGTAATGCGGCGATCAACCGCGCCTTCAACACGACGCTCGAGACCGACCTGCGCCGGGCCGAGCTGATCACGCTGCCGGTGACGCTCCTTCTCCTCGTGCTCATCTTCGGGTCGGTGGTCGCCGCGGGGCTGCCGCTCGGCGTCGGCGTGCTGACGATCCTCGCCGGCCTGGCGGGCACATATTTCCTGACGCGCTTCACCGATGTCTCGCAGTACGCGCTGAACATCGTCACCCTGATCGGGCTCGCCGTCTCGATCGACTATTCGCTGTTCATCGTCAACCGCTTCCGCGACGAGCTGGCGCGCGGCGTGACGCGCGAGGAGGCGCTGGCCACCGCGATGGCGACCGCGGGGAGGGCGATCACGTTCTCCGGTGTCACGGTGGCGATCGGGCTCTCGGGCCTCCTGTTCTACAGCGGCACCTTCCTCTCGTCGATGGGCATGGCCGGCGCCATCGCGGTGGCGATGGCGGTGGTGTACGCGCTGACCTTCCTGCCCGCGGTGCTGTCCCTGCTCGGGCCTCGCGTGGACCGCCTCCACGTGCCCGGGTTCCGGCACCGCCACGAGGGCGGCGGCGCCTGGCACGCCATCGCCAGCCGCGTGATGCGTCGCCCCTGGCTCTTCCTCCTGCCGACGGTCGCCGTGCTGCTGGTCGCCGGGACGCCCTTCTTTGGCATCCGCCTGGCGAACGGTGATGTCCAGATGCTGCCGACCCGCGTCGAGGCGCGGCAGGGTTACGACCGCCTCCTGGCGGACTTTCCCGGCCGCGACGAGACGACGATCCAGGTGGTGGTCGACTATCCCGACGGCAACCCGACGCTGCCGGCGCGCGTCGCGGCCGAGAACGCGCTGACGGCCCGGATGAAGGCGCTGCCCCACGTGCTCAGCGTCAACCCGGGCGGCGCCGGCAAGCACATCGTCCTGTTCAACGTGACCACCAACCTGGCGCCGGAGTCCGACGGCGCGCGCGACATCGTCCGCGCCATCCGGGCCGACCCTGGGGTCGGCGGCGGCGGCACGGTGCTAGTGGACGGCCAGACCGGGTTCGACATGGACGTCATCCAGTTCATCCTCGAGAAGACGCCGATCGCCGTGGCCTTTGTCGTCGCGACCACGCTGCTGGTGCTCTTCCTGCTGACGGGCTCGGTTGTTCTCCCCCTGAAGGCGGTGCTCCTCAACCTGCTGTCCATCGGCGCGTCGTTCGGCGCGCTCGTGTGGATGTTCCAGCAGGGGCACCTGGCGAACGTCCTCGGGTTCACCCCGCAGTCGATCGACCCCACCATCCCCGTGATCCTGTTCTCCATCGTCTTCGGCATGTCGATGGACTACGAGGTGCTGCTGTTGAGCCGGATCCAGGAGGAGTACCGCCGCACCGGAGACAACACCGCCTCGGTGGCGGAGGGACTGCAGCGCAGCGGCCGGCTGATCACCGGGGCCGCCTTCATCATGGTCGCGGTCTTCCTCGCCTTCGGCGTCGCGGAGGTCGTCGTGATCAAGGCCATCGGGCTCGGCCTGGCGATCGCCGTCGCCCTCGACGCGACGCTGGTGCGCGCCCTGGTGGTGCCCGCGTTCATGCGCCTGCTCGGGGACGTCAACTGGTGGGCCCCCGGGCCACTGCGGCGGCTGTACGAGCGTGCCGGCCTCGGGGAGACTTCACCGGCCAAGGCCCCCGTCGGGGAGGCGGCTTAGGGGCGGCTCCGGGTCAGCTCGGGGAAGGGCTGGGGGTGGTGGCCGTCGACGGCGAGGGGCTCGCCGGGGCCGGGGTCGGGGCTGCGGACGGGGTCGTCGCTGATGACGGCCGCGGCGACGGCGAGGCGACGCGCAGAGGCGAAGGTGAGGCGGCGGGCGCACTCGACGGCGTCGGCGAGGCGGTCGCCGGCGTGCCGCTCGGCGAGGGGCTCGGCGAGGGGCTTGCCGTCGGGTGGAGCGGGCCCGGGATCGGGGCGGCGAAGTTGATCCGCGGCGGCGCCGGCGGCTTGCTGCTTGGCGGCGGGGCGAACACCAGCAGGCCCGTGGCGAGGGCCGTGCCGAGGCCGAGCGCCGCCCCGGCAGGGACGGCGGCCGCGCGTCCCGCCCAGGTGGGACGATCGCCCGTGCTCTGGGCGGAGCTGCCGTAGATGCGGCGGAACGGCGTCAGCTCGATGCCCTCCGCGGCGGCCGCGGCCCACGGCGCGCTGAAGTAGAGCATCGCCTGGAAGACGAGCATCCCCCCGAGGATGAAGAACGGGAGGTTGCGCGCCTGGATGAGCATCGCGACCGCCGAGAAGAGGGCGAGCAGGCCGAGGCCGGTCTCCGTCTTGCAGGCGCCCAGCGCCGCGACGAGCGTCGCCTGCCCCTCCTTGTGCTTGGGCGTGCGCAGGAAGACGGCGCCCTCCTTGAAGAGCCCGGCCAGGCAGGCGAGGGTGACGGCCCAGCTGAGCGCGAACCAGATGCGCAGGGCCCGCACCGCGTCGCCCCAGGTGCAGCGCTCCGCGGAGCGCAGCGCCCAGGTCGCCCGGAGCAGGCCCGCCACGAGGAACAGCAGCGGCACGATGACGAGCGCGCCCGTCAGCTGGCGCACGGGCAGGCGGTGGTTGAACGCGATGCCGAGCGCGGTCAGGGCCAGCAGCAGGGTGAACGCGGCTCCGAGCAGGTCGCCGAACCACTGCAGCGCCCCGAGCAGGTAGGCGACGCGCTGCGCCCTGGTGAGCTTGAGCTTGTGGGAGAACCCCGGTAGCAGCTCGCGCCAGTGCATCTTGAGGATCTGCACCCCGCCCAGCGCCCAGCGGTAGCGCTGCTTCTTCAGGCCCGCGAAATCCAGGGGCATGAGACCGGAGCCCATCGCGCGCGGGTCGAAGACCGCGCGGTAGCCGTGCCCGAGCACTCGCAGGCTGGCCTCGGCGTCCTCCGTGACGCACGTCTCGCTCCAGCCGCCGACGGCGTCCAGCGCGCTGCGCCGGATGACCCCCATCGTGCCGCAGAAGATGATGGCGTTCCGGTGCGCGCGCGACGGCATCGTGATGTCGAAGAAGTACCTGTAGCTGTAGAAGAGGCCGCGCAGGTAGCGGTCGTCCCGCCAGTCACGGTAGTTCTGAGGGGTCTGCACGAAGCCGACAGACTCGTCGGCGAAGTGGGGGACCGTGACCTGCAGGAACTCCGGCTTCACCTCGTAGTCCGCGTCGACGATGGCGAGGAGCTCGACATCGGCCGGGAGCCGGCGCGTCGCCTCGTTGAGGGCTCCTGCCTTGAAGCCCGGCCAGTCCTCGAGGTGGATGAACTGGAACCGCGGGCCGAGCTCGCGGCAGAGCGCCTCGACGGGCCGCCAGGCGTCCGGGTCCGGGGTGTTGTTGTCGACGACCTGCACGACATAGTTCGGGTAGTCGAGCCGCGCCAGCGACTCGAGCGTGGGGCGGATGACGTCGAGCGGCTCGTTGTACGCGGGCACCTGGATGGCGACCTTCGGCGCGTGGCCGGCCGGCTGGGCGGCGGCGGCGACGGGACGCCGGCTCAGCACGTCGAGCATCTCGAAGGCGTAGGTCAGGGCCAGCAGCAGCGCGCTCGTCTCGAGGATGAGCAGGAACACCGAGAAGACGAACCAGATGGCGTTGTAGCTCAGCAGCAGCCAGATCGTGAGGTACACGGCGTAGGCCAGGTAGGCCAGGCAGGCCAGCGTGGAGGCGCCCAGGAGCTCGGCGGCCAGCACGCTCCAGCGGGGCTGCCACACCTTGACCGCGATCGCGGCGAGGATGACCAGGACGAACCCTACCTCCACCGCGGCTGCGTCCTGCCCGAGGGCGAGGGCCGCCACGCCGGCGGCGAGCGCCCCCAGGACGCCGACCGGGAGGCCCAGCCACGCCCGGGCCCGCACGAGGCCCGGCACGACCACCAGCAGGGCGCTGATCGCGCCCGCCAGGGCGAAGTAGACGGCCAGGCCGGTCAGCGACATAAAACTGGTAGCACTACTATCACGAAAGGCCATACTAGCAAGGGCAGCAGAAATGCTGCCGCCGCTGGTCAGGCGGCGAAGTGCGCGATCAGCCCGTCGGCGTAGAAGTCCTCCCACGGAACGTCGTCGCCGGCGGCCGTGCGCCGGCGATCCAGGTCGACGAGGAGCCACGTGAGCTCGCTGCGCACAGGTGGCCTCGGGAGGAGCCCCGGCAGCTCTGAGTGGTTCGTGAGCCAGTCCGCGTACCAGGAGGCCCAGTCGGGGTCCTCGCCGTCGGTGCTGCGCCACACCTGGTGGTGCAGTTCGGCCGCCTCGTGGAGCAGGTTGCGGATTGAGGCTCGGGCGTCTGCCAGGATCGGTCCTCCTCGACTGGTGCTGGCGCAACAGTAGCCACCGGCCGGCCGAGGCACAAGGGCCGCCACCGCTAGGCGTCCCGGGGGCAGGGGGCTTTCCTTCCCTTTCGGCGCCGCCGGGTCAGCGGGAAGCTGGGGGTGAGGCCTCGGACCGAAGGACGAGGCGATAGGTGAATGAACATGAACAACAAACGAGTCCGCATCCCGCTGATCCTGGTCAACCTGTTCGTGGCGGCCACCACGCTCTACGGCGCCGTGGCCGTCGTGCCGGAGCTACCGCTCGACTGGCTCCGGTTCTTCCCCGACTACACGATCCCAGCCCTGGCGCTCGGGCTGGTCGGCTGCGCCGCGCTCGTGGCGGCCGTCGGGGTGGCCGTGGCCCCGAAGCTTGGCGCCGAGGTGTCGCTGCTCGCGGGCCTCATGATGATGGCCTTCGAGTTCGTCGAGGCGCTGACCGTCGGTAGCCTCCTCAACCCGCCGCCGGTGACCAACGCCCAGGGCAACGTCGCGCTGTGGCTGCAGGTCTTCTACTTCGTGGTCGGCCTCGGGATGGTGCTGCTCGGGCAGCTCCTCTGGGCCGACGAGGCGCCGCGGGAGCGGTGGTCGTCGCGGCTGCGGCACGCGCTCACGATTGAGTCCTGAGGGCTGATTGGGGGGCGCGCCGCGCGCGCCCCCCAACCTAGAAGGCTTTAGCTCCGGCGGCGGAGGACCAGCCCGGCCCCGAGCGCGCCGCTCATCGCGAGGATGAGGAGCGCGAGGCCGGCCAGTGCCGTGATCGGCAGCCGGCTGCCACCGATCCCGTTGCCTGCATTGGCACCTGCGTGCGGCAGGGTGATCTGCACACCCAGCTGACCGCTGGCCGGCGCCACCGTCACCGTCGCGACGACGGTGTTGGAGTCGACTGTCGCCTGGGCCGCCTGGGCCACCGCGGCGTTGTCGACGGTGGTTGTCCCGGCGGCGAAGACCGCGTCGAGCTTCACCTGGAAGGTGACCGCGACGCTGCCTGGCGCGACCGTCCCGAGCGACCAAGAGACGCTCGTCGCGGTCGTGGTGCAGCCGCCGGTGCACGAGACGAACGTCGTGTGCCCGGGCAGCGGGTCGTTGACCGTGACGCTCGTCGCGGCCGCGTTCCCGGTGTTGCGGTAGGTCAGGCGGTACTCGAGGGTGTCACCGGGGTTCGCCGTGATCGGGCCGCTGGAGAAGGTGCCGCCACTGGTCACATCGCGCTCCGCCTTGGCAAGCGCGGTGACCGGGTCGGCGGTGACGTTGGCCACGACCGTGTTGGAGTTGACGTTGCCCTGTCCCGAGGTCGAGACCGCCGCGTTGTCGACGGTGGTAGACCCGGCCGGGAAGGTCGCGTCCAGCTTGACCATGAAGGTCCTGGTCACGGTCCCGGGGTTGACGCTGCCGAGGTTCCACGACACGCCGGTGGCGCTGTGGGTGCAGGCGTTGGAGCACGACACGAACGTCGTGCGCCCCGGCAGCGCGTCGCTGACGACCACGGAGGTCGCGGCCGCGTTGCCGGTGTTGCTGTACGCCAGCTGGTACTCGAGGGTGTCACCCGGGTTGGCGGAGATCGGCCCGTTCGAGAACGTGCCGCCCGCGGTCACGTCGCGCTCCTGCTTGTGCAGCGCCTGGACCGGCGCGGCGTTGACGTTCGCGACGACCTGGTTGGAGTTGACCCCGCCCTGCCCGGAGGTCGACACCGCCGTGTTGTCCACGGGCGTCGTGCCGGCCGGGAAGAGGGAGTCCAGCTGCACCTGGAAGGTCAGCGTGACCGTGCCCGGTGCGACTGTGCCGAGCGCCCAGGAGACGCTCGTCGCGTTGTGCGTGCAGGTCGCGGTGCAGGAGACGAAGGTGGTGCGCGCCGGCAGCGAATCGCTGACCGTCACGCCGGTGGCGGCCGCGTTGCCGGTGTTGCTGTACACGAGCTGGTACTCGAGGACGTCACCGGGGTTGGCGGTGATCGGCCCGGCGCTGAACGTGCCGCCCGTGGTCACGTCGCGCTCGGCCTTGGCCAGGCCCTGGATGGGCGCGGCCACGACGTTAGCGACGACCTGGTTGGACGGCCGCTGTGGCTCCTGGTCGGTGATCACCGTGGCGGTGTTATCGATGGTGGTCGTCCCGACAGGGAACACGGGGTCGAGCGTGATGGTGAAGTCGAGCGTCGCGCTCGCGCCTGGCGCCACCGTGCCAGCGTTATACGTGATCGTGCCGGAGGCGGCGTTGTACACGCACGACGGCGTGAGACAGATGACGCTGGTCACGTGCGATGTCGGGACCAGGTCGCCGATGGTGACGTTGGTCGCGTTGCCGTTCCCGTTGTTGGTGGCCACCATCTGGTACTCGATGGTGTCACCCGGGTTGGCGCTGATCGGGCCGTCGACGAAGCTTCCGCCCGTCGTGAGGTCCTTCTCCTGCTTCTTGATCGTGGTCAGGGGCGCGGTCACATGCACCTCCTCGAGGGTGCAGTCGCCGGTCGCGTCATTGTTGAGGCTGTTCCCGCTGTAGACGGCCTTCCACGCGTACCAGAAGTCGCCGGCCGGTGCCGTGACATTGCCCGTCTGGTAGTCGGCGTACCCGTAGCCGTTGCCGCCAAAGACGGCGCTTGAGGCCGTCTGCGGGCCGATGACCGTGACCACCGGGGCGCCGGCGCCGCAGCTGACCTGGCTCGCGGACGTGAACGGCCCGAGCAGGGAGAAGGTCACAGTCCCAAGCGGCACAAGGGAGTTGAAGTACATCGGCGTGACCCCGCCGACCCGCGCGGTGTCACTGATCGGCGTGCCTTCGAGCACGGTGCTCGCGGACGGGGTGGTGACGATGTCGGGGCTGGCCTTGACGACGGTGAAGCATTCGCTGGTCTCAGACGTCTCGCTCGTCGCCACGTTGCCGTAGTCGGTCGTGTTGCCGGCGGTGTAGTTGGCGCGCCAGCAGTAGAGTCCGGGCGCGATCGTATTGGTGAAGCTGCCGGATGCGTACGTCGCTGTCGGCGCACCGAGGCCGTTGGTGCCGGGCGTGCTGGTTGTCGTCGTGCTGATGAGCGTCCCGCCGGTGCAGCCGGTGGTCGCGCTGGCGGTGTTGGCCAGGCCGGAGGCCGCCGGGCCGCACAGGTGGAAGCTGACGGTGCCGGTCGGGTTGCTATAGCCCGCGACGCCGGTCACGACCGCCGAGTCACTGGCGGCGGTGCCCAGCGCGACCGTGCCGCTGTTCGGCGTCGACTGGGTGGCCACGGTAGCGGTCTGGCAGAGCGGAGGCAGGGTGGGGACGATGTAGTCCTTCATCTCGTTCTGCACGCTGGCGCCGGACGCGTGGCTGTCCATGTAGACCGTGCCGAACTGGTGGCAGCTGAAGTTGCCGACACCGCTGCCCGTCATGTCGAGGGCGCCTTCACCGAACGTCCCGTCGGTGTTGAACGCGGCGACGAAGTTGGTACCGAGGCTGCCGGTGGGCAGCGAGGTGAAGCCGGCGCCGTTCCAGGTGGCCGCGTCGACGACGTCCACGCCGCCGCCGTTGAGGAACTCGAAGGTGACGACCACGTCACCGACCTGGCGTGCGGGCAGCCCCGTGCAGGTGGCGCTCGCGTGGGGGCCGCTGGTGGTGCCCTTGCTGAATGCGAAGTCCACGAAGGCGACGCCGTTGCCGGTCACGCGAGTGAACTTGAAGTACCCGATCTGGTGGGTCTGGCCGCCCACGGTGATGTTGCCGAAGGCGACTGAGCCGTCAACCAGGTCGACCTTGGGGGTCGACTTGTGCGTGTCGCACACCCACCCGGCCTGGTTCAGGTAGTCAGAGCCCTGGACGAAGCCGTTGTCGCTGGTGCTGCTGAACAGGTCGTTGAAGTCCGAGCGCGTGTACGGGAATGGCGTGGTTGCCCAGTCAATGGCAGCCCCACCTCCGGGCAGGGTCGTGTCCACGGCCGTGTTGCCGTCCATCTCGAAACCGGCGAAGTCACACGGGGCCGTGCCGGCGGGGCTCGGCGACGTCGCGGCACAGTCCTGGTACGTGGTGGCTGCGCCCACTGATAGCGGCGACACGCTGGGGAGGACCCCGGCGATTACGGCGGCAACCAGCAACGCGAGGCGGCCGCGCTGGTAGCGCGCCGGCCATTCGGCATGGAGCAGCTTCAACATTCCCACTCTCCTTGGTGCTATTCAGATCCCCTTGGGGACAACATGACTTTTCAGTAGTCCAGGGGATCGCACCATCCGACCCCGCGAGTTCCGTCCATCACCAGAACTCCCGGGTGCGGGCCCGCTGAAGCCTTTCTGTTACATGCAGCGTATTCGGCTGCGACGAAATTGTCAAAGGCACAGAGGTCAATTCTTGTAAAGAAATGGCTCGCGGACCATGCCCCGCACCCTGCGCCCGCCCCGGCCGGCAGGCCCATGGCGGCCGGGCCGGCCGCCCCTAGGTCCGGCGCCCGTCGCTTGAGACGCTTGCCCCGGAGACGTTCATCGAGCGCGAGTCGGAGGCATGAAGATGGCAGTACTTGTGGCTTACGCGAGCAAGCACGGCGCGACCCGGGAGGTCGCCGAGCGGATAGGCGCCATCCTGCGCTCCGGCGGCGCGGACGTTGCCGTCCTGCCGGTGGACGAGGTCGGCGAGATCGAGGCGTACGACGCGGTCGTGCTCGGCAGCGCCGTCTACTACGGGAAATGGAAGAAGGAGGCGAGCGCCTTCCTGGAGGAACACCGCTTCGAGCTGGCGCAGCGCCAGGTCTGGCTCTTCAGCAGCGGGCCGACCGCCGCACCCGCCGAGCCCCTGCACCTTCAGGTCTCCCCCCATGTCGGGTCTGTGCACGCCCGCGATCACCGCGTCTTCGGCGGGTCGCTCGACCCGGCCAAGCTGTCGTTCCTGGAGCGCTTCATCGTGCGGGGCGTGAAGGCGCCCATGGTGGACTTCCGGGACTGGGAGGAGATCGAGGCCTGGGCCACGGCGATTCGAGAACAGCTGAGGCAGCCAGTCGCCGCGTAGGCCCGCCCGGCCGGTGGACGGTCAGCCCTTCAGCAACGCCAGGTGCTCGGCCTCGGTGACCGCCGACGGGGCGACGCCGAGCTCGTCCCGCAGCCTCGCCTTGCACAGCTCGTAGACGCGCAGGGCCTCGGCCCGGTCGCCGCCCCCGGCGTGCAGGCGCATGAGGTGCCGGTACCCGCTCTCGCGGAACGGCTCCATCGCCACGAGCTCCTCCGCGTCGCGCAGGGCGAGGGCGCGCTCACCGTTGGCCTCGAGGCAGGTGACCATCGCCTCGAGGGCCCTGACCATCTCGGCCCGGAGCTCGGCACGCCGGGACTCGACCCACGGCCCGGTGGCCCCCGGTAGGAACGGCCGGCGCAGGATGGTCAGGGCGACGAGCGCATCCCCGTAGCCCGCGAGGGCGCGACCGGCCGCGATGTCGGACTCGGCGCGGTGCAGGGCGGCGCCGGCGGCCTCCAGGTCGACCCAGGCGCCCGTCGGGAGAGCCAGCTGGTAGCAGCCGAAGGCGGACTCGATGGCGTGGTCGCGGTCGAAGCCGACGCTCCCGAGGGCCGCGCGCAGCTTGCTCACGAGGGCGCTCACCGCGACATCCCAGCTCGGGGGCAGCCGTTCCGGCCACAGCACCTCGGCGAGCTCGTCCCGGGGCACCGGATGGGCGCGGCGGTCGGCCAGGTAGGCGAAGGCCAGCCGCCCCTGGCGCGCCGGCAGGTCCGATTCGCGCAGGAGCCCGTCGGCCTCGACCTGGATCTCGCCCATGAGGTAGACGCGCACAAGCTTTCTCCAAGGCCGCTCCAAGGGGCGGCGCTCAGGATTTACCACATCGGAATCAGCGACACCAAGGAGGACCCATGAAGAAGGCCAGTTGCGACTGCGGGTGGGAGTTCCAGACCGACAACGACGACGAGCTCGTCCAGGCGGTCCAGAAGCACGCGAAGGAAGTCCACAACATGGACGGCGTCACCCGCGAGCAGGCGCTCGCCCAGGCCAAGTCGGTCTGAACCGGCCCGCGGAGGGCGCCCCGCGTGGCGCCCTCCCGGGCTGCCCCCGCTGTAACGGTTTCGCAAGAGAGCGCCCCGTAAGCTCACGTCAGCTCAACCAACCGGGGAGAATCGCTGTGATGAGAAACAAGTGGCGGGTGCTGGCGATCGGTGGCGGTATCGCCGCCCTTTTCGTGGTCGTGGGCGTGGAGGCGGCAACACCCAGCCCTTCGGCGAGCCCCTCGGCGAACCCCGCGCAGGTCTTCGTGGACAAACTCGCCTCGATCCTGCACCTCAGCTCCAGCCAGACGGCGGCGGACCTGAAGCAGGCTGAGCTCGCCACGATCGACCAGATGGTCAAGGACGGCAAGATCACCCAGGCCCAGGGTGACGCCCTGAAGCAGAAGATCCAGAACGGGACGGCGCCCGCCTTCGGCCTTCCCGGATTCGGGCGGATGCACGGCCCCGGCCCGAACATGCAGTTGATGCAGAGCCTCCGCACGGCCGAGCTCAACGCCGCGGCGAAGGCGCTGAAGACGGACGTTTCCACCCTCCAGTCCGACCTGCGGTCGGGCAAGACCCCGGCGCAGCTCGAGCAGGCGGCAGGCATCAGCGACACGGCCCTCCGTGACGCGCTGAAGAGCGCCGCGAAAGGCGTGCTCGACCCCGCCGTCAAGGCCGGCACGATCACGCAGGCGCAGGAGGACGCGCTCCTCAACCGGATCAGCAGTGGACGCCTGCCCCTGGGCGGCTTCGGCGGCCCGCGCGGCGGCGGGCACGGCTGGTTCGGCCCGCACCCGGGCGGCCCGGGGGGCGGGCCCGGCGCCCCTGCCCCGGGCACCCCGCAGGGCTACACCGAGTAACGGCTCCGCGGAAGCGGGCTCAGCCGGCGGCGCGCACGTCGGCGACGCCCAGCTCCTCGGCCAGCACCCGGGCTCGCATCGCCGTCCCGGCTCGCGCCATGAGCCCGGGGTCCACGGCGAGGGCGGCCACGACGCGGCCCACGAAGACCGGCTCGGACCACTGAGCCGGGTCGTCGGTCTCGTCCGCCCCGGCGATCATGGCCTCGGTCGCGATCGGCGGCGGCCACAGCGACACCACCGCGACGCCGTGGTCGCGTAGCTCCACGGCCATGTCCGCCGTCATCCGGTCCGTGGCCGCCTTGGCCACGCCGTAAGGCAGGATGCCGAACTTCCGCTGAGCGCCGGCTGACGAGAGGTTGACGATGAGCCCGGCGTGTTCCCGGACCATCATCCGGGCCGCGTGCTGGGCCGCCACGAAGCCCCCGCGGACGGTGACATCGAACTGCTCGTCCCAGCGCTCAACGTCAAGCCCCCAGAACGGCGTGTCACCGAACAGGACGGCCGTGGGCGGAAACGCGGCGGCGTTATTGACGAGCAGGTCGAGCCGGCCGTACTCCTGCTCGACCCGCTGGAACACCGCCGCCACGTCGGCGTCGACCCGGTGGTCACAGCGGAGGGCGAGCGCCTTGCCCCCCGCCTGCTCCACGAGCTCCGCCGTCGAGGAGCGACCGGACGCGTCGCGCTCGATCGTCCGCCCGGTGATGACCACCGTGGCGCCCGCCTCCCCGAGGCCGACGGCGATGCCCCGGCCGATACCGCGGCTCGCCCCCGTCACCAGCGTCACCCGTCCGGCGAGCGGCCTGCCCGGTTCCGTCACGCGGTGGCTGCCGTCCCGCCCGCGATGAGGTCGGCACTGTCGGGGGCGTCGCTCCTCGGGCGCTGGAGGACGAAGCGGTCGAAGGGCTGGGGTGTCGCGCCGGGAAGCGCCGTGCGCTGGTAGGTCACGGTCAGGGTGGTGGGGTCTGCCGGACGCCGCCCCGGGTCAACGTCGACCGTGATGAAGCCGAACGCGTATTCGAGGTCCCGCACCGCCGACCACGTGGCGAACTCGGGGACCCGGTCCGGGGCGTTCCCGTTGACCCCCGGCCCGACGATGACGGTGCCGGCCGGCGGGGCAATGCTGTCGCCCGAGGCACCGGGCCCGAAAGCCGCGTTTACCGGGATCGCCCCACCACCGCCGAGGCAGAGGTGCGGCGTGCCGAGGCGCGTGTCGATGACGTCGGTGCGCGTCGTCGCGACTGCCGGGCGGTCGGTCGCGCTGGCGCTCTCGATGCCTCGGACGGCGTATGTGCGCTCGTAGTCGTGGTCATGGCCGCACAGCACGAGGTCGACCTGGTGGCGGTCGAACAGCGGCAGGAGTTTCTCGCGCACGCCGAGGTCGCTGCCGTTCACGAGGTTGGACGACATCGCGAGCTGGTGCATGAAGACGACGATCCAGTCGATGTCGTCGTCGGCGCGCGCCGCCGCCAGGGTCTGGTCAAGCCACGTCAGCTGCGCCGACCCGCTGTAGCCGTTGATGTAGATGTCGCCGCCGTTCTGAAGGCAGAAGTCGTTGTTGTCGACGGACACCACGCGCACCGAGCCTGCCGTGAACGCATACCAGTTGTGGTTGAAGCCGGTAATGCCGTTGTCGGGAAGCGCGTACCGCGTGAGGTAGGAGGCATAGCCCTGCGGCCCATTGCCGCGCTCGACCTCATGGTTGCCGAGCGCGGGCATCCACGGTCGGTTGAGCGTCGAGGGCATGTTGTTGTTGAAGAACCGGTTCCACGTGCCCACCCTGTCCGCATTCAGGTTCGCGTAGTTGAGGTCGCCGTTGATGAGGTGGAACAGGGGACGCGCGGCCTCGATCTGGGGAACGACATAGGTGCCGAACTGCGTCGAGTCGCGGTCCGCCGGGTTGCCCGTGCCCTGGTCGCCGAAGCTGGTGAACCGGAAGGGATGGCGCCCGCGAGGGGCGGTGGTGAAGCCCGCGCTCAGTGGCGGTGCGCCGTCTTGCGCGACCTGGTACACGTAGGCGGTGCCCGGGGTGAGACCGGTCAACGCCGCGTGGTAGGCGTAGACCTGGCTCGTACCGGTGGGCGAAAACGAGCTGCCGTCGACGTAGACGCGCTCCTCGGCGGGTACGACACTCCCGAGCCCGCCGGCGGCAGTGCCGAACAACACCCTCGGGTTGCTCACCGGCGTGGTGCTGGCCCAGGACACGGTCATCTCGGTGGCGGCGTCATTGCCGAACTGCAGGTGCACCTGCTCCGGCGGCGGCGCGCCGGCTATCGCCGGGCTGCGCAGGAGCGCCGGCGCCACGGCGAGCCCGAGGCCCCCGGCCCCCGCCGCCTTGAGCAGCGCGCGCCGGCTGACCCGTCGTGCCCCCGTCGCCGATGCCCCTCCCATTCCTGACCTCAGATCCCCGCGAACAGGTCGTCCTCGGGGAGGGGGGCGCCCGTGCGGTCGAAGCGCCGGACGAAGTGCTCGACCCCGAAGCCGACCTTCAGCAGCTCCGGGTCGACCTTGAGAAAGCCGAAGTTCGCCATCTGGCTCTGGTGCGCGTGGATGGATGCCCACTTGGCGTCCCACACCGACGCCACGTCGACGTGGGTGGTGATCAGCTCGTCAGGGGTGCCCGGCGGACGCTCGGACTCATCGGGCTCGGGCAGCTCCTCGCCCTGCTCGCGCGCCATCTGGGCCCAGGCCTCCATCAGCGAGCGCGGGAACGCGATCTCGTAGACCTTGAGCGGGATCCCCGTGCGCTCGGCCGCGCCGAAGGCGGCGCGGTGCGCCTGGATGTGGTCGGGATGGCCGTACAGGCCGTTGTCGTCATACGTGACCACGACCTCCGGGCGGTAGCGCTCCATCAGCGCCGCGACGCGGTCGATCGCCTCGTCGACCGGGGCGTTCCAGAACGCCGCGGGGTCCTGGTTCTGCGGCCAGCCCATCATGCCGGAGTCGCGGTAGCCGAGGAGCTCGAGGTGACCGATGCCGAGCGCGGCGGCGGCCTGGCGCAGCTCGTCCAGGCGCAGCTGCGTGGTGGCGGCGGCGTCGTGCCCGTCGGCCTCCGGCTTGAGCCCGTCGGGGGAGTCGCCCATGTCGCCGTTGGTGCACGTGACGAGCACCGTGTCGATCCCCCGCCTGCGGGCCAGGGCGAGCACGCCCCCGGTCTGGATGCCCTCGTCGTCGGGGTGGGCGTGGACCGCCATGAGCGTCGGCACGCGACGACTCTAGCGGCCGCGGCGCGACTTAACCTCCGCTTCGCCCGAGTCGCGCCGGGACGGCTTAAGCTGGCGAGGGGATAGCAACGACAAGCGCAGGAGGACTGTGATGTCAGAAACCGGCACGGCGATTAAGGCGAAGCCCATCTGGGTGGACCTGGCGAGCCCCGACGTCGACGCGTCGACGGCGTTCTACTCCGGCCTCTTCGGGTGGGAGCGCGTCGACCTCGGCCCTGAAGCCGGGGGCTACAAGCTGATGAACCTCGATGGCAAGGTGGCCGCCGCCGTGAACCCGCTTTCGGAAGGGCAGTACCCGGCCTGGACGGTGTACTTCGGGACCGGCGACGCGGCCGGGCTCGCCGGCAAGGTCGAGGCGGCCGGCGGCAAGGTGGTGATGCCCGCGTTCGCCGTCCTCGACGCGGGCACGATGGCCGTGTTCCAGGACCCCGGCGGCGCCTTCTTCTCGGTCTGGCAGCCCGACACGATGAAGGGCTTCGACGTGGCGCAGGTGGCGAACAGCTTCGGCTGGGCCGAGCTCAACACGCGCGACCTGAAGGGCGCCGAGGCGTTCTACCCGAAGGTCTTCGGCTGGGGCATCGACCATGGCCCGATGGGCGACAACTCGTCCGAGGCGGGCATGTACACGATGTGGACCCTCGACGGCGAGCAGGTGGGTGGCGGCTTCGACATGGCCGGCATGCCGGCCGAGGTCCCGGCCATGTGGCTCGTGTACTTCGCCGTCCCCGACGTCGACGCCGCGGCGGCGAAGGTGAAGGAGCTGGGCGGGTCAGTCGCGCGCGAGCCCGCGGACTATCCCGGTGGGCGCTTCGCCGTCGTGAGCGACGTGAACGGCAGCGTCTTCGCGATCATGCGAGCCGGCTAGCGACGACCCCTCGGGCGGCGCCCAGCGCGGGCGCCGCCTACCGGCCCCGCCGTGTCTCCGCGGCGCTGCCATACTCGTCCGCCGTGACCATCCCAGGGCCCTCCGCCGGCGCGCTCGTCGCCCTCCGCGAGACGTTCGGCTTCGACGCCTTCCGGCCGGGCCAGGCGGATGTCGTGGCCGCCGCTGAGGCCGGCCGGGACGTGCTCTTCGTGGCTCCGACCGGTTCCGGCAAGAGTGTCGCCTACTGGGTCCCGGGGCTCGTCGGCGGGGGGTTGAGCGTGGTGGTCTCGCCGCTGATCGCCCTGATGGTCGACCAGGTCGCGCGCCTGAACCAGCTGGGCGTGGCGGCGGCCTGCGTGCACAGCCAGATGGACGCCGGCGCCCGGCAGCGGGCGCTCGACTCGGCGCGCGGCGGCGCCCTGCGGTTCCTCTACCTGGCGCCTGAGCGGGTGGCGAACGCCGGCTTCCTCGACGTCCTGGGCCAGCTGCGGGTCGACCGGTTCGTGGTCGACGAGGCGCACTGCATCTCCGCCTGGGGCCATGACTTCCGGCCGGAGTACCGCCGCCTCGCCGAGGCGATCGACGCCTGCGGGCGCCCGCCGGTCAGCGCGTACACCGCCACGGCGACGCCGCGGGTCCGCGACGACATCCGCGCCAGCCTGCGGCTGCGCGACCCGGTCGAGCGCGTCACGGGGTTCGTGCGCCCGAACCTCGTCCTCTCGGTGGTCCGCTGTCGCGGCAAGACGGACAAGATGAGGACGCTCCTCGAGCGCATCGAGCCGGCCGCGGGGCGCGCGCTCGTCTACTGCGGCCGCGTCTCCGGGGCCGAGGAGGTGGCGGCCGAGCTTTCGTCCGCGGGCGTCGCGGCGGCGGCGTACCACGGCCGGCTCGACGCGGAGTACCGCGAGGCGGTGTACGAGGAGTTCGCCTCGGGTGGGCTCAAGGTCGTCGTGGCCACGTCGGCCTTCGGCATGGGGGTCGACTTCCCGGACATCCGCCAGGTGATCCACTTCGACTTTCCTGGCAGCCTCGAGGACTACTACCAGCAGGCGGGTCGCGCCGGCCGTGACGGCGAGGCGGCGGAGTGCATCCTGCTGTACAGCCCGGCGGACCGCGACCTGCACGAGTTCTTCATCGAGCAGGCGTATCCCGAGCGCGACGCGGTGCGCGCCGTTTACCGCGAGCTCCTCCGCGAGGGGACACACCATGTCGAAGACTGGCCCGCCCGGCTGCCGGCGCTCGACGCGCGCCAGGTGGAGGCGGCGCTGGGCGTGCTCGACCGCGCGGGGGTGCTGCTCCCGGGCGGCGCCATCAGGAGGCTGACCGGCGCGCCGGTGGACTTTGACGAGCAGGCGCGCCTGAAGGAGAACGCCTACGCGCGGCTGCACCAGGTGATGGACTACGCGCGCTCGACGGGCTGCCGGCACGCGCGCATCGCGGACTACTTCGGCGAGGCGGGCGTGGCGCGCACGTGCGCGTCGTGCGACAACTGCCTCGGCGGGCGCGCCGACGCCCTCGAACCCGTGGGCGAGGCGGAGGTCCGCGCCGCGCTCGCCGCCGTCGCCCGCTTCGACGGCCACCTCGGCGCCACCCGCCTCGCCTCGCTGCTGGCCGGGCAGGTCGACGCGTGGGTGCGCGCGCGCGACTGGGTCGAGCGCCTGCCGTTCTTCGGCGCCCTGCGCGGGTGGCCACCGGAGCGCGCGCGAGAGCTGCTCGACGAGCTGGCGGCTGTCGGCCTCGTGCGCCGAACCCACGGGGAGAGGCCCACGCTCGAGCTCACCGCGGACGGCCACGTGGTCCTGCAGGGGCACGAGCAGGTCGATGTGCGACTGGCCCGCGCTGCCGTTTCGCGCGGGCGTGGCGCGCAACCTGCACCCGGCGCCCCCGACGACCTCGATGGGCCGGCCACGCGCCGCTTCCACGCCCTGCGCGACTGGCGCACCGAGGTCGCCCGGCGCGCCGCGGTCCCCGCTTACGTGGTGTTCACCGACCGCACGCTCCTCGGGCTGGCGTCAGCCAACCCGACGTCACTCGCCGGCGTCCGTGCCGTCCCCGGGGTGGGCGCGACCAAGCTCGAGAAGTGGGGGCCGGACGTCCTCGCCGTGCTGGCCGCCGCCGGCTGACGACGCGTCAGCCCGGGTCACCCCCGTCCGCCGGTCGCTGCATGAACATCCAGCGGTGCCCCTCGAGGTCTTCGACCCGGTACCTGAGCCCGTGGCCGCCGTCCTCGGGCGGGGAGAGGATGGTCGCGCCGGCCTCAACCGCCCGCGCGTGGTGCGCGACGACGTCGTCGACGTACACCAGCACCCCGTCGACGATGTAAGGCACCTGCAGCCACGACGCCGCTGCCGCGCAGGTGTCGCGGTGGTGGCGGGGTGACTGGTAGTCCGGGCTCGGCGTCGCCATCATCACCACGCCGTCACCGGCCTTCATCTCACCGTGCGAGAGGCGCCCGGCGCTGTCGAGCATGCGCACGCGCTCCTCGAACCCGAAGGCGCGCGCCAGCCAGTCCATCGTCGCGGGACCGTCTTCGTAGGCAAGCATCGGGACCACTGCGGGCATAACCATCGCTCCTCCTCCAGTGCGTTGCTTCCTTACCATTGCATGATGAGCCCAGCCGGCGACGCGAGGCAGCTGGCGGGACGTCTCTCGTCGCACTACTACTTCCACTTCCAGGACGCGCGGCGCGAGCGCCTGTTCCTCTCCTCGCTGGGCTTCGCGGCGGGCGCGGTGGCGGCGCGCAGCATCACGCACATGATTCGCCGGGGCATCGGGCCCTTCCACAACCTGGCCCTCGGCGGGCGCCACCTGCATCACCTCGTGCTCGGCATCTCGACGCTGCTGGGCACGGGCTATGCGTGGCTCGTCATCGCGGACGACGCGGAGAAGAGCAGGCGCACGCACCGCGCCACGGCACTCGCCTATGGCCTCGGAGCGGCCCTGACGCTCGACGAGTTCGCGCTGTGGCTGGACCTCGAAGACGTCTACTGGGCTGAGCAGGGGCGGATCAGCGTCGACGCCGTGATGGTCTTTGGCGCTCTGCTGTCCGCGTCGGTGTGGGGCGGTCCGTTCCTGCGCGCGGCGGTAAAGGAGGTGGCGAATTGGCGACCGTCCTAGTGGGGACGCGGGACGGGATCCGGGTGCTGGACAGCGCCGGGGTCGAGCAGGACCGTGTCTTCGAGGGACGCGCGGTGGACGACCTCACCCCGGCGAGCTGGAAATGGCTGTGGGCGATCGTCGACGGCGAGGAGATCTGGCGCCAGGCGGGCAGCGGCTGGGTGATGGTGGCTCACCTCCGCGATCTTCCCGGGGCCGAGGATCTTGTCGCCACGTGCCTGGCCGACACGAGGGCCAACGCCGAAGCAGGCATCCTGGTCGGCACCTCACGGGCGCGCCTGCTGCGGGTCAACGCCGCGGGCGCCCTCGAGGTCGTGGACAGCTTCGACGAGGCGCCCGGAAGAGACGAGTGGTTCACGCCGTGGGGAGGTCCGCCCGACACGCGCAGCGTCACGGAGAACCACGACAACGTCTTCGTGAACGTCCACGTCGGCGGCGTCCTGCGGACTCGCGACGAGGGCGCCTCGTGGGAGCAGACCATCGACATCGGGGCGGACATCCACCGCGTCGTCACCGGGCACCGCCGCGTGTACGCCGCCGGGGCGCACGGGGTCTCTGTCAGCGACGACGACGGCGACACCTGGCGCCTGTCCCATGAGGGCCTGCACGCGCGGTACTGCAGGGGCGTTGCCGTCTGCGGTGAGACCGTCCTGGTGAGCGCGTCCACCGGTCCCGGCGGCGGCAGGGCGGCCGTCTACAGGGCCGGCGTCGACGCGGACGCGTTCACCCGTTGCGGCGCGGGCCTGCCCGAATGGTTCGCCGGCAACATCGACAGCCTGTGCCTGGACGCGCTGCCGGGCGGCGAGCTGGCCGCGTTCGCCAGTGAGGACGGTGAGCTCTACACGTCCGTCGATCGCGGGGCGACCTGGACGCTGGCCGCCTCCGGCCTGCCGCCGGTGAGCGCCGTCCTGACGCTGCCTTAGAGAGGTCGGTCCGGGTTCACGGGGCGCAGGAAGCGCTCGTCGGCGTGCTCCATGGCAGCCGCGCGGACGCAGGAGTCGAAGCCGTGATGCTTGTGTGAGGAGTCGCAGAACGGCTTGCTCTCCGACAGGCCGCAGCGGCAGAGCGCGGCGTGCATGCCTTCCGGAACGAACACGATGAGGTTGCCCTCGGCGTCGACGATTTCGGCGGGACCGTAGACCCGGTTGGAGGCGTTGTCGCGGACGACGATTCGAGCGTTGGCCACGGCCGGAGACTATAAGGGCGCGGCGGTCGCCGTGCAGGCCGGCGCGAACGCGGCGCTTTTGCGGGGCGGTGCTAGCCTACCGCGATGCTTCGGCCGACGCTGCGCGACCTGATCAACGAAGGCGAGGCGCGGATCAAGGCGTCGAAGCGGGTGGACCTGTGGCGCGGATACGTTGCCCGCCTGGACGCCGAAGAGCTGGTCACCAGCGCGCTCGGGCGCGACTTTGACGACGACGAGCTGGACGAGCCTGTCAAGCCGGGGGTGCACCGGCGTGTCGAAGCCTTCTTCCAGCGCCGCGAGGCCGGCGAGCCCGTCGCGTTGATCCGCGGGTTCGTGGAATTCCGCGGGATGAAGCTGAGCACCCGGCGCGGGGTCTTCACGCCCCGGCCCTCGAGCGAGCTCCTGGCGGGTGAGGCCATCAAGAGGATGCGCCGTCGCGCCGCCGGCGTCGCGGTGGACGTGGCCTGTGGCGCCGGCGCCGTCGCGTTGGCGGTGGCGCGCGAGGTCCCGGACGCCGACGTGCACGGGGTCGACATCTCCAAGGACGCGATCAAGCTGGGGCGCCACAACGCGGAGCGGCTCCACCTGGAAAACGTGGAGTTCCGCGCGGGCGACATGCTCGAGCCGCTACCGAAGCGGCTGCGTGGCCACGTCGACGTGTTCACGATCCACCCTCCCTACGTCGCCCGCCACCAGGTGCGAACACTTCCCACCGAGATCCGCGACTTCGAGCCGGCCGTCTCGCTCACCGACAGGTCGAGCGACGGCCTGGCGCTGGTCCGCCGCCTCGCCGAAGAGGCGCCCGCGTGGCTGCGCCCTGGGGGCTGGGTCCTCGTCGAGGTCGCCCCGGACCTCAGCCGCCGCGTGCGCGGCATCCTCCTCGCCCACGGCTTCGTCGAGGTGAAGAGCCACCGCGACAGCGTCGGCGCCACCCGGGTTGTAGCCGGCCGGCTCTAAGGCACCCTGCCCACAAGGTCACACGAGCCTTGAGTCGACGCCGCCTTCCCGCGACCCCGAGGTCGCGCTCGCAGCGGCGAGGGTTGCCCGGGACGGGGACCAGGCGCTGCCGGTGCATTCCCACCGCGCGCCCAACCCGGAAGCGCAGAAGCGCAGCTCCGATCGACTTCGCGCTAACCCGCCCGAAGCCGGCCCGCGGTACCGGTTTCTCCGGTGCCCCGCCGCGCTGCAGATCACCGCTCACGCACAAGCGCCGGAGAAACACAGGGAGCGGACCGGCTGAGGCGCAGAGCGCGCGAAAGGCCCACCCTGCGCTGAAGCGCTTCCGAGCCCCCGACCTGCCGCAGCATGGGCGCACCGGCAGCGCCTGGTCCCCGGCGCGGACGGCCCTCGCCGGCACCTCCGCAACAATCACCTCCCCGTCGCGCACCCCGCGGTGTCGCGAGAACTCGGGGAGCTAGCCCGCCAGGTCCACCACCCGCGGGCGCGCGGGCTCGAGCGACGGTGCCTGCCAGCGCGCGATGTCTGCCGCCGCCATCGGGCGCCCGATGAAGTGACCCTGGCCGTAGTCGCACCCGAGCGCCTGCAGGGTCGTGTAGGCGGCCTCGTCCTCGATGCCCTCGGCGACGACCTCGAGGTCGAGGTTGTGGCCGAGGTCGATCGTGGAGCGCACGATGGCCAGGTCGTCGTCCCGGGCCGTCAGCTCGGTGACGAAGGAGCGATCGATCTTCAGCTCCGCGAAGGGCAGGCTGCGGAGGTACGCGAGGGACGAGTACCCGGTGCCGAAGTCGTCGATCGAGAGGCGGACGCCCATCGCCTGGAGCTCGCGTAGGGCACGGCCGGCGGTCGGTGACATCGCGACGGTCTCGGTGATCTCGAGGGTGAGCCGCCCCGCGGGCACGTCGAGGCCGCGCACGATCTCGGCCAGGTGCTTCAGCAGGTCCGGCTGGTGCAGGTTGCGGGCGGAGAGGTTGACCGCCACGCCGATCTCCAGGCCGGCGGCGTGCCACTCCGCCAGCTGGCGACGGCTCTCCGTGATCACCCACTCCGTGAGGAACTGGATCAGGCCACTGTCCTCGGCCAGCGGGACGAAGCTGTCGGGAGTGAGGAGGCCGTGCCGCGGGTGCTGCCAGCGCACGAGCGCCTCGACCGAGGTGAGCTGCCCGGTCCGCATGTCGACCTTGGGCTGGTAGAGCAGCCGCAGCTCGCCGTTCTGGATGCCGTGGCGCAGCTCCGCCATCAGCGCCAGCCGCGACGCGGAGTGGTCGTCGTGGGCGGTGGAGTAGAGGCAGCAGCCGCTCTTCGAGCGCTTGGCCAGGTACATGGCGACGTCGGCGTGGCGCAGGAGCAGCTCCGGGTCGGCGCCGTGCTCGGGGAAGAGGGCGACCCCGATGCTCGGCTCGACCTGCACCACGGTCTCGTCGACGACCATCGGGGCGTCGAAGGCGCCGAGGATGCGCTGGGCCACGTCGATGGCGCTCTCCGCGCTGTCGGCGCTCGCCGCGAGGACCGCGAACTCGTCGCCGCCCAGGCGCGCCACCACGTCACTGTCGCGCAGCACCTTGCGGAGCCGCTCCGCGGTCATGCGCAGCAGGTCGTCACCGCAGTCGTGACCCAGGGTGTCATTGACCTCCTTGAAGCGATCGAGGTCGAGCAGCAACACGGCGAAGCCCGCGCCGGTGGCCGCGCTCGCCTGGAGCGCGGCGCGCAGCCGCTCGCTGAAGTGCGACCGGTTGGGCAGCCCGGTGAGCGCGTCATGCAGCGCCTGGTGGGTGATCGCCTCCGTCTGCGCCTTGCGCTCCGAGATGTCGCGGAACGTGCCGATGAACAGGCTTCGCGTGCCGAGCAACATCTGGCTGGCGGTCAGCTCGACCGGGAAGAGCTGACCGTTGGCGTGGCGGGCGACCACCTCGTGCGCGGTGCCGGCCGGGTCGGGCGCCGAGGCCGCGCGACGGGCCAGCTCGCGGACCACGTTCAGCTCCCGCTCGTCGCCCATGACGAGGCTGATCGGCTGCCCCACCAGCTCGCGTTCGAAGTACCCGAGGATGCGCCTGGCCGAGGGGTTGCTCGACTCGATGATCCCGTGCTCGTCGACGGTGATGATGCCGTCGGCGACGTTGTCGAGGACCGCGCGGCTGCGTTCCGCCACCTCGCGAGCGCGCTCCTGGGTCTCGGCGAGCTTCTCGAGGACCGAGCCGAGCTCCTGCACCGCGTCACGGCGCACCGCCGCCTCGGCGATGGCGTCGAGCACGCGGTCGCGGACCTCCTGCCGGATCCGCTGCGCCGTCAACGCATCCGTCCCCCGCCGCCGGGCGCCGGGCTCGACCCAGGGGGGTACAAAGCGGAGTACCTCGGACGCGTTGACCTGGACGCTGACCTCGGTCTCGGCCTCCTCGTTGACGGCCAGGGTCACGCGCCACCGGGGCCCGGTGACGTCCTGCAGCATCCAGGCCCGGTGCCAGCTCCACCGCCGGGGGACGCCGTAGATCACGCGGTGCAGCGGCTTGGCGGAAACCTGGGAGCCGGGGTGCATGCCCTGGGCCAGTTTGAGGATGGCGCGGATGCCGCCGTCCAGGTCGTTGCCCAGCCACTCGCAGAGCGACGCCGCCCGGCTGTCGACGTCCGGCATCTCGTTCTGCTCCAGGTTCGACGGCGCCGCCAGCGCGCGGACCACGCCCGCGTGGCGCCGGCAGTAGGTATGGCCCTCGACATCGATGGCGTGGTCCGCGCACCACCGAGTCCCGCATCCTCTCCCGCGGCGGTCGACGTACTCGCACTCGCGCACGCCCGCGGCGCCGCACCCGGCGGCGCAGAAGCGTCCGTCGAGGAGCGGGGCCGGGAGCGGCGGCAGCGGTGGCGGCGCCGGGGCTCGGGAGGAACGGAAGCTGCGTAGCATCTGACGCTGAATCTGAGGGCCACCGGGCCCGCCGCGATTCACATTCCGTGCCATGTCGCTGGCGACCGCGTGACGGCCCTGTCACAGGGCGCGCCGGTCAGAGCTTGTAGCCGATCTGCCTCAGGAGGTCGTGCCGCCAGGCCTCGCCCGTCTCGTCCTCGACACCGAGCGGTGGCTCGCCGTCGACCACGCCGATGACGCCCCGGCCCCTGCCCGTGTCCGCGACCAGCACCTCGACCGCGTTCGCCGTGGCGCAGAAGATGCGGCAGACCTCAGGCACCATCTTGACGGCGTTGAGGACGTTGACCGGGAAGCCCTCGCGCAGGAACACGACGAAGGTGTGACCGGCTCCGATGGCGAGCGCGTTCTTCGCCGCCAGCGCGACCAGCTCCGGGTCATTCCCGGACTTGCGCACCAGGCGCTCGCCCGAGGCCTCGCAGAAGGCGAGCCCGAAGCGGAGGTGGGGCGACGTCCCCGCCAGGGCCTCGTGCAGGTCCTCGACGGTCTTGATGAAGTGCGACTGCCCGAGGATCACGTTCAGGTCGGCGGGCTTGTCGACCGCCATCGTGTGGAGCTCCATCGGCAGCGATGTTAGTGGCGTTCAGAGGGAGTAGCGCAGGAAGAGGTAGTCGCCGTGGCGGCGCGCCGCCTCGAGCCTCGCCTCCACCCGCCGGCCGGGGAGGAGCGCGATGCCGTGGGCCAGCCCGGGGCGCGGCTCGGCCTCGGAGCGGCCGGCGAGCAGGGGGGACACGGTGACGAAGACGTCCTGTACCAGCGAAGCGTCGACAAGCTGAGCCATGACGTGCGGACCGGCCTCGCTCAGGACTCGTGCCCAGCCCCGCCCGCGGATCCACGTGAGCGCGTCGGCCAGGTCGACGGCTTCATCGCCCAGGACCACGACCTCGCTCTCCGCCGGAAGCCGTGGCTCGAGCCGGGCGGCGCCGCCGCGCGTGGTGAGGAACGTGGCGCCGGCCGCCGCGGGATGGGTCGCGTCGATGTCGCCGCTGCGCGTCAGCACGACGAGGCGCGGGTCCGGCGCCTGTCCATGCACCTCGCGCATGGCGGCGAACGCCTCGGCGAGCGAGGGAAAGACATGGGCGGCGGTCCACAGGTGCCCGGGGGTCGCGCGCATGGTTCCCGCGCCCATCAGGACGCAATCCGCCGCCGCCCGGAGGAGGGCCATCACGAGGCGGTCGGCGGCGTTCTTGCCGCTGATGAGCGACCCGGCCGAGGCCACCCCGGGGATCGCCACCACGCCGTCGATGGACTGCACGAAGTTGGCGTACACACCCTGTTCCGGCAGGCCGAGGTCGCCGCCGTAGATGGCGCGCAGCTCGGCCGGCAGCCCCAGCGTGTGCCCCTCGTCGCGGACGAGGACGTCGAAGGGCGGAAGCGCGGAGCCGGCCGCCGTCAGCGGCCCTGGTTGTGGCCCCAGCCGCGGCGGGCCACCTGGAGGAACTCGCCGCGCAGCTCGGGCTCATCCTCGAAGTGACCGCGCCAGAACGAGGTCCACGTGTGCGACTGCTCCTCGCGGACGCCGCGCATCTGGGTGCACATGTGGATGGCCTCCAGGTGGACCGCGACGCCGTGCGGGTGGAGCAGCTCCACGAGGCGATCCGCGATCTGCTGGCCCATGCGCTCCTGCACGGTGAAGCGGCGCGCGTACACGCGGACCAGCCTGGTCAGCTTGGAGATGCCGATGATCTGGTCGTGCGCGATGTAGCCCACGTGCGCCACCCCGAAGAACGGCAGGGCGTGGTGCTCGCACAGTGCGAAGAAGCTGATCGGCCCCTCGATGATCTGGCTGATGCGGCAGTCGGGCCCACCCCGGCACTCGGTCGGGAACGCCGTCAGCAGCTTCGGGTCGCCCTCGTAGCCGAGCGTGGAGTCGTACATCGCGCGCAGGAACCGTTCGGGCGTGCGCTCGGTGCCGGGCGTCTCCAGGTCCATGCCGAAAGCCGTGAAGATCTCGGTCATGTAACCCTCGAAGCGGGTCCAGTCGCCCTCGGCCAGGCGGCGGGGCGCGGAGTGCTCCCAGGCGACCGTCTCCTCGGGGTCCCCCATCTCGGCCGGCTCGCGCCGGGCGGGCTCAGCCATGCACTTGTTCTTCGAGCTTGACGCGCACTGTCCCACTATCTTCGCGGATGGAGTAACGCGGCTGCGGGAAGGTCGCCGGTCCGCGCCGCACGTCGCCTGAGCACACGTCGAAGCGCGACCCGTGCCATGGGCACGTGACCACGCCGCCTTTGAGCTTGCCCTCGTCGAGCGGCCCGCCGGCGTGCGAGCACACCGCGCCGATGGCGCAGAGCCGCCCCGCCTGCCGCGTGACGAGGAGCGGCATCCCGCCGGCGTCGACGCGCTTGAGGCCGCCCTCAGGGAAGTCCGCCGAGACACCGACCTCCACCTCGTCACCCGAGGCCTCGCTGAAGGCGTTGCGGTTGACCATGGTCCCGAAGCCGAAGGTGAGGTGGCCGCCGAGGTAGGCGGACGACGCGACGAGCGCGTAGCCCACGAAGGACAGCCAGATCGCGAGGCTGTGGGCGCTGTCCGCGCCGAGCCAGCGGATCAGCCAGGAGGCGGTGTAGAGGGCCAGCGCGGTGGTCATCAGGAGCCCGTGCAGCGTCGCGGTGCGGCGCTCGTGACCGTAGGTCTCGTGGAAGTCGGTGTAGCCGGTGACGAGGGTCGCGAACCCCGCGATGACGCCGGCGAACACGGCGAAGTCGCCCGCGGCCCGGGGCAGGTGCCCGGTGAGAAAGACGATGTCGGCCAGCACGGCGGCCGTCCAGGCGCCGACCGGCACGTCGGTCAGGAGGGGGTGGAGCGCATGGCCGAGCCAGGTGCCGTGCAGGAACGACTTGACCCCGTCCTTCAGGGGCCCGAATGCCTTGAACACGGCCCCCACGGCGTCCTGCAGCGCCTCGCCGACGCCGTCGAGCCACGCCATTCCCCCGATCGTGCGGTCGACCAGCCTACCCAGCAATCCTCGTACCTCCGACCTTAGCTCCGCCGTTACGATCCGAGCGTGTCCTGGCGCCGCGCCCTCGGGCTTCTATTGTACGCAATCGTGGCTTTTACATTGCTGGCGCCGGCGGGCGCGCTGGCGAGCGCCGGGCCGGCCCCGGCTCCGCCGGCCGAGCCGGCCCCCATCGTCGCCCCCCTCCACAACGTTGGCCGCTGGCTGGTTGACGCAGAGGGTCGGGTGGTTGTCCTCCACGGCGTCAACCTCGTTGCGAAGGTCCCGCCCTACCTGCCCCAGCAGATGGGGTTCGGGGGTGACGACGCGGCCTACCTCGAGTCGCAGGGGTTCAACCTCGTGCGCGCCGGCGTCATCTTCGGCGCCCTCGTGCCGGCGCCCGGCCAGGTCGACGGGACGTACCTGGCCGGGCTCCACGATTTCACGACGCTTGCCGCCCGCTACCGGCTGCTGACGCTCCTCGACGTGCACCAGGACTCCTACGGGCCGGTCTTCGGGGGGGAGGGCTTCCCCTCCTGGATGACGGTGACGTCGGTGTTCCACGGCAACGTCGGCACCGAGCCCGCCACGAACACCATGGACCCGGGGTTGCTCTTCGCGTGGTCGAACCTCTACGCCAACGCCAGGTCTGAGGGCGTCGGCATCCAGGACGCCTATGACGACGGCCTGACCGCCCTCGCCCGCAGCTTCGCGAGCGCCCGCGAGGTGGTGGGTTACGGGGTCCTCAACGAGCCGTGGGCGGGCACGCAGTGGCTGCTCTGTGCCCGGCCGGCCGGGTGCCAGGACTTCGAGCGGGACACCCTCACCCCGTTCACCCGGCGCGCCGTCGCGGCGGTGCGACGCGGCGACCCCTCGCACGTCGCCTGGTACGAGCCCGTGTTCTTCTTCTCCTACGGCACCGACACCGCGGTCGGCAGCCCCGAGGACGGCGCGACCGGCTTCAGCTTCCACCTCTACTGCCCGGGGTCCGAAGCGTTCGGCGCCCTGGACGTGACGCCGTGCGCCGTCCAGGAGGAGAGCATCCTTTCCCGCGCCGAGCGGGTCGCGGCGCGTAACGGCAGCACCCTCATGAACACGGAGTGGGGCGCAAGCGACGACGTCCGGAGCATGCAGCGGCTCGCGGACGAGATGGACGAGCACATGGTGTCGTGGGCCTTCTGGGCCTATTACGACTGCTGTGGCGGGCCGGAGGGCGACCGCGGGCTGATCGTGGACCCCAACCGGCCGCCGGCCGCCCGCAACCTCACCCAGCCGAAGCTCGACGCCCTGGTCCGGCCGTATCCCCAGGCCATCGCGGGGACGCCCGCCTGGTACCGCTTCGACCATGCCAGCCGGACCTTCCAGCTCGTGTACTCGACCTCGCCGCCGGCGGGCACGCCCCTGGCGGCCGGGGCGCTCACCCAGGTGTTCGTCGGCAGCCGCTCTTACCCTCGCGGCTACCACGCGGAGGTGAGCGGCGCCGACGTCGTCACCAACCCGTGCGCGCCGTTCGTCGCCCTGCGCGCCCACCCCGGCGTGCCGCGGGTGGAGCTGCGCCTCACGCCGGGCGCCTGCACTCCCGCCACCACGCTCGCCACCAACCTCCGCCCGCCGGTCGCGCCGGACGGCACGTGGACCGGGTTCGCCGTCATCGCCCTCGGCTGGCTGGCGGCCGCCACCGCGCTCGTCGCGACCCTCGTGGCCGGCGCCCGTCTGCCCCGCCTCCTCGGCTAGTTGAGGTCGGCGAGGACGCTCTCGAGGGGTTGCAGCCGGCCGAGGTAGACCGGCACGTCGCGGGCGGTGAACTCCCTCACCCGCGCCTGGCGCAGGTCGGCGAGGCAGTCCACCAGCTCCCGCAGGCTGTCCGCCTCCAGCGCCACGACGAACTCCGCGTCGCCCAGGCCGTGGGCCCGCACCGTGCTCGCCGCGACGTCATGGCACCGTCCCGCCCGGCCGTGCTCGGCCATCATCTCGCGACGCTCCTCGAACGGCAGCATGTACCAGGCGGTGCTCTTGACGAATGGGTACACCGCCAGGAAGCGCCGCGGCGGCTCCCCCTTCACGAACGCCGGCTGGTGGTCGGGCGTGTACTCCGACGGGCCGGCGAGGCCGAGCAGGACCTGGCGCGGCTCGAGGTGCCGGCCGAGGCCGCTGCGGCGCAGGTCGACGCCGAGGCGCTGGATACGGTCGGCATCCGCGCCTACGCACCACAGCATCAGGTCGGCGTCAGCCCGCAGGCCCGTCATCGCGTAGGCGCCCCGCAGCGCCAGGCCGTCGCTCTGCGCCGCGCGGATCAGGCTGAGCGACTCCTGCACGCCCTCGTTGCGCGACATGCCGTCCAGCAGGCGCCAGCTGGGCCGCAGCTGGAAGACCCAGAAGCAGGCGACCGCGTCGGGCGAGCTGGAAACGCCTGCGGTCGGCTGAAGCACCCCCTCATTTCGCCCGCCGGGGCGGCGTCAGGCTGTAACCTGCGTCACCCCGCCGCCGGGTCGCCCAGCTCCGCGACGAGGCGCGCCAGCTGCGTCGGTTTGAAAGGCTTGCCAACGGTGGCGGCCGCCCCCGCGGCCACCGCCTTCCTGGGGGCGACTTCATCGTGGAGCTCGGTCATGACCACGACCGTGTTGCCGGCCCGCTCCTGCGTCAACCAGGCCAGTGGGTCCTCGCCCGGGAGGGACGAGTCGAGCAGGATGAGGTCGGGCGCGAACCCAGGCAGGCGCTGTGTCATCGCGGCGAGCGTGTCCACCTCCACAATCTCGTGCCCCTCGCGCTCGAGCTTGAAGCGAATGATGGCGGCGATGTTGGGCTCATCCTCCACCACGAGCACCCGGCTCACAGGTCGTCGGGCTCCTGCGGACCGATGGCGTAGCGCTGCACGAGCGCCCAGACCCCGTCTGCCTCCATCGCCTCGCGCACGGCCGCGTCGGGCAGACCGGTGTAGATGAGGAGGAGGTTGTCCTCGACCACGCAGCGCCAGCCGCGCCGTTCGGCCTTCCGCACCACCAGGGTCAGGCCGCTCAGGCGGTGGTGCAGGCCTTCGGCGAGAGCCTCCATCGCCGAGGCCACGCTCGGCCGGCCCGGGTCCTCGCCATGGCTGAGGTAGAGACGCTCGATCCAGCGGGGCACGTCCGCACCGGAGGTGCGGTCGAGCTCCTCGGCGGCGCTGGAGTAGATGCGCAGGCGCAAGGTCGACGCGGACAGCCCTTCGCGAGGCAGCCTCGCGATGGGGTGGCGCGTTTCAGCCCCGGCGGCGTCGACAGAACCGTCCTGCACGGCGTAATAAGATGATACAGGAGCTGTGTCACCTTTCCCGTCACGAGGGGGGCAGCAAGCGCGCCCGACCCGGAGGCGACGCGTCCGGATCGAGGAGAAGGTCGCCGTGCCCGCGCTGCCGCGCGGGGGCAAGCGGCTCGACCTGTGGTACCCCGTGATCAGCGACGACGGCCGCCAGCAGGTGCTGGACGTGGCCTTCGACCCCGAGCTCCCCCTGACCGCCGGTTACGACCCGGAGCACGGCAACCGCCTGATCCACGTCGCGATCGAGCGCCCGCTGCCTGCCGGCCTCGAGTTCGCCGTCAGCTACACGGTGGAGACGGCCGCCGGCCCGGACGGCGGGAGGGCCCTGGCGGAGGCCGCGGCCACCGGGCTGGAAGCCGCCCGCCACCTGCTTGGCGCCGGGCCCGGCGCGACCGATGCCAGGGCGGCCACGCGGACGCTGCTGCGGCGCTGCCGCGAGGCCGGGCTCGAGGCGCGCCAGGTGGCGGGGCACCGCGCCGCCTCGACCGCCGCCAACACGCGGCTCCTGCCCCACCTGTGGATCGAGCTGTTCGTCCCGAGCTGCGGCTGGCTGCCCCTGGATCCGACTGCCGAGGGCGCCGAGCCGGGGAACCTCGCGCCCGACCGCGTGGCGCGCGCGCGCGGCGACCACCTTCTCCTGCACCCGGTGCAGCGGGGGCCCCGCATCCCCGCCCTCTTCGGGCCCTACGCCGAGGTGGACGGCACCCCGCACGCGGCCGAGGTCGAGGCGCGCGCGCACCGCGCCGACGCGGCTGCCGCGGCCGGTCAGCTCACCGCCGACGTGGCCCTCGACGCGTCCGCGGACCTCGGGGTCGAGCTGCCCGCGGGTGACCCGGTCGGGGAGATGCTCGCCTCGCTGGTCCCCGCGCCCCGTCGCATCCGGCTCGCCGCCGGCGCGACGTACTACCAGACGGACCCCGGCGACGAGTGGCTGCTCCTCCTGACCCAGGGCAGCGTGCGCCTGAGCCGCTTCACGCTCGGCGGCAAGAAGCTGGAGCTCGACGTGCTGCAGGCTCCCGCCTTCTTCGTCGGCGCCCGCCTCGGCAAGGGCGTCGCCGAGGCGCTCGCCGACACCGAGATGCGCGTGCTGAGCCGGGCGGAGGCGGGGGAGCTCGTGCGCCGGCGGCCGGACCTCGGCTTCCGCCTGGTGGAGAGCATGGGCGCCCGCCTGGTCGACAACGAGGACCGCCTCGAGTACCTCGCCTACCACGGGGTGCCGGAGCGGGTCGCGCTCGCCCTCCTGCGCCTGCGACGGCGCGACGACGGCCTCATCGAGGGCATCACCCACCAGGAGCTCGGCGACATCGTCGGCTCGTACCGCGAGACGGTCACCAAGGTGCTGGGCGGCTTCCAGGCGGCCGGCTACATCGAGCTGGGGCACCGTCGTATAAAGGTCGCCAACCCGGCGGGACTGGCGGAGCTGCTCGAGGCTTAAGTTGTCCGTCCCCGAGTTCTCGCGACACCGCCGGGTGCGCGACTGGGGGTAGTTGTTGCGGAGGTGCCGGCTAGGGGGCCCGTCCGCGCCGGGGCACAGGGGCTGCCGGTGCGCCCATGCTTCGCGAAGTCGGTGGCTCGGAAGCGCTTCAGCGCAGGGTGGTGCGGGTCGCCGGCGCTCTGCGCCTCAGCCGGCCCGCTCCCTGTGTTTCTCCGGCGCTCGTGCATGAGCGGTGATCTACAGCGCGGCGGAGCGCCGAGAAACCGGTACCGCGGACCGGCTTCGGGCGGGTTAGCGCGGAGTCGATCGGAGCTGCGCTTCTGCGCTTCCGGGTTGGCCGCGCGGTGGGAAGCACCGGCAGCCCCTGTGCCCCGTCTCGGCCACCCCTGGCCGTTGCCAGCGCTGCCCCTCGCGAGGAGCGGCGTCGACTCAAGGCTCGTATGACCTTGTGGGCAGGGGTGCCTGCGACCTCCGCGCGGCACGTCTCCTCATCCCGGGAACCGCGTTGATGCGATGGAGGCGTCGCCAGCCGGGCCAGGGGTTGCCCGGGGGCAGGACAGCTTTGGTGGGGGAGGCCTACCCGCCGTACCAATCCGACGCGGGCTGGAACTGCCCGTTCTCGAGCTTGTAGAAGCGGCAGTCGGTGATGGCCTCGTGGTCGTGTGGGGTCCAGCGCAGGGGCGGCGTGAAGCCCGTGTCGAGGTTGCCGGCGTACAGCTGGTTGATGAATGCCTGGCGCGTGATGGTGCCCGGCACCGCGTTCATCTCCCGCCCGAATTCTGTGCCGGCGAGGTAGCCCACGAGCGCGAGGTTCACGTTGGGGTCCTCGGGGTGGTACGTGTGCATCTCCTGGACGTAGTGGCTCACCGCGGGCTGGTTGGTGTCGACGGTCGGCATGTACTGGGCGTAGTAGGTGACCATGTCGTTGGCGTAGGCGCCGCCCTGCTGCACGACCGACGAGTCGAAGCCCGTCAACGCGACGCGCTTCGGCTTGTACCCGTACCGCTGCGCCGCCTCCATCCAGTCGACGATGCGCGGCGGGTCGAGGTTGAGGACGATGCCGTCGCAGTGATGGTTCATCTCGTTGAGGACGACGTCGTCGTAGGTGCCGTGGGCCAGCGACACCTCCTCCTCGTCGCCGCAGTTGTGCGACGCGAGCGCCCGCTGCGCGCCGGCGAAGCTGTCGTGCAGCACGTTGACGGCGAGGGACACGATGCCGGGGTTGGTGGCGCCCATCTGCTTGACCAGGTAGTCGGCCATCCGCGTCCCCTCCGTCTGCGGCTTGAGGAGCAGCGAGAAGCTCTGGTTGGCGCCAGATTGCGGGTTCGTGTACTGGTCGTTGGAGGTGAAGCACGCGCCGAACACCGGCACTGCCTGCTGCGCGAAGTACGGCCCCGCGTCGATGTCGGTGAGGGGCGCGCACTCGCCGACGAGCGCGAAGACGTGGTCGTTCTCGACGAGCCGGCGCAGGGCCGCCTGGCCGCGGTCCGGGCTCGTGCCGTCGTCGAGGACCTCGAGGTTGACGCGCGCCCCGCGGATGCCGCCTGCCGCGTTGAGCTCCTTGATCGCCGTGTCGAGGCCGTGGTAGACGGGCGTCTCATCGCCGAGGCCCGATTGGGTGATGACCGCGCCGATGGTGACCTCCCCGCCCTGGATCGCGGCCTGGTTCGCGCCGCCGACCTGCGTCACCACCTGCCGCGCCGCGGTGCCGGGCCGGGCGGCGGTGCCCGCGGGCGCCGCGACCGCGCCGGGGGTGCTGGCCGCGGTCGGGGTCGGGGTCGCCGCGGTGGCGGCCGCGGAGGTGGGGGCGAGGGCGAGGTCGCGGGCCACCAGGTAGCCCATCGCGCCCGTCGCGAGCAGGGCCACGAGGACGAGTGCGGCCACCAGGTGGGCGCGCCCGAAGCGGTAGGTCAGCTCGCTCACAGTGACGTCAGGGTGGGGGTCGGGGCCACGCTCTGACGCGGCCACACGAGCGCGGCCACGCTGCCGAGCATCGCGGCCTCGAAGATTGCGAAGAGCGCGAACAGGACCGGCCGCGGCACGAGCGCCAGCCGGGCCAGCGCCGGGCCCCGGAGGCCGCTGGCGGCAGGGCCACTCGGCTGCCCCGCCGGCATCGGCCCCGACGTGCCTGGCACCCCCGCCGTCCCCGGGATCGTGGTCACCACCTCGGACGCCGGCAACACCGGCACCGCAGGGAGCTGGGCCTCGTGGATGGCCAGCGCGCTGAGGCTGAGGCGGCCGAGGTCGAAGGTGAACTGCGGCGCGCCCTGCGGCAGCGGCATCGCCACCTCCAGCGCCGAGCCCGTGTAGGTCACCTGCCCCTGCCGCGCCACCGTGGCCGGGGGCAGAAGGCGGATGGTGATGCCGGCCTGGCGCAGGTTGTCAAGCGCCGCCTGCGCCGCGCTGGTCGCCGGTCCGAGAGGCACGGCCTGGCCAGCGAGGTGGACGCCCGCGGCATCGATGCTGGCGGGCACCCCGGCCACCGTCACCGCCCCCAGGGTCAGGCTGCCGGTCGCGTCACCGGGGCGGCCGGCGGCGGCGCGGGCCGTGGCGCCGGCCGTGACGCTGGCGATGTCGACCACCCCCGCGATCGAGACCGAGCTGATGTCAGTGCGCGCCGTGGTGGTCGTCGCCCTGGCGGTGGGATCCCACGTCGCCATCGCCGTGGCATCGGCCTGGCCGACGCTGAGCGCGGGCGTGCCGACGGCGACGCCGGTGCCGTGGGCGTCGGCGTGCGCGCCGGTGGCCGTGACAGAGGTGGCGTAGGTGCCGGCGCCGATCGTGGCCGAGCCGGCGTCCTGCTCCGCCACGCTGCCGCCGGCGGACTTCTGGCTGGGCCAGCTCGACTCGGCGATGAACGGGTAGTCGGGGAAATTGGGGATGCCCCCGTGGCATCCCGGGATGGCGGTGGCGCAGTTCCGGACCTGCGGAGGGATGCTCTCGACGAGCGCGCCGGGGTCGAGGGCGCTGGCGCGCGCGCGCGCCTGCGAAGGCGAGCCCAGCACCGCCCGCGCGTGCGGGTAGCGCGCGTCTACGGCCGGTCCGCCGGCGAGCTGGACGATCGTCACCGTCTGTTCGAGGGCGGCGGCGTCCGCGTCGGCGCCGTACGCGTAGCTGGGCGACGGGGAAGCCGCGAGGGCGGCAGCCGGCAGCCCGACGGCGAAGATGGCGGGGACGAGGGCCAGCAGCGGCCGCCTCATCGCCGGCCCCGTCGCGACGGGCGCGCGAGCATGTCCCGGATCGCCGCCTCGACCAGCTCGCGCGGCTCCCGCCCCTCGGCGCGCGCGCGCACCTGGAGGGCGCGCTTCACCTGGACCGGGAGCCGTATCGCCACCAGGTCTTCCACCAGGCCGCCGGCGGGCGCGACATCGGCGCCAGTCCCCGCGCCCCCGATGTAGCTCTCGGTCACGCGGCGCAGGACGTCGGCGCGGTCGTTCCCGTCGAGCCGCTCGCGAACCGCAACGCTGCCCGACCTGAGCACTACGACGTGGTCGGCCAGGTCGAGCGCCCGCGGTGCGTGCTGCTCCGAGAGCAGCATCGAGAACCCGTCCGTCTTCAGGCGCCGCAGGGCCTGGAACAGGACATCGATGGTCGCCGGGGCGAGGCCGAAGGAGGGCTCGTCGAGGATGAGCACCCGCGGCCGCGCGAGCAGCCCCATGGAGAGGGCGAGCATCTGCTGCTCGCCGCCGGACAGCTGCCCCGCGGCGATGTCGCCGCGCCGCTCGAGCTGTGGGAAGAGGCGCAGCGCGTCCCGGGGAACGGAGTCGAGCCGCGCCCCGGTGGCGGCCAGCTGGAGGTTCTGGCGAAGGCTCAGCTCGGGGATCACCTGGCGCCCCTGGCCGACCAGGCGGAGACCGAGCCGGGCCCGGTCGTGGGCCGGCAGCCTGCCGACCTCGCGTCCGTCCAGGCGGACCGAGCCGTCCTGCTCCGGGGTGACCCCGGCGATGCTCTCGAGGAGGGTGGTCTTGCCGGCGCCATTCGGCCCCAGCACGACCATCACGTGTCCTTCCGCCAGGTCGAGGTCGACCCCCATGACCACTGGGCGCCCGTCGCGCTCGACGCGCAGCCCGCGCACGGCCAGCAGGGGTGGCGGCTGGCCGGTCAACTACCTGACCCCCAGGTAGGAGGCGCGCAGGTCGGGGTGCTTGCGCACGTCTTCGGGCGGGCCCGCCGCGATCACGGCCCCGGCGTCCAGCGCGTAGGCAAACTCGCAGGTGGAGAAGACGAGCGCGGGGTCGTGCTCGACGAGGAGAATGCCGGCGCCCGTCGCGTTGCGGAGGTGCGGCAGCAGGCGGTGGAGGTCCAGGGCGCCGGGCTCAAGCCCCGCCGCGGGCTCGTCGAGGAGCAGGACGCGGGGCTGGGCGACGACCGCGCGCGCGATCTCCACGCGCCGCCGGTCCGCGCCCGACAGGCTGGCGAAGTCGGCCCCGGCAAGGCGCCCGGCGCCGACCAGCTCGAGCGCCGCGCGGGCGCGGCGCAGCGCTTCCGACTTGCCGCGCGCCGCCCACGGCAGGCTGAAGGCGTCGGAGACTAAGCCTCCTGACCGGAGGCAGGCGCCCAGGGCCACGTTGGCCTCGACGCTCAGGCCGTCGAACAGGCGGCCCTCCTGGAAGGTGCGCCCGAGGCCGTGCCAGACCCGCCAGAAGGGCGGGGCGTCCGTGACGTCCTGGCCGCTCAGAAGGACACGTCCGGCCGATGGGCGCACGAACCCGCAGAGGCAGTCGAACAGGACGGTCTTGCCCGCCCCGTTGGGACCCACCAGCCCGACGAGCTCGCCGGGGTTGACCTCGATGCTGACCCCCTCGAGGACGGTCAGCTTGCCGATGCGCACGGTGAGCGCCTCGCCGCGGAGCGCCGCCCCCGGGCCGGCGGGCTCACGCCGCATGGGTCATCCTCGTGACGGCGCGGCGCAACACGCGGCGGGGCGCGTCCGCCGCCACCGCGTACACGCCAATCACCAGGAGCATGGGCAGGACCAGTTGCAGCGGGGTCGTCCAGCGGGCGTTGACCGACGTGGCGAACTGCGGCAGCAGGACGTACAGGCCGCCCGCGACCAGCGCGCCGACGAGGTTGCGCGGCCCCGTGACGACGGCGAGGGCGAGGTAGGAGATCGACGTGAACGCGCTGAAGTCGACCGGGTTGAGGTGGAGCGCGAGGTAGCCCATCAACGAGCCGCCCAGCGCGGCGAGGGCCCCGGAGAAACCGAAGACCAGCAGCTTGTACACGGGCACGTCGACGCCGGCCATCAACGCGGCCCGTTCGTCGTCGCGGATCGCGCCGAGGTACCACCCGGTGCGGCTGTCATGCAGGCGCCATAGGCAGAAGAGGACGACACCGAGGACGCCGAGGACCACGTATGCGAAGTCGACATTCGACGCGAGGTTGATGGGCGCCGTGGGGCGGGCCAGCGTGAGCCCGTTGAGGCCGCCGAGCTGCGGGAGCTGGAACACGAACCTGTCGGCGACGACCGCCAGGCCAAAGGTCGAAATGGCGAGGTACATGCCCGAGAGCCGCAGCGCCGGGATGCCGACGATGACACCGAGCATGAACCCGACGCCCACGGCCAGCGGCACCGCCACCCACGGCTGCAGGTGGAGGACGTCGTGCAGCTTCGCGCACGTGTAAGCGCCCGCGCCGACGAATGCGCTCTGCGCGAGGGACACCTGGCCGGCGAAGCCGATGAGGAGGGTCAGGCTCAGCACGATGATGGCCGCTACCGCGGCCTGCGCGATCACGAACGACCAGTAGTCGCCCATCGCGCGGGGCAGCGTCGCGGCGAGGACGACCACCGCCGCCCAGGTGGCGACCAGCGGCCACGAGCGCCGCCGCAGGCGGGGCAGGAGCCCGGCGGCGGGGCCGGTCAGCTGCTCGGCGGTCGCGCGCGCGTCGGCCATCTAGAGCGCCGCCCGCCTCGCTGCCCCGCGCACGGACGCCGGCGGAAACGCGCCCAGCACCGCGATCATGACGACGAACATCGCGGCTTCCCCCGCGCCCGCGAGGGGGATGACGGCCTCGGTGGCCTGCTCCGCCACGCCGATGATGAGGCCCCCGAGGATCGCGCCCGGGAGCGAGACGAGCCGGCCGAACAGCGCGGCGGCGAAGCTGTCGATCACAAGGAGGGTCAGCGTCGCCGTGTCCGGCGCCGGCTCGAGGCTCAGGAACAGGATGCCACCGAGCCCCGCGAGCATGCCTGCCACTACCCAGCTGCCGGCGATGATCGGGCGGTCGTCGATGCCCAGGGCGGCCACGACGGAAGGCCGGCTCGCGATGGCGCGCGCGGCCAGGCCCATGCGCGAGCGCTGCATCACCACGACCACGCCGCCACACGCCGCGAGGGCGATCAGGGCGGCGAGCAGCTCGTCGAGCCCCACCCTGGCGCCCGGCAACGAGACGAGCCCCAGCGGCAGCAGGCGCGACACGGCCAGCGGGTGCCCGCCGAAGACCATCTGGGCTCCCGTCTGCAGGAGGCTCACCGCCGCGAGGGTCAGGACGGTCGCCTCGAGGCGACGGTCCCCAAGCGGCCCGGTGGCCACCGCCAGCAGCCCGCCCAGGAACCCGGCCACCGCGATGCCGCCGGCGAGCGCGAGCAAGACGTGCACATGGCCGGCCAGGGCGACGAACGTGAAGGTGCCCACCATGCCCACGGCGCCCTGCGCGAAGTTGAGGATGCCGGTGGCGCGGTACACCACCACCAGTGCCGTCGCGAACAGGCTGAAGACGCAGCCGGAGATGAGCCCGAGCACGATGATCCTCATGCCGGGTCCACGTACAGCGCGGTGCCGGTGACCCCCGGCCCCGTGTGCACGCCCATCGCGGGGGTGAACTCGCTGACTGCGATGTCGACGTCGGCGAACCTCGCGCGCAGCTCTGCCTCGATGGCGCGCGCCTCGTCGATGGCGTCGCCGTGGAAGACCACGAGGTGTACGTTCGCCCCGCTCGGGGCCGCGCCATCCGCCTCCGCCGCGCGCACCGTGTGCCGCAGCAGCGCGCGGCGCGCCCCGGCCTGGCCGCGCGCGAGCTGGAGAAGGTGCGCGCCGCCGTGTTCGAACCGCACCACGGGGCGCACGTTCAGCACCGTGGCGCCCCAGGAGGCGACCTGCGGGACGCGGCCACCACGGGCGAGGTACTCGATGGTCGCGAGCGTGCCGAACATGTGGACGCGCGCGGCCAGCCGCGTGACGCGGTGCTCGACCTCGTCGAGGGCGGCTCCCCCGGCGGCCACCGTGGCAGCGGCGCGCGCGAGGAGCTGGAGTCCCGGCGCCGCGGTGCCGCTGTCGACCACGCGCACGCGGCGTCCGCCGTCGACCATGCCGGCCGCGAGCGACGCCGCCTGGTGCATCGCCGACAGCGACGACGCCACCGTGAGGCACAGGACGTCTGCAGCCGCGTCGCGAAAAGCGTCGGCGTAATCGCCCGGCGTCGGCGCCGACGTGCTGTGCGTCGCGTGGCCGTTGGCGCGCAGCGACCGGTAGAAGTCGCCGGCGTTGAGGTCGCGGCCGTCGCGGTACTCGCGGCCGTCGATCTCCACCCGCATCGGCACCACCGTTATCCCGGCGCGCGCGGCATCTTCCGGCGCCAGGCAGGTGCTGCTGTCGACAACCACGCGCACGGGATCACCCATGCATCGGCCCGCTGAGGCGCTGTCCCGGGCGCCGATCGTGGATGAGCCGCGCGAGGAAGACGGCACGCGAGTCGGTCCCGCCGAGGTCCTGGCGCACCCCCTCGAGGCGACGCCACAGCACGACGGCGAGGATCGCTGCGGCCGCCGCCCGCTCCGCCGCCGAGGGACGCGCCACGAACACGACGACGACATACGCGCACAGCCCGACGAGGACCCCGGGGGCCAGCCGGCGCGACAGCGCCCCGAGCCCGTAGCACGCCAGGAGGACGAGGAGGCCCGGGGGGTAGAGGGCGGTGGCGGCGCCCGTGCTCACGCCTATGGCGCGGCCGCCCCGGAACGCGAGGTACGGCGTGAACGCGTAGCCGAGCACGGCGCCGACGGCGGCCGCAGCGACGGCCGCGTCTGACCCGAACAGCAGGCCGGCGGCGAGCGGCGGCAACAGCCCCTGCAGGAAGGTCCCCACCGCGACGAACGCCGCGGGGCGCAGGCCGACGTTCTGCCAGACGTTGTAGGCGCCGATGTTGCCCGTGCCGTAGCGGCGGATGTCGATGTTGCGCGCGGCGCGGGCGACGATGACTCCGAGCGGCAGGGCCGCCACAGCGAAGCCGGCGACGAAGGCGATCCCCGCCTTGCCCCACCCACTCATGGCTGCACCTTCTGGCTATCGGTCACTTCCGTGCGGTGTCGCCCGGCCGCCCCCTGGTGCGCTGCGCCGGCCGGGGCCAATGATATTGGACAAGCGTGATACTGATGCTATCGCGCAATTGGACAGGTCGAGGCATCTGCGGCGGTTCGTTCCTTTGGCGGTCGGGCTCGCGGCCATAGTGGCGCTGGTCGTGGCCTCCGACCCGGTGCGTCTCGTCGGCGTCATCGGCGGGTTCCGCCTCGTCCTGCTTCCCCCGATCCTCCTGCTGTCGATCGGCTTCTACGTCATGCAGGGCCTGCAGTGGCACGTGCTGCTGCGCGAGGTGAAGGTGCGCATCCGCCTCATCGACACGCTGATCCTCAACCAGACGGGTCAGGTCTCGGCGCTCCTGCCTCTCGGCGAGGCAACCCGCGCTTTGCTCGTGGCGCGTGCCGCCGACGCCCCGCTCGGCGCGACGATGGCGACGATCACGGTGCAGGAGCTCATCTACGCCGGCCTGTTGCTCCTGACGGCGATCCCCGGCGCGCTGCAGTTCCGCGCGCTCGCGACGCCCGTCATCGTGGCGTTCTTCGTCGTCGTCGCGATCTTCGTGATCCTCATCGTCGACCCGGTCTTCGAGGCGGTCATGCAGCTGGTCATCCGGATCCCTGTGATCCGTCGCGTGGACAAGATGGCGCGAGAGCTGCAGCTGGACAGCGAGCTCCTGCTCGCGAACAAGGAGACATACCTGTGGGCCTGGCTCGCGCTCGCCCGCGCGATCGTCGGCATCGCCGTCCTGTGGCTCGTCGTGGAGGCGATCGCGCCCGGGCACCTCGCCTGGACGCAGGTTGCGTTCGTCTATTCGATCGCGCAGATCGTGTCCGCGATCAGCCTGTCCCCAGGCGGCCTCGGCACCCTCGAAGCCGGGACCACCGGCCTGCTGGTGGCGGTCGGGATGCCCTTCCAGGACGCCACCGCGGCCGCCATCCTGCAGCGCCTTTGCGACAAGGGATTCGGCACGCTGACCGGGCTGGTGCTGTTTGTCTGGGTGAGGAAGCGGTACCACTTCGAGGGCGAGGCGCTGTTCAGCATCCGGCCGTCCGGGGCGCCCAGCACGACCGGATAGCCCTAGGGAGCCAGTGAGCCCGGCGGCGCTTGCTGCCCAGTTGTGTACTGCTGGCCCGAGCGCGTCATCTCGCCGTACACGAGGTAGGGCTGGCGCCCGTTCTCACGGATGAAGCCCATCGTCGTGATCATCATCGCGGTGAGGACGACCGACGCGACAAGTAGCCGCTGCTCGCCGCGCCCGGCGTTGCCCCAGCGCACCTTCGCGATGCCGCGGAGGTACCAGATCACCGCGGCGATGGCGAGGAGCGTGTAGAGCGCCAGCGCGGTGACCTTGTACGGGATCATCGCGCCGAAGGGGTTGATCCGGCCTCCCTCCCAGAACGGCTTGTCGAGGCCGGCCGCGTGAACGTCCGCGTAGGTGAAGGCGAGGTGGTAGGGCAGGGCGGCGAAGAGCGTGGTGACCACCATGCCCACCGTGATGAGGAACAGCAGGCGGTGACCGGGGGCATCGTCGCGCCGCAGGCGTCGCGTGAAGTACACGCACGCGACGAGGAACATGATCCCGAGCAGCGTCATCTGCCAGAGGAAGACCGTCGACAGCTGTCCCAGCATCATGCGGTACCACGCGCCGTAGGAGTGCAGCTGGATCTCCTTCGCGTAGGAGTAGCCGACCATCGGCTGGAACAGCGTGAGGATGATCCCGGTCAGCATCCCGAAGCTTCCCGCCCAGTCCCAGAAGGCGCGCGAGTCCTCGTCCTTCGCGCGCAGGAACTTGAAGCCGGACCACGCGGCGACCGCGAAGCCGATGTACGCCAGGTTGCCGATGATCCGGTGCGCCTGCAGCGGGTACTCGGTCGGGTTGATCATCACGCGCAACAGGTTCTGCGGGTCGGTTGCCGGCGTCAGCATGTAGCTGGCGACGACGTCGATCATCAACACCTGGAGGAAGCTGGCCAGCATCAACAGCCCGCCGATGCACATGTGCAGCACCTTGTGCTCGCGAAGCGGCTCCCACGAGTAGTACCAGAGGTAGACGAGACCGACCTCGAAGATGAAGGAGAAGAGCTCGAGGAAGAGGGGCCAGTACGCGACGCGGGTCATGGTCCCCCAGAACCGGCCCATCAACCCGACGAGGAGCACTGTCACCAGCACGAATGCGACCGCGCTGCTGATCGCGAAGTAGTAGACGAGGAACTTGCCGAGGCCGTGGGCCATGCGGTCGTATCGCCGCCGACCACGGATGTACCCGAGGAACTCGACCGCGGGCCCGAACTGCCCGGCGCCACTGATCAGGCCGGAGGTCAGGATGTGGAACGTGAAGAACCCGCCGATCATCACGCGCACGCCGACGTCCCCGCCGACGTTGGGCGCGGCGGCGGCGATCACAGGTTGAACAACCGGCCCGAGCCCAGCGCCGTCAGCACCAGCATGAAGACGACGACGATGAGCCCCGGCACGACGATCGCCGGCCGCTCGAAGGGGTTCCGCTCGTGGCCGCGGTCGATGAACGGCACCGCGAGGAGGAGCAGGACGCCGCCGAGAGGCAGGGCGAGGGCGAGGGGGATCAGCTGCTTCGGGACCAGCACGAGGAGTTGGTCGAGCGGAAGGTAGAACCACTCGGGCACGGGGGTGTACGTCACGGTCGCGGCGTTGGCGGGGTCCTCCAGCGGCGCCCCCACGACGATCGCCAGGATGAAGACGAGCGCGACGAGGCCCGCCGACACGAGGCCGTCCTTGAACGTCTGGTTGGGATAGAAGTCCTCCGTCTGGAGAGGCACCGCCCACAGCTCGTCGGTGGGGGAGGCCGGATAGGGCGGGTCCACCTCGTGCTCCTTGGGCGGCGGCGGCATCTCACGGCCCTCGGCGGTGCGGTAAGCGCCGCGGTAGTTCACGTAGGAGCCGAACTCGCCGTGCTTGCGGAGCAGCGCCAGGTGGGCGCCGATCATCGGGAAGAGGATGGCGGGGATCAGCCAGACGTGGATCCCGAAGGTGCGGGTCAGTGTCACAGGGCCGACCGTGGCTCCGCCGCGCCACAGCTCGCGGATGAAGCCGCCGATCCACGGCGTGTAGGACGGGATGTTGGTGACCACCACCGCCGTCCAGTACGCCGCCTGGTCCCACGGCAGGAACGCCCCGGTGATCGCCATCCCGAGGACGAGGACGAACAGCACCACGCCCGACAGCCAGTTCAGCTCCCGCGGCCGCTTGTACGCGGCGGAGAAGAAGACGCGCACCATGTGCAGGCCGATCACGAACATCAACACGTAGGCGCCCCACAGGTGGAGGCCGCGCACCCACGCGCCGAAGGCGTCGTGCTCGCGTTCGAAGTGAAGGCTGGTCCAGGCCTCGTTGACGGAAGGCACGTACTGGAAGAGCAGGAAGATGCCCGTCACAAGCTGCATCGTGATCAGCACGAGGGTGGCGCTGCCGAGCGTGTAGAACCAGGCGCCCCGCACCGGCACGGCCTCGTAGAGCCCCTTGCGCAGCAGGCTGCGGATGCCGGCGCGCTCGTCGAGCCAGTCGTACGCATAGTGCAGCCGGCGGCGCAACTGTCAGATCTCCTCGTTCAGCTGGTTGCGGACGTAGAGGACACCGTCCGCGTCGATGCGATGCCGGTACTCGGGCAGCGGCTTCGGTGGCGGTCCGCCGACGTTGTTGCCCGCCAGGTCGTACAGACCGCCGTGGCACGGGCACAGGAACAGCTTGATGGCCGGGTCGAAGTGCACCGGGCACTGCATGTGCGTGCAGATGTTGGCGAAGACGCGGTATCCCTTCGCGTCGCGCACGACATACACCGTGTGCGGCTCATCGGGCACCGGCCAGGCATCCTGGGGGAACGCCACCACGAACCTGCGTGGCTCGCGCAGCGGCAGGTCGCCGACGTATCCGACGCGCCGCTCGACCAGGGGTTGGGTGCGCCGCAGGATGGGGGAGAGCAGGAAGCCGATGATGGGCACGCCCAGCGCCGCCGACACCACCGCGCCGGCGATCGCCGTGCCCGCGATGTTGACGCGGCGGCGGGTGACCTCGAGGGGGCTAGGTTGCATGTCCTGTGCCCACGACGACGAGGCCGACCGCGGCGGCCAGGACGAAGGCGATCGCCAGCACGAGCATCCCGCCGATGAGCGTGGCCATCAGACGGTGCTCGCCCTGGCGGGCGAACGGGACCAGCCGCGCGAGCCCCACACCGGCGAGAAGCAGCGCCCACAGGCTGAGCGCGCCGCCCAGCAGCACCAGGTAGAAGTAGGTCTGCAGGTCGCCGACACCGATGTCGGCCGCCGCCCTCACGGGTACTGCCCCGCGGGGGGGTTGTACTGCCCGAAGCTGTCGACCTCGCGCTGCTTCCCGTAGATCGTGTAGTCGCCGCGGGCGGTCGTCCGGATGACGCCCATCAGCAGGAAGATGCTGACGGCGGAGACGGCCACGACGGCGAGGGTCGCGCGTGCCCCGCGGCGCGCCTCAGCGGCCCCGCCCCCGCGCGCCCGGCGCCACAGCAGGAGGTGGACCAGGCTCGCCGCGAGGATGACGCCGAGGGCGACGTAGCGCAGCCAGAACAGGCCGTGTGGGTAGACCGCCGACGGCATCACGGTCAGCACCCCGAGCACGAGCGTCACTCCGACAAGCGCGTTGCCCAGCGGGGTCCGGCGGGTCAGGGTGAAGTACACGTTGCTGCCCACGAGCAGCACCGAGAGCAGCGCTCCCTGCACGAGCCACAGCCAGGCGAAGTTGCCGCGGAACGAGTAGTCGAAGGCGCCGGGTGAGGCGCTCTTGACGCTCTCGGCGAAGAAGAACCCGAGCGGCACCTGGAGGAGAAGGGTCGCGACTCCGAGCACCACGCCGAGCCTTGTCGCCCACAGGTGGAAGGCCCGGTCCTCCTCGCTCCGGTCGAGCGCCGACATAACGGCGAGCACCCCGGCGATGAAGAAGGAGGCCCACGACACGTTGCCGTTCACCCGGTGCAGGAGCTCGGGCAGGTACGAGGCGTTGAAGAACGCACTCGCGCCGCCGCCCGGCGTGAGGAGGTAACTGTCCACGCCCACGATGAGGAAGAGGAAGACGTGGTCGAAGAAGGCGGCCGCATACCCGAGGGCCACGTGCCGGCCTCGATGGCGCTCGCGCATGCGGTCCCAGTTGTGAACGTAGATGTAGAGGCACGCGATGGCCGGGAACCAGATCATGAAGGCGCCGAGCATCGGCCAGAAGAACATCTCGAACAGCGGGATGAAGAAGCGCGGATAGAGCGCGGTGAGGAAGACGACAGCGAAGCCGGCCAGCGTGGCGCCGATGCTGAAGATCCGCACGTTGACCTCGCCGAGGCCCCGCGCCAGGCGCGTCCAGCGCGCGTCGCCGCGGCGGTCGCCGATCCATTCGAAGGTCGGCGAGAGGAGGAGGGTGCCCATCGTGAACGAGCCGAACACCACGTGCGTCAGGAACGCGCCGCCAACCGCCCAGCGGTTGCCGATCAGCGGGACGTGGATGTCGGGCAGCTGCTGGAGCTTGCTGGCCAGGTCGACCAGGGCGGCGAGCATCGCGTCGGGCCTCGAGGCTCTCGGCTACGCCTTGTAGCCGTACCTGCCTTCGTGGAAGTCGCCGGTGGCGATCCACTTCTGGATGACCTCGTCGATGACCGCGCTCGTCACCTTCTCCAGGTGGTGCTCCCGCACGTGGCCCTCGATCGCCTGCACCACCTGGCCCCGCACGAAGTCGGGCACACGCTCCATGCGCTTCCAGGCGTCGGGCTGCCACTCGAGGATCGGGCCTTTCGCCTGCATCTCGTGTGAGACCCCGTCCCACATGCCGTACTTGGTGTCCATGGCCTCGGGCGTGATGGTCGTGCCGAGGCCCTGCTTCATGGCCGTCCATTCGACGCGCCAGCGGGTCAGCTCGCGGCAGAAGGCCGGAACCTCCTGCAGCCGGGCCTCCGCCTCCGGGGTCCACTCGAACCGGTGCTCGTACGTGCGGCTGGAGAGAGGGTGCCCGTACCCGAGCTTGAGGCCGAGGCGCTCGAGGAACGAGGCGTTGAGCGCGTCGCCCGTGCGCTCCGCGCGCGACTCGGCGGCGTGCTGCGCCATCTCTCTCGCGCGCGCCGGGTCGAACTTCTCCGTGGCGCGGATCTCAACCTCGTTCAACCGCCGCACCCCATCCTCGGTCCAACCCGGGGCCGGGGTCTCCACGTCCGGTGCGGCCGGGACGGCGCCGCCGTGGCCAGGGATCATGCGCGCCACCTGGTCCGCGCCCGGCCCGTAGGCCCGCATCATCTGCCCCATCACCTCGCGCGCGTCGGCGAGGCCGCCCTCGCACACGTCCAGGTCGACGCGCTCCGCCCCGATCCGGCGCGCGTACTCCTCGACCTTCGTCCGGGCCATCGTGCGCATGAACCCGGCCGGCGCGCGCTCCAGGCGGGCAACCGCCTCGTCGGTCCAGGCCAGCTCGGCCGTGGCGTGGTCACGGGGCGTGGCGACCCAGCCGGAGGTGCCCCCCGGGCCGTGGCCGTTTCGCGCTGCCGACCCATCCCCGGCCACCTCGCTGACGGGCGCCCACGCGTCGCCGACCCGTGCCTCCGCGAACTCCCGCGTGATCGCGGGCAGCCGCTCCATCCGCGCCATCTTCTCGATGACGGCCTTGACGCGGCGGCGCTCGTACCCCTTCGGGACGACGTCCAGCACACGCTTGCCGTCGCGCGTCCACTGCACCTTGAAACCGTCGAAGGCGACGTCCTCCTCCAGGCCGCCTTCGCCCGCGGCCGCGAGCGCGACATCGGTCTTGCCGAGGTGGCGCAGGTCCTGGCCGCCGCACACTGGGCAGCGTTCGGGCTTGGTGTCGCGGGCGGGCCGGCCGCAGCGCGCGCAGACCCACGCGTCGCGCTCGCCGGCCTCTGCCATCGACGCCGGTCGCGGCTTCGCCTGCACGCCCATCATCGCCGCGGCCCGCTCGGGCATCAGGTCGCCGACCGCGGCGTCGATTACGTCCGAGCTGATCACCGAGTGCCCGCGCTCCATGGCGTACCGGCAGATCGCGCTGCGCACGACGCCGCGTACGTGCGCCGGCACAGCCTCCATCTTCGCGAGGCCCTCCTCGGTCCAGGCCACAGACGCCTCCGCCTGCACGTCGACCGGCGGGACGTAGGCGCGGCTGCTGAGCATCGTGTTGCATGGGGCGAGGCGCAGCAGGTTCTCTGTGTTGCTGCCGATGTCCATCTCGGGGTGCGAGTGCACGCCGATGCGGCCAAGCATCAGCAGCCAGGGCGGGTCCTCGCGCACGTGCTGCAGCACCTTCCGGAATGCCTTGCCGTCGAGCAGCGTGGTCTTGATCTCCGCGCCCTCCTCGCGCGCCACGCTCTCGGCGACCTGCAGGTGGGACTGGTAGATGCGCGCCAGCCCGGTGTCGATGATCTCCTCGTGCAGCTGTTCCTGCTCCTTGAAGCGGAACACCTTGCTCGCCTCGGCCGACAGCACGTCGACGATGCCGTTGAACATGCTGTAGTGCAGGTACGGGTCGTACACGGCCACGGCCTCGACGCGCTTGCCGAAGGTCCGCCCCAGCGCGACCGCCGACTTGATCGCGGCGAACGACTGCGGGCTGCCGTCGACGGCGACGACGATGCGGTCGGCCTGCGCGCCGTCCAGCAGGTGCGGGTCGCGCACCACGATGGTGTCGACCCGCGTACGCCGCACCACGCGCTCCGTGACACTGCCGACGGCGCTCTCCTTGACGGCGCCCATGCCCACGGCGCCCATCACGACGAGGTCGTACTCCGAATCCTGGATGTCCTTGGCGAGGCATTCCCAGTTCTTGCCGTCGAAGGTCTTGTAGTCCACGTCGATCCCCGCCGCCTCCGCCTCCGCCTTGAGCACGTCGAGGTACGAGTCCGAGATCAACTGGAGGCCGCGCGTGATGAGGGAGTCGTGGATCTTGCGCTGCCGGTCGAGCTCCTGCTCGTCGCGGTACTCCTCCGGAAGGGTGTACTCCATCTGCTTGAACCGGACGTCGTGCATGCGCGCCGCGTACACGTGGCAGCCCGTCACCTGCGCGCCAGTAGCCTTCGCGAGGGCCACGGCCAACTTGATCGCGGCGTTGGAGTGATCGGAGTTGTCGACCGGGACAAAGATGTTGCGGTACAAATCGGCTCCTCCACGGCGGCTCTCGAACGGCAGGCCGACCGTAAGGCGGCCCCGGCCGGAGGTCTGTGAGCCGGGTTACATGGCCCGGCGCCACGGGCGTCAGCCCGTCGTGGAGAGGCGGAACGCCAGCCCGAGAAGGAGGAGGGCCGCGAGTGCGTGGTAGAGGCCACCCCGCCTGGGGGTGCGGCGCGCCAGCTCCGCCGCAACAGGGACCGTCGCGAGGGCGAGCAGGCCGTACAGCAGGTGCAGCGGCTCGTGCGGGTGGGCCCCCGTCGCGAGCAACGCCAGGCCTACCACGGCCGCTGCCGTGACGGCGAGGATCGCGACCCTACGCAGCAGCAGGGTCAACTGGATCGCGCCCCGGCGGCGCGTGGCCTGCGCCACCCCGGCGCTGAGCAGCAGCGCGAACGCCGCCGCGTACGTGGTCAGCGCCAGGGTGGCGTGGACGGAACGCAGTTGGGAGCTCTCCGCGCCCTACGAGACGACGATGGTGCCGCTCATGCCGGAGTGCAGGGAGCAGTGGTACTTGTATGTCCCCGCGGTCTTGAACGTGAACGTGAAGGTGTGGCCGGCGTTGAAGCCGCTCCCGCCGTTGTCTTCGTTGAAGGTGGTGCCGTCGTCCGACGTCACGGTGTGCGGGTTCGCCTGGTCCTTCCAGAGCCAGCCCACGGTGTCACCGACCTTGACGTTCACCGAGCCGGGCTGGTAGGCCCCGACAGTGTTCGGGTCGGCGACGACGTCGACCTCCTTCGCGCCGGCGGGCAGCGACGCCGCTGGCGACGGGCTGCCACCGCCACTGGTGGTGGACGACCCACCGCCGCACCCGGCCAGCAGGACAGCCATGACGGGCAGAGCGAGCAGCCCAAAACCTCTGTGACTCATCGGATTCCCTCCACGCAGGTCCCCTGCTGCGGCATGAACGATGTTGCTTGACTCCGATTATGACGACCCTGTCAGGTTCGTTTGCGCCGCCCGTTTCGGGCCTCGGGTCGCGCCCCTAGCGGCGGCGGGGTTGGAGCGAGGGCAGGTCGCGAAGGTTGGCCCGCCCGCGACGGCGGCGCCCGGAGCGGCGCCGGGGGTAGCGGCTCTCGCGGCGGAGATGGGGCGCCGCGGCCAGCGCCAGCGCCAGGCCCTGCCCCAGGCGCGCCCGGAGCGCGTACCCGCCGGCGGTGGCCAGCGCCAGCGCGACCCCCCAGGGCAGCCAGGCGGGCACGTGAAGGGCGCGCTTCGCGGCGGCCAGGCGGGCCTCTTCCTGCTGGGCCGCGAGGCGGCGCGCCGCCATTTCCTTCTTGAGCTGGAGGATCTCAGGGGCCTGGGCCTCGACGCCTGACCGGATCGACGCGGCAAAGGCGTCGAGCACGGCGGGCCGCTTCAACATCGCGGCGTCGTGGCCGTTCGTCAGGTACGCGCCTTCGACCGTCACCGTGGGCACGGTGGAGTGGATCCACAGCGCCGGGTTGAGGACGATTCCGTCGCTCGCGATCCCGTAGGCGCCCAGGCCCTTCTGCAACGCGACCGCCATCAGCTGCGCGAACGGCGCGCTCTGGTCGCCCGGGTACATCACCAGGCTTCCCTCCACCGAGGGGTCCTCGAAGTAGTTGAAGTGGATGCTGACGTAGAGCTTCGCCCCGGCGGCGGTCGCCGTGGCCAGGCGCGGCGACAGGTCGACGAAGGTGTCGGTGGTCCGGGTCATCACCACGCGCACCCCGTCCGCCTCTAGCGCCTTGCGCACGCGAAGAGCGAGGTTGAGGGTGAGGTCCTTCTCGACGAGGTCGTGGCCGACCGCCCCCGAGTCATACAGCCGGTCGGGGTTGTTGTTGTCGGGCGAGCCGCCGTGGCCGGGGTCGATGGCGACGACATACGGCGCCGGCGCCGGGGCCGGGGCGGCGCTGCGAGCGGCGGCTGCGGGCGTGGCGACACCAAGGCCGAGGATCGCGGCTGCCGCGGCGATCGGGGAGACGTGGAGAAGACGTGACGCCCGGTGGGGCATAACCACCGTCAGTCTAGTGCGCCGGCGACCTCGCCGGAACCGGGCGGCCGGCCCCAGGGCCGGGAGGCGCCGCAACTACACTGACCAGCAATGGGGCTGGCAGCGCAGCATGGGGTGCAGGCACCAGCCGACCCGGAGCCGGGCCCGGCGCAGCTGACGCCGGGACAGCGCCTCCTCGAGGTGCTCCCCGGTCTCGCGACGTGGGGGGTGATCATCGCCCTCGTCGCCCTGCCCAGCCTCGTGTACCCCCTCTGGGTGGCGATCGGGATCGTCCTCCTGGACGTCTACTGGCTGGTGCGGTCGATACTGCTCGTCAACGGCGTCGTCTCCACCCACCGCCGCATCAAGCAGGAGATGGAGACGGAGTGGTGGAACGCGTGCCTTGGGCTGCCGGCGGCCGCCTGGACCGACCCGGATGGGCAGAGCTTCGACCCCCGCGAGGTCTACCACGCTGCCCTCGTCCCAACCTACACGGAGAGGTACGAGGTCCTGCACCAGACGCTCGCCGCCCTCGACGCCGCGGACTACCCGCCCGAGCTGAAGCTCGTGGCGATCATCACGCGCACCACCGACGAGCAGGGCATCGAGAACGTCAAGCGCCTGCAGCGCGACTTTGAAGGCAGGTTCCACGCGTTCTGGCACATCCTTGACCCGGTCCTGCCCGGCGTCGTCGTGGGCAAGTCGGCCGCGATGGCCTGGGGCGGGCCCGTTCTGAGGCGCCACGTCGAGGCGGCGGGGCTGGACGCGCGCCGCGTGATCGTCACCGACCTCGACTCCGACTTCCGGCTTCACCCCGGGTACATGGCGCGCGTGACCTGGGAGTACGTGCAGGACCGCGACCGCGACTACCGGCTGTACCAGCCGGTCCCGATGTTCCACAACAACATCTGGCGCGTGCCCGCCGCGGTGCACGTGCTGGCCAGCGCGACGACGCAGTGGCAGATGTTCCTGCATAGCCGGCCGTACCGGCTCGTGACCTTCGCCAGCTACTCGATGTCGATGCAGCTGGTCGAGGACGTCGGCTACTGGGACCCGCACGTGATCCAGGAGGACTCGCGCTTCTTCTGGCGCTGCTTCTTCCGCTACGGCGCGCGGCTCAAGGTGCGGCCGGTCTGCCTGCCGATCTACGGCGATGCCCCGCGAAGCAAGACGTACACGGGCACGCACCAGTCGCAGTACAACCAGATCCGGCGCTGGGCGTGGGGGGTGTCCGACATCCCGTTCGTGTTCTTCAACACGATCACGCACCCGGAGATCCCGCTCCGCCTCCGGCTGCAGCGCTTTGGGCTGCTTGTGTTCAACCACCTCACCTGGGTGGCGATGCCACTGCTGCTGCTGTTCGGCGCGAGCATCCCCGGCTACCTCGCCACCCTCAGCACCGTGCTGCGGGTCAACGTCCCGCACGTGTTCGACTGGAGCCTCAACACCATGTCCACCGACCTCGGCCTGGCCTCCAGCGGCATCCTCACTGTGACCCTGCTTAACGTCGCCATCCTCATCTGGGTGGACGAGTCCCTCGTGCCGCACCGTCCCAGTGAATGGTCCTGGTGGCGGCGGCTCAAGTCGCGTCTCGAGATCATCCTGTACCCGCTGATCGGGCTGGTTTTCAGCGTGGTCCCCGCGCTGGAATCTCAAACTCGTTTGATGTTCGGGTTCTACCTCGAGTACCGGGTGACCGAGAAGGAGTGAAGCGGGGGTGGGGGCCGGGGGTCCTCGCGGCCCTGGTCCTCGCGGCCAGCGCGGGCCTGCTGGTGTACGAGGCGTGGGCTGACAGCCTCACGTACGACGAGCCCCGCTACATGCGCGCGGGCTACTGCGCGCTGACCCAGGGCGTCATCGACATCGAACCGACCAACCCGGCGGGCTTCAAGCTGCTGAGCGGCATCGGGGTGCTCGCGGCGCGCCCGCCGGGGGCCGTCGACTGCGCCACCACGAACCGCGTGGCGTTCTTCAACCTGTCGCCGTCCGCCCTCCGCCGGCTGGTCGTGGCCGGTCGCCTTCCCATCATCGTCATCACCCTGCTGCTCGAGCTTGGGGTGTTCCTCTGGGCGCGCGCCCTGTACGGCGCCGCCGCCGGGGTGCTGGCGCTCGGGGCCGCGGCGCTGGAGCCCAACCTCCTGGCCCACGGCCACCTCGCGACGGGGGACATGCTCGTCAGCGCGGGGACGCTCGCCGCCCTCGGCGGGGTATGGGCGCACCGGCGCCGCGCGGAGCCGGGGTGGCTCGTTGTCGCGGGGGTTGGGTTGGGCCTGGCGCTGCTGGCCAAGGTCAGCGCGCTTCTCCTGCTGCCCGTGCTGGCGATCATCGTGGCGCTGGACTCGGGCGCACTCCACCGCGGCCGCGTGTTTGGCCTTTCGCAGCTCGCCGCCGTCGCCGCGGTCGCGTGGCTGGTGGTCTGTGGCGTGTACCTGCCGTTCCACACCGAGCACACGCCGCTGCAACTGCCGGCGCTCATCGCCCCGTTCGCGCCACCGTCCTGGGTCTCGGGCGTCGAGTACCAGGCGGGCCACCTCGCCGGCGGGGCGCACAACTACCTGAACGGCGAGGTGCGCGTCGGGCGCGGGTTCCTGACGTACTACCTCGAGGCGGTCGGCCTCAAGTCGACGCTCGGGCTGCTGCTCCTCGGCGCGGCCGCCGCAGCCCTGGGCCTGCGGCGGCGCGACCGCGTCGCCGCGCTCTACCTCTGGCTCCCGGCCCTCACCCTCTTCGCCGCCGCCAGCCTCGGCGCGATCGACATCGGCGTGCGCTACGTGCTTCCCGCCTACCCGCTCGCGGCACTGGCCGCCGGGGGGCTGTGGGCGGACGGCCGGCGCGCGCGCACACGGGCCCTCGCCGCGGTCGCGGTCGCCCTGCTGGCGGCCTCGTCGCTCCTCCACGCGCCCTATCACCTCGGGTACTTCAACGAGCTGGCCGGCCCGCGCCCGGAGCGCTACCTCGCCGACAGCAACCTCGACTGGGGGCAGGACGCGTGGCGCCTCCGTGACCGGTGGGCCGCGGAGGGCAGCCCCGCGCTCCAGGCGGTCTACTTCGGCAGCGTGCCCCTGGCCGCCTATGGGATCGCGGCCTCGCCGGCTGGTTGCGACTGTCCGAGCGGGGCGGAGGCGGTCAGCCTCACCCAGCTCGTCGTGTACGGGACTGAGAGGGGCTTCGGGAAGGGTCTCCTCGCCTGTGACCCCGGCCTGCGCGTGGGCACCTCGATCCTGTGGCTCGGTGCCCGCGACAGGGCCTGCGCTGGCGACAACCTGGGGCGGAGCCAGGCGGCGGCGCCCGTACGATAGACATTGCTGATGCTCCCCCTCTCCATCCGCGCGCGCCGGACGGCGCGCGCCGGCGCCGCGGCGCTGGGCGTCGCGCTCGCCTCGCTGCTCCCTGTCAACACAGTGCCAGGGCTCTCGACGCAGGCCGAGGCTCCCGCCCCCCTCGTGGGCTTCTCGTTCGTGAATGAAAGCGCCTACTTCGAGGGCATGGACCCGGGCACCGCCCTGGGCCAGCTGCTGCGAGACCTCCATCCCGACCTCGTGCGCCTACCGGTGTACTGGAGCGATATCGAGGCTCAGAAGGGCACGTACGACTACGACGCCCTGGACTCCCTGCTGGACGTTGTCACGACGTACAACGCGACCGCGAGCCGGCCGGCCAGGGTCATCCTCGCGGTCGGGGCCCGCAACCTCTCGTACCCCGAGGTGTACCTGCCCTCCTGGGTGCTCGAGGACGACCTCTCCGTCGCCAACGCGGAGAAGCTGCCCGACTACCGCGCCTATTTCGAGGGCACGATCAAGCGCTACGCGCGCAACCCGCTGATCTATTACTGGCAGGTCGAGAACGAGGGGCTGGACAACGTCTCCACCGAGTCGGACCAGCCGGTGGCCCTTTCCCTCACGACCGTCGCGGCCGAGGTCCGCCGCGTGCACCAGCTCGACGGGACCCACCCGGCGATCGTGACCACGTTCAACTCGTCGAGCCTCGACCTTGACCGGCGCAACCAGGGTCCCCTCGGCTGGCTCTTCCAGGTGCTCCCGGGCCCGCATGCGAGCGGGCACCCCGCCGAAGCGCTCAAGGCGGGCGACATCATGGGCCTCGACGTCTACGTCGCCACCCCGTTCACGCCGCTGGGGGAGGTCAGTGCGGCCCAGCGGATCCAGTGGAAGGGGCAGAGCCTCAGCTACTGGGCGGACGCCGCCGGCGCCTCCGGGAAGCAACTCTGGATCACGGAGATGCAGGCCTACCCGTGGATCGACTCAGGCGGCTTCACGGCGTCAGACCTGCGCTTCAGCGCCCTGCAGTACCGCGACAAGGGCGTCAACGCGGTGCTCCTCTGGGGAGTCGAGAACTGGCTGGGCGACCCCACCTGGATGCGCGTGGGCAAGGACGCCATCGCGCTTCTCCGCCAGGAGCCTTAAGCCCGCACCCTTCTCATCCCGGCGAACGGCTCCTCAGTGGAGCCCGACGGCCGCCTTGACCCGCGCCAGCTGCTCCTGGGCCACGCCGCGGGCCCGCGCGGCCCCGTCGGCGAGCACCGACTCGATGTAGCCCTTGTCCGCCTCGATCTCCTCGCGCCGGCGACGGATCGGCGCGAAGTGCTGGATGACGGCCTCGGCCAGCATGCGCTTCACGTCCACGCAGCCGGTGGCGGCCGTCCGCTCACCCTCCCAGATCTTCTCGTAGTCCTCGCTGAAGAGCCGGTGGAGCTGGCAGACGTTGCACAGCTCGGGGTGGCCCGGGTCCTTGCGGTAGATGCGCGTCCGGTCGGTGAAGGCCTCCTGCACGAGGCGGCGGACCTCGTCGGGGTCCCCGGTCAGCGGGATGTAGTTGTTCCGGCTCTTGCTCATCTTGTTGACGCCGTCGAGCCCCATGATCCGCGGGCTCTCGCTGAGCTTCGCCTTCGGCTCCGCGAACACCTGGATGCCGCAGCGGTGGTTGAAGCGCCGTGCGACCTCCCGCGTCAGCTCGAGGTGCGCCAGCTGGTCCTCACCGACCGGGACGCGGTCGGCGGCGTACAGGAGGATGTCGGCGGCCTGCAGCACCGGGTAGCCGAGCAGCGCGTAGTTGACGTTGTCCGGGTGCTGCTCGCTCTTCTCCTTGAACGTCGGGACCCGCTCTAGCCAGCTGATCGGCGTGGTGCAGGAGAGGATCCAGTGCAGCTCCGCGACCTCGGGGACCTGCGACTGCACGAAGATCGTGCACTTGTTGGGGTCAAGGCCCGCCGCGATCCAGTCGGCCACCATCGCGACGGTGTTTGGCCACAGCTGCGCCGCGTCCTCCAGGGTGGTCAGAGCGTGGAGGTCGACGACGCAGTAGAAGGCATCGAATTCGTCCTGCATCTCGATCCAGTTGCGCAGGGCTCCGAAATAGTGGCCGATGTGCAGCCGCCCGGTGGGCTGCATGCCCGACAGGACGCGCGGACGCCTCACCTCAACCGTCATCGTGAGCGAGAGTCTATGAGGGCTGTCGCCGCTGAAGCCCGGCGCGGCCGCGGCCGGGGCTGCCTCCATTCCCTAGAATCCCGCGGTGCTGGCGTCCCGTTCCGCGGCCTACCTCGCGGCCATCCTCAGCTTCGCCTACATCCAGCACTACTCCCTGAAGGGGATCCCTGTCACGATCCTCGAGCTGGCGCTCCTCCTGCTCCTGGCGATATACGTGGTGGAGAAGCTGGCCCGCCGCGAGGCGTTCCCGGGGCCGTCCCGCACCCCCTACTTCTGGCCGGTGTGCCTGCTGCTCGCCGCCGCGGCGATCGCGGTCTACTTCGCCCCCGACCGCCGCGCCGCCGCCGGGATCTGGAAGGCGTATTTCGTCGAGCCCGCGCTGGCCGCCTATGTGCTGGCGGACATCCTGAGGTCGCGCTGGGACCTGGAGAAGCTGGTCGGCGGGTTCTTTGTCGGCGGCATCATCGTGGCGGTCTTCAACATCCTGTTCTTCCTGTTCGCGGCAGCGACCGGCTGGCCGAGCCTCGTCGACCACCCGCCGGTGGCCATCTACAACACCCCCAACGCCACGGGTCTGTTCCTGGGGCCGCTGCTGGCGCTCGGCCTGGCCATGCTGCTGTTCGGCAACCGCTCGGAGCGGACGCGAGCCGCGGTGTTCACTGTCTTCGCCGCGCCGGCGGTCATTCTCAGCTTCTCCCGCGGGGCCTGGCTGGCCCTGCTCGTGGCGTCTCTCTTTCTCGCGTGGCACACGCGCCACCGCCTGATGGCCTACGCCGCGGCCGCGGGCGCCGTGGTCGTGGCTGTCGCGCTGCCGCCGCTGCGGCGCCGCATCGAGCATGAGCTCAACCCGAACGACCCGCTGAACAGCATGACGACGCGTTTCCACCTCTGGCGCGCGACGCTCGACATGATGCGCCACGGCCGTTACCCGCTGACCGGCACCGGGCTCTCCGGCTTCAGGACGGACATCGCGCCGTACTCGAAGTTCGCCGGCTACAACGAGAACCTGATCTACCCCCACAACATCTTCCTCAACTTCTGGACCGAGACGGGCCTGCTCGGGCTGGCGGCCGCGGCCTGGACGATGGTCACCTGGGTGCGGCTCGCCCTCGGGGGCATACGCCGGGGCGGCCCCCGGCGCGTCTACCACCTCGGCCTGGCGGCGGCGGGGCTCACCATCGTCGTGCACGGGCTCATCGATGTCCCGTTCTTCAAGAACGACCTCGCCTGGCTCACCTTCGCGCTGATGGGGATGCAGGTTGCGGCACTGCGCCAGGACCTGGCCGGGTCGGCGGCGACGGGGTGACGCTCGGCCTCCGGACCCTGCACAACAGCGCGCTCGTGATCGGGGCGCGCCTGGTCTCCAAGGTGCTCGTTTTTGTCGTCGTCATCCTGGTGATCCGGAGCACAGGGGTGAACGGTTATGGCCAGTTCACGGCCCTCGTCGTGTACGCGACGATCGTCGGGATGGTGGTGGACCTCGGTCTGCGCCCGCTGTTCACGCGCGACGTGGCCCGCGACCGGCGTCTCCTCACGCCCTACCTGAACAGCATCCTGAGCCTGAAGGTGGTCCTGCTCCTCCCGGCCCTGGCCATCCTCGCCGGCGCCCTGGCGCTGGGCCTGCCGGCGCTGACGCCTTACGTGTGGCCCGCCTTCGCGCTGCTCGCGGCGAGCAGCTTCGCCAACCAGCTGCGGGCGACCTTCTACGCCATCGGCCGGCTGCGGTACGAGGCGATCTCGATCGTCGGCGAGTCCATCGTCCTCCTGCTGGCCGCGACGCTGATGGTCCTCCTGCGCCTGCCGTGGTGGTCCTTCCTCTGGGCGTACGCGCTGAGCTACACGTTCACCACGGTCTACGCGGCCGTGGTCGCGGTGACCCGCCTCGGCCACACCTTCCGTTTCGACCTCGACTCGCGGCGCCTGGCCGCGCTCGGGCGGCAGAGCCTGCCATTCGGCCTCACCTTCGTCATCAGCACGCTCTACTTCCGCATCGACGTACCCATCCTGCAGGCCTTCGCCGGGTTCGCCGCGGTCGGCCTGTACAGCGCCGCGTACAAGTTCGTCGACGCCATCGCGTTCATCCCGCAGGCGATGATGGACCCCGTCTTCCCGGCGCTGGCCACCCTCTCGCACCGGGACCCCGACGAGCTGGCCGCGGCGGCGCTCAAGTCCCTGAAGATGCTGGCGGCGGTCGGCCTGCCCCTCAGTGCCGCGTTCATCGTCCTGGCGGCACCGATCATCGACTTCACGATCCCGCGTTTCGGCGCTGCCGTGCCGGTCCTGCGCGTCCTCGGCGTCGGCGCGTTCCTGCTATTCGCGAACAATGCGTTCATCTACACTCTGAACGCCATGGGCCGGCAGCGCGATGCGACCCGGCTGGCCGCGATCAGCCTCGTGCTGAACGTAGCGCTGAACCTCATCCTCATCCCCCTGCCGAACCACCTGATCGGGGGGTACATGGGCGCCGCGTGGGCGACGATCCTGACCGAGGCCGGCCTCTTTGCCGGCGGCTGGTACATCCTGCGGCGTCGCCTGGGCGACCTGCCCGTCGTCGCCACGGTGAGGGGCGTGGTCCCTGCCGGGATCGCCACCGGCCTCGTGATGTGGGCCGTCGTCGCGACCGTGCCCAACCCCTGGATCGCGTTCGTGCTCGCCGCGGTCCTCGGCGTCGCGGTCTACCTCGGCGGCCTCCTTCTCCTCCGCGCGTTCTCGCAGGACGAGCTGGACCTCGCCCGGGAGACCGCGCGCGGCCTCCTCCGCCGGTCGGCGTGACGCGCCACTGATGGCCGCCCCCGCCGAGCCCCACCCGCCCGACACGGAGCCGCACCCGGCGCTGCGGCGGCGCCATCACGCCTCGATCCAGCCGTGGTTCACGCTCGCCCTGCTGGCGGGCGATGCCGCGTGCGTGACGTCGGGCCTGCTGCTGGCGTACACCTATCGGTTCCATTTCGACCGCATCCCCGTGCCGGGAGTCGAGCCCCCGAGCTTCGGCGCCTACCTCGCCGCGATCCCGGTCACGGTCGCGCTGATGTTCGTCGGCATCGGCGTGACGCGCGGGTACGCGCAGACCGCGGGACGGGCCTTCCTCGACGAGGTGTACGGGCTCGTCGGCGGCGTCGGGGTGGGCTCGGTGCTGCTGCTGGCGGTGATGTCCGTGTACCGCGCCTTCTCCTACTCCCGGCTCGTCGTGCTGTACCTCGGCATCGCCACGTTTGTCCTGCTGGTCGTGTTCAGGTTCGTCATGCGCCGCGTGCTGGCGCTCCTCCGCCGCCGCGGCCTCGGCACGACGCGCGCCCTCGTGGTCGGCTCGGGCGGGGCTGCCGACCTGGTGATCAACCGCCTCCGGATGTGGCCCCAGTACGGGTACGAGCTGGTCGGCGTCGTCGACGACCTGGTCCCGACCGGCGAGGAGTACCACACGCTGCCGGTGCTCGGGCCGCTCGCGTCGCTGGCGCGCCAGATCAGGCGCCACGACGTCCGGACCGTCTTCCTGGCGCTGCCGCAGAGCGACAACCGCCGCCTCCTCCGCGTCCTGGCCGAGTGCGAGGGCACGGGCGCGGAGTTCAAGATCGTGCCGAGCCTGCTCGAGGTCATGACCAGCGGCGTCGTCGCCGACGACATCGACGGCATCCCGCTCGTGGGCGTCCGCCAGTCGCGCCTCGTCGGCGCCAACCTGGTCCTGAAGCGCTTGTTCGACTTCGTGGTGACGGCCCTCCTGCTGATCCCCGGGCTACCCGTGATGCTGGCGATCGCGGCCATCGTCAAACTCGACTCGCCCGGCCCGGCGCTCTACCGGCAGGAGCGCGTCGGCCGGCTCGGGCGCGCCTTCACCGCCTACAAGTTCCGCTCGATGGTCGTCAACGCGGAGGAGCAGACCGGCCCGGTCTTCGCCTCCCGGGACGACCCCCGCGTCACCCGCATCGGGCGCTTCCTGCGCCGCACCGGGCTCGACGAGGCGCCGCAGGTGGTCAACGTGTTCCGCGGGGAGATGAGCCTCGTCGGGCCGCGCCCCGAGCGGCCCCACTTCGTCGCGCAGTTCGAGTCCGAGGTGCCGGGCTACGTCCGGCGGCACGAGGTGCTGCCCGGGATAACGGGGTGGGCCCAGCTCAATGACCTGCGCCAGGACACGCCCATCGAGCAGCGCACCATCTACGACAGCTACTACGTCGAGAACTGGAGCCTGCTGTTCGACGTGCGCATCCTCATCGCCACGTTCTTCCGCATCTTCTTCCACCGCAACGCGTACTGAGTGAGGCTTCGCCTGCAGTCTTGAGTGACCTGCCCGCCTCCATCACATACTTCTTCCCGGCCTACAACGAGGAGGGCAACCTGACGCCGACCGTTGAGTACGCGCGCCAGGTGCTGCCCCGCCTGACCCGGACGTACGAGGTCGTCATCGTCGACGACGGCAGCATTGACGGCACGGAGGCCGAGGGCCGCGCGCTTGCCGAGAGGTTCCCGGAGGTGCGCTACGTCCGGCATCCCGTCAACCGCGGTTACGGCGAGGCCCTGCGCACCGGGCTCCGCGAGGCGCGGCACGACGCGGTCTTCTACACCGACGGCGACCAGCAGTTCGACCTGCAGGAGGTCGAAGGAGTCTGGCCGCTGTTGCGCGGGGCCGACATCGTCGCCGGCTTTCGCCGCAAGCGCGCCGACCCGGCGCACCGGCTTTTCATCGCCTGGACCTACCGCCAGGTCTTGCGCCTGCTCTTCGGGCTGAACGTGCGCGATGTCGATTGTGCGTTCAAGGTGATGCGGGCCACCGTGGCCCGCAGGGTCGAGCCGAAGTCGGGCGGCGCCTTCTTCAGCGCCGAGTTCCTGCTGCGGGCCCGCCATCTCGGCTACTCCATCGCCGAGGTCGGGGTCACGCACTACCCGCGCAAGCTCGGCAAGCCCAAGGGCGCGACGCCCGCGGTGATCCTGCGGACGTTCAGGGAGATGTTCGCGCTGCGCCGGGAGCTCAGCCGGAGGCAGGCGATCAGCTCTTGAGGCCGGCCTCCCGGCGGGCGCGCTCCCGGACGTTGTCGTTCACGGTCCAGTAGGCGTCTAGCGATTCCCCGGCGTCGCCCCAGAAGCCCTCGAGGACGTCGTACTCCATCGTGCCCTGGGCGACATACCAGTTGTTCACGTCCGTGATCTCGAGCTCGCCGCGGCCGGAGGGCTGCAGGGTCGGGATCACCCTGAAGACGCTCTCGTCGTAAAAGTAGATCCCCGTCACCGCCAGCTGGCTCGGGGGGACCTCCGGCTTCTCCAGGATCTCAACGACGCGGCCGTCCTCCATCCGTGGCACGCCGAGGTGGCGCAGGTGCTCGGGCTCCTCGATCCGGGCGAGCAGGATGCGCGCCCCCTGCGACTGCGCCGTGAAACGCTCGACCGAGGGACGCAGCGACGCCTCGAAGATGTTGTCCGCCAGGATCACCACCACGCGGTCGCCGTCCGCGAACCGCTCCGCGAGCCCCAGCGCCTCCGCGATCCCGCCCGGGCGGTCCTGGTAGGCGTAGAAGAGCCGGTCGATGCCGTGCTCCTGCCCGTTACCGAGGAGGCGGAGGAACTCGCCGGCGTGGGTGCCGCCCGTGACCAGCATGATCTCGGTGACGCCGGCGGCGACCAGGGTGGAGATCGCGTGGCTCACCATGGGCCGGTCGTAAACCGGGAGCAGGTGCTTGTTCGTGATGCGGGTCAGGGGGTGCAGGCGGCTGCCGGTTCCGCCCGCGAGGACCACGCCCTTCATGCCGGTCCACTAGCATAGGCGGTCGATGAGCACGACCCCCGGGCGTCTCATCGAGGGTGTCGAGATCAAGGAGCTTGTGACGCACCCCGATGAGCGCGGGTTCTTCCGCGAGCTGATTCGCGTTTCTGACTCGTTCTTTGGCGAGGGCTTCGGCCAGCTGAGTCACTCGCTCATGCACCCCGGCTCGGGCAAGGGCTGGCACTACCACCCGCACCAGGTGGACTGGTGGTACGTCCTCGGCAACCTGAAGGTGGCCCTGTACGACCTCCGTGAGGACTCGCCCACGCACAAGGTCCTCAATGAGATCTTCATGGGAGACATCTACGGCGCGAAGATCCTCAAGATCCCGCCGATGGTGGCGCACGGGTGCCGCGCCCTCGACACGACGCACCTGATCTACGTGACCAGCTCCACGTACGACCCCGCCGAGGAGGGCCGGATCCCACCCGACGACCCCGAGCTCGGCTACGACTTCGTCGCCTCTCCGCCGGTCAAGTAGAGCGTGAAGCTCTCAGTCCTGATGCCGGCCTACAACGAGGCGGCAACCTTCGAGCGCGCGCTCGACGCTGTGCTGGCGACGCCGCAGGAGAAGGAGGTCATCGTCGTCGACGACGGGTCCACCGACGGCACCCGCGAGCTCATCCGGCGCGCGGGGGAGGAGAGGGAGGTGGTCCGGGCGCTCTTCCACGAGCGCAACGGGGGCAAGGGGGCGGCGATCCGCACGGCTCTGCGGGCGGCCACCGGGGACGTGGTCCTGATCCAGGACTGCGACATGGAGTACGACCCCGCCGACTACGAGGCCCTGCTCGCCCCGATCGAGCGCGGCGACGCTGACGTCGTCTTCGGGACGCGCAGCTTCGGCAGCCACACCTCGTACAGCTTCTGGTTCGTGATGGGCAACAAGCTCGTCACCCTGGCCACGAACCTCCTCTTCAACTGCTACATCTCGGACATGGAGACGGGCTACAAGGTCATGCGGACCGAGGTGGCGCGCAAGCTGACCCTCACTGCACGAGGGTTCGAGCTCGAGCCCGAGATCACCGGTTCCCTGCTCAACCTCGGCTACCGGGTGTACGAGGTTCCAATCAACTACCGGGCCCGCACGCGGGAGGAGGGTAAGAAGCTCACCTGGGTCGACGGGGTGCGCGCGATCGCGATGCTGGTGCGCGTGCGCCTGCGCCGGCCTCTCGACCGCCGGCGAGCCGGGCTCGGGGGCTGATGCGCCGCTTCATCGTCACGGGTGGCGCCGGCTTCATCGGCAGCAACTTCGTCCGCCTGTTCCTGCGCGAGCATCCGGACTACGTGGTGACGGTGCTGGACAAGCTCACGTACGCGGGCAACCTGGCCAACCTCGCCGACGTGGACGGGGATCCGCGGTTCACCTTCGTCCACGGCGACATCTGCGATGCCGCCGTTGTCGACGAGCTCGCCGCGCGGCACGACTGCATCATCAACTTCGCCGCCGAGACACACGTCGACAAGTCCCTCCTCGAGCCGGGAGCTTTCATCCAGACGGACGTCTTCGGCACGTGGACGCTGCTGGAGGCGGCGAAGAGGCATGGGCACGAGCGGTTCCTGCACATCTCCACCGACGAGGTCTACGGGCACGTGCCGGCGGGCGCGTCGCGCGAAGGGGACCCGTTGCGCCCGCGCAGCCCGTATTCGGCCAGCAAGGCGGGTGGCGAGATGCAGGCCTGGGCCTACCGTGACAGCTTCGACATGCCCATCGTCATCACGCGTGGCTCGAACAACTACGGCCCGTACCAGTACCCGGAGAAGATCATCCCGCTCTTCATAACCAACGCCATCGACGACCTCCCGCTGCCGCTGTACGGGTCCGGGACCGCGGTGCGCGATTACATCCACGTCGAGGACCACTGCCGCGGCATCGACACCGTCCTGCACCGGGGCGAGGTGGGCGAGACCTACAACCTCGGCGGCTCCAACCAGACGAACGGCGTCGAGGTCGCCGATGCGGTGCTCGACGCGCTTGGCAAGCCGGCGTCGCTGAAGCAGTTCGTGGCCGACCGCCCGGGGCACGACTACCGCTACTCCCTCGACACGACCAGGGCGCGCGCGCTGGGATGGGCGCCGGAGCACGACTTCGCCGGGGGCATCCGAGCGACAGTGCAGTGGTACGTCGACAACGAGGCGTGGTGGCGCCCGCTCAAGTCCGGCGAGTTCTGGGAGTACTACAAGCGCAACTACCGCGTCGCGGAGGGCGGGGCGCCTCTCACCCCGGCGTGAAAGCGCTCATCCTCGGCGCCGGCGGGCAGCTCGGGGCCGAGCTGGCGGCGGTCTGCGGCGAGAGGGGCGACACGGTCCACGCCTTCACCCGGGCGGAGCTCGACGTCCGCGACGGCGCGCGCCTTCGCGAGCTGGTGCGCCACCTCCGCCCGGATGTGGTGTTCAACGCCGCCGCGTACACGGCCGTCGACCGCGCCGAGTCCGAGCCCGACCTGGCGTTCGAGGTCAACGGTCATGCCGTCGCGCGGGTGGCGCAGGTGTGCCGTGACCTGGTCGTCCCGCTGGTGCACTACTCGTCGGACTACGTCTTTGATGGAACCGCCACCTCGCCCATCCCCGAGGACGCCACGCCGCACCCCGTGGGCGTCTACGGGCGGAGCAAGCTCGAGGGTGAGGAGGCGGTGAGCCGCTCCGGCGCGGACGCGTGGGTGGTGCGCAGCAGCTGGGTCTACGCCTCGCGGGGGCGCAACTTCCTCAGCGCGATCATGGAGCGCGCGTCGCGCGGCCAGCCGCTGCGCGTCGTGTCCGACCAGCGCGGCAGCCCGACATTCGCGCGCGACCTCGCCCGCGCGTCGCGCCGGCTCGTCGAGGTCGGCCCCCACGGCGTCTACCACCTGACCAACAGCGGTGAGTGCACCTGGCTCGACCTGGCCCGGGCGACCCTCGCTCTCGCCGGCCTGGCGGCCGAGGTCGAGCCCGTCACGACCGCCGAGTGGGCCGCCCCCGCGCCTCGCCCCGCGTACTCGGTGCTCGCCAACACCCGCTGGCTCGCGCTCGGGGAGCCGCCGCTGCGGCCCTGGCAGGAGGCCCTGGCCGAGTGCGTACCGGAGATGGGCGGTGCCTGACGCGCTCGAGCGGTGCGCCGCCCTGGTCGTCAGCTACAACACGCGCCTGGAGCTGGAGCAATGCCTGGGCGCGCTGACGCAGGCCACGACGGGCCTGGAGATAGTCGTCAGCGACAACGGCTCGACGGACGGCAGCGCGCAGCTGGTGCGTGAGCGCTTTCCCGGCGTCAAGCTGGTGGACAACGGCGCGAACCTGGGCTTCGGGCGCGGCGCGAACGCGGCGGCCGCGGCGACGGACCGCGAGCTGCTCCTGCTCCTCAACCCCGATTGCGCGGCCGGCCCCGACGCCATCCGCCGCCTCGTTCATTGCCTCGACGAGCACCCGGGCGCCGGCTTCGCCGGGCCGCGCATCCTGCTCGACTCGGGGCAGGTGGACCACGCGTGCCTGCGCGCCGACCCGGACCCCGCGGGTGCGCTGCTCTACGTGACACGCGTGGCGCGCCTCTTTCCGCGCAGCGCCCGGGTCAACCGCTACAGCCTCCGCCACCTGGACTACACCCAGGACCAGGAGCTCCTCGCCGGCATGGGCGCGTGCCTCATGTTCCGGGCGAGCGCCTTCCATGAGGTCGGCGGCTTCGACCCGGAGTTCTTCATGTATGGGGAGGACCTGGACCTCTGCCGCCGTGTGCGCGAGAAGGGCTGGACCGGGCGCTACTGCGCCGGCGCCGTGGTCACTCACCGCAAGGGTGAGGCGACGCGACAGGCGAGCCAGCGGATGCTCGTGGAGTTCCACCGGTCGATGTGGACGTACTACCGCAAGCACGAGGCCGCCCGCCACCACCCGGCGTTCAACGTTCTGGTCGGGGCCGGCATCGTCGGGCTGGCGACGGCCCGCCTGGCGCGCAACGCCGCGCGACGGGAGAAGCGCGTCAGCGCGCGCTAATCGACGTGGAGCGCGGGCCTGCGCGCGGGGCGCGAACATTCGGCATCGCGGTCGCCATCCTCTTCGTGGCGGCGCTCGCGAAGGGGCTGCTGTGGAGCGTCAGCCTCCCGCCACTGACCGGCCCGGACGAGATCATGCACGTCGAGCGGATCCAGGACCTGGCGTTTGGAGACCGCTTCGCGCCGGGCCCCCGGGCCAAGCTGTCCGCCAACGTGCAGGCCCTCAAGCAGGGCACGATCCTGACCACGGACCCGTGGCAGACCAGCGCGCGCTTCTACGTGGAGCGCGCCCTCCCTGGCCAGGTCGGGGCGACGGAGCAGAGGGCCGACTCACTGCCGCCGACCCCCAGCGAGGTGGACGTGCAGAACTACGGGCCGTTCACGTACCTGCCGTACGCCATCGCGGTGCGGGCCGCGGGCTGCTGCGCCATCACGGTCCAGGTCGCCGTCGAGCGCGCGGTCTCGGCCCTCCTGGGGGCGCTCGCCGCGCTGGCCGCGGTGTGGGCCGCGCGCGAGGCCGGGCTGGACCGGGCCCTGGCGCTGGCTGCGGCGATCGTCGTCGCCCTCCAGCCGATGTGGAGCCAGCAGACGGCGGTCGTGACCGCGGACGCAGTCGAGCTTCTGTGGGCAACCGTGATCCTCGCGCTGCTCTGTCGCTTTGCTCGCCTCCGCCGGCCCGGGGCGGCGGTCGTGATGCTCGCCGCCATCATGGTCGGTGCGCTCAGCAAGCCGGAGCTCGTGTTCGCCGTGCCGCTGGTCTACGTCGCCCTCATCCCGGTCTTCTTCACGAAGACGCCGTTCTGGGTGCGCTTCGCCGCGCTGCTCTGCGGCCTCCTGTCGATCGGCATCGGCTACGTCGCCACGCTGCGCTTTCTCGCGTCACACGCCAGCGTGACGCAGCTGAACGCCGACCTGGGCACGTTCATCGCGCGGTGGACGGCCGGCGGCGGGCAGTACGTCCGCAGCCAGGTCGACTTCCTCTGGGCCTCGTTCGGCACCGGCGAGTTCGGGCTGCCCGACCCCTGGGTCGCCATCCTCCGCGTGGTCGCGCTTGTCGCCGTGGCGCTGGCGGTGGTCGCGCTGTGGCGCGGCGGCCCCGCCGGCCGGTTCCCGCTGCTCGCGGCGGCCCTCATGGCCCTCCTCGTCGTCGTGACGTCGGTGGCGTTCGACTACGCCGCCTGGACGGTGACCCCGGGGGTGGGCGTGAACCTGAGCCGCTACCTCCTCCCGGGCGTCGCCCCGGTCACGGTGCTGGCCCTGGCCGGGGCAAGGGCGGCGCTCGGTCGGGCCGGGGCCGCCGTCGTGGTCGCGCCGGTCGTCGCCGGCGCCATGCTGGTCAACGCCGCGGCGCTGCAGGCGCTGTGGGCGCACTTCTACGTCTCATGACCCCGTCGCGGGCCACCGGGAGGCTCGCCGTGTGGCAGGTCGGCATCCTCGCCCTCGCCTGCGCCTCGGTTGCCGCCGGCTTGCAGCTCCGTCAATGGGTCCGTCCCCCCGCCATCGCCGGCGTCGGCGTCACGACGGCGAACGAGTACCAGGCGCTGATGAACCGGCCGCTCTGGGGCTCGCGGGAGATCACGCAGAGCCTCGCGCCGGTGCCGGCCGGGCTCAGCGAGGTGGACACGTACGTTTACTTCTCGCCCCACCCGCTCGCCGCCGTGCGGCTTCGGGTGGTGGACGGGGCGGGCGAGCTGCGCGGGGTGGAGGCCACCGTGCCCAACGCAGAGGATCTCCCGGGCGCGATGCTCCGCTTCGCGTTCGATCCCATCCTCGACTCGGACCGCCGCCAGCTGTCGCTCGTCTTCGACGCGCCCCAGGCCACCCCGGACACCGCCGTGACGCTGTCTGCCCAGCGCACGGCGACGCCGGCGACCGGGTACGTTGACACCAGCATCGACCTCACGCACAAGCAGGACTACAGGGTTCCCCTGAGCCTCCGGTTTGGCGTCGCCGCGCCCGTGACCGACCAGCTCCCGAGGGCGGTGGACATCGCCAGCCAGTACCGCCCCGTCAAGGATGGCGCGATCGGCTGGCTCGCCGGGCTCACCGCGGCGGGGATGGTGCTGCTACTGCTCGCCACGGTCGCGGTGGCGGCGCAGGAGCGCGACGCGTAGCTTCAGCCGCCGCGCGGGGGAGGGGTCCGGCGCCGTCCGATGCCAAGCGGGGCGCTGCGCACCGCCCGGAGGTACCAGCGGAGGTAGAGCGGCAGCCAGCGCCTCATGTTGAACTTCGACTCGCCCTCGGTGCGGTCGTGCCAGCTGGCCGGCACCTCGGCGACCTCGTGGCCGGACAGGAAGGCCTTCACGGTCAGCTCCAGCCCGATCTCGAAGCCGCCCGTGCTCTCCACGGTGACCTCGCGCAGGAACGAGGTGCGGTAGAGGCGGAAGGAGTTGGTCGGATCGCGGGTGGGGATGCCGGTGAGGAGATGAAGCGACTGGCCTGCGATGCGCGACATGAGGCTCTTCAGCCTCGGGCCGCCGACCTGCGAGCCGCCGCGCATGTAGCGCGAGGCGCTGACCACGTCGGCGCCGGCGTCGGCGACGCGCACCATCTCCCTGATGACCGCCGGGTCGTCGGACATGTCGGCCATGAAGACGACGGCGTATTCCGTGTCCGCCACGTCCAGCCCGGTCCGAATCGCGCCCAGGGCGCCGCGGCCGTAGTGGTTCTTCTCCAGCCGCGCCTCGGGCCACCTGGCACTGCCGGCGCGCACCACCTCGGCGGTCGGGTCCTCGTCCACGTCGTAGACGACGACGGTCGTGAACGGCATCCCGACCGAGGCGTGCAGCGCCTCGAGCGTCGTCCCGATGATCCCCTCCTCGAAGTGCGCGGGAACGACGACGGTCACCCGGGCTGCGGCGTCAGGCAGTCGCCTTGGCCTCCGTCGTCGTAATCGGCGCCGCGGCGATGGCCTCGTCGAGGTGGAACAGGGTGTGCTGCGTCCCGAAGATGTTCCAGATGTCTGACACGACGCAGTCCTGGCCCACGTGCTCGCGGAGGTCGCGCAGGCTCAGGCGCTTGTAGGCCGCGTGGTTGGTCGCCACGAAGACGAGGTCGGCGCCGTGCAGCGCCTGCTCCAGGTTGCCGTCCAGCCCCCGGACGTGGGGGTCGTGCATCGTGACGATCGCCCGCTCGCGGAGCAGCGCCTTGCGCACCTTGTAGCTCAGCGACTGGCGCGCGTCGTCGGAGTTGGCCTTGAACGCCGCACCCAGGATCACGGCCCGTTTGTTGCGCAGGGTCATCGCCTCCTTCAGCGCCGCGACGAGCCACACCGGTACCGACTCATTGATCTTCCAGGCGGTGGAGATCAGCTCAGTGAAGGGGATCTGGTTGACGAGGAAGAAGCCGTCCTTGAACAGGCACGGACCGGCGCTGAAGCCGGGCAGCGCGAGCCCGCCCCGCTTGTAGCCGTGGTTGACGAGCTCGACGATGTGGTTGATGTCGCGCTTCCACTGGCCGGCGATGATCATGAACTCGTTGGCGATCGCGAAGCTGATGTAGCGGTACATGTTCGTGAAGAGCTTGGCCAGCTCCGCGCTGACGTCGTCGGTGGCGAGGCACTCGGCGCCCAGCCTCGAGAACAGGGTCAGCGCGCGGTCGGTGCTGGCGGCGTCGACGCCGCCCACGATCTGGGGGATGGTGGCGAGCTCCTCGAGCGCGCGGCCCTCCGCGATGCGCTCGGGGCAGAAGGCCAGGAAGACGTCCGTGCCCACACGCAGCCCGAACTCGTCCTCGAGCTTCGCGAGCACCCACTGGGTGGTGCCCGGTGACACCGTCGAGCGAAGGATCACGGTCTGGCCGGCGTGGAGGCCCGGGCGCAGGCTGTCGAGGGCGCGGTCGATCTGGGAGAGGTTGGGGTTCATGTTCTCGTCGACCGGGGTGCCGAGGGTGAGGACGACGTACTCGCACGTCGCGACGCGAGAGGCGTCGGTGGTTGCCTGGAAGCCCTTGCCGTTGTGCTTCGTGAGGAGCTCCTGGCCGCCCTCCTCCCAGAACGGCATCGCGCCCCTGTTGAGCCCCGCCACGCTGGCCTCGTCGATGTCGACGCCGACCACCTCCATGCCGCGATCGGCGAAGAGCAGGGCGAGTGGCAGCCCGACGCGGCCGAGACCGACGACCGCGACCGACCCGCTCACGATGCTGCTGTGGCCTCGCGGGCCAGCACGCCCCTGAGCCATTCGATCACCTCGCCGAGCCCGTCCTCGAGCTCCACCTGGGCCGTGAAGCCGAGCTTCTCCCGGGCCTTGGCGGTGTCGGGGATGCGGCGGCGGATGTCGTACGTGAAGCCCGGCACCGACACGTGCTCGAGCTCACCCTCGGCCCCGCACAGCGTCCAGATCATGCGGGCGAGCCCGAGGACCTCGGTCTCGCGCGCGCTGGAGATGTTGAAGTCCTCGTTGACCGCGGCGTCGGACTCCAGCGCGGTGATGATGCCGCGGGCGATGTCGCGGACATGGGTGAAGGCGCGCGTCTGGCGCCCGTCACCGAGGATCTCCAGCGGACGTTGCCCGGCGAGCACCTTCTTGGCGAGGTCCGGGATGACGTGGGCATACCCCACCTCCTCACCCGGGAACTCGTTGATGCCGTATGCGTTGAAGGGGCGGCAGATCGTGTAGGCCAGCCCGAACTGGTCCGCGAAGGCGCGGCAGTACCACTCGCCGGACAGCTTGCTGAAGCCGTACGCCGACACGGGCGGGGGAATGTCGAGGAGGTCCGACTCCTTCGACGGGAATGACGTCGCGCTCTCGAAGACCATCGAGCTGGACACGTAAACCATGCGCGACATCCCGTGTCGCGACGCCGCTTCGAAGGTCATCGAGTAGAGCTTGTTGTTCTCCGACAGGATGGTCGCCGGGTACTCGTGGAAGTAGCCGATGCCGCCGATCTTGGCCGCCAGGTTGAGGCAGGCGTCGAAGCCCGCGAAGAGCTCCTCCGCGACGCCCGGCACCGTCAGGTCGGCGCGCTGGAAGTCGACGCCGGAGGGCACGCCGTGGCCCTCCTTGCTGAGGTCGTCGATGACCCTGACGTCGTAGCCGCGCTCGACCAGCTGGCGCGTGACCTCGCTCCCGATGAAGCCCGCACCCCCTGTGACGACGACCTTGCGCACGGCCCGAGGATATCGGACGGGCAGGCTTTCCGAATACGGCCGCATGTAAACTCGGGCGCGTGACCGCGAACCCGGCTGCGACGGCCGCGGGCGTCCAGCGGCCGCGCGCGGTTCCGCCACGAGGCGCCTGGGCACGCCATCGTGAACTGCTCCTCGAGCTCATCCGGCGCGACCTGAAGGCGCGCTACCGCGGCTCCAGGCTGGGCATCGCGTGGTCGCTGCTGAACCCGCTGCTCTTCATGGTCGTCTACTCGATCGTGTTCACCTTCTTCGTGCGCTTCAAGACGAAGGCCCCCTATCCCGTCTTCCTGCTCTCCGGCCTCCTTGCGTGGAACTTCTTCGGCCAGGCGCTGGGCAGCTCCGTGAACAGCATCCTCGCGAGCGCGAGCCTGGTCAAGAAGGTGGCGTTTCCGTGGGTCTTGATCACCCTCAGCTCCGTGATCGCGACGTTCGTGAACTACCTCATCAGCCTCGTGCTGCTCATCCCGCTGGTCGTCTTCTTCCGCGTGGCCGTGGACCCGGCGGCGGTGGCACTCCTGCCCCTCATCATCCTGTTGATGTTCTCGATGACGCTCGGGCTGTGCCTCCTCGTGGCGGCGGCGAACGTGTACTTCCGCGACCTCGAATACCTCGTCGGCGTGGCGCTGACGGTCGGGTTCTTCATGACCCCCGTCATCTACACGCTGCAGTCGGTGGAGCAGAGCGCCGGCGGCGGGCATCGTTCCGCGGAGGCGTTCAAGTGGCTGCTGTACGCCAACCCGATGACGTGGGTCGCGGTCGCCTTCCAGGACATCATCGCGAACCACGAGATGCCGACGCGGCCACTCGGGCTGCTCTACACGACCGCCTTCGCCATCGTGGCCCTGCCCACCGGCATCCTGGTCTTCAACCGGCTGCGCCGGCGCTTCGCCGAAGAGCTCTGATGGCCTCGGACGCCGCGGTCGTCGTCAGCGACCTCTCGAAGCGCTTCCGCGTCTACCACCAGCGCCACGTGACGCTGAAACAGGCGCTGCTTCGCCGCGGCCTCGGCAAGTACGAGGAGTTCTGGGCCCTGCAGGACGTGGCCTTCGAGGTCCCGCACGGCGCGACGCTCGGCATCATCGGGGAGAACGGGTCGGGCAAGTCGACGCTCCTGAAATGCATCGCCGGGATCCTCGTCCCCGAGAAGGGAAAGGTGCACGTCGAGGGCCGCCTCGCGGCACTGCTCGAGCTCGGCGCGGGGTTCCACCAGGAGTACAGCGGGCGCGAGAACATCTTCCTGAACGGCGCCCTGCTGGGCCTGCCGCGGAGCTACATCCAGTCGGTCTACGACCAGATCGTCGAGTTCAGCGAGCTGGGCCGCTTCATCGACAACCCGGTCAAGACGTACTCCAGTGGCATGTACGCGCGCCTCGGTTTCTCGATCGCGGTGCACGTCGACCCCGACGTGGTGGTTCTGGACGAGGTGCTCGCCGTCGGCGACGAGTCCTTCCAGCGCAAGTGCTACGAGCGCATCAGCCAGATGAAGCGCGAGGGCCGGACCATGCTCGTCGTCTCGCACGACCTCGACGCGGTGACCCGGCTCGCGTCGCACTGCCTGTGGATGGAGAACGGGCGGCTCCGGGCGTCAGGTCCGGTCAAGACGGTGGTGAGCCAGTACCTCACCGAGGTCAACATCCGCCAGGCCGCGGCGCTGCGCCAGGCGACGGTGGAGCAGGCTCCGGGCGGCACCGGGGTGACCGGCATGACCTTCATCGGCCCCGACGGCCCGGGAACCGTCTTCGAGACTGGCGACGCGGTCCAGCTCCAGGTCCACTACGCGTCGCCGCGGCCCCTGAAGGGCGCGCGGTTCACGCTGAACATCATCCGCGAGGACGACGTGCTCGCCTTCTCGACGGCCACCGAGGACAGCGACACCTATGACGTCACTCTGCCTGCCCAGGGGTCGGTGACCCTGAGCATCCGCAACCTCAACCTCCTCGACGGTCTCTACCGCGCCGGCGTCGGCATCACCGACATCGCCACGGAGACCCCGTATGTCGAGTTCCAGAAGGCGTTCCCCTTCCAGGTGCGCAACCCGCCGCGGAAGGAACGCGGGGTCGCGCTCCAGGACTGCGCCTGGGAGCTTCCCACGCGCTCGGAGAAGCGCGCGACAGCTTGACGGCCGTGTGCCGGGGCGCGACGCCTTGCGCCTAGGCTTCGTCACCGAGCGCCTGCTCACCGGGTTCGGCGTGGACCTTTGCGTGGACCACCTCGCCGCCGGGCTGGCGGCGCGCGGCCACGACGTGCGCGTGTACTGCGCGGTGGAGGACGGCACGTACGCGGGCCGCGGGTACGACATCGTTCGCATCCCTATCCGCGCCTCGCGCGCGTTCCCCCTGATGCGCCGGTCGGCGGCGCGCTGGGCCTCGTTCCTCGACGCGGAGGGGCTCGACGCGCTGGAGATCCACACGTTCCCGTTCTTCACGCTGCTCGAACAGCTGCGCACACCGACCGTCGCCGTGGACCACGGTGTTTCGCTCACCGCCGGCATGCCCTACTGGCTGCGCGCCGACTTCGCGTATGTCCGCCGCCGCCTGTACGGCCGCGAGCTGCCCCGCGCCACGCGCCTGGTGACGATCTCGGACTTCCTCCGCCGCCAGATGCCGGCGGCGCTGGCGGCGCGCGCCACCGTCATCCCGTGGGGCGCCGAGCACTACGCCGGCGCTGAGCCTGGCGCCGGGGCGGCGCTGCGACGCCGGCTCGACATCCCCGAGGACGGCCTGTTGAGCGTCTACGTCGGGCGCGTCAATCCCAAGGGGCAGCCCTACAAGGGCGTTGACGAGCTGCTGGCGGGCCACGCCACGCTGCGCCGCGAGGTGCCCGGCGCCGCCCTCCTCTGTGTCGGGGTCGGCACCGACGCCGACGCCGACGAGCTCCGCGCGCGCGGCGCGGTGCCGTACCTCAACGCGCCGGCCGAGGACATGCCCGCGGTCTACGCCGCGGCCGACCTCTTCGTGACCTGCTCGCGATGGGAGGGCTTTGGGCTCCCGCTGCTGGAGGCGCAGCAAGCCGGCGTGGCGTCGGTCGCGTACGCGGTCGGCGGCCACCCCGAGGTCGCTTTGGCGGGCGAAACGGCGGCGCTGGTGGAGACCCCCGGGGAGTTCGTCGCCGAGTGGCGGCGCCTGGCGACCGACCCGACCGCGCGTCGGGCGATGGCGGCGCGCGCCAGGCGCCACGCGGCGGGCTTCACCTGGGCGCGGGCGGTCGCGGCGCACGAGGCGGAGCTGGAGCGCGCCGCCACCGCGCGCCCGGCGCATCAGCCGCAGGCCGGGGCGGCACCGCGGCAGTCAGTGAGCGCGGTCGTGGTCACCTACACGCCCGAGCGTGAGGTGCTGACGGCGTGCCTCGACTCGCTCGCCGCGTCCACGTCGCCGCCGCAGGAGGTCGTCGTGGTCGAGAACACGCCAGGCGGTGGGGTCGCGGCCGACGTGTGCGCCGGCCGGGCGGGGGTGCGCTTCCACCAGAACGACGCCAACGTGGGCTTCGCGGCCGCTGTCAACCAGGGGATGGCGATGTGCCACGGCGACCTGGTGCTGCTCCTCAACCCCGACGCGACCGTCGAACGCGACGCCATCGAGCGTCTCCTGGCGGCCTCCGCGGCCCGCCCGGGCGCCGCCGGGTTCGCGCCGAAGATGCTGTTTGCCCACGACCACGACATCGTGGATGCCGTCGGCACCGCGATCGACGCGATGGGGGCGGCGTTCAACGTGGGCATCGGCCAGCCCGACATCGGCCAGTTCGACAAGGCCGAGCGCGTCATGGGAGTCTGCTTCGGGGCTGCCCTCGTGCGCCGCGACCTGATGTCGCGTGGTTCGGTCGGCCCCCTGGACTCGCGCTTCTTCATGTACTACGAGGACGTCGACTGGAGCCTGCGGGCCACCCTGCTGGGACACGACTTCTGGACGGTCCCGGACGCGCGCGTGTACCACCTCCACTCCGCGACGACGCGCGATCTGCCGCACGCCTTCAAGTACTTCCTCGTCGAGCGCAACCTCATGCGCACGGTGGCGCGGTGTTTCGAAGGCCGGCGCGTCTGGCGGGTGCTGGCACGGCGCTCGGCGTGGCACGCGCGCAACGCGCTGCGCGGCCACTATCCCTGGACCTCGCTGCGCGTCCTCGCGAATTTCTGGGCCTCGGCCCTGCTGTACGCGCCGAGTCGCTGGCGTACCCAGCGCCGGCGCCGCCGTCCTGACGCCTTCGTCTTCGCGCTCTCCCGGGGCGACGCGCCGCACTTCGACCCCGTGACCTACGCGCCGGCCTTCGACGTGGCCACCCTCGAGGCGATGGTCGCGCGCCGGGCCCGCGTCTCCGGCGACCCACGCTGGCAGGATGCGGCGCGGTGGCTCGGCGAGGACGCGCCCTCCGACCCTGCCGGCGCGACCGCCGCCCTCGCCGAGCGCCTGGGCGGCCTGCCGGGGCCGTTGCGGCGCTGGGCGGAGCGGGGGCCGGCAAGCACCCCCCGCTAGACTCTCCGCCGTGACCGCCGCCTCCGCGCCGGCGCGCCCCGAGCGCGCGGGAGTCACGGTCCGCGGCGGAGTGCCTTCGGTGATGGCCCTGCGCCGGCCCGAGCTTGTGGCGCTGGCCGGCTACTGCGCGATCGCGCTCGCGGTCGGGTGGAACCTCCTCGGACATTTCGGCACGGCCGTCTGGGGCACGTCGGGCGACACCACGGAGTTCCTCTGGAAGCTCTGGTGGGTGCCGCACGCACTGGGCGCCCACCTGAACGTCAACTTCGCTCCCCAGGTCTTCCCCGAGTCGGGCGGATACGACCTCGGCTCGGCGGCGATGTCGCCCACCGCGACCTGGCTCTTCATGCCGGTGACGATCGCCTTCGGCGCCATCACGACCTACAACGTGGTGATGCTGCTGAGCTTCGTCATCGGCGGCATGGGGACGTTCCTGCTGGCGCGGCGGCTCGGGGCCGGCGCCGCCGGCGCCTTCCTCGCCGGCGCCGTGTACGTGCTCGGGCCGTTCCACATGCTCGAGATCGGGTACCACCTGCACGAGGGCCAGCTCGGCTACCTGCCGTGGGTGTTCTGGGCGATGGACCGGCAGATGGAAAGTGCCCGCTGGCGCGACGCGGCGCTGACCGGCGTGTTCTTCGCGATGGCCAGCATGACCGACTGGTACGAGCTCGCCTACCTGCTCTTCAGCCTGCCCTTCTTCATCCTCCTGCGCCCGGGGGGCCGCGCGCCCTGGCGGCGCCTGCTGGGCTCGGCGGCGGTCGCCGCGGCCGTCGCCGCCGTCGTCATGGGACCGTTCGTCATCCCCGTCGTCCACTACTCCCTGGCGCACCACCCGCCCGCGGACATGGGCGAGTGGCTGTCGTACAGCGACCCCCTTGGCTTCTACCTGACGCTCCACACGGTGCTGGCGGCGGCCGTCATCGCGGCATTCGCCTCGCTCGCGCGCGGCTACCGCCGCGCGGCGGCCTGCTTGCTGGTGGTGGCGAGCGTCGGCTTCGTACTTAGCCTTGGCCCCGTGCTGCGCCTTGACTTCACGAACCCGGTGACGCTGGACATGAAGGCGCCCGCCGCGCTGCACGCGCTGGCCCAGTCACTCACCGGCAGAACGGACCCGCGCCTCACGGTCATCCCCTTGCCTGACTACCTGCTGATGCGCCTGCCCGGCGCCAAGGGGTTGCGCAGCATGAGCCGCGCCGAGATCCTCGTGGACTTCGGCGTCGCCGTCGCCGCGGGCCTGGGCCTGACCGTGATGTTGCGCCGGCGCCATCGCCTGCGCCCGGTCGGGATCGTCGCCGCCGTCCTCCTGGCGGCCGTCGTCGGCGTGGGCGCGGCCGTGGCGGCGCCGCCGATTGTGACCCCGGCGCCGCGGCCCGTGGACTTCTGGCTGGCGCAGCGCCCCAGCGCCAGGCTGATCCAGCTGCCCTTTGACGACGGGCACACCGGCTACCAGCTGTACTGGTCCGAGTTCAACCACATGGAGCCGGAGCTGGCCCAGGCGACGACGCTGCCGCCGCCGCTCCCGGACGCCGTCGGCGTCTTTCTCCGCGCGTTCCCCTCCGACCCGGCGTGGGTTGCCGTCCTGCGCCAGTGGAAGACGAAGTACCTCCTTGTCGAAACCGCGCACGTGGCCGACATCAACTCGTTCCGCGCGCGGGTCAGCGGGTGGGGCCTGACCCGCCTCGCCACCCTGGGCGGCATCGACGTCTACGACGTCGGGAGCTGAGCCGCCGGCCCGCTCGAAGGCCCTCGCTATACTCCGAGCCGGTGTGACATCTGGCGCCTGGGGAAGGGCATAGAGATGTGGCGTGACCAGCGTGTCTCGGTCATCTTCCCGACCTTCAACGAGAAAGAGTCGATCCACGACTGCATCGTCGACTTCCTCTCCACCGGTTACGTCGACGAGGTCGTCGTGGTGGACAACAACGCCGCTCCCGGGACCGCCGCCGATGCCCTCCGCGCGGGCGCGCGCGTGGTGGAGGAGCCGGTGCAGGGTTATGGCGCCGCCATCCGACGCGGCCTGGCGGAGGCGACTGGCGACCTCCTCGTCGTGAGCGAGCCGGACGGCACCTTCTCGGGTCACGACGTGCTGAAGCTGCTCGCCTACTCGGACGATTTCGACGTCGTCTACGGCACGCGCACCACCCTGCAGCTGATCTGGGGTGGGGCCAACATGGACTGGTTCCTGCGCGTCGGCAACACCGCGGTGGCCAAGTTCGCGGAGTTCCTCTTCAACACGAGCGAGCTCACGGACGTCGGCTGCACCATGCGGCTGCTGCGCCGTCCCGCCTACGAGCGGATCGCGGGCGGGTTCACCGTGACCGGGTCGCACTTCGGCCCGGAGATGATGGTGCTGACCTTCCTCGAAGGACTGCGCACCATCCAGGTGCCGGTGAACTACCGCGCCCGGGTCGGCGAGTCGTCAGTCACGGGCAGCCGCTCGGAGGCCATCAGGGTCGGCCTCCAGATGATCTGGCTGATCACGAGGTACCGCTTGCGCGGCCGGCGTCGGAGCACTCCCGTGTCGCCGGACGAGTGGGCCGCCGACCCGATCCCATAAGCCGCGCGCCCTCCGCGCCGCGGCTGATGACCCCGCGGCGCGCCCTCGACGCCATCGCCGTCGCGCTTCTCGGCGTGTGGGTGTGGCGAATCGAGGCGGGTCACCTCTGGGCCCACAACTGGCTCAACCTGAGCTGGGGCGACTGGGTCGCGCACGCGTACCGCGCGCGCTTCTTCGAGCAGTGGGGGCTGACCAACTGGGACCCCGACTGGGACAACGGCCTGCCGCTGTTCCAGGGGTACCAGACCCTCCCTCACGTGCTCACCGTGCTTGTCAGCCATGCCCTCGGCAGCAGGCTGCCTCACACCATGATGCTCTGGGAGGGGCTGCTCCTGGTGGTGCTGCCGGTCGGGGGGTACCTGGCCCTGCGCGGGATGAGCCTGGGCGTGCCGGGCGCGCTGCTGGGTGCCGCCCTTCTCCTCGACATGGCCGACATCGCCGCCCCGATCGGCGACTTCAGCTACATGTTCGGCGTGGCGCTGGTGCCCTTGCTGGCATGGATCGTGCTCCAGGCGATCGGCACGCGCAAGGGCTACGCCGGCGCGGTCGCGATCGGCATCACGCCATACCTCCACCCTTACAGCACCGCCGTCGCGGCGATCTTCTTCGTGGCGCGCGCGATCCTCGAGCGACGTCGGTTCGTGACGTTACGGACGTGCCTGCAGGCCGGGGTCATCCTCCTCGTGTCGAGCTTCTACTGGCTGCCCTACGCGCTCTCGGCCCGGCCGAGGTACCAGGACCCCTGGAACACCTCCCTGCTGTTCGAGCACCATCTCCTGGCGCGCACCGGCTTGCTCGGCGTCGACGTCGTGGTGGTCGTGGCCGCCGCCGTCGCGCTGGCGCTGCTCCTGGCGCGGCGGCTTCCGGCCGGGCGGGTGACGGCGTTCTGCGGCCTGGCGGCGGTCCTCACCGCCGCCGCGGCCCTGGCGTCGTACGCGGACCTGCTCCCGGCGGTCCTGGTGCAGGTCGAGTTCGTTCGCCTCATGCCCGCCGTCTCCGTGGTCGCGGCCATGGCGGCGGCGCCGCTCGGCGACCTGCTCTGGGACCTCGCGCGGCGGCCGCGGGTCACGACCGCGCAGAAGGGCCTGGCGCTGGGGGCGTTCGGCATCCTGCTCGTCGCCGCCGCCATGGAGGGTCGCTCCTGGTTCCGCGACGCGCTCACCACCGGCGGCCTGGAGGTGACCGACAGCACGACCCGCGGTCAGCCCCTGGCGCAGTGGGCCGCGGCGCACCCGCAGGAGCCCCGCCCGATCGTGACCTGGACCACGGTGGAGGACCTGGCCTATACCTCGTACGCCGCCTTCGGTCAGTACCACTTTGCCGGCGACTACATAGTCACCCGCCAGTGGACGCTGGGCGTGCCCCTGCTGACCGCGCACATGCTGCTCCAGGTCGGGGAGGCGAGGGTGCCCCTGTCGGGCCCGGAGGCGGCCAGCGCGGAGGCGCTCTTCGCGCAGTACGGGCTCGACTACGTCGCGCAGCGCGAACCTGACGGGAAGGTCACGCTCACGGCGAAAGGCGATTGGGCGAGGACGGAGAGACTGCTGCGGCTCTACGGCGTCAAGTACGTATTCCTCTCCGATTTCGACCACCTGGGCACCAACCAGTACATCAACGGCTCGCTGCAGGGCCACCTGACCCTGCTGGAGCACCTCGATGGCGGCTGGATGAGCGAGGTGCCATGGACGCCCGTCACGGCCTTTGTCGCGCCGCTGGACAGCGTGCGCGCGACCACCGTGCCCGACCTCCCCTTCAACACACCGAGCGAGGCGCAGCTACGCGACCGGAAGTTCGATGCCTACAACGCGCTGGCCTACTCGCCCTCGGCCGCTCCCGCGACCATCACCTGGCAGGACCCGACGCACCTGACCGTGAAGGCGACCGCCGCGCCAGGCGGCGCCCTGGTGATCCCGCAGAACTGGGACACCGTCTGGCAGGCCACGGCAGACGGCAGGCCCCTGCCGGTGGAGCGGGTTGGCCCGAACTTCATCGCGGTGCGCCTCGGCGGGTTGAGCGGCGCGGTCACCGTCCACGTCAACCACGGGGCCTACTGGACATGGCAGCTGTCGGCCCTGCTGGTGGGCCTTGGCGCCGCGCTCGCGGTGGCGGGCTCGGTGCTGGCCGGCGCCTACGCGCCCGAGGCCCAGCGCCGGGCGTAGAACTCGGCCGGGTAACGGGCCTCGGGCAGCTCGACCTTGCGGGCCGCGACGATGCCCTGCGCCGCGGTTGGCTGCGGCGCGAGGCCGCTGGCGCCCAGGAGACGCTCGAGCGCCGGCCCGTCAATCCCCGCCTCGGCGCTCCAGGCCTCGGCGTCCAGGATGAGCAGCCCCCCGGGCTGAAGCGCCAGGCCAGCCTCGAGCAGGGGCCTCGCTGGGTCGCGCCGAACGTCGGGCGGGAGGGCGGCGAGCACGACCACCGCATAGTCCCCGGCGGAGGGGGATGCGGCCATCGCGGCCGCCGTCACGCCATAGCCCCAGGGGCCGCCGAGCGGCTCCTCGAGCGCCGGCGCGCCGACCAGCAGGAGCCGGCCGCCAGGGTCGGCCGGGGGGACGGCCTCGAGCCAGGGAGCGGCGCGCCCGGCCAGCGTCGCGGCCACCGCCGCGGTGCGCTCGGGCATCACCTCCGCCCTCGGGCGGCGTGGTGAACGCAGCCAGGCTTCGACCCCGCGGACCAGGTTCCCCGCGCAGCGGTCGAGGCTCAGCTCGCTGGCCGCGAACTCGCGCCCCGCGGCGCCCACGCGCGCCCGCACCGCGGGGTCGACGAGGCCGAGCATCGCCTGCACCAGGCCCCGTTCCTCACCCTCGCCGAGGGGCGTGTAGACGACCACCCCGGGCGGGAGGTCGGCCCACGCGCCGACGTGGTGGGCGATCACCGGGCGGCCCGCCGACATCGCCTCCACGAGCACGCCGGAGCTCTCCCCGAGGTGGGGGAAGCGGAGGTTCACCACCATGTCGACGACCGTCATCAACTGGTCCATGGTGCGCCGGGGGAGGTAGCCCGTCACGGTCACCCTGGCGGCGATGCCGAGGCGGGCGGACTCCCGCGCGATCAGGTCCGCGCAGATACCGTCCGCGGCGCCGCCGAAGACCAGCTGCGCGTCGACGCCATGGCGCACCAGGTGCGCGAACGCCCGCAACATCAGCTGGGGTCGCTTCGGCAGGGTCACGTACCCCATGTGGGCGACGATCAGCCTCTCGGCGGGCAGGCCCAGCTGGGCCCGCGTCGCCGGGGCGGGCGGGGCCGGCGCGAAGTGGGGGACGACCAGCGTGCGGGTCCCGGGTGACTCCTGCTCCACCAACGCGGCGGCCCATTTGTTGTGCACGATGACCCCGAGGTGCCGGTCGAGCAGGGGCTTCAGCAGGTCGAATAGGAAGAGCTCGGAGCTCGGCCCCGGGCCGAGCCGGCGCAGCTCGCCCAGGCGGCGACCGGCCGGGCCGTGCGCCGCCTCCAGGATGGCCGTGTAGCGCTCGAGGTGGTGGGGGTCGGCGAAACGGTGCGCCACCAGGTGGTGTTGCGAGGCGTCATGGAGCTCGAGGATGCCGGCGGGCCCTTCGAGCGCCGCGTCGATCGCCGGGATCTGCCACGGGTTGTTCGCGACGTGGTAGATGAGCGCGTCTATGCCGGGGTCGGCCCGTTCCTCGAGCCGCCGGAAGCGGTAGCGCCGCCGGAGCTCGGGGTCGACCGTGCTCGGGTCGGGGTCGAAGACGGTCAGCTCGGCGTGCGCGGCCAGCCCGGGGAGCATGTTGCCGAGGTAATCCGCGGGCCCCGTCTGGACCGGGGGGACGGGGCCCACCAGCCCGAGGTGCGTCAAGCCGTCGGGGCCTCCGGCTTGCGCAGGACCAGCGCGTAGTCCTGGTAGCCGTACAGCAGCTCGTTCAGCTGCCCGACCGCGTCGTTGAACGCGCTGGCCAGGGCCTGCTCGGCCTCGCCCGCGCCGATGAGCGTCTCGGCGTCGACCGGTTTGAGGCGTTCGCCCTCGGGGCTCGGGGAGCCGTAGATGACGTTCTCGACCACGAGCCCCGCGCAGCGGGCCACGAAGGACAGGGCCGGCGCCGGGACGGGGCGGGTGTGCGTCGGGTCCCGCCAGAAGCTCTGCACGTGGGTCGCGAACGTCGCCGGGTTGGGCGTCTCGACGATGCAGACGCCCCCCGGGCGGAGGGCCCGCTCCACGCCTTCGAGCATCTCCGGGAGGCGCTCCGGGGGGAGGTGCTCCACGACCTGCCCGGAGAAGAAGCCGCCGACGCTGCCCGGCTCCAGGGAGGCCAGGAATTCGAACAGGTCGGCCTGCTGGACGTCGAGACCGCGCTCGCGGCAGGCGGCCACGGAGTCGGGCATGAGGTCGATCCCCGAGGCCTTAACCCCGGCGGTCGCGAGCACCTCCAGGAACTCGCCCTGGCCGCAGCCCAGGTCGACGGCCGGCTCGAGCCCCAGGAAGTAGCCGCCGTAGCGCGCCAGCTTCGCCACGACCTCCTCGCGGGAGCCACGCTCGACCTCGTCGAACAGCATGCGCATCGTCACCTTCGGCGGCGGAACCTGGACCGTCTCGACGCCCTCGCCTCCGTCGTATCGCAGCCCTGAGCCCGCCCCACCGTCCAGCCTCCGGAGCAGGGCGGCGTTCTCCCGCCCCACCTGTCCCACGGCCGCCGTCAGGCGCTGGATCTCGGTGGCTGCCCGCGCGTCCGCGCCCTCGGCCCGGCGCCAGAGCTCCTGGACGACCAGGTCGACCCTCTCCATCAGCGTCGTGGGATCGTCCGCGGACCTGCCGACCGCCATCCAGGACTCCCACTGGGCGACGCGGGTGTTGCGCTCCTCGTCGACGAGCGCGAACCACGCCGCGCCGCGCCGCAGTGGCCGCAAGGCCCTGCGGAGCCAGCGCAGGCGCTTGCCTGGGCCCTCGAGCGCCGCCATCGCGCGGCAATGTTATCGACCGGCGCCGTCGCGGCCTCCCCACGGGCCCGCCGCCGGCGTCATCTACGATGGCTCCGCGTGAGCCTCCCACCGCGAACCGTCTCGGTCCTGGTCGTGTCCTGGAACACGTTCGCCCTGCTGCAGCGGTGCATCGCGTCCGTGCGAGCGCAGACGCACCCGTCTGTCCAGCTCGTCGTCGTCGACAACGCCTCCCGCGACGGCAGCGCGGAGTGGCTCCGCGCGCAGCAGGACGTCGAGCTGGTCGAGAACCCGCGCAACGTCGGCTTCGCGGCGGCGAACAACGCGGGCCTCCGCCTCTGCACCGGCGACTTCGTCCTCCTGGTCAACGCGGACGTGGAGCTGAACCGGGACTACCTCGAGCTCTGCGTCCGGCACTTCGACGACGCGGAAGTTGGCTCGGTGACGGGCAAGCTGTTCCGCTTCTCGCCGGTCGGGATGCTGGATTCCACCGGGCACGAGGTTTACGGCGTGGGTTGGGCGGCAAACCGCGGCGAGGAGCTGCCGGATGTTGGGTTCGACGCGCCCGGGGAGGTATTCGGCGTCTGCGCCGCCGCCGCCGTCTACCGCAAGGCCGCCCTCGACGACGTGGCCATCGAAGGCGAGGTCCTCGACGAGACCTACGTCAGCTACATCGAGGACGTCGACCTCGATTGGCGTCTCCGCTGGCGCGGCTGGAAGGCCTGGTACGAGCCGCGGGCAGTCGCCGTGCACCACCGCAGCGCCAGCGGCGCGCGGTTCTCCGCCCCCGTGATGCGCCACATCCTGGCCAACCGCATCCTCACCGTCGTGAAGAACTACGACCGCGGCACCCTCCTGCGGAACTCGCTCGGCTTCGCCGCGTTCACCCTGGTGAAGACCGTCGACTTCGCAACCGTGCACCCGTCCGCCACCCTCGGCCTCCTCGACGCGGCCCGCCTCATCCCGGTGGCGCTGCGCAAGCGGCGCTGGATCCGGTCCAACCGCCGCCGGCGACCGGGTGAGCTGAGCCGCTGGCTCCTGCCGTTCCCCTGGCCGGAGCGCGTCCGCCGCCGGCTTCTCGGTCCGGCCGCCGCGCTCCGGGGTTAGTCGCTCAGGAGAACCAACCCTGGACGTCGACGAGCAGGTCGACAGAGCCCGGGGAGCTGTTGGTGACGCTGATGCCCCCGCTCGAGCCAAGCCTCACCACGACGAGGTTCGGCACCGTCTGGCCGGCGGCCCAGTTGAGGTCGGAGGCCATCGGTGGCGAGGTCCCGGCGGCGAAGACCGTGAACCAGCCGCCGGCGGACGGGCCGACGGCCGTGACGTTGAGAATCACCGCGGTCGGCGGGATGCTCGAGCTCATCGGCGGGATCCCCGCCGTCCCGGCGACCTGCGCCGACACGGTCTGGTTGGGGTTGAGGCGCGTCAGGGTCCCGATCTGGCTGCCGGCGCGCGTGTCAACGATGCGAGTCGGCTCGAGCGAGGTGTACACCCCGCCGACGGGCACACCCGTGCTGTCGCTGTACCAGCCGTTGGCGTCGACCACGATGTCGGTGCTGCCGTTCGCGTTGTAGATCGACACCTTGCCCCCTGACCCGAGCGGCACGGCGACGCGGTTGGCCCTTGTCCCACCTGCCGGCAGGTTGAGGTTGGACGCGGTGGGGCGGGTCGTGCCGGTGGGGTAGACGGTCAGCCACGTCCAGGCGGTGACGTCGGTGGCGGTCAGGTTCATGACCACCCCCGCCGCGCCCTGCGCCGGGATGCCGCTGGGCGTCCTGCCCGCGACCAGGCTGCCGGCCACCTGGATGTCGAGGGTCTGGCCCGCGTGCAGCGTCTGCCCGGAGTAGCCCAGCCCGTAGCCGCCGCGCGTGTCGACGATCCGCGCCGGTGAGACGGCGTGGAACCTGCCGTCGCCGCCGGTGGTGGTGGTGTCATACCAGCCCTCGACGTCGACGATGACGTCCGTGTAGCCCCCTGAGTTGAAGATGTTGATCGCCCCGCCGCTGCCCAGCGCGACCGTGTCCAGGTTCGCGAGCGTGTCGCCGGGGACGAAGTTGAGCGTCGACGTCGGGCCCGCGATCCCGCGGTAGGGGTAGACCGTCAGGTGACCGGTGTCCGTCGTGTTGGTCACCGTCACGTTCAGCACGGCGGTGCCCGCGCCGCTGGGGATGCCGCTCAGGGAGGTCCCGGCAACATTCAGCGTGAGGGTCTGGTTGGGGCCCATCGTCGCGTAGGGGCCGATCCTGTACTGGCCGCGAGTGTCGAGGATCCGGCGAGGCGCCAGCGGGTGGTACCGGCCCGCCGGCGGCAGGGGGTAGGTGGAGAACTTGCTCGCGACGACCTGCCACAGCTCTTTGTAGCCGTGGTCATACCCCAGCGCCCACACGCCCGCGCCGCGGATGTTGCTGCTGTTCACCAGGTCGTACTTCTGGCTTATGGAGTTCTGGTCGTCGTAGTACAGCTCGCGCCAGCTGTTGTGGTTCCCGTTGCACGGGTCGTTGGACCCGGGGCTCCACCACGCGGCCCACGGCGTGGCCGACGCCGAGTCCCAGTGCACGGACAGCTGGGATGCGCCGCAGCTGTTCAGCTCCCACTGGATGTCGGAGTACACATCGGCACAGTTCCAGTTGCACCCGTTGATCGCGCTCGTGTTCTGCGGCGCGTTCCAAGCGTTGCTCGTCGTGGAGAACTTGTACCCGTAGTAGGGCACGCCGAGGATGACCTTGGAGCCGTTGCCACCGACCTTCGACAGGTACTGCTGCACGGAAGTCGTGTCGGTGTAGGTGTAGTTGCCGGCGAGGGGCGCGTTGGGCAGGTCGTGCGGCGAGCTCATGTCATACGCCATGATGAAAAAGTCGTCGACATAGGGCGCCAGCGTGTCGATGCGCATGAAACCGCCGGACCAGCTCGCGGAGCCGGAGTAGGAGTCAACCGTCAGGATCGCACCCGGGATGGCCGCCTTGAGCTGCCTCGACAGCGACGCGATCCAGTTCGTGAAGTCCGTCTGGATGTTGGGGTAGTTGCTGTCGCTGCTGCCCTCGAAGTCGATGTTGACGCCGTCCAGGCCCTTGGACCGGGCCGCGGTGATGATGTTGGTGATCGCGGTCTGGCCCGTCGTGCTCGGGTTGCTCACGACCGGGTAGATGGCGGCGTCGCTGAACGACTTCGCGACCACCTCGACGCGGTCGCCGGCGCTATGAGCCCGGCTTATGAGGTTGCTCAGCGCGGCGCTGTTCCAGCCCGTCATCCCGGAGTCGTTGTCGAACCCGCCGTTCATGTTCAGGGTCAGGCCGAAGTACGCGAAGGTGCTCACCTTGTCGTACTGGACGTCGCTGAGGTCGCCGCTGGCCAGCTCCCAGTAGGTGGCGAAGCCCAGCATCTCGCGCTGCATGCCGGCGCCGTTGTAGCCGCTCGCGGGGGCGGCCAGGGCCGTCGCGACGGTGCTGCCGCCTGACGGGGCGCTCAGGGACAGGGCGCGGGGGGCCGAGGTCGTGCTCGCGGGGGCCAGCTGGAGCGGCATGTTGCGGTGCGCGAGGTCGTCGGCCTGCATGACCGACGGCCTGTCGACGGTGTCGGCCGGGACGGTCGAGCTGGCCAGGACCGGGGCCGAGGTGGAGGCGGCGGCGGCGAATACCAGGACGATTAAACGGACGCAGTTGCGAAGCACCGCGAGTACGGTATCAGGACGGTCCCGGAATGACGTTAAGCCAACCCGACTTCGTGCAACGGATCGGCAACAACGTGCCCGGAGGTTGTTAGAGTCTTGCCACCGGGGATTCCCACCGCACAGGCCTGCACGGAGGATTGAACGCGTCTTGACTGCATCCGCCAAGCCCTGCGCCATCTGCCACACGTCCGACGTCGCGCAGCAGTTCACCAAGTTCGGCTTCGACGTGGTCAAGTGCCGCTCCTGCGGCCTCGTCTACCTGAATCACTCGATGACACCCGACGACCTGCGCGACTTCTACTCGAAGGAGTACTTCAGCGGCGGCGAGGACCGCAAAGGCTACGCCGACTACGTGGGCGACGAGGACAGCATCCGCCGCTCGTTCCGCGAGAAGGTCCGCACCATCGAATCCCTGCACCCGCGCGGCACGATCCTCGACATCGGCTGCGCCGCGGGGTTCTTCATGGACGAGGCGGCGGCGATGGGTTGGGAGGTGTACGGGCAGGAGGTCTCCGAGTACGCCGGCGGGGTCGCCCGCGAGCGCCATGGCGACCACGTCTTCATCGGCACGATCGACGCCGTGGACCTGCCGCCGAAGTCGATGGACGTGGTCACCATGTGGGACGTCATCGAGCACCTCGACGACCCGCGGGCCGTCCTGGCGCGTATCCGCGAGCTCCTGAAGGACGATGGCCTGTTCGCCGTGTGCACAGGTGACATCGACTCGTGGATCGCCCGGCTGCAGGGCCGCCGCTCCCGGATCTTCAACCCCCCGCAGCACCTCTACTACTACTCGAAGGACTCGCTGGCGCGGATGCTCGGCGCGGCCGGCTTCCAGGCGCGGCGCCAGGAGATCGACCGCAAGGTGCTGAGCCTCGAGTACTTCTTCTATGTGGTCTCGTGCCTGAACTCAAACCCCGTCACCCGCTTCCTGCACCGGCAGGTGGGTCGCCTGCGCCTTGGCAAGCGGGCCATTCGCATGCCTCTGCCGGACAACCAGGTGGTCTACGCAGCCCTGGCGCCGGTGCCCGGGGCCGTCTCCGCCGACCGGGCGTCGGCAGGCGGCGCCGCCGGGGTCGCCCCTCGCGAGGCCGTCGGGGCGGGTAGCGGCGTGTCCGGCGTCACCGACCAGAGGTAGACGCCGCCCTTCGACACCGGGTCGTGGTCCATCACGGCCTGGAAGAGCGCCTTGATCCGTTCCTGGTTGGTCGTCGGTCCGAGGATCACCGTCCGCACGCGCCACGCCCGCAGGTCAGCGCGCATCCGGGCGACGAGGTCGTCCGTGACAGGCACGGTGATCCACCAGCCGGACTGCAGGAGCTTCAGGGTGTCATAGGTCGCCGACGACCGTGGCCCTACGATCACGCCGCCGATGCCGTCCGGGACCAGGAAGCGCCCCTCGGGCATCTTGAACCGGATCCCGCTTTCGGCGTGCCACAGCATGGCCCTGGTCTGGCCTTCGTCGTTCATGGGCAGGACGAGCGCGACGCTCCTCTCGGGCACCGCGGCCAGGAGGCTGGCGTCGGTGAAGAACGCCGGCTCGGGGTAGCGCGTCGCCGGGTACGTCGGCTCGGGTAGCAGCGTGGCCACCACCGCCGTAACGAGGAGGGCGCCGGCGATGGCGAGGGGCCGCCGGCGTTGCGCCGTGAGCCAGCCGACGAAGAGGGCGAGCAACACGCCGGCCAGGAGGAAGGTGTGGAGCGCGAAGCGCGCGGGGAGCAGGTGGTCCAGGAGCGGCACCCGGCTGATCGCGGCCCACGGCAGGGGCACCGCGACGGTCCGCGCGCCGTGGAGGTGCGCCCTCGACCCGAGGCTCAACACCGCGGCCGACAGGAAGACGATGAAAGCCCACCAGGCCCGCCGGTCGCGGGACCGGGCGAACAGGGTGAGGGCGATGACCACGAGGAGCGGGATGCCGAGGTATCCGTCCCACTCGGCGATGTTGCCGGTGAACTGCCCGGTCGTGGCCACCGCGGCGCCGGGTGAGAGCCACTGCACCCAGGTGGGAACGACGAAGTTGAGCAGGTCGATCACGTAGGTGTCCGGCTCGATGAAGTTGCGGCCGAGGCGCATCGGCCCGAAGAACTGGACGTAGGCGGGGTAGCCCGCGAGCACGACGAACGTCACGGCCGCGACCCCGGCGGCCACGAGCAGCGCCGGTGCTTTCCCGATGACGCGCCTGGGCCAGAGCAGCGCCAGCGCCACGATCCCGATGACCGCCACGATCGCGGTGCTCACGAGGACCTCCTCGTTGGTCAGGAACTGGACCGCGGCGGCCAGTCCGAGCCCGCCGCCGACGAGCCAGGGTCGCTCATCGCGCGCGAGAAGAAGGTGCAGCAGGTAGAGGGCGACGGGTGGAAAGACGGCGACCGCCAGGTTGGGATGGCCCAGCGCCTGCGCCATCACATACGGGCAGAACCCGTACGCCAGCCCCGCGACCGCGGCGCCGGCGACGGACCCCGTGATCGCCCGGTAGGCGGCGAAGGCGGCGACGGCCGAAGCCGTCGGCGCCAGCAACATCAGCGCGTTGAAGCCGGCGAGCACGCCGCCCCACACCGTCACGGGTGACAGGAGGAGCGCCGGCGCGACCATGCTCGTGTTCCACAGGAGGTTCACGCCATGGGGGTAGTTCACCCAGTCGGTCGCGAAGGGCGACTGCAGGTGGGAGACGGCGAACGGGGCCCAGCGCATGTCCCACATGAAGATCGCCGGGTCCACGCCGATCCACCCGATGGCCATGTGCGGACCGCCGAACAACCCGCCGCGGAAGAGGGCGACGGCCAGCCCGAAGGCGAGGACGGCGAACGCGGGGAGCGCGAACCCGCGGCGTAGGACCCCGCTCAAACGCTACGAGTACTTCAGCCGGTCGCGCGTCATCGCCCCAACGCTAGCAGCGGCAGGGTCCGCAGGCCCCATTCCTATAATCCGGCCAATGATCTGCCCCGAGAGGGCGGCGCGGTGAGCCGGATCGCCGTCGTCGGGCTGGGTTACGTCGGCCTCACCACGGCGTCGTGCCTCGCCGACCTGGGGCACACGGTGGCGGGCCAGGACATCGACGCGCAACGCGTGAACAAGCTGCGCCGTCGCCAGGCTCCCTTCTTCGAGCCCGGCCTGGAAGAGCTGATCGACCGCAACGTGCGCGCCGGCCGCCTCACGTTCACGACCTCGATGTCCGAGGCGCAGCAGGAGGCGGAATTCGTCTTCCTTGCCGTCGGCACGCCGCCGGACCGGCACGGCGGGGCGGACCTCGCCGCCCTCCGCGCGGCGGCCACCGCCGTCGGAGAGAACCTCCGCGGGCCGCTGGTCGTCGTGAACAAGAGCACGGTGCCGATCGGCACCGGCGACATCGTGAGCAAGATCATCCACCAGGTCCGGCCCTTCGAGCACGACTTCGCCGTCGTCAGCAACCCCGAGTTCCTGCGCGAGGGCAGCGCGGTGACCGACTTCATGCGTCCCGATCGCGTGGTGCTCGGCGGCCACGACCGGGCCGCCGCCGAGAAGGTCGCGGAGCTTTACCGCCCGCTCGAGGCGCCGACCCTCATCACAGACCTCTACACGGCCGAGATGATCAAGTACGCCTCGAACGCGTTCCTGGCCACCAAGATCTCGTTCATGAACGAGATCGCCAGGATCTGCGAGAAGCTCGACGCGGACGTCAGCGTCGTCGCGGACGGCATGGGCCAGGACGCCCGCATCGGTCGCGCCTTTCTCGACGCCGGCATCGGCTTCGGCGGTAGCTGCTTCCCGAAGGACGTCAAGGCGCTCGCGCGGATGGCGCACCAGCTGGGTTACCACCCCGAGCTCCTGCACAGCGTGCTCGACATCAACAACGACATGCGCAAGCTGGTGGTGGCGCGGCTGCGGGAGCTGCTCGGCGGCCTGCGCGGCCAGACGATCGCGATCCTCGGGCTCGCGTTCAAGCCGAACACCGACGACCTGCGCGAGGCGCCTTCGGTCGACATCATCTCCGAGCTCATCGAGAAGGGCGCCCGCGTCCAGGCGTACGACCCCGCGGCGATGCCGCGCGCGAAGCACCTCTTCAACGGCAGCATCACGTGCGCTCGTGACGCCTACGCCGCCGCCCGGCGCGCGGACGGCCTCGCGGTCCTCACCGAGTGGAACGAGTTCCGCAGCCTGGACCTCAAGAAGCTCCGCGGCGTGATGCGCCGGCCTGTCATCGTCGACGGCCGCAACATCTGGGACCGCGACCAGATGCGCGACCTCGGGTTCGTGTACAAGGGGATCGGCCGCTGACCCTGACATCGGCGGACCTGCCGGCGGGGCGGGCCGTGGTCACGGGGGGAGCGGGTTTCCTCGGCTCTCACCTCTGCGCGCGGCTGCTCGACCTCGGGTGTGAGGTGGTGTGCCTCGACAACCTGATCACGGGGGACACGGAGAACGTCGCGGCGCTCGCGCGGGGAACGCGCTTCAGCCTCATCGAGCACGACGTCAGCCGTTTCATCGCGGTCGACGGCCCGATCGATTACGTCTTCCACTTCGCCTCGCCGGCCTCACCCGACGATTACCACCGGTGGCCGATCCCGACCCTCAAGGTCGGCACCCTCGGCACCCACAACGTGCTCGGGCTGGCGCGCGCCAAGGGGGCGCGGGTGATGCTCGCGTCGACCTCCGAGGTCTATGGCGACCCCACGGTGCACCCCCAGCCGGAGACGTACTGGGGCAACGTCAACTGCGTCGGGCCGCGCGGCGTGTACGACGAGGCCAAGCGCGCGGCGGAGGCGTTCACCATGGCCTACCACCGCCACCACGGCCTTGACACTCGCATTGTCAGGATCTTCAACACGTACGGGCCGCGCATGCGCGTCAACGACGGCCGCGCGGTGCCGAACTTCGCCACCCAGGCGCTCCGCGGCGAGCCGATCACGGTCTATGGCGACGGCAGCCAGACCCGCAGCCTCTGCTACGTCGACGACCTGGTCGAGGGCATCATCCGGCTGATGGCCACCCCCACGGCCGACCCCGTCAACGTGGGCAACCCCGAGGAGCTCACCATCCTCGAGCTGGCCGAGACGATCAAGGCGCTGGCCGGGTCCGGTAGCGAGATCGTCTTCGCCGAGCTGCCGGTGGACGACCCGAAGCAGCGGCGTCCTGACACCACGCGCGCCGCCACGCTGCTGGGCTGGCAGCCCTCGGTCCCCCTGCGCGAGGGCCTCGCCCCGACGCTGGACTGGTTCCGCTCCCAGGTGACCACGTGAGCGCCGACCTCGTCACCGTCGGCTCCGTCGCCCTGGACACCATCGAAACCCCCTTCGGGCGGCGCGAGGAGATCCTCGGGGGGGCGGCGTCGCACTTCAGCCTCGCCGCGAGCGTCTTCACGCCGGTCCGCCTCGTCGGCGTTGTCGGCGAGGACTTCCCGGCGGCGCAGCTGCAGCCCCTCCAGGGGCGCGCCATCGACCTGTCCGGGTTGCAGGCGGTCGCCGGCACGAGCTTCAGGTGGGAGGGCCGCTACCACCTCGACATGAACCAGCGGGACACCCTCAAGCTCGACCTGGGTGTGTTCGCGACCTTCCGCCCGCACCTCCCGGCGGAGTTCACCTCGAGCGAGGTCCTATTCCTCGCCAACATCGACCCCGACCTCCAGCTCCAGGTCCTCGACCAGTTCGGCGCCGCCCGCCTGACGGGTTGCGACACGATCGACCACTGGATCAGGGAGAAGCGCGACCGCATCGACGAGCTCTTCTCGCGCGTCGACCTGGTCTTCCTCAACGAGGACGAGGCGCGGCTGTACGCCGGGACATCGAACCTGCACCGCGCCGCGCGCGCCATCCTCGACCGCGGCTGCCGCGCCGTGCTCCTGAAGAAGGGCGAGAACGGCGCCATCGTGCTCCGCCGCCGCGACGGCGCCGACGCCCTCGAGGTCTTCGCGGTGGCCGCCTACCCGCTCGAGGAGGTGGTCGACCCCACCGGCGCCGGCGACGCCTTCGCCGGCGGCGTGATGGGAACGCTGGCGCGCAACGCGGATTTCGGCCTGGAGCGCCTGCGCGAGGCCGCTGTCGTCGGCTCGGTCGTGGCGTCCTTCAACGTGGAGGGCTTCGGCGTGGAGAGGATGCTCGACGTCCGCCTCGAGGACGTCGAGGGCCGCTACGACGCGATGCGCCGGATGGTGATGTTCGAGCCGGCACCGGCCGCTGGATAGACTCTCCCGGCCGATCCGACCCGAAGGAGTTTGAGCGTTTGAAAGCGACGACCGTGCGTAATGACGTAGCCGACCTCGCCCTGGCCGAGCAGGGCCAGGCCCTGATCGACTGGGCCGCCAGGGAGATGCCCGTCCTGCACCTGGTGCGGGAACGGTTCGCCGGCGAGAAGCCCCTCGATGGGCTCCGCCTGTCCGCCTGCCTGCACATCACCAGCGAGACGGCGAACCTCGCGATCACGCTGCAGGCCGGTGGCGCCGACGTGACCCTGTGCGCCAGCAACCCGCTGTCGACGCAGGACCCGGTGGCCGCGGCCCTGGTGGCGCGCCACGGGATCCCGGTGTTCGCGAAGAAGGGTGAGGACCGCGACACCTACTTCGCGCACCTACGCGCCGCGGCCGAGGCCGAGCCTCAGATGACCATGGACGACGGCTGCGACCTGGTCTCCCTCCTGCACCAGGGCGGCGACGCCGCCACCGCCGGCGTGATCGGCGGCACGGAGGAGACGACGACGGGCGTGATCCGCCTGCGCGCCATGGAGAAGGCGGGCGTGCTCCGCTACCCGATCATCGCCGTGAACGAGGCGCTGACGAAGCACATGTTCGACAACCGCTACGGCACCGGGCAGTCGACGCTGGACGGCATCATCCGCTCCACCAACGTCCTCCTCGCCGGCAAGACCTTCGTCGTCTGCGGCTACGGGTGGTGCGGTCGCGGCCTTGCCAGCCGGGCCTCGGGCATGGGCGCCCACGTGGTGGTGACCGAGGTCGACCCCGTGCGCGCGCTGGAGGCGGTCATGGACGGCTACCGCGTCGCCCGGCTCGAGGACATCGCCCCGTCGGCGGACTTCGTGGTCACCGTGACCGGCGACCTGAACGTCATCGACCGGCCCCACCTCGAGCGCCTGAAGGACGGCGCCATCGTGGCCAACTCCGGCCACTTCAACGACGAGATCAACATCAACGCGCTCGACGAGATGAGCTCGGAGGTGAAGCGGGTGCGCCCGTTCGTCGACGAGTACCGCATCGGCGACGGCCGCCGCCTGTACCTCCTCGGCGAGGGCCGCCTCATCAACCTGGCCGCCGCCGAGGGCCACCCGGCAGCGGTGATGGACATGAGCTTCGCCAACCAGGCGCTCTCCGCCGAGCACATGGCGCGGCACCACGAGGAGCTCGAGAACCACGTCTACGACGTGCCGGAGCTGATCGACAAGGAGGTCGCCCGGCTCAAGCTCGAGGCGATGGGCGTGACCATCGACAAGCTCACCCCGGAGCAGGAGAAGTACCTGTCGTCCTGGGAGTCCGGCACGTAGGCGGCTGAGGCGCTCCGCTACACTAGCGGCCAGAAAACCAGACATTCCCGGGCAGGAGGGAGCGGCGGGCAGTGAGCCCGGCGTGGTCCCCGGCGGGTAGGAGACGACATTGGCTCATCCACGTCTGTTCACGTCGGAGTCGGTGACCGAGGGTCACCCCGACAAGCTCGCGGACCAGATCTCGGACGCCATCCTCGACAGCATCCTGGAGAAGGACCCGCTTGGGCGCGTCGCCTGCGAGACCGTGCTGTCCACCGGCCTGGCGGTGGTGGTTGGCGAGATCTCGACGGATTGCTACGTCGACATGGCCAAGGTGGCGCGGAACACGATCCGCGAGGCCGGCTACACGCGCGCCAAGTTCGGCATCGACTGGGAGACCTGTGGCGTGCTCGTCTCGGTCGACGAGCAGTCGCCTGACATCGCCCAGGGCGTGAACACCGGCGGGGCGGGCGACCAGGGCATGATGTTCGGCTTCGCGTGCACCGAGACGCCCGAGCTGATGCCGGCGCCGATCCAGTACGCGCACAACATCACCCGGCGCCTCGCCGAGGCCCGCCGCAACGGCGACCTCAAGTACCTCCGGCCGGACGGCAAGAGCCAGGTCACGGTCGAGTACGAGGAGACCGGCGAGGTGAAGCGCGTCCACACCGTGGTGGTGAGCGCGCAGCACTCGGAGGAGGTCCACCACGAGCAGATCGCCGACGACATCCGCGAGGTGATCGTCGAGCAGGTGATCCCGGCGCGGCTCCTCGACAAGAACACCATCTTCCACGTGAACCCGACCGGGCGCTTCTGCCTGGGCGGCCCCCAGGCCGACGCGGGGCTCACCGGGCGCAAGATCATCGTCGACACGTACGGTGGCTACGCGCGCCACGGTGGCGGGGCATTCTCGGGCAAGGACCCGAGCAAGGTCGACCGCTCCGGCGCCTACGCGGCGCGGTACGTGGCCAAGAACATCGTCGCCGCCGGCCTCGCGGAGAGGTGCGAGGTGCAGGTGGCCTACGCCATCGGCGTGGTCAAGCCGGTCTCGGTGCGCATCGACACCTTCGGCACCGAGACGGTCGAGCCCGAGACGATCCACGGCCTGGTCGACCACCACTTCGACCTCTCGCCGTACGGGATCATCAAGGACCTCGACCTGCGCCGCCCGATCTTCAGGCAGACCGCGGCCTACGGCCACTTCGGCCGCAGCGACCTCGACCTGCCGTGGGAGCGCACCGACAAGGCGGAGGCCCTCCGCGAGGGCGCCGGCCTGAAGCCCGGGGCCGTCAAGGCGGTCGAGGGCGTCGGCGCCTCGGCCTGACGGGGGCCCCACGCCTACAGCGGTGATCCTGGCCGGGGGCGCGGGCACGCGCCTCTGGCCGCTTTCCCGCTCCACCACGCCGAAGCACCTGCTCCGGCTCACCGGCGACAGCACCCTCCTGCGCGGCGCCTACGAGCGCGCCCGGCTCGTCGCGGAGCGGGTGATGGTGGTCACCGAGGCGTCGCAGCTCGAGGCCTGCCGGGCTGAGCTCCCGGAACTCGACGGCCAGGACTTCATCGCCGAGCCCGGCCGCCGCGGCACCGCCGGCTGCCTGGCCCTGGCGGCCCGGGCGCTCGACCCCGGCGACACCATGATCTCGCTCCACGCCGACCACCTCGTCCCGGACGCGGAGGCCTTCGCCGCCACCGCCCGCGACGCCCTCGCCTGGGCGGCGGAGACCGGGTCGCTCGTCACGCTCGGCCTGCGCCCCACGCACCCGGCGACCGGGTTCGGCTACATCCAGTGCGGGGAGGAGGTGGCCGCCGCGGGACGGCGGCCCGCGCGGCGCGTCCTCCGGTTCGTCGAGAAGCCGCCTCGCGACGAGGCGGAGCGGATGGTCGCGGCCGGCGACTACCTCTGGAACCTCGGCATCTTTGCGTGGCGCAACGGGCGCTTCCTCGAGGAGCTGGAGAAGGGCGCCCCCGAGATCGCCACGGGCGCCGCCGCGGCGGCGGCGGCCCGGGCTGAGGGCCGTGACGACGCCTACCGGGAGGCCTACCTCGCCCTGCCCGAGCTGGCGGTGGACCACGCGGTCATGGAGCGGTCACTGGACCAGCTGGTGGTGCCGGCGAGCTTCGCCTGGAGCGACCTCGGCAGCTGGACCGACCTGGCCGCGGTGCTGCCCAACGACCCCAGCGGCAACGCGGTTCGCGGGGACCTCCTCGACCTGGACTCGCGCGACAACATCGTGGTCGGGGGCAGGCGCCTGGTCGCGCTGCTCGGGGTCGAGGACATGGTCGTGGTCGACGCCGACGATGCCCTGCTGATCGTGCCCCGGGCGCGCGTGCAGGAGGTCAAGGAGATCGTCGCCGAGCTTCGCCGGCGCGGGCGCGGCGACCTTGCCTGAAGCTGAACCTGGCGCGCGATGCCACCTGTTAGCCTTACCGCCGTGCCGAGCGAGGTAGCTGTGCGCCGCCCGGTCATCAAGTTCGGGACCGACGGCTGGCGCGGGATCATCGCCGACGACTTCACGTACCAGAACGTGAGGTACGCGGCGCAGGGCATCGCGAACTACCTTCGCCAGAAGGAGGACCCGAGCGTGGTGATCGGCTACGACTGCCGGTTCTCCGCGGACAGGTTCGCCGCCGAGATCGCGCGCGCCATGGCGGCCGCGGGGATCAAGACATTCCTGACCGACGCGCCGTCGCCGACGCAGACCAGCTCGTGGACGATCCTCGAGCTGAAGGCCAGCGGGGCCGTGGTCGTCACGGCGAGCCACAACCCCGCGCACTTCTGCGGCATCAAGTACAAGCCGGAGTACGCGGGCTCAGCGTCGCCCGAGGTGGTCGAGGCGCTGGAGCGAGAGATCGCGGCCGTCATCGAGGCCGACGCCGTGGCCCTGGCCGACCTCGACGAGGCGAAGCGCACCGGCCTCGTGACCGTCATCGACCCGCGCCCCGCGTACCGCCGCCAGGTGGCGCGGATGGTGGACCTCGACCGGCTCAAGGACGCCGGCCTCCGCGTCCTGCACGACCCGATGTACGGCTCCGGCCAGGGCTACGTCGTCGACCTGCTGGGGGGTGGCAAGACCCGGGTCGACCAGGTCCGCGGCGAGGTGAACCCCGGTTTCGGCGGCATCCACCCCGAACCGATCCCGCAGAACCTCGAGTCCACCCTGGCGCTCATGCGGGAGGGGGGTTACGACCTGTGCATCTGCACCGACGGCGACGCCGACCGGGTCGGGATCATCGACGAGAAGGGCAACTTCGTGAACCAGCTCGAGGTCGCGGCCCTCCTGATGGACTACCTCCTCGGCGTGCGGGGCATGCGCGGTCCCGTGGTGCGCACCCTGACGAGCACGTCGATGACGGACAGGCTGGCCGAGCTCTACGGGGTGGAGAACTTCGAGGTCCAGGTGGGCTTCAAATACGTGGCGCCGCTGATGATGGAGAAGGACGCCGTCCTCGGCGCGGAGGAGTCCGGCGGATTCGGCTTCCGCGGCCACATCCCCGAGCGCGACGGGATCCTCGCGGGACTGTTCTTCTGCGACATGGTCGTCCAGACCGGCAAGCCTGTCTCGCAGCTGCTCGCCGAGCTGTTCGAGAAGGTCGGCGAGCACCACTACAACCGCCGCGACGTCGCGCTCCCCCGGGAGCGGGCCGAGGAGATCAAGGCCTCGACCTACGCGCGGTTCAAGGAGAACCCTCCCCGCGAGGTCGCGGGCCGTGAGGTGGTCCGCATTCGTGACGACGACGGCTTCAAGCTGTACTTCGAAGACGGGAGCTGGGTCCTGGCCCGCTTCTCCGGCACCGAGCCCCTGATGCGCGTGTACAGCGAGGCCCCGACGCAGGCGGAGGTCGAGAAGCTGATCGACACGATGTCGCACGAGGTGGGCATCCAATGAGCGACGCCGCGATCCGCAGCATCGAGGACGTGAAGGTGTCGAAGCCGTGGGGCTTCGAGCTGCGCTTCGCGATCACCGACCGCTACCTCGGCAAGCTGATCCACGTCAACCGCGGCGAGGCGCTTTCGCTGCAGTACCACGTGCAGAAGGACGAGACCCTGCTGGTGACGAAGGGCGCGATGGACCTCGAGCTCGAGGATGACGCCGGCGAGATGGTGACGCACCGGATGAACCCGGGCGACTGCGTCCGCATCACGCCCAACCACAGGCACCGCATGACGGCCGTGGAGGACTGCGAGTTCTTCGAGGTGAGCTCGCCGGAGATCGACGATGTCGTCCGGCTCGAGGATCGCTACGGCCGCGAAGGGACCAGCACTGCCTAGACAGCCGGCGGCTGGAGTGGAGGCGCCAGGGCAGGAGCCGGGCGAGGCCGCCGAACCCGCCGCCGCGCAGGCGCTGCCGCTGCCGGGGGCGCGCCAGCTCCGCCACCTGGCGGCGCTCGGGGCGCTGGTGGCGCTCTTCGAGTCGTCCGAGCTCCTCGGCGGTAGGGGCGTGATCGCGGTCGCGGTCCTTGTCGCCGCCATCGTGGTCGTGGGCTTGGCGCTCTTCCTGCGCGCCGCCGCCGCGACCCGGCTCGCGGCCGGCGAGGAGCTGAGCTGGTACGCGCCGATCCACTACCTCCTGCCCGTGCTCGCGGTGGCGGCAGCCGCGGGCTTCGCCTTCGTCGTCAGGGACTGGCGCCCCGCCGTCCTCGCCCAGCTGCTGATGGGGGCAGCCGTGTTCGCCTCCTCATACGTCACGCTGCAGAGGTTCCTCGGGCGATCGCGGCCCGGCCACGATTTCCTCCACGACGCCGCGGTGGTGGTCATGCTCCTCGGCGCCTTCCTGGCGATCTACGTCGGACTGAGCGGCCTCATCACCCGCCTCGTCCTGGTCCTGGTCGTCACCTTCCTCGCCGCGTACGAGAGCTTCCTGCCGGTCGCGAAGGGCGACGCCGAGGCCATCTTCTACAGCCAGTCGGTCGCGGTCGTCACCACGGCGATCGCGTTCGCCCTCACCTACACCGGGATCCTGCCCGCGGCGCAGGTGGCGGTCATCCTGATGCTCGTGTGGTACGTGGAGCGGGGCGTGATCGTGCACTTCGTCGCGGGCGACCTCACGCGCAGCGTCCTGCGCGAGTACGCCCTGCTCGGCCTGCTCGCGCTGGCCCTCATCGTCAACGCGCTGCTGAACCGTTGACGTCGCGGCGCACGGCGGGGGCCGGGCTGGTGCTCGCCCTCACCCTGGCCGCGTGCGGGTCGAGCACGGCCTCGGTCAGCACGAGCTTCACCCCGTCGCCCGAGCCCAGCCCGATCCCGTCGCCGGCGAGCCTCGTCACGCCCGGCAAGCTGACGATCGGCTCCGACCTCAGCTACGCCCCCCAGGAGTACATCGGCCGTGACGGCAAGGCGAAGGGGTTCGACATCGACCTGGCCCGGGCCATCGCGGCCGAGATGCGGCTCCAGCTGGCCGTCGTCAACATCGACACCCCGAGCATCGTGCCCGGGTTCGCGCAGCAGCAGCGCCGCTACGACTTCGGTATCTCCGCGCAGCCTGAGACCGCCGACCTGGCGCAGGGGGCGCGGACCCTCGAGTACTTCGTCGCCGGCCTCGCCATCCTCGTGCCCGCCGCGAACCCGCACAACATCACCGGTCCCAACAGCCTCTGTGGACTACGCGTCGGCGCGGAGCGCGACAGCAGCGCCGAGCGCGCGATCTCGCAACAGAACGAGCGGCCCTGCGCGTCGAAGCAGGTCGACTACCACGGCTACACGCTCGACAACGACGCGGTCAGCGATCTCCGCGCCGGCTCGCTTGACGCCGTGATCGACGACTACCCCGTCAGTGTGCTCTTCGCCCACGATCTCTCCGGCCTGAAGGTCGTGCCGCACCAGTTCGCGACGTCGAAGGACGTCATGGTCTTCCCGCTCAGCGGCAACGACGACGTCTACAACGCGGTCGGCGAGGCCTTCGACCGGCTGCGGCGCAACGGCACCTACCGCAAGCTGCTGCACCTCTGGAACCTCGACGAGGGCGCCCTCACCTAGATCTCCTCCCCCCGCTCGCGGGGGGAGGTTGGGAGGGGGGCAGCTGCCGCAGCTCCCACAGCACCTGCATAAGAAGCCGTAACAACCAGGCTATGGCAGACGGCAACAGCGCAACTGTAACGTTGTTGGTGCACCGCTGTTGCGTTTATCCGACGCCGGCAGGCTTACTTTTGGTGCACTGCGATGGTCTGCGGGGGCCTTTGTGGGATGCCGGACGGGCGGGTCTACGGCCTGGTCATGATGGCGGCGGTGTGCCTGGCGGCGTGCGGCGCGTCGCCGGAGAGCACCGCCGCCGCGCTGCCCTCCGCAGCGGTCGCGGCGAGGGTCGACCTCCCTTCACCATCCGTCCCGCCGCCACCCATCGCTGCCACGCCGAGCCCTGTCGTCCCCTCGGCGGCGCCCGCTCCCGTCGTCGTGCCGGCGGCCACGCCGCCGCGGGCGCCGTCCCGACCCGTCCCGCCCGCCGCCCGCCCGGCGCCGCCTCGCCTGCCGTGGGTCGCCGTGCCGCGGCTCGGCCTCCGCGTCAACCTGGTGGACTACCACGACTGCCACGGCACGCTGCCCATTCCGCGCACCGCGGGTATCCGCCTCGACTGCGGGCCACCGGTCGTGACGACCGTGATGGCCCACAACCCGGGCCTGTTCACGCCCCTGCTGGGCGCCCACGTCGGCGACACGGTCGACTACTTCGATGGAACGACGACGCAGGCCTTCACCATCACGAGCATCACGCGCGATTCGCCAGAGGCTGCGGTCGCGCCCGTGGCGGATGGCAGCCACCGCCACCTCGTCATGGCAACCTGCGCCCGCCCCGACGCCAGCGCCTTCTGGGTGTTTGTCGCGATCCCCGTCTAGGTTGGCCCCACCCGGTGGGGACGGGTCAGATGCCCAGGTAGGCCTTCTGCACCTCGCCCGACGCCAGCAGCTCCTTGGCGCTGCCCTCGTGCACCATCACCCCGGTCTCGAGGACGTACCCGCGGTCGGCGAAATTCAGGGCCCGGAGCGCGTTCTGCTCGATCAGCAGGATCGTGGTGCCCTGCGTCTTGATCTCGGCCAGGATCTCGAAGATGGTGTCCGTCAGCACCGGGGCGAGGCCGAGTGACGGCTCGTCGAGGAGCAGGAGGCGGGGCTGGGCCATGAGGGCCCGCCCGATCGCGAGCATCTGCTGCTCGCCGCCTGAGAGGGTGCCCCCCAGCTGGGTGCGGCGCTCGGCGAGGCGCGGGAAGAGCGTGAAGACGCGATCCATCGAGGCGGTGATCCCATCCTTGTCGTCGCGTACGTACGCCCCCATCAGCAGGTTCTCGTGGACCGACATGCGCGCGAAGATCCGGCGCCCCTCGGGGACCAGCGCGAGCCCGCGCCGGACGATCGCCTCGGCGGTCAGGCGGGTGAGCTCCTCGCCCTGGAAGGCGACGGTCCCGCGCACGGGCTTCAGCAGCCCGGCGATGGTGCGCACCGTCGTGGACTTGCCCGCCCCGTTGGCCCCGATGAGCGTGACGGCCTCGCCTTCGCGCACCGTCAGGCTGACGCCCTTGAGCGCGCGGATGCCGCCGAAGGCGACCTCGAGGTCGGTCACCTCGAGGTAGGCCGCGCCGGCCTGGCCCGGGCTCGCGGTCATGCGCCCTTGCCCAGGTACGCCTCGATCACGTCCTTGTTCTGGCGCACCTCGAGGGGCGCGCCCTCGGCGATCTTCTCGCCGTGGTCGACCACCGTGACGCGGTCGGAGATGCCCATCACGACCTTCATGTCGTGCTCGATCAGGAAGATGGTGATGCCGCGGTCGCGAATCTGCTGGATCAGCTCGCCGAGCGCGGCCTTCTCCTGCGGGTTGGTCCCGGCGGCCGGTTCGTCGAGCAGCAGCAGCTGCGGCTCGCTCGCCAGCGCGCGCGCGATCTCGAGGCGCCGCTGCAGGCCATAGGGCAGGTTGCGCGCGAGATCCTCGGCGCGGTGGTGCAGGCCGACCGACTCCAGGATCCCCGTCGCGGTCTCCCGCGCCTGCTCCTCCTCCAACCGCTCGCCGGGCGTCTTCAACAGCGCGCCGATGAGGGTGGCGTGCATGCGCGTGTGATGGCCGACCAGCACGTTCTCGAGCACCGTCATGTTGGCGAACAGGCGGATGTTCTGGAAGGTGCGCGCGACGCCCTTCAGGGTGATGCGGTGGGGCGTGAGACCGCTGAGCTCGCTGCCGAGGAACTGGATGGAGCCGGACGTCGGCGTGTAGAGCCCCGCGACCATGTTGAAGATGGTGGTCTTGCCGGCCCCGTTGGGCCCGATGAGGCTGGTGATGCTGCCGCGCCTGACGTCGAGGTTGAAGTCCTTGACCGCGCTGAGGCCGCCGAAGATCTTGAAGAGTGAGCGGATCGTGAGAATCGCGCCCTCGTCCTCCGCGGGCCCGGGCGCATCCGTGGCGGGGGCCGCCGTGGAGCTCATGTCGGGCCCCCGGGCACTTCGACGGCGACCTTGCCCACGGTCTCGGGGCCCAGCTCGGCGGCGGCCAGCTCGCGCTGCCGGATGCGGCTGGGCAGGATGCCCTGCGGCCGGAGGATGACCATCGCGACAAGGAGGATCCCGAACACCAGCACCCGCAGCTGTCCGAACTGCCCGGTCTCGAAGTACGCGCCGCCGACGGCGATGGCGCCGAGGATGACGCCGTAGAGGTTGCCCATGCCGCCCACGACGACCATGACCAGCACGAAGATCGAGATCGTGAAGCCGAACGACTCCGGCGAGATGAAGTCCTGCGCCGACGCGAACAGGGCGCCACTCATGCCGCCGAAGAAGCCGCCGGACGCGTAGGCCAGGAGCTTTAGGTTGCGCGTGTTGATGCCCGAGGCCTCGGCGGCGAGCTCGTCCTCGCGGATCGCGGCCCACGCGCGCCCGACGCGCGACGTGGCGAGGCGGGCGACAAAGAACATCGTCAGCAGCAGGACTACGAGGACGACGTAGTAGTAGTTCACGTAGGGCGGGATGTTGACGCCCAGGATCTCGTGGGCCGAGCCGAAGTTGTAGTTGCCGAGCCAGATCGAATCGATCTGCGAGATGCCGAACGAGCCGTTGGTGATGTTGACGGGCTGGAACAGGTTCTGCGCGAAGAGGCGCGTGATCTCCCCGAACCCGAGCGTGACGATGGCGAGGTAGTCACCGCGGAGCCGGAGCGTCGGGTAGCCGATGATCACGCCGAAGATCGCGGCGACGAGTCCCGCGATGGGCAGCACCACCCACATCGAGATGTGCAGCCCCTCGCCCCCGCTGCCGGCCGGGACCAGGAAGTAGATGGTGTGGTGGATCAGGGGGGCGAGCTGCGAGGAGCCGAGCAGCCCGAACGTGTAGGCGCCGACGGCGTAGAACGCGACGTAGCCGAGGTCGAGGAGCCCGGTGTACCCCACGACGATGTTGAGGCCGACGGCCAGCACCGCGAACGCGGCGACGTCGAAGGTGACGGTCAGGGTCTGGGTGCTGTTGAGGACGAAGACCTCGAACGGCGGTAGCAGCAGCGCGACGAGGATCAGGGCGAACGGCGTTGTCCTGCGCAGCCACCGCGGGCGCTCGCGCCGCGGCTTCGCGCCACTGCCGGCACGGGCGAGCGCCGCGCGCTGCCGCCGGGCCGCGACCACGGCCGATGCCCGGCGCGCGACGAAGTACAGCGCCCCCACCACGACCACCCAGGCGGCCAGGGCGTAGAGCGGCTGAAGGCCGGCGCCGAAGAGGTTGACCGCCGCGATCATGCCCGCTCGCTGACCCGCTCGCCCAGGATCCCGCGCGGCCGGATGATGAGCATGACCACGAGGAAGGCGAAGGCGATCGCGTCCTGGTAGCCAGAGCTGAAGAAGCCACAGCTCAGGTTGCTGGCGTAGCCGGCGCCGAACGCCTCGGCGAGGCCGAGCAGGAAGCCGCCCAGCATGGCGCCCGGGATGTTGCCGATGCCGCCGATGACGGCGGCCGTGAACGCCTTGAGGCCCGCGGTGAAGCCCATCAGGTTGCTGATCGGCAGCTGCATCGCCCACAGGAGGCCGGCGACCGCGGCGAGGCCCGAGCCGATGATGAACGTGAACGAGATCGTCTGGTCCAGGTTGACCCCCATCAGGGCGGCGGCGTCGCGGTCCTGGGCCACCGCGCGCATCCCGCGACCGAGGCGCGAGTAGCGGACCAGTGCGGTCAGCCCCACCATCATGATCACCGACACGACGAACATCAGGATCTGCGTGTACTGCACCGACACCCTGCTGGTGATGTGGATTGCCCCGGGCAGCAGGTCGGGCATCTGCGATGAGCGCGAGGTGACGAACGTCGCCACCCAGGCCTCGAGGAAGAAGCTCACCCCCACCGCGCTGATGAGGGGGGCGAGGCGGGACGCACCTCGCAGCGGCCGGTAGGCGACCTTCTCGATGGCAAAGCCGAGCGCGGCGCAGGCCACCGCCGCGAGGACCACGGCGAGGAGGAGGACGGGGATGGCGATGAGAAGCGAGGCCCCCTCGTTCAGGCCGAAGACCTGGACCACGCCCACGCTGATGAAGGCGCCCACCATGAACACGTCGCCGTGGGCGAAGTTGATCAGCTCTAGCACTCCATAGACCATGCTGTAGCCGAGGGCGATGAGCGCGTAGATGGCGCCGAGCGTCATCCCGTTGACCAGCTGCTGGAGCAGCTGCTCGCCGTTGACGTTGCTGCCGAGGAGCTGGAGGCAGTGTTCCATTTCAGGCGCGCTTCAGGGTCGTTCGCATGGTAATGCCAACCGGGTGGCAAGAGAACAGGCAGGCCCGGGGGCCTGCCTGTTCAATAGCCGTCAGGTCGCGGTCAGCCGCTGACCGTCTTGATGAAGACCCACTTGCCGCCCTGCGCCTTGTAGATGCTGAAGACGGCGTTGAGGATGTCTCCGTTGGCGTCGAACGTGTACTTCTGGGCGATGCCCTGGTACTCCTTGGTCGCCGCGACCGCGTCGCGGATCTTGGCCTTGTCACCGCCCGCGGTCTTGATCGCGTTGACGATGATCTTGCAGGCGTCGTAGGACTCGACCGCGTACTGCACGACGTCCGAGCCGAACTTGGCCTTGAACTTCGAGTTGAAGTCCTGGAACGCCGGGATCGCCGAGTTGTCCGGGCCTGCGTCCGAGGCGATGTCGCCGTCGGCGCGACCGCCGTTGACGAAGAACTGGCCCGAGTGGATCCCGTCACCACCGGCGAGCGGGATGTTCATCCCGAGCTGGCCCATCTGCTTCGACGCCGGGCCGGCGACCTCGTACAGGCTGCCGACGAAGATGACGTCAGGGTTCTTGCCCTTGAGGGTGGTCAGCTGCGAGGTGAAGGTGCGATCGGCGTTGGTGGTGTGCTCATGGCCGACGACGGTCGCGCCGTCCGCGGCCGCGTCCTGCTCCACGAAGTTGGCCAGGCCCTGGCCGTAGGCGGTGGAGTCGTCCATGATGCCGACGCGCTTGAACCCGAGCTCCTTGACGAGGTAGTCGGCGTCGGCCTTGCCCTGGGCGCTGTCCTCACCGACGACGCGGAAGGCGTCCTTGAAGCCCTGGTGCGTGACCTTCACGTTGGTCGCCGAGGGCGAGATCATCGTGATCCCGTTGTCGTTGTAGATCTTCGACGCCGGGATCGTGGCGCCCGAGTTGAGGTGACCCACGACGGCCACCACGCCGTCGTCGACGAGGCCCTGGGCCGCGGTGACCGCGAGTTGCGGGTCCGCCTGGTCGTCCTTGGCGTCGAGCGACAGCATGTAGGTGTTGCCGTCGCTGGACTTGATGCCACCGGCGTCGTTGCTCTGGCTGATGCAGAGGTCGACGCCGTTCTTCTCGTCAACCCCGACCGCCTGCTCGGCGCCGGTCAGGGGAGCGACCGAGCCGATCTTCAGCGTCTTGGTCGTTCCTCCTCCGGTGGCGCTGGAACTGCCACACGCAGCCAGCCCCACGATGCTGATGGCCGTCAAGGCCATCGCGCGGTATCTGAGCAATCTAGGACCCTCCAATAACGGTTACGACATGTGGTCGATGGACCCGATGCCAGGCACTCGCCCCGGCGGGCGGCTAGAACGCAACCCTATATAACAAACCGGGGGAGTGCGCGCTAGCCGGGGAGCCTGAGGTCGGCGCGGAAACCCCAGTCGATACCCCCGACGCCACCCGTCAGGCCCGCCCCCACCCCGGACTCGTAGACGGCGACCAGGGGGGCGACCACGTCGCCGGCCGGCGTGAATGAGATGGGCCCCAGCGGGCTGGAGAGGCCTGACGTCGCCGCGACCGCCGCCCGCACGGCCTCCCGCGTCGGGACGCCGCCGTGGGCCGCCGCGACCGCGCGCGCCAGGGCGTGGAGGACCACGCTCGTGGCCACGTACGCGGGGACGCTCTGCGCCCCGTAGTCGCCGGGGTGGGGATAGTGGTCGGCGAAGCGGCGGAGGACGTCAGCGGCCCCCGGGAGGTGGGTCGGGTCCGGCGCCAGCGACACGGCCAGCATGCCCGGCGACGCCCCCGCCGCATCGACGAGGCACCTGCGGGTGAGGAGGGCGTCGCCGCCGATGAAGGCCCCGGGCAGGTCCTGGGCCAGGAGAGACCGCACCGTGCAGGCGCCGTTGGTGTCCACCCCGCCCAGGAAGAGGGCCTGGGCCCCGGCCGCGGCGGCCTGCGCCGCGAAGGCATGGAGCCCGGCCTGGTCGGTCAGGTTCAGGCGCTTGGCCGGCACGGCGAGGGCGCCGCCCCGCGCCTGGAAGGTGGCCACGAAGGTGGTCAGGAGGAGGTCACCGTAGGGGCTCGAGTCCGACGCGGCGGCCACCTTGCCAAGGCCGAGCGCGGTGCGGGCGTACTGGGCCGCCGCCTCACCCTGGCGCCGGTCGGTGGCCGACAGGCGGAAGTAGGCGTTCGGGTTCCCGGCGCGGAGCACGGAGGCCTGGTAGTCGCACTCGGGCGCCGGCAGGTCCTCGGTCAGGCACTCGTCGCTGCTCGACGGGCTGACGATCGCGAGGCGGGCCGGCGCCGCCACCGGGATCACCGCCCTGGCCACGTTGGAGTTGAGGGGTCCGACGAGGGCGAGCACGCGCGTGTCCGCCACAAAGGCGGTCGTGTTGGCGGCGCCGAGGCCGGGGTCGTGGCGGCCGGCGACCGCGTCATCGCGCACGTCGAGGACCAGGGGGTGGCCCGCGACCTGGTTGTGCGCGTCGGCGAGGGCCAGGCGGATGCCGTTGAGGGCGGGCCGGCCGGAGGCCCCGTCCGCGCCGGAGAGGGGGAGGTCGACGCCCAGGCGGAGGGTGGCGCCGGCCGGGCGCGACGTCCCGCCGGCGCACCCCGCCAGGCCGAGGACGCCGGTGAGGAGGACCGCCGCGGTGGTGCCGGGAAGACGCATCGCCCAAGTCTCGCGCCCCGTTCCACGGTGGCGCGGGCCGCCACGAACTCCCTCTATACTTCAGTGCTCTGCCGCCGTTGTGCTCCCACGCCCACGGCGCCAGCCTGCCCTTCATTTCCACGTAGGAGCGCGAACTTGGCTGAAGTCCCCGAGCGAGCTAAAACCCGCACGCAGCTGGTCGAAGAGGCCATCCAGGCGGCGCTTGACGCCGAGTGGAGCCGTGCGCTCGAGCTCAACCAGGAGATCCGTGAGCGCTTCGGCGCCGACGAGGAGGTGAACAACCGCCTCGGCAAGGCGCAGACGGAGCTGGGCAAGCTGGATGACGCGCTGGGCAACTACCGCGCCACGCTCGAGCTCAACCCGCTCAACGTGATCGCGCTGAAGAACGTCAACCGGCTCGAGGCGCTGATGGAGGAGAAGGCGAAGCCCGTCGCCGCCGCCGCCGTCGACCCGAACCTCTTCGTCGAGGAGATGGGCAAGACCGCCCTCGCCGACGTCAAGCTCGACAAGAAGGTCGACCCGGCCATCATCGCCGCGGGCGACCAGCTCGAGCTCATCGCCACGGGCGACCAGCTCCAGGTCAAGACGGCGGCCGGCGTGACCGTGGGCTACGTCGAAACGAAGCTCGCCCGGCGCGTCCTCAAGTTCATCGCCGGCGGCAACAAGTACACCGCCGCCGTGGCCACTGTCGAGGACGGCAGCCTGCGCGTGATCATCCGCGAGACGTACCAGGCGCCCGAGTTCGCGGGGGTGCCCTCGTTCCCGGTGCAGAAGGCCTCGGAGTTCCGCGCCTACGCGAAGGACTCCCTGCTCCGCGAGACCGAGATCGAAGGCCTCGACGAGGAGGACGACGGCGAGCTCGGTGGCATGGACCTCGACGACGAGCTCGAGGGGATGCACGCGGTCGACCCGTCGCTCGAGGACGCCGCCGACTTCGGCGACGAGGCGTCTCAGGAAGAGTTTTAGAGGCGCTGATGGCGGGTGACCGGCGCGCGGTCCTGGTCACCGGCGCATCGACGGGGATCGGGGAAGCGACCGCCCTGCGCCTGGCGCGCGGCGGGTTCCGCGTTTTCGCCGGCGTCCGTCAGCCGGAGGCGGGCGAGGCGCTCGCCGAGAAGAGCCAGGGCGCCGTCGAGCCGCTGCGCCTCGACGTCACCGACCCCGAGCTCGTCGAGGCGGCCGTCGCCGCCGTCGACGCGGAGGTGGGCGAGCGCGGCCTCCACGGACTCGTCAACAACGCCGGGATCTCGCTCGGCAGCCCGGTGGAGTTCGCCGTCGAGCGCGAGGTCCGCGACACGTTCGAGGTCAACCTGTTCGGGCTGATGGCCACGACCCGCGCCGCGCTCCCCCTTATCCGCCGCGCCCGCGGGCGGATCGTGAACATGGGCTCGATCTCCGGACGGGCACCGGTACCGTTCATGGGCACCTACGCGGCCTCCAAGGCGGCGGTCTGGGCGGTCACCGAGGCCATGCGCGGCGAGCTCCGCCCGTGGGGCATCGAGGTGGCGCTGGTGGAGCCGGGGTCGATCGCGACCCCCATCTGGGAGAAGGGCCTCGAGGCCTTCGACCGTCGCCAGGCCGAGCTGCCGCCCGAGGCCGGCGAGCTCTACGGCCGAGTCATCCCGAAGCTGCGCTCCCTGACCCAGTCGACGGCGAAGCGCGGGATCTCACCCGACGAGGTGGCCAAGCGCGTGGAGCACGCCCTCACCGCCCGGCGCCCGAAGACCCGCTACCTGGTGGGCACCGACGCGCGGGCCCAGGCCCTCCTGCGCAGCCTTCCCGACCGCGCCCGCGACGCCCTGATCGCCCGCTTCATCGGGGCTTAGGCCGGCGGCCGCCGCGCTGTGGTAATCTCCCGTTCATTATTTATCAGGGTAAAGTAATGGAAGTTGCGGTGAAACAAGATAATGGCGCGCCCGGCGGCCGGCTGCCGGCGCGGCCGGAGGGCCTCGTGGACCTGCTGCCGGGCCAGGCGCGCCGCCGGCGCGAGCTGGAGGACGCGATGCTGCGGCCCTTCCACGCGTGGGGCTACGAGCCGGTGCAGACGCCGGCGCTGGAGCTGATGTCGACGGTCGCCCTCGGGGTGCGGGGGGAGCAGCTGCAGCGCCTGTTCAAATTCGCGGACAGCGGGGGCGACCTGGTCGCCCTGGTCGGCGAGCGGACGGTGCCCGCGGCGCGAGTCGCGGCGGGCCAGCTCCGCGGCGCTCCCCGCCCGCTGCGGCTCTGCTACATCGGCCCCACCTTCGCCGCGTACCCGCCCGGTGGTGGCCGCCGGGAATCCTCCCAGGCGGGTGCCGAGCTCATCGGGAGCGCCAGCGCGGCGGCGGACGCCGAGGTGGTCGCGCTCGCCATCGAGGCCCTGGCCGGGAGCGGGCTCGAGGCTTTCCAGGTCGAGATCGGCCACGTCGGCTTCTTCGGCGGGCTGATGGAGGGCCTCGGCGACGCCGAGCGCCGCCTCGTCGGCGACGCCCTGGCCGGGCGCGACCTGGTCGAGCTCGAGCAGGCGCTGGCGGGGACCCCGCTCGCCGAGCGCGAGCGCCGCCTCCTCCTGCGCTTCCCCGCCCTGCGCGGCGGCCCGGAGCTGCTGGACGCCGCGCGGGGCATGGTCGACAACCCCGTCTCCGGGGCCGCCCTGGACCGCCTCGAGGCGGTGTACGCCCTGCTGCAGGCCCACGGCGTCGAGCGCTGGGTCAACATCGACCTCGGCGCGGTGCGTGACTTCGACTACTACACGGGCCTCATCTTCGAGGCCTTCGCGACCGACGCGGGCGCCCCCGTCGCCGCCGGCGGACGCTACGACGCCCTCCTCCGGCGGTTCGGCCGCGACGAGCCGGCCACCGGCTTCGTGGTTCTCCTCGACCGCGTCCAGCAGCTGCTGGAAGGCGCGCGGAACGGGGTCGGGCAGCGCCCCGACGGCGTGCTGGTCGGGCACCAGGGCGACGTCGCGGCCGCGGTGCGCGCCTGCGCGGAGCTGCGCAGCCGCGGGCAGCGCGCGGTGCTCGAGCCGGAGGCGGTCGACCCCGCCGCCATCGCCGGCCTCGCGGCGGCGCGCGGGCTGGCCCGGGGACTCATGGCGGACGGCGGTTGATCACCATCGCGGTGCCGACGGGCACGCTCCTGCAGGGCTCGCTCGAGCTGCTCTCGGCGGCCGGTCTCGCCGGCGTCGGGCCGGGCGAGCTCGGGCGCCGGCTCGTGCTGCGGCCCTCGGACGAGCTGACCCTCGTGACGGTGCGCCCGCTGGACGTGACCGCCTACGTCGACCACGGGTCCGCCGACCTCGGCATCGTCGGCAAGGACAGCCTGTGGGAGACTCGCCGGGTGCACTACGAGCTCCTTGACCTGGCCTTCGGCCACTGCCGCCTGGTGATGGCGGTGCCCGAGGAGTCGCCCGTCGCCGAGCGCGAAGGGTGGCCGCCGTTCCTGCGCGTCGCGACCAAGTACACCGGCGCGGCCTCCGCGTACTTCCGCGGCCTGGGACAGGAGGTGGAGCTGATCAAGCTCTACGGCTCGGTTGAGCTGGCGCCCCTGCTCGGCCTGGCGGACGCCGTCGTCGACCTCACCGCCACGGGCACCACGCTGCGCGAGAACCGGCTCCGCGAGGTGGCGGAGGTCGGCCGCAGCACCGCGCGCCTCATCGCCAACCAGGTCAGCCTGCGCACTCGCGGCGACGAGGTGCAGGCGGCGGTGGCCCGCATCCGGGACGCGGTCGCCGGGAGGGCGGCGTGAAGGTTCCCGTGATGTCCGCGGCCGAGTGGCTCCAGTCGGGCGCCGCGCGCCGGCGCTTCGCGCTGCCGGGGTTGACCGCGGCGCAGCTGGCCCGGCTCGAGGCCGCCGTCGGCCGCCCTGTACGCGACGCCGCCGACGGGGTGGACGAGATCGTGCGCCAGGTGCGCGAGGGCGGCGACGCCGCCGTTCGCCGCCTCACCGAGGCGCTCGACGGGCGCGCCCCGGACCAGCTCGAGCTGCCGCGCGACCGGGTTGAAGCTCTCGCCGCCGGGGCGGATGCCGGCGCCCGCGGCGCCATCGACGCGGCGGCGGCGCGCATCCGCGCCTTCCACGAGCTCCAGCGGCCGCGGCCCCTCAGCCTGCCCGAGCTTGAGCTCCGGCCGGAGCCGCTCCGGCGCGCGGGCATCTACGTGCCGGGCGGGCGGGCCCGCTACCCCAGCACGGTCCTGATGAACGTCATCCCGGCGCGCATCGCCGGGGTGGGGGAGGTCGTGATGGCCACCCCGCCCGACCCCGCCGGCGAGGTCCCGGCGGCGGTGGCGTACGCCGCGGTCGCCGCCGGCGTCGACCGCGTCTTCACGATCGGCGGCGCCCAGGCGGTCGCGGCCCTGGCCTACGGCACCGAGACCGTGCCGGCCGTGGACAAGGTCACCGGGCCTGGGAACGTCTTCGTCACCCTGGCCAAGCGCGCCGTCTTCGGCGCGGTCGGGATCGACGGCCTCGCGGGGCCGAGCGAGATCCTGGTGGTGGCCGACTCGAGCGCCAGCGCCGAGCAGGTCGTCGCCGACCTCGCCAGCCAGCTGGAGCACGACCCCGAGGCCTGGGCGGTGCTCCTGACCGACTCGCGGGATCTCGCCGAGGCGGTGGCGGCGGCGCTGGCGAGCGACGACCTGGCCAACCGCTTCAGCGCCGAGGCCGGCGAGCTCCACGCGGCGGTGGTGGTGGTGGACAGCCTGGAGGAGGCTGTCGACCTCGCCGCGGAGTTCGCCCCGGAGCACATGGAGCTGGTGGCGCGGGAGGCCGAGAGCCTCCTGCAGCAGGTCCGGCGCGCGGGGATGGTCTTCGTCGGTGCCTACTCGCCGGTGCCGATAGGCGACTACGTCGCGGGCAGCAACCACACGCTGCCGACCGGCGGGGCCGCGCGCTTCTCGTCGCCCCTTGGCGTGTACGACTTCTACCGGTGGACGTCGGTGGTGCGGCTCTCCGAGGTGACGGCCCGCGCCATCGCCCCGGTCGGCATCGAGCTGGCCCGCGTCGAGGGCCTCGTCGCGCACGAGCGTGCGCTCCAGGTCCTGCTCGACCGCACGGCGACGGCCACGTCATGAAGGCCCGTCGCGCGCGGGTGGAGCGGGTCACCCGGGAGACGCAGCTGGACTGCCGGCTCTCCCTCGACGCCGCGCGGCCGTCCAAGGTCGACACCGGCCTCCCGTTCCTGGACCACATGCTGGAGCAGACGGCGCGCTATGCGGGCTTCAGCCTGGCCCTCACCGGCAAGGGCGACATCGAGATCGACGAGCACCACCTGACGGAGGACGCCGGCATCGTGCTCGGGCAGGCGCTGACGCGGGCGCTGGGCAGGCGCGAAGGCATCGTGCGCTTCGGCTCCGCCTACGCGCCCCTCGACGAGGCCCTGTCGCGCGTGGTCGTCGACCTCTGCCGCCGCCCGTACCTGCACTTCGACGACCTCGGCAAGCTGCGCGGCCGCGCCGGCACCTACGCGCTCGAGAACCTCGTCGAGTTCTTCCGCGCGTTCTCGATCCACGCGGGTGCGACCATCCACGTCGACTGCGTGCGGGGGCGCGACCGGCACCACGTCGCCGAGTCGATGTTCAAGGCCCTGGGCCTCGCCCTCGCCGAGGCGGTGGCGCGGGGGCGCGGCACCGGCGTGCCGTCGACCAAGGGGCTGCTGTGATCGCCGTCGTCGACTACGGCGTCGGGAACCTGCGTAGCGTCTGCCGCGGGGTCGCGGCGGCCGGGGCCGAGGTCGAGGTCACGGCCGACCCGGCGCGGCTCGAGGCCGCCGACGGGGTCGTGCTCCCCGGCGTCGGCGCCTTCGCGCCTGCCCGCGACAAGCTGCGCCGCACCGGCCTCGACCGGCTCGTGGTCGGCCTGGCGCGCGCCGGCAAGCCGGTGCTCGGCGTCTGCCTCGGGTACCAGCTCCTCTTCGAGGCGAGCTACGAGGACGGCTACACGGAGGGCCTCGGGCTGCTGCCGGGGCCCGTCCGCCGCCTGCCGGTTGCGGCCGACCGCAAGGTCCCCCACATGGGCTGGAACCGGGTCAAGCAGCTCGGCCCCGACATCCTCTACGAGGGCATCGCGGACCGCGCCTACTTCTACTTCGTGCACAGCTACTACCCGGAGCTGAAGTTCGGCCCCGAGGTGGTCGGCACGACGGATTACGGCCGCACCCTCGCCGTCGTGGGGCGCAGCGGCAGCGTGGCCGGCACGCAGTTCCACCCGGAGAAGAGCGGCACCGCGGGGTTGCGCCTGTACGCCAACTTCGTCGCCGGCTGCGCCGCCTGAGGTGCTCGCCCGTCGCGTCATCCCGTGCCTGGACGTGGACGCCGGCCGGGTCGTGAAGGGCACCCGCTTCCTGGAGCTGCGCGACGCCGGGGACCCGGTTGAGCTCTCCTCGCTCTACGACCAGGCCGGGGCTGACGAGCTGGTCTTCCTCGACATCACGGCGTCGTCGGACGAGCGCCCCATCCTCCTCGACATCGTCCGGCACACCGCCGACCAGGTGTTCATCCCCCTCACCGTCGGGGGCGGGGTGCGGACGGTCGAGGACATGACCGGGCTGCTCGAGGCGGGCGCCGACAAGACCGCCGTCAACACCGCGGCCGTCGAACGGCCTGCGTTGATCGAGGAGGGCGCCCGGCTGCTGGGCTCACAGTGCGTCGTGCTCGCCATCGACGCCAAGCGCGCGGGTGAAGGCTGGAAGGTCTACACCCATGGCGGCCGGCGGGAGACGGCGAGGGACGCGGTCGACTGGGCGCGGGAGGGCGTCGAGCGCGGCGCCGGCGAGATCCTCTTGACCAGCATGGACCGCGACGGCACGAAGGACGGCTTCGACCTCGACCTCACGCGGGCGATCGCGGCCGCGGTCACTGTGCCCGTCATCGCCTCGGGCGGCGCGGGCCGCCCCGAGGACTTCGCCGAGGTGCTGACCGACGGCCATGCCGACGCTGCCCTCGCGGCTTCCGTCTTCCACTACGCCGAGTACTCGATCGCCGAGGTGAAGGCGTGCCTGGCCGCGGCGCGCATCCCCGTTCGGGTGACCGCGTGACCCTGCCTCGCCGGCCGCGCACGACGGCCCGCCTGCGCCTCGAGCCGCTCGGCCCCGGGCACATCGACGCCGCGTACGCGGCGATCGACAGCTCCCGACCCGAGCTGCGCCCGTGGATGCCGTGGGCGGAGATCGACCTCGATGGTGAGGCCGAGTTCCTGCGCGGTGTCGAAGCGGCCTGGGACGCCGGCCGCGAGTACACCTACGCGATGATCCAGGACGGGCGCTTCGCGGGCGCGGCCGGCCTCCACGTGTCGACGCACCTCCGCTGGACCGGCAGCATCGGGTACTGGGTGCGCAGTGACGCCGCGGGCCAGGGCCTCGCCACGGAGGCCGCGGCGGACCTCGTCACGCTGGCCTTTGGCGAGCTCGAGCTGCAGCGCCTGACGATCCTTGCCGGGGTGGACAACACCGCCTCGCAGCGGGTGGCCGAGAAACTCGGCTTTCGCCGCGAGGGCCTCGCGCGCGCCGCCGCGTTCGGCGAGAGAGGGCCCTACGACTGCGTCATCTTCGGGCTGGTCCGCTCTGACCCGGGATCGTCCGCTTCACCGGGTCCTGGTGGCGTTGAAGGCGAGCGCTCCACCCCGGACTTCAGTCGCGGGCTGGTCACGGCGGTGGCGCAGGATGCCGAGGACGGGACAGTGCTGATGCTGGCGCACATGGACGCCGAGGCCTACAGGCGGACGCTGAACACAGGGCACGCGTGGTTCTGGTCGCGCTCGCGCGGCGAGCTGTGGGAGAAGGGGGCCACCTCGGGCAACTACCTCGACGTGGTGTCGGTCACGCTCGACTGTGACGGCGACGCGGTGCTCCTGCGCGTCAGGCCGCACGGGCCGGCGTGCCACACGGGGGCGCGTTCCTGTTTCCACAACGATGTCGCGACGGGGGGCCCACGCGAGGCCTGAAGCCCGGGACGGTTGCAAGTTTATGCATTGAGTCCGTATACTCATCCGCTCGATGAGTACGGTGAAGGCCGCCGTGATCGGCGCCACGGGCTACGCGGGGGCGACCGCCGCCGCCCTCCTCGGTGAGCACCCGGAGGTCGACCTGGTTCGGGTCACGTCGCGCAGCTACGCCGGCCAGAAGCTGGGCCAGGTCTGGCCGACCTCGAACGTCGACCTGGAGCTGGCGGCGGACGCCGAGCCCGGCGACGCCGAGGTCGTGGTCGTCGCGCTGCCCCACGGGCTGGCGGGCCCCCTCGCCGCGGCATGGCTGGCCGACGGCCGCAGGGTCATCGACCTCGGCGCCGACTTCCGGCTGAAGGACGCCGCCGGCTACGAGCGCTGGTACGGCGGCGCGCACCCCGCCCCCGACCTGCTGCCCCGCGCTGTCTTCGGGCTGCCCGAGCTGTCCCGGGAGGGGCTGGCGGGCGCGACGCTCGTCGCCTGCCCCGGCTGCTACTCGACCGCCGCGATCCTCGCCCTGCTCCCGGCCGTGCGCTCGGGCCTCGCGCGCACCGACTTCATCGTCGATGCCGCGTCCGGGATCAGCGGCGCCGGCCGCTCGCTCGGACTGGCCTACCACTTCGCGGAGGCGGCTGAGGACTTCCGGGCGTACGGCGTCGAAGGCCACCGGCACCTGCCGGAGATCGTGCAGGCGCTGACCGTTGACGCCGCGCCGCCGCCGCGGGTCACGTTCGTCCCGCACCTCGTGCCGATGGTCCGCGGCATCCTCGCCACCTGCTACTTCGACCTCGCCCCGGGCGCGAGCCTCGGCGACCTGCGGACGGCATACAGCGACGCCTACGCGGCCGAGCCGTTCGTGTCGGTCGTCGACGCGCCACCCCGCACCAAGGCCGTGGCCGGTACCAACCATTGCCTGGTGCATGTCACCGCGCAGGGGGACCGCGCCATCGTCGTCGCCGCGATCGACAACCTGGTGAAGGGCGCCGCGGGCCAGGGGGTCCAGGCGCTCAACGTGGCCATGGGCTGGGATGAGCGCGCGGGCCTCGCCGCGGGGCCGCGGTGGCCGTGAGCGTGCTCCCCGCGGTCGAGAGCCGTCCCGGGCTGGGCGTGACGGCGCCGCTGGGCTTCACCGCCGGCGCGGCGCACTGCGGGCTGAAGCATGACCCCGCGAAGCCAGACGTCGCGGTCGTCTACTCCGACCGGCCGGCGAGCGCGGCGGCGGTGTTCACGACCAACCGGGTCAAGGCCGCGCCGGTCGTGATCACGCAGCTCAACCTGCAGAACGGCCGCGCGCAGGCCGTCGTCGTCAACGCCGGCAACGCCAACGCCTGCACGGGCAGCCAGGGGTTCAAGGACGCGCTCCTGATGGGCAAGACCTGCGCCGACGAGCTCGACCTCGACCCCGCCGACGTCGTGATCGCCTCGACCGGGGTGATCGGCCGGCCGATGCCGATGGACCTCGTCCGCGAGGGCATCATCGCGGCCGCGCACGCGATCGGCGTCGATGGCGGCGCGGCCGCGGCGCGCGCCATCATGACCACCGACACGCGGCCGAAGGAGGCGGTGGCGACCTTCAGCCACGCCGGCACGAGCTACCGCCTCGGGGGCATGGCGAAGGGGTCGGGGATGATCCACGTCGACATGGCCACGATGCTCGGTTTCATCACGACCGACGCCCGCGTCAGCCCGGCGGACCTCGACGCGGTGCTGCACGCCGCGGTGGCGCGGACCTTCAACCTCCTCACCGTCGACGGCGACACCTCGACCAACGACATGCTGGTGCTCCTCGCGAACGGGGCGGCCGAGGGCGCGGCCCTGTCCGCGGGCGCCGGCCTCGAGGCCTTCGAGGCCGCCCTCACCGCGCTGTGCACGGACCTCTGCCGCCAGCTGGCGCGTGACGCGGAGGGCGCCACGCGCATGTTCACGGTGCACGTCACCGGGGCGGCCACCGAGGCCGAGGCGCGCGCGCTGGCACGCACCGTGGCCTCGTCCAACCTGGTCAAGTCCGCGATCCACGGGGCCGACCCCAACTGGGGGCGTATCGTCGCGGCGCTGGGCCGGGCCGGCTGCGCCCTGGTGCTCGATCGCCTCGACGTGCGGATCGGCGGCATCACCGTTTTCGCGCGGGGCGCCGGGTTGCCCGAGGCGGACCTCGACGGCGTGCGCGCGGCCTTCTCCGCGGACGAGGTGGCGATCGACTGCGACCTCGGCCTCGGCGACGGGGAGGCGACGGCTTTCGGCTGCGACCTGACCCCCGAGTACGTCCACATCAACGCCGACTACACGACATGAACGAGAGGAACACACAATGACCGTTGACACGAAGGACGCCGCCGTCCGCGCGGAAGTCCTGGCCGAGGCGCTGCCATTCATTCGCAAGTTCCACGGCGACACGATTGTCGTCAAGCTCGGCGGCTCGTCGATCGAGGAGTCGAAGCGGAACGTGCTGCCGGACATCGTGCTGTTGCGCTACATCGGGATCAACCCCGTGATCGTGCACGGCGGCGGCCCGGAGATCTCGGCGTGGCAGCAGAAGATGGGGCTGGAGACGCGGTTCGTCGACGGCCTCCGCGTCACCGACGAGGCGTCGATGGAGGTCGTCAAGATGGTTCTCACCGGCAAGGTGAACCCCGAGCTTGTCGCCGCCGTGAACGGGCTTGGAGGGCAGGCTGTCGGCCTGTCCGGCGAGGACGGTCCGACGATCCTGGTGCGACCGATGGCGAGCGGCGGCGGTGAGGACCTCGGCTTCGTCGGCGAGGTGGCCCAGGTCAACCCCGAGCCCCTCAAGGCGCTCCTCGAGAAGAGCTACATCCCCGTCGTCGCGTCGATCGGGCTCGGCTACGACGGCCACTCGTACAACGTCAACGCCGACACCGTCGCGGCGGAGCTCGCGGTCGCCCTAGGCGCGCGCAAGCTCGTCCTCCTGACCGACGTCGAGGGCCTGAAGGACGCCGGCGGCAACCTCGTCAGCGAGCTCGTCGCGCACGATGTCGACGGCCTCATCGAGAACGGCACGATCACCGGCGGCATGATCCCGAAGGTGCGGGCCTGCGTCCGCGCGCTGAACGGCTGCGAGAAGGCGCACATCATCGACGGCCGGGTCGCCCACGCGCTGCTCCTGGAACTGCTCACGGAGGAGGGCATCGGCACGATGCTCCTGCCGGGTTGACCGCGGAGCAGGTCCTCCCCCCGCCTGCGGGGGGAGGTTCGGTGAGGGGTTCCTTCGAATCCCTCCGCGACCGCGAGCAGCGCTACGTGATGCAGACCTTCAAGCGACTGCCCGTGGAGTTCGTCTCCGGAGATCGCTGGAACGTCTACGACAGCGACGGTCACGAGTACCTCGACTTTGTCGCCGGCATCGCCGTCAACGTCCTGGGCCACGCGCACCCCGCGGTGGTTGAGGCGCTGCACCGGCAGAGCCAGGCGCTCATCCACACCAGCAACCTCTACTACACGGCCCCCCAGGTGGACCTCGCCGCCCGGCTCAACGAGCTGGGCTTCAGCAGCCGCGTCTTCTTCACCAACAGCGGCACGGAGGCGGTCGAGGCCGCGCTGAAGGTGGCACGCAAGTTCGGCAAGCTGCACCGCGGCGGCGCGTTCGAGGTGATCACCGCCAACGGCTCCTTCCACGGCCGCACACTCGGCGCGCTGGCGGCCACGGCGCAGCCGAAGTACCAGGAGCCCATGCTGCCGATGCCGGAGGGCTTCCGTTACGTCGACTTCAATGACATCGAGGCGCTGCGCCGGGCGATCACGCAGAACACGGCGGCCGTGATGCTGGAGCTCGTCCAGGGTGAGAGTGGCGCGGTGCCCGCCGATACCGATTACGTACGCGGCGCGCGCGAGCTGTGCGACGCGGAGGGCATCCTGCTCATCTTCGACGAGGTGCAGACGGGGATCGGCCGCAGCGGCCACTTCTACGCGTTCCAGCACTACGGCGTGACGCCGGACGTGGTGACGCTGGCGAAAGGGCTGGGTGGGGGCGTCCCGGTGGGCGCGTGCCTCGCCTCCGAGCGCGCGGACGTCTTCGCCCCGGGCGACCACGGGTCGACCTTCGGTGGCAACCCGCTGGCCTGCGCGACGGCGCTGGCCGTGCTCGACACGCTCGAGCGGGAGGACGTGCTGGCGAACGTCAGGCGCGTGGGCCAGTACCTGGGCGACCGCCTTCGTCTGCTGGCGGACGACTTCGACGCCGTCGCCGGGGAGCGGGGCCTCGGGCTCCTCCGCGCGCTGGTGCTGCGCGAGGACATCGGGCAGGCGCTCCAGCTGGAGGCGCTGGCCAACGGGCTCATCGTCAACGCCATCGGCGAGCGGGTCGTCCGCCTGGCCCCGCCGCTGATCGTCGGCGAGGCCCAGGTCGACCAGGCGGTCGACATGCTGGCCCAGTCCCTCGACACGGTGATCACGCGCGCCGGCGCTGCCTCGGGCACGGCATGATCGGCGAGAAGACGCTGCGCCAGCGGGCGATCGTGGAGCTCGTGCGGAGCCGCCCGATACACACGCAGGAGGAGCTCGTCGAGGCGCTGCGGGAGCAGAACCATGTCGCGACGCAGGCGACCGTCAGCCGGGACATCCGGGAGCTGGGCCTGACCCGTGTCGCCGGCGCGGACGGCAACCGCTACGCCGCCCGCAACGGCCTCGGCGCGCGCGCGACGCAGGCGCTGCGCGACTTCGTGACCGGCGTCGACGGAGTGCAGTTCATGGCCGTCGTGCACACCCCGCCGGGGACGGCCAACCTCGTGGCGGTCGCCCTTGACGAGGCCGCCTGGCCCGAGGTGGTGGGCACGATCGCCGGTGACGACACGGTGTTCGTCGCCTGCCGCACCAGCGCCGAGCGCCTCCGCCTGGAGAAGCGGCTGCTGGGCCAGATCCCCGGCGGCGCAGCGTGACGCGCCGCCTGGTGCTCGCCTACTCGGGCGGGCTCGACACCTCCGTCGCCATCCACTGGCTGTCGGAGCGGGGCTGGGAGGTCTACGCCCTCGCCGTCGACCTCGGCGAGAACAAGGACCTCGACTCCATCCAGCGACGGGCCCTGCAGCGCGGCGCGCGCGCGTCGTTCGTCGTCGACGCGCGCGACATCTTCCTGCGCCGCTTCGTGTGGCCGTCGCTGCAGGCGGGGGCGCTGTACGAGGGTCAGTACCCGCTCGCGACCGCGCTCGGGCGGCCGCTCATCGCGAAGCTGATGGTCGACCTCGCCCGCCAGGAGGGCGCCGTCGCCGTCGCCCATGGCTGCACCGGCAAGGGCAACGACCAGGTCCGCTTCGACGTCGCGACGCACGCCCTCGCGCCCGAGCTCGAGGTCGTCGCGCCGGTACGCGAGTGGGGCATGACGCGCGAGGAGGAGATCGCCTACGCGCGGACGCATGGGATCGAGGTCCCCGCCACCGTTGAGTCGCCGTACTCCACCGACGTCAACCTCTGGGGCCGCTCGATCGAGGCCGGCATCCTCGAGGACCCGTGGGAGGCGCCCCCGGCGGAGGTCTTCGCCTGGACTGCGGACGCGGAGGCCGCCCCGGCGAAGCCCGCGCATGTCGAGGTCCACTTCGAGGCGGGCGAGCCCACGGCCCTCGACGGCGAGGAGCTGGCGCCCGTCGACCTCGTCGAGCGCCTCAACGCGCTCGCCGGCGAGCACGGCGTGGGGCGCATCGACATGGTCGAGAACCGCCTCGTCGGGATCAAGTCGCGCGAGATCTATGAGGCGCCCGCCGCCGTCGTCCTCAGCACGGCGCACCGCGCGCTCGAGAGCATCACGCTTGCGAAGGACGTCGTCCGCTTCAAGGAAACGGTGGCGAACGAGTGGGCCGACCTGGCCTACAACGGGCTGTGGTTCTCGGCGCTGCGCCAGGACCTCGCGGCCTTCGTCCAGAGCACCCAGGCCCATGTCACGGGTGACGTCAGGCTGAAGCTCTACCGCGGCGGCCTGCAGGTCGTCGGGCGCAAGTCCCCCGACTCGCTGTACCGCCTCGAGCTCGCCACCTACGGCAGCGGCGACACCTTCGACCAGGCGTCGGCGAAGGGCTTCATCGACCTCTGGGGCCTGCCGGTGCGCACGCAGGCCACGGTCCAGGGCCTGCTCGGCGATGGGGCCGACCGGAGCCTTCTGCCGCCGACGATGAAGCGCCTGGAAAGCCAGGCTTGACGGAGCCACAACCGGGCACGACCCTGTGGGGCGGGCGCTTCACGGGGGGGCCCGCCGGGGCGATGCTGGCGTACACCACGTCACTGCCCGTCGACCGGCGCCTGTACCGCGAGGACATCGCCGGCAGCGTCGCGCACGTGCGGATGCTGGCCGCCGCCGCCATCATCCCGACCGCCGACGCCCAGGCCCTCGTCCGCGGACTGGCAGCCGTCCGCAAGGAGATGGACGCCGGCACGTTCGCGTTCACCGAGGCCGACGAGGACATCCACACCGCTGTCGAGCGCCGCCTCCATGAGCTCATCGGCAGCGACCTCGCGGGCAAGCTGCACACCGGTCGCAGCCGCAACGACCAGGTGGCGCTCGACCTGCGCATGTTCGCGAAGGGCGCCATCCTGCGCACCGGCGACGCCGTCACCCGGGCGCAGGCGGCGCTCCTCAAGCTCGCCGAGGCCCATCGCGATGCGCCGATGCCGGCCTTCACGCACATGCAGCGCGCGCAGCCGACGACCCTCGGCCACCACCTGCTGGCCTATGTCGCGATGCTGCAGCGCGACTTCGACCGCCTGCAGGACGCCTTTGACAGGGCCGACATCATGCCGCTCGGCTCCGGCGCGGCGACGGGCAGCGGCCTGCCTCTCAAGCGCGAGTTCGTGGCGAAGGAGCTCGGGTTCGGGAACATCACCCAGAACAGCCTCGACGCCGTCAGCGACCGCGACTTTGTCGTCGAGATCGAGGCCGCCTGCGCGCTGGTGATGGTGCACCTCAGCCGCCTCGCCGAGGAGCTGGTGCTGTGGTCGGGGACCGAGTTCGGCTTCGTCGAGCTGCCCGACGACTACGCCACCGGCTCGAGCCTCATGCCCCAGAAGAAGAACCCGGACGTCCCCGAGCTCGTGCGCGGCCGCACCGGCCGCGTCATCGGCTCGCTCGTGGCGATGCTGACCACCCTCAAGGGCCTACCCCTCGCCTACAACCGCGACCTGCAGGAGGACAAGGCGGGGTTCTTCGACACCGTCGACGTGACCGAGCAGAGCCTCGACATCCTCGCCCGTATGCTGCCCCGGCTCCAGTTCAACCGCGAGCGGATGGCCGCCGCCGCGTCGGACCCGGCGCTGTACGCGACCGAGGTGGCCGACTACCTGGTCGAGCGGGGCGTGCCCTTCCGGGAGGCGCACGAGGCCGTCGGCAAGGCCGTCAAGCGCGCCCAGTCCCGGCGCGTGACGCTGGCCGACCTCGACCTTGAGCAGTGGCAGGCGATCCATCCCGCGTTCGACAACGGCGTCCTCGGCCTGTTCGACGCCGCCTCGGCGCTCGGGCGGCGGCGCCTCGTCGGCAGCCCCGGCCCGACCCCCGTCCGTCGCGCCCTGGTGCGCGCCGCGGTCGCGGTCAAGCGAAACCGCGAGTGGCTGCGCGCGAACCGGGTCGCATACTAGGCCGCACATGGCAGACCAGCCACCCCCCGAGCCGACCGCGGCCGTGCCGCCGCCGCCACCGACCGCGATGGGTGCCACTCCGTATCGCCAGGACCTCAGCCGGCGCGTGCCCGGGCCGTGGACCCGCTCGCTGCAAACCGCGATCGCGGCGCTCTTCGCGCTCGACGCGGTGGTGAGCGTGGTCCTTTACGTGGCGTACTCCTCGGACTCCCGCCGCCTTGCGGAGCAGCAGCTTCGCGACCGCCTCAACTCCCAGGGCGCGGCAGTCGATGCGGCGCAGCTGCAGCAGGTACTCGACGGCGTCATGGTCATTGCGCTCATCGGGCTCATCGTCGGCGCCGCGTTCGCCATCCTCATCGCCGTCGGCTCGTATTTCTGGCGCTGGACATGGCTGTTCTGGGTCGACGTGGGTTTCCTGAGCCTGGGTACGCTATTCGGCGCGGTCAGGCTGATGAACCTCGCATTTGGCAACGCCCCCGCGCGCGCGCCGCAGGTCGGATGGGAAATTCTCAGCTGGGTGGCCGGCGCGGCGATACTCGCGTGGGCCGTCCTCGCCGCCGTCCGGTACGGCCCGTGGGGGCAGCCACTCGCGCCCGCGCCCCTCGAGGAGTAGCGCGGTGCTGCTCACCCTCGACGTCGGCAACACCAACATCTCGGCGGGCGTGTTCGACGGCGAGGAGCTGGCCCACCAGTGGCGGATGTCCACCCGCGCGGAGGCCACCGGGGACGAGCTCGGGGTGACCATGCGCGGCCTGTGCGACACGGCCGGCGTGGAGATCGGCGACGTGCACCACGCCGTCATCTCGTGCGTGGTGCCGCGGCTCGAACGCTCCCTCCACTACATGTGCACGCATTACCTCCACGTCGAGGCACTGATGGTCGGGCCCGGTGTCCGCACCGGCGTGCAGATCCGGTACGACAACCCCAAGGAGGTCGGCGCCGACCGGGTCGTCAACGGCCTCGCCGCGTTTCGCAAGTACGGCGGCCCCGCCGTCGTCATCGACTTCGGCACCTCGACGAACTTCGACGCCATCGCCGAGAACGGCGACTTCGTCGGCGGCGCCATCGCACCCGGCATCAACATCTCCATGGACGCCCTTTTCAACCGTGCCGCCAAGCTGACGCGCGTGGACCTGCAGGCGCCGCGGTCGGTGATCGGGAAGAACACTGTCGAGTCGATCCAGTCCGGCTTCCTCTACGGCTTTGTCGGCCAGGTCGAGGGGATCGCGGGCCGCATGAAGGCCGAGCTTGGGCCGGCCACGCACATCATCGCCACCGGCGGTCTCGCGGGCCTCGTCGCAACCCACGCCGAGATCATCGACGTCGTCGACGAGCGCCTCACCCTCGACGGGCTGCGCTTCATGTACGACCTGAACCGGCAGGCATAGGCTGCCGCCGGCAGGCGGGGTGAGGCCGGGCTACGCCTCGACCCCGCGCTCGGCGAGGTACTCGCGGAAGCCCCGGGGGTGGAACCCGAAGGTCCGGTCCACCGCGTCCAGGTCGGTCACGTTGTCGAAGCCGAACAGCTCGATGGTCGCGGGCGTCAGCGGCGGCCGCGCCATCAGCCGGGACATCAGCCGCGCCTGCGCCGCCGCCACGGCCAGGGGGAGCGGCGCCAGCACGCGGCGCTTCCCAAGGGTGGCGCAGATCGCCTCGATGAGCTCGCGCAGGGTCAGTTGCTCGCTGCCCCCAATCGTGTGCTCCGCGCCGAGCAGGCGGTCCTCCGCGAGGCATTTCTCGACGCACGTCACGACATCCTCGACCCAGATCGGCTGGAACCGCAGCGAGCCGCCACCGAGCAGCGGGACGACCGGCGAGCTTCGAGCCAGCCGCGCGAACGCCGCCACGAACTCGGCCCCGTCGCCGAACTGGACGGACGGGCGCAGGATGGCGAAGGGAAGGCCCGAGCCGCGCACAGCCTCCTCCATGCCCCACCGGGTCGACATGTAGGTCGACGCCGGGGCGGGCTTCGTGCCGAGCCCCGACAGCAACACGACGCGCTTGACGCCAGCCTCGACCGCGGCGTGGACGAGGTTCTCCGTGCCACCGCGGTTGACCTCGTCGTACTGGCCGGGGTGCGCCTCCTTGAGGTTGCCGGTGATCGCGACGCAGTGAACGATCGCCTCAACGCCCCGGACCGCGTCACGCAGCGTGTCCTGCCGGGTCACGTCCCCCAGCACCATCTCCGTCGCGCCGTCGACGCTCGCCGGCTGGCGCACCAGGGCGCGCACCGTGCGGCTCGCGCCCAGGCGGCGCGCCACGTGGCGGCCCACGAAGCCCGTCGCGCCGGTGACGAGGACCCGGCCCGCGTCAGCATCCATGCCCGACGACTCTAATAACCTTGGGGCGTGCTCCAGGTCGGCCGTGTCGCTCTACGCAACCCGGTGGTCGTGGCCCCGATGTCGGGGATCACAGACCGCCCGTTCCGCCGTGTCGCGGCGGAGATGGGGGCGGGCCTGCTGTGCACCGAGATGGCGAGCGCCGTCGCGCTGCTGCGCCAGGGCGGCCAGACGTGCGACATCACCCGGGTGTGGCCCGACGAACACCCCATCTCGGTGCAGCTGATGGGAAACGAGCCGGCCGTCATGGCCGAGGCGGCGGCGATGGTTGTGGAGGGCGGCGCGGACATCGTCGACATCAACATGGGCTGTCCCGTCGACAAGGTTGCGAAGAAGGTGTGCGCGGGCGCCGGGTTGGCGCGCGACATCCCGCTCGCGACGGCTTGCGCCGAGGCGATCGTGCGCGCGATCGCGCCGGTGCCCGTCACGGTGAAGATGCGCCTGGGCTGGGACGACGGGACCAAGAACTGTGTCGACCTGGCGCGATCGCTGGAGGCGGTCGGCGTCGCGATGATCGCGGTCCACGGCCGGACGCGCGTGCAGGGCTACTCCGGCCTCGCCGACTGGGAGCACATCGCGCTCGTCAAGGAGGCGGTCTCGATCCCTGTGCTCGGCAGCGGCGACATCCACAGCGCCGCCGAGGCGCGGATGCGCATGGAGACCACGGGCTGCGACGGCGTGCTTCTCGCGCGCGGCATGATGGGCAACCCCTGGCTCATCCGGCAGTGCGCAGCCCTTCTCGAGACGGGGGACGTGGTGGCGGACCTCGATTGGCGGCAGCACATCGAGCTGGTGCGGCGCCTCGCGGGCTATGTCGTCGAGCACCACGGCGAGCGCAAGGGCGTGCGCCTGGCGCGGAAGTACGTGTCGTGGGCCGTGCGCGGCTGCGACGGTGCGGCACGCCTGCGCGAGAGGGTTCAGTTCCTCGACACCGCGGCCGACCTCGACGCCTTCTGGGGCGACCTGCTCGCGGCCGCCGACCCCGAGCGGAACCTCGCCGCGATCGCCTAGCCGGGGGCGTCGAGCGAGGGGCAAAACGGCGAGGCGCTCGCATATAATCTGCGCTCCACGGAGGTGGAAGCGTCCCCGACATGGTGCCCGCGCCGGTGATCCCGGCCCCGGGCGCCGTTTGTTTTAGGTGAGATAGAAATTGCTCCAAGACCGACCGGTACCCATCACCCGTAAGGGGCTCGAGAAGCTCCAGGCGGAGCTCGACGAGCTGAAGGACGTCAGCCGCAGGGAGGTCGCCGACCGCATCCGTACCGCCAAGGAGTTCGGCGACATCAGCGAGAACTCCGAGTACGAAGAGGCCAAGAACGCGCAGGGCTGGGTCGAGGGGCGGATCCTCACGCTCGAGAAGATGATCCGCAACGCGGAGATCATCGAGGAGGAGCCCAAGACCAAGGGCCTCGTCAGCCTCGGCAGCAAGGTCAAGGTCAAGGACGAGTTCGGCGAGACCAGCTACACGATCGTGGGTCCGCCCGAGGCTGACCCGAAGAAGGGGCTGATCTCGCTCGAGAGCCCGGTGGGCAAGGCCCTCCTCGGCAAGGCCAAGGGCGACAAGGTGAAGGTCAGCACGCCCGGCGGCACCTCCACCCTGACGATCCTCTCGGTCAAGTAGCCTCGCCCGGATGGAGTCCGGGTGAGCGAGCAGGCGGGAAACCCCCAGGACCTGCGGGCGGCGCGGCTCAAGAAGCTCGACGCGCTGCGCGCCGCCGGCATCGAGCCGTTCGCCGTGGAGTTCGACCGGACGCACTCCACTGCCGCGGCGCGCGCCCTCTTCGAGGCGCTGCCGGCGGGGGGTGAGGAAGACTCACCCCGCACCGAGCCGGTCCGCGTCGCCGGGCGCGTGGTGCGCCACCGCGCCCAGGGCGGCGCCGGCTTTGCCGACATCCTCGACGAGACGGGCCGCGTCCAGCTCTACGCGCGCGTCGACACCCTCGGCGAGGGCGGGATGGCGCTCTTCAACGACCTCGACCTCGGCGACATCGTCGGGGTGCAGGGGCCGGTCTTCCGCACCCGGCGGGGGGAGGTAAGCGTCGACGTGCAGGAGCTTGGACTGCTGACCAAGGCGCTGCGCCCGCTGCCCGACAAGTGGCACGGGTTGAAGGACGTGGAGCTGCGCTTCCGCCAGAGGCACGTGGACCTCACAGTGAACCCCGAGGCGAGGCGGGTGCTCGACCTGCGCCATCGCCTGATTCGCGGGATCCGCGAGTTCATGTGGTCGCGCGGCTTCGTGGAGGTGGAGACGCCCGTCCTGCACAAGGTCGCCGGCGGGGCGGCGGCGCGCCCCTTCGTGACGCACCACAACACCCTGGACATCGACCTCTACCTGCGCATTGCCGAGGAGCTCCACCTCAAGCGCCTGGTCGTCGGCGGCTTCGAGCGCGTGTTCGAGATCGGCCGCGTGTTCCGCAACGAGGGCATCGACGCGACGCACAACCCCGAGTTCACGATCCTCGAGGTCTACGAGGCGTTCACCGACTACCGCGGCATGATGCGGCTGACGCGCGACATGTTCCAGCACCTCGCGCGCGAGCTGAACGGAAACGAGCGGTTCACCTACGGCGGCGCGGAGATCGACCTGTCGGGGGAGTGGCCGGCGCGCGAGATGCTCGACCTCGTCGCGGAGGCGAGCCCGGGCGTCGACATCGAAGACGAGGAGGCGCTGCGCGCGCGGGCCGACCAGCTTGGCGCCGTGCCGCGGCAGCGCGACTGGGGCGAGCTGGTCTACGAGGTCTTCGAGCGCGCGGTGGAGGAGAGGCTGACGGCGCCGACCTTCGTCACCGGGTTCCCGATCTCCGTCTCGCCGCTCGCCCGCAGGCGTGCCGGTGACCCGCGCCTCGCCGACCGCTTCGAGCTATTCATCGCCGGCAACGAGCTGGCCAACGCCTTCTCCGAGCTGACGGACCCGCTGGATCAGCGGGCGCGGTTCGAGCAGCAGGCGCGCGCCCGCGCCGCCGGTGACGAGGAGACGCACCCGATGGACGAGGAGTTCATCGCCGCGCTGGAGCAGGGGATGCCGCCGACGGGCGGCCTTGGGGTCGGGATCGACCGCCTCGCGATGCTCTTCGCGGACGTGCGCAACATCCGCGAGGTGCTCGCCTTCCCGCTGATGCGCGACGCGCCGGCCGGGGAGGAGTAGCCGTGTTGGCGCTTCAGTTCATCCGCGACAACGCCGACCTGGTGAAGGAGGCGGCGCGCAACAAGGGCGTTGCGGACGCCCCCGTCGACCGCATCCTCGAGCTCGACGCCGAGCGCCGCAAGCTGGTGCAGGAGGTGGAGACGCGACAGGCGGAGCAGAACCGGCTCAGCAAGGCCGTCGGCCCGCTGATAGGCGAGGCGAAGCGGGCCGGCCGCGACACGTCCGAGATCCCGGAGGTGCGCCGGCTCGACGAGCTGAAGGCGGAGCTGCGCGGCCTCGAAGACTCGCGCGCCACGGTCGAGAAGGAGCTGGACCAGCGCCTCCTCGAGGTCCCGAACGTGTACGACGCGTCGGTCCCCGTCGCCCCGGACGAGAGCGGCAATGTCGAGGTTCGGCGCTGGGGCGAGCCGGCCACTTTCGACTTCGACGTCCTGCCGCACTACGAGGTCGGCGAGCGCCTCGGCATCCTCGACTTCGAGCGCGCCGGCAAGGTGGCGGGCTCGCGCTTCGCCTTCCTGAAGGGCGCCGGCGCCCGGCTGGAGCGCGCGCTGGCGCAGTTCATGCTCGACACCCACACCCGCCGGCACGGTTACGTCGAGGTGCAACCGCCCTTCCTCGTGAACAGCGCAGCGATGTACGGCACGGCCAACCTGCCGAAGTTCGGCGAAGACGCGTTCCGCGTCGAGGGCCGTGACCTGTGGCTCATCCCGACGGCAGAGGTGCCCGTCACCAACATGTACCGCGACGAGATTCTTGACGGTTCGCAGCTGCCGATCCGGCACGTGGCCTTCTCGCCCTGCTGGCGCTCGGAGGCTGGCGCGGCCGGCAAGGACACCCGCGGCTACATCCGGCTGCACCAGTTCAACAAGGTCGAGATGGTGAAGTTCACGACGCCCGAGACCTCGCTCGACGAGCTCGAGGCGCTCACGCGGGACGCCGAGGAGATCCTGCAGGCCCTGGGCCTGCACTACCGCGTGCTGCTGATGTGCACCGGCGACATGGGGTTCGCGCAGTACAAGAAGTACGACCTGGAAGCGTGGGCGCCCGGTTTGAACCGGTACCTCGAGGTGAGCTCGTGCTCCAATTTCCAGGACTTCCAGGCGCGCCGGGCCAACATCCGCTTCCGCCCGTCCGGCGGGGGAAGGCCGCAGTTCGTCCACACCCTCAACGGCTCCGGCCTCGCGCTGGTCCGAACGGTGTCGGCCATCCTCGAGGCATTCCAGGAGAAGGACGGCACGGTGCGCGTCCCCGAGGTGCTCGTCCCCTACATGGGCGGCGAGGAGGCCATCACCGGCTGATCTCGGCCGGCCGCCCGCCGCGGGAGGTTATGGCTCAGGCGGCGCCGGCCGCCGCGCGCGCGACCTCCATGATGGCGGCAGGTTCGCGGTGGGCGAGCACGCGCACGACCACGACATCGAGGGCCTCCCAGCGCTGCAGCGCGGGGGCGATCTCGGCGGCCTTCGTCGCGGCGACGCCGATGGTCGTCGGGTCGGCGCCCATGGCGTCGAAGTGGCGCGCGTAGTGGGCCATCTGCGCGTACATCGTTGCCTCGCGGCCAAGGCGCTCCTTCGCGTCGTCGCCCAGCGCGACTCGGACGTAGCCGTAGATCGTGACGTCCGCCTCCGCCCGGCCCGCCTCGCGCGCGCCCTCGTGGACCAGCCCGCGCGAGAACGCGGCGCGTTCCGGCGTCATCCAGTTCAGCAGCACGCCGTCCGCAATCTCGCCTGCCAGGCGGCACATCTTCGGCCCCATCGCGGCGAGCACGACGCGGGCCTCCGGCATCAGCTTGCGCACGGCCGCGACGCCCTCGCGGCTCGCCTCCAGGGGATGGGCGCTGACTCCCGGGCCCACGCCCAGCCGCAGCCGCTCCGCATCGATGCCGAGCTGGCGCGCGCGCGTCGCGATCGCCTGTGGCTCGTGACGGTCAAGGGCGAGCACGCCGACGCCCAGGTTCAGCGTGCGGGTGCCCTGCCCCCACACCGCAAGCTGCGCCAACCCGTCGCCCGCGGGGTTGTCATTCGACCACAGCGAGTCGAAGCCCAGCGCCTCCACCTCGGCTCCCACCGTGGCCAGCTGCTGCGAGTCGGAACCCGCGGCCACCCCGATGCCGAGCCTCACAGCCATCGCTGGTGATGCTACTTGCTAGCCTCTCAGGCGCCACGCGGAGGGGTGTCCGAGTGGTTTAAGGTGACGGTCTTGAAAACCGTTGTGGCGCAAGCCACCGTGGGTTCGAATCCCACCCCCTCCGCCACTCCCCCTCGCCAGGTGCCGGCGATCAGGCGCTCCAGTCTTTGGCGCGGGCTGTTGCAGGGCCCCCTCGATTGAGGGATGATGCGGGCTGGCGGCCGCCACCTTGGCGTGCGCCTTCTGGAGGGACCTGATGACAAGACACCGTCTTCTCGCCGCGGCAGCGTCGCTGGCGCTGGTCGGGGCGTTCATTCCCGTGACTGTGGCCCAGGCCGCCGTCACGACCTACCAGATCGGCGTGGACAACACCTCGCCGTCGGGACACAACTGGGAGTTCCTGGACTACTTCCCCCGCAGTGGGGTGAACGTGCACAACGGCGACATCATCCACTTCAAGCTCGGGAGTGCGCCGGACGGCTTCCACACCGCGACCCTGGGCGTGCTGGGCCAGACCCCGGACCAGATCGCGGCCGCGAGCCCCGCACTCGCACCCGACACCAGCACCGGTGACGCTGCCGGCGCGCAGGAGTTCGCCGCCTTCTTCGGCACCAACCCGCCCCCTGGCAGTGGCGCGCCGGGCGCGTGCGGCGACGCCGGCACACCGTGCACTTATGACGGCACGAGCCTGATCAACTCCGGCCCGATGCCCGTCGTCGGAACCGACTTCTACTACAAGATCAACCTGAAGAACGGCAGCCCCAACGCCCCCACGGCGGTGAACTACATCTGCTCCGTCCACGGGCCTGCGATGAGCGCGTCGTTCGTCATCGTGCCCGACGCGTCGACCGCTTCGACCCAGAGTGGCCTCGACACTGCCGCGACGAGCCAGTACAACGCCGACGTGAGCTCGGGCAACGCCGCCGAGGCGGCCGCCAACACGTCAGCGGTGACCACGAACGCGAACGGGACCAAGAACGTCACCATGCAGGCCGGGACCGAGTCGCCGGACGGCAGGGTGCAGATCCTCGAGATGTTGCCCAGCAACGTCAATGTGACGGCGGGCGACACGGTCACCTGGAAGGCCGGTTCGCGAAACGACCCGCATACCGTCTCCTTCCCGCAGGGCGTGGACACCCACGACCCGTTCAACCTCATGTGTGAGGGCTCGAGCGGGGATACGCCGCCCACGTCCCAGACGCCCCCGTTCGGTTGCGCCGGTCCCCCAGGAGCCCCCAACGGCGCGCACCTGGACTACGACCCGTCCCCGAGCGGTGGCACGACCATCACCTCCGCGACGGCCAGCGCCACGACGACGACGAGCTCGGGCGTCATCAGCCAGGGGACGAACTTCGGCACGGTACCGAGCAGCTACACGTTCACGTTTGCCAACGCCGGAACGTACAAGTACCAGTGCCTGATCCACGACCACATGCTCGGGACGATCACAGTGGCGGCGGCAGCCGCGCCGGCACTGCCGAAGTCCGGCGTCATCCCGAAGCCAGCTGGTGAAGGCGGGCTTCCACTTCTGCCGCTCGGCGCAGTCGCGCTTGCGTTGGCCGGAGTGGCAGCCACCGCCGTCCGCATCCGCGCGGCGCGCGGCACGCGAGGCTGACCGGCTAAACGAAAAGGGCCCTGCCGATCGGCAGGGCCCTTTCTTTTGGAGCGGATGCGTCTCATCCAGCGTCTGCCTCGACCATCGCCTTGATTCGCTCCAGGTTGCCTCGCGCCTCCCGCGCCAGCTTCGGCCGGATCAGCGGCGCAACCAGGGCACGGACCCCGCCGAGCTTGGCCGTGCCGCCAACGACCAGCTGGGTCTGCCCCGCACCAAGGGGGGTGCAGACAGCCGTGATGCGGAGCTGGAACCCGGGCTGGCTGGTCTCGATCGCGAGCCGGTTGGGGCGTTCCCACTCCACGAACTCGAACACGTCGGTCTGAGCGCGGCCCAGCATCCGGCGGGTGATCTCGAAGCGCGAGCCGAGCCCGGCGGGGCGGTCGTCGATCGGCCTGAGGCTGAGCACCGCGGGGTCCCAGCGGGGATGGTTTCGATAGTGCTCGTCGGCCTGGAACCGGAACACATCGTCTACCGGTCGGTCGATCACGGCTGAGCTTTCGATTCGCACGGGGTCTCCTCCTCGTCTGCCGGCGGCGGCTGGCGCCGGCGGTTGAACTTTACAGGCTGTATAGTAGGGTAGGCTTTACACCATGTCAACTGGCCCGCCCGAGAGCACTCGGGAGAAGCTGCTGGAGGCTGCGGACGCGCTGTTCGTGGAACGCGGTTATCACGGTGTCGGACTCGATGCGGTGGCCAGGCGAGCCCGCGTGACGCGGCAGACCGTCTACAACATCTTCGGCTCGAAGGCCGGGCTACTGGCGGCGCTGACGGCCTACGTGGAGGACCGGGCCGGCCTGCCTGCGCGCGTTGCCAACGTGATGGCGCAGACGGACGGCCTGTCGATGCTCCGGGCGATGCTGGACGCCGGCGTCACCGTGGAGCCCCTCGTCCTGCCGTACTCCAGGGTGGTGCACGCGGCGCGGCTGGACGACCCGACGGCGGCCGAGCTCTGGGCGAATCGCATGGGCTCGCGCCTCATGGGCATGACGATGGTCATGAACCGGCTTCAGGCCGACGGCCTCCTTCGCGACGGTCTCTCGCCCACCGCGGCGGCCGAGATCGCGTGGGCCCTCATGTCACCGCACCACTACGAGCTCCTCGTCGTGGATCGCGGCTGGGCGGTCGAGCGGTACCGCGAACACCTCGAGGCGCTCGTCCGCTGCGCGATCTTGAAGCCAGGACGCTAGTCCTGCCGCGGGGTCTTAGCCGTTGACCCTGACGGACTGGCTCCAGGTGCCGCACCCGCCGTCGTTCCCGATGACGCGGACGGTCACCGTCCACCGGCCGCTCGCCGTGTACGTGTGCGAGAGGGTGAAGAACTTCAACGCCAGGGCCAGCGGCCGCACGCCCGAGCCGTCGCCGTAGTCGACAGTCGCGGTCCAGCTGGAGTCGGCGCTGTCGGAGAAGCTGCCGAAGCCGGCTACCGGCCGGTCGTCGCGGACCTTCGTCGGGTAGGTGGCCGACACCTGGATCGTGGTGCAGCTGGTGGGGGTCGCCCGCGTCGGGGTCGGAGTCGGTGTCGGCGCGGGGCTGGGCCGTCCACTGGGAGAGGGCGACGGCGCGGGGGCTGAGGTCGACCGCTGCGCCACGGGGGTGGGGGCGGCCGACGGCGAGGGTGCGGGGGTGGCGCTGGCCGAGGGCGACGGCGACGGCGATGGGCTCGGCGCCGGCGGCGGGTCCGCGCTCACCACGGGACCTGCCGGGCTCGCCGTGTTGGTCCGGGCCCCGGCAACCTGCCCGGCCGCAGGCGCGGGCGTGGTCGGCAGCGCGACGAAGCCCGCGGTGGACAGCGCCAGCACCGCCCCCGCGCTCGTGACGGCGGTGGCGCCGCGGCTCGCCGCGCTCGTCGCCCAGCGCAGGCCGCCGAAGAACGGGATATACCCGAACCAGACACCGGCGCCGGCCAGCAGCCAGAGCCGCCCGACGCCCAGGTTGAGGAAGGCCCTCACGACCGCCGGGTCGAAGTGCATCCCCGACTTCGCCACCAGCTCGCGCCGCGCGGCGGTCGGGGTCAGGGGTCGCACGTACGGGCGGCCGGCCGTCATCACCTCGTAGGCGTCGGCCACCGCGACGATGCGGCCGCCCAGCGAGATCTGTTCGCCCCGCAGGCCTCCCGGGTAGCCGGTGCCGTCCCAGTGCTCGTGGTGGTGGGCGACCGTGTTGGCCCATTCGCCGAGCCAGGGCAGGAGCGCCGTGGTGATGCGGGCGCCCTCCTCCGGGTGGCGCCGGATGACGAGCCACTCCTCGTCGTCGGGGCGGCCCGGCTTGTTGAGGATCCCGGAGTCCACCTCGAGCTTGCCGATGTCGTGGAGCAGGGATGCCCAGCGCAGCCTGTCGAGCTCCGCGCGATCGAGACCGAGCTCCTTGCCGATCATGTCGGCGTACACGCGCACTCGCTCGGAGTGGCCCCGCGTGGCGCGGTCGTGGGCGCTGAGCATGGTCACGAGCTGGAGGATCGTCTCGGTGCGCTCCGCCTCGTCGAGGCTGCCGGCGGCGCGCGCCCGGCGCAGCCGCGCCTGGAGGTCCGCCGGGCTGCCGACCATGCGGGCGAGCTTGAACCGGGAGGGCGCCCGGTCCGGGAACATCAGGCTCAGCTCGAGCAGCGTCGCCAGGGGCAGCAGCCGGCGCGCCTCGCGCTCCACGACGAGGAGGATCGTCAGCGGCACGAGGATGAACACGGCCCACCACGCGACCGTGCTCGGCACGGAGTCCGGGCGGGGGAGGGCCCGGCCCAGGAGCACTGCGGCGACCACGCCCGCGACGATGGGCAGGAGCATGACCACGGCGCGGACCACGAAGCTGAGGAGCGGACGCGGTGCCCACTGCCTGCCGGTCTTGCGGTCCCCCCGCTCGACTCCGACTGCCATCGTGCTAGCCCGTCCTCCGGTCACGCGGGGTGCGTGACCTTTTGTATACATAACGCATCAGCCCGGCTGTTACTTGCTTGTCACGCCCAGGTTCGTGGCCGCCGTCCTCAGGGAATCATGGACCCTGCCAGACGGTTTCAAGTGCGGTACCCCAAGGAAGACTGAATGGTGATGAGCGATCCACTCGAACTGGGCGGCTGGTTCAACAATTCGCGCCGCCTCCTCCTCTTCTCCGGGATCGTGACGGCGATCTCGTTCCTTGTGTTCTGTGCGCTGACCTGGTTCTTCGTCGCGCAGTACTTCGTGTGCGTCGACCAGTGCCGCGCCACCCCGGCACCTCTCCTGCTCGTGCTGGTCTCGGCGTTCTTCGGGTTCATCCCGGCCGGCCTGACCGGGGCCCTCGGATACTTCATGGCCAGGGGCCTGATCGACGACGCCAGGGCCAAGCGTGAGGAAGAAGCCGCCGCCGCCGCCCCCACTTCGCGCGCCGCATAGGCGCGCCGGCGCCGACACCCACTTACTAGAAATAAGTTGACTGTTGAGCTTATTGGAAGTAAGTGGATGGATGTGACCGCCGAACAGCACGAAGCCGCCTTCTGTTCGCGCTACCACCGGGCGATCGAGCTGATCGGCCGCCGGTGGACGGGCGTGATCCTGCGCGAGCTCCTGGCCGGTGCCCGGCGCTTCAACGAGCTCCATGACGCCGTGCCGGGCCTGTCCGACCGGCTGCTGGCCGAGCGCCTCCGCGAGCTCGAGGCCGAGGCGATCGTGGTTCGCCACGTCCTTCCCGGGCCGCCGGTGCGGGTGGAGTACAGCCTCTCCGAGCGGGGCCGGGAGCTGAGCCCTGTGATCTGCGGCGTGGCGGAGTGGGCGGAGAGATGGCTGCCCGCGGACGCTGCCGAGCGCGAGCCCGCCCAGGCGGCGGGCTGAGTCTCAGCTCACGTAGGCGGGTTCGCCGTGCTGGGCCAGGTCGAGGCCCAGCTCCTCTTCGTCCTCGGCTACGCGTAGCGGCACGAACAGGTTGATCGCCTTCAGCAACACGAACGTGCCACCCCCGGCCCAGATCCACGACGCGGCCACGGCAACGAGCTGGACCAGGGCCTGCTTGGGGTTGCCGTAGACCAGGCCGTTCGCGCCGGCGCTGTTGATCGCCACCGTCGCGAACAGACCCGTCGCCACCGCGCCCCAGGTGCCGCCCATCCCGTGCACCGCCCAGACGTCCAGGGCATCGTCCACCTTCACGCGCTCCCGCACGTGGATGCAGAGGTAGCAGATGCAGCCCGCCCCGAACCCGATGACGATGGCGCCCATGACGTTCACGAAGCCCGAGGCTGGGGTGATCGCGACCAGGCCTGCCACAGCGCCTGCCGCGGCGCCGACGACGCTGGGCTGCCCGGAGCGCCACCATGAGAGCGTCATCCACGTGAGCGCCCCCATCGCGGCCCCGGTGTTGGTGACGACAAACGCGCTCGTCGCCAGCGCCCCGGCGGACAGGGCGGAGCCGGCGTTGAACCCGAACCAGCCGAACCAGAGCAGGCCGGCGCCGAGGACCATCATGGTGTTGTCGTGCGGCTCCATCTTCTCCTGGCCAAACCCGATCCGGCGCCCGAGCACGAGCGCCGCCACGAGGGCCGAGACGCCGGAGCTGATGTGGACGACGGTGCCCCCCGCGAAGTCGAGCGCCCCCAGCTGGTGGAGCCAGCCGTGCGGTGACCAGACCCAGTGGGCGATCGGGTCGTAGATCAGCGTCGCCCACAGTAGGCTGAAGATCACGAAGGCCTTGAACCGCTTGCGCTCGGCGAACGCGCCCGTGATCAGCGCCGGCGTGATCACGGCGAACATCATCTGGAACACCATGTACGCCTGGTGGGGGATCGTCGGAGCGTAGTCCGGGTTGGGCGTGAGCCCGACGTGGTTCAGCCCGAACCACTCGAGTCCCCCGATGAAGTGGCCGTGGTCGGGGCCGAACGCGAGCGAGTAGCCCCAGAGGACCCACTGCACACTGATGAGGCAGAGGATGAAGAAGCTGTGCATGATGGTCGACAGGGCGTTCTTCCGCCGCACGAGGCCCCCGTAGAAGAAGCCGAGCGCAGGCGTCATCAGCATCACCAGCGCGGCAGAGGCGAGAACCCAGGCGGTATCCCCGGCGTCGATCTTCAAAATGAACCCCCTATCGGCTCACGTGGGCGCGGACGGGCTCAGGCAGGAGACGCGGGGCGCGCCGGCGACGAAGTCGCCCCGCAGCGTGGCCTGGATGGCGCGGATCAGGCGGTGGCGGAGAGGGGCTCAGGCGCGCCAGCGCCCTCGTTCGGCACTGTGGCGGTCGGCTTCGCGCTGCTGTGGGGAAGCACGAACCAGGCCAGCATTACCGCCGCTGTGCAAATGACCGCGAGAACGGTGGTGACGTCCATCCTGGACCCTCCGTGAAGTGGACGTCCTCGAAATTACTCTTGTGCGAACCACACAAGTATGGGTGGTCTGCACGAATTCGACGCCTCCGTTTTCGTGTGGACCGCACTACTCCTCGTCGAGCCAGGGACCGTTGCCGCCGACCCGCGTCACGCGGATCCGCATGACGAAGCCCTCGGGCGGGCGGTCCATGGGGGGGAACCTGACCCCCGGGCCGATATAGGCGCCGGCCAGTCGCTGGAGCAGGGCCGGGGCGCCGCCGCTCTCGACGCTGGCGGTCCCGTGGACGACGAGGTAGTGCCGGAGGCGGAGCCGGTCCTCACCCTCGGCCTCGAACGAGATGGCGACGCGCGGGTCGCGCTCGACGTTCCGAAGCTTCTGCCGGGGCCCGATCGAGCCCACCACGAGGTCGTCGCCCTCGAGGCCGACCCAGACGCATGAGACCTGCGGGCTCCCGTCGGGGTTGAGGGTGACGAGGTGGCCGAGGGTGCCTTTCTCGACGAGGGCGCGCGCGCTCGGCGGTAGCGACACCTAGGACGCGGGCCGGGTTGTCCTGGCTTTGCCGCGCGAGGCCGGCTTGCGCCGCGAAGTCCGCTTGCCGGCTGAAGCCTGCTTGCTCGCGGAGGCCTGCTTGCTCCCGGAACCCCGCTTGGGCTTCGCGCTGGCCGTGCCGTTGGCGCCGGCATCGCGCTCCTTCAGCTCGCGCTTGATCACCTTGCCCGTCGCGTTGCGGGGGAGGGAATCGACGAAGACCACCTCCCGCGGGACCTTGAAGCGGGCCAGGTCCGCGCGGACCTTCGCCGTCACCTGGTCCGCGGTCACGCGGGCGCCCCGCTTCTTCACGACGAACGCCTTGAGGCGCTGACCGAACTGTTTGTCCTCGACCCCTATCACCGCCACCTCGACGACCCCGGATATCCGCGCGATCGTGTCTTCGACCTCCGCCGGGAAGACGTTCTCGCCGCCCGACACGATCATCTCGTCGTCGCGGCCCTCCACGAACAGGAGCCCGTGCTCGTCAAATCGCCCGACGTCGCCGGTGCTGAGAAGGCCGTCGATCTCCGCCTTGCCGCCACCCCCGGTGTAGCCCTCGAACGCGAAGTTGTTCGCCACGAAGATGCGCCCCGTCTTACCCTGCGGGACGGGCTTGCCCCCGTCGTCGTAGAGCGCCAGGCGGGTGGCGAAGGGGGGCTTCCCGGCTGTCCCGGGGGCGGCGCGCAGCTCCTTGGGGGTCGCGATGCTCGCCCAGGCCACCTCAGTCGAGCCGTAGAGGTTGTAGACGATGTCGCCGAACTCGTCCATGAACTTCGTGGCGAGCTCCCCTGGCAGGGCCGAGCCGCTGACCGGCACGATCTCGAGCGAGGAGGTGTCGTAGCGGTGACGGGTCCGCTCCGGCAGCTCCATCAGCCGCTGCATCATCACGGGGACGACCGGCATCACCCGGGGGCGGTGCTTCTCGACCGTGGCCAGGGCCTGCTCGGGGTCGAAGCGGCGGGTCAGGACGTAGGTCGACGAGAGCAGCAGGCCGAGGGTGAAGTGGGCGAAGCCCCACGAATGGAACAGCGGCGCGGCGATGTAGCTGCGGTCGCGCACGCGCAGCGGGATCCGGGAAAGGATCGCCGCCGCGGGCTCGAGGCTCGACGGTTGCGACCGGGCCGCACCCTTGGGGCGCCCCGTCGTGCCGCTGGTCAGGATCACGACGCGGCCCGGTGCCGGCGGGGGCTCGGGCTCGGCATCGTCTCCGCTCTCGATCAGCTCCTCGAGCGTCCCATCATGGCCCTTGGCCCCGCCCTCGTCCCACGCGACGAAGCGCCGCCGGCCCTTGCCCGCGGCGTGGAGCAGGTCGGTGAACTCGTCGTCGTAGACCAGGACATGGGCGTCCTCGTGGTCGGCGACGTCCGCGAGCTGCGGCCCGGCGAAGGCCGTGTTGAGGTAGATCGAGTTCGCCCCGAGCTTCGAGACGGCGACCGTCGCCTCGATGAAGCCGCGGTGGTTGCGGCACATGATCGCGACGTTGTGGCGGGGCTCCACGCCGGCCTCGCGCAGCGCGTTCGCGAGCGCGTTGGTGCGCCGGTGCACCTCGGCGAAGGTCAGGGTGCCCGCCTCGTCGACAACCTGCTCCTCGTCGGGGTAGATGAGAGCGCCCGTCTTGACTCCCGCGGCGGGGGTGTTGCCCCACTGCTGGAGGGCCATGAGGATTCCCAGGACGCGGTCCGGGCGGAGCGGGCGGATGAAGCCGACCTCGGCCAGCACCTTGGCCAGGTAGACGCGTCTGTAGACCTGGTCGGCGAGGGCGCGGCTGAGCTCGACGGGGTTGGCGCGGAGGCCGGGGATCATGCCGGGGAGGCGGCGGGCCGCGTGACCATCTCGGGCCAGCTCGAGGGTGGGCCCGCCGGGCGCCGGATCTTGTAGCCAGGGCCCTGCGGCAGCGCCGGGAGGCGGCCCTCCTCGCGCGCCCGCCGCACCTGCGCGGCCACGGTCTCGACGGCCGTCTCGATGACGTGGTTGCGGCGGCTCCGGCTCATCAGGTTCATGCCCATGGCGTGCAGGTCGCGCCCTGTGGGCTGCACCAGGAGCACCTCCGTCCCCGAGGCGCGCACGGCCCGCGCCTCGCGGCCCAGGCGCCGCCCGGCGGGCTGGCGGACGTAGGCGCCGATGACCGCCGCCGGCGTCTGCGTGCGCGGCTGGTGCAGCGACGACATCGGGTTCAGGCAGATGACGAGGTCGAGCCCGAGACCGGCGGCCGTGTCCAGGTTGCTGGTCGAGACCATGCCGCCGTCGGCGTAGAGCCTTCCGCCGATCTCGACCGGGTGATAGAACCCCGGGATCGCGCAGGACGCCGCCACCGCGTCGGCGAGCTCGGCCGGGGGGGCGTCCGCCGCGCCGAAGACCACCCGCTCACCCGTCGCGTAGTCGGCGGCGACGATGCGGAGGCCCGGGTGGGGGCCCCAGCCCTCCGGCACCACGCGGCGCACGATGTCCTGGAGGGGGCCGGTGGAGATCATCCCGCGCGGCAGCCAGCCCGCCGCCAGCGCGGCGAGGCTCCGACCGCCGGGCTGCAGCGCCGCCCGCAGCGCGAGGCTCGGCGACCCGAGGACGGGGCGGGGGATCGAGCCGCGGTGCAGCCTGAACTCCGCGCCGGCGGCCCGGTCGGCCTCGGCCTGCGGCCTGCCGGAGGCGTCGGTCATGCCCTCGAACACCTCGCCGAGCGAGTGCGCCACCATGAACCACGGCGGCAGCCCGGCCGCGACGAGGGCGCCCACCATCGAGCCGGCCGACGTGCCCACGATCAGCTCGGCGGAGGCGGGGTCCCAGCCCGTCTCCGTGGCCAGCGCCTGCAGCCCTCCCGTGAGCCATGCGCCACCCAGGACTCCGCCGGCGCCCAGGACGAGGCCCACGCGGGGCCGCCCCGCCCGCCCGGCCGGCGGCGCGGGGGCGGTCGAACGTGGCCGGGGCCCACCCCCACCGGTGCCTGGCATCACCTGATGCTACCCCGGCTGCAACAGGGTTGGTGCGCGCCCGTGTCCGTGGTTACAATGCGGCAGGGGCGGGCTGAGCTAGCGTCCACAACAGATGGCAGCAGTCAACGTCGAAGTAGAGCCCGACCCGCAGCCGCGACCCCGCCGGGGGGCGCCGCGGCGGCGGCATGTCTCCCGTTCCCCACGGGACCTCGACTCGGCGCGCAAGGCGCCCCGCCCGCCGGTCGATGAGCTCCGCTCCGGCGTCCTGTCGGTGGCCGACGCCGAGCTCGAGGTGCTCGTCGAAGGCAGCCAGACCAGCGTCCGCCTCCGCCACGGCAGGATCGGGCTCTTCGGCGGTCGCGCCAGCACGACGCTCGTGGGCGAGCAGGCCACCCTCGAGACGATCCTGCGCGGGTCGCAGTCCGGCATCGAGGCGTTCCTCGAGGGCCGGGTCAAGGTCCGCGGCAACATCGCCCTGGCGCTCCAGCTCGAGGGCCTGTTCGCCACGAAGGCGCGCCCGGCGCGCTTCCCGCGCGCCAACACTGTCCGCGCCGCCGGGGTCGACACGTTCTTCCTGGAGGCCGGGGAGGGCCCAGCCGTCATCGTCCTCCATGGCCTCGGCGCGACCAACGCCTCGATGCTGCCCACGGTTTGGAACCTGGCCCGGGACCACCGGGTGCTCGCGCCCGACCTGCCCGGGTTCGGCGAGTCGGCGAAACCGGTGCGGACCTACGACGCCGCCTTCTTCGCCCGCTGGCTGGAGGCGTTCATGGACGCCACCGGGGTCCGGCGGGCGCACATCGTGGGCAACTCGATGGGCGGCCGGGTCGCGCTCGAGGCCGGCCTCCGCATCCCGCACCGCGTCGATCGCCTGGCCCTGCTCGCGCCGGGAGTGGCCTTCATCAAGGGCCGTCAGTACGTCCCGCTGGTCCGTCTCCTGCGGCCGGAGATGGCCCTGGTCCCGGTGCTGCTCAACCACTGGGAGATCGTCCAGGCGGCGCGGTCGCTCTTCGCCCATCCGGAGCGCCTGCCCCAGGCGTGGTACGACGCGTTCGCGGACGAGTTCCTTCGCGTCTGGGTCAGCCCGCGGGCGCGCATCGCGTTCTTCTCGGCGGCGCGGCAGATCTACCTCGACACGCCGTCGGGGGACAGCGGCTTCTACCGCCGCCTGGCGCAGCTGAAGCGCCCGGCGCTGTTCGTCTGGGGCGACCGTGACTGGCTGATCCCAGCGCGTTTCGACCGCTACGTGCGCGAGGCGCTGCCGGCGGCCCGCTCGGTCGTGCTCGAGGACTGCGGCCACGTCCCGCAGTACGAGCTGCCCCAGGCCACGAACCGGCTGGTCCGGCGCTTCCTGGACAACCCGCGCTAGCGGGCGGCGTCCAGCGCCTTCAGCAGACGGTCGATCGCCCCGCCCAGTCCCAGCTCGAGCTTGAGGCGCTCCACCCCGGCCGGGTCGGCCGGCTGGGTGGGGAGCAGCCGGTCGGGGATGTCGAGGTCGATCGTCTCCACCGGGCGGACGACCTCCAGGGCCGCGCGCAGGTAGGCCGCCTGCGCCTCGCTGAGCCGGCCGGCCGCCATCACCCCCGCGGCATCGCCGTGGCGCCGCAGCAGCGAGGCCGCCGATTTCGGACCGACGCCAGGGAGCCCGGGAAGCCCGTCCGAGGGGTCGCCGCGGAGGGCGGCGAAGTCCGAGTAGGCGCGGCCGGGGACGTCATAGCGCGCCTCGATCGCCGCCTCGTCGATGTACTGCCACTGGCCCTTGCCGGCGGGGTAGAGGACCCATACCCGCGGGTCCCGCACGAGGCCGAACAGGTCGCGGTCGCCGCTGACGACCTCCACCGTGCCCTCGACCCGCGCCGCCACTGTGGCGATCACGTCCTCGGCCTCGTAATCCCTGGCGCCCAGCACCGGGATGCCGATCGCCGCCATGACCTCCCAGGCCCGGGGGATCTGGGGCTCCAGGTCAGGGGGCACGGGCTCCGCCACGCGGTGCGCCTTGTAACCGGGGATGAGCGCCACCCGCCACGCCGGCCGCCAGTCCTCGTCGCTGGCGATGAGCACGCGCCGGGGCCGCCGGTCCGTTACCAGCCGGGCGAGCAGGTCCAGGAAGCCCCGGATGCCGTTGTTGAGCATCCCGGAGGGCGCGCGGACGGTCCGGGGCACCCCGAAGAAGGCGCGGAAGATGAGGCTCGAGCCGTCGATCAGCATCCAGTCCGCGCCGGCTCCACGCTGGCCGGCGGTGGCGGGGCCGCTGACGGGGGGGCCGGGGATCGCCATGCCGGTGGAGTATGGCCGACGCCGGAAGGCCCCTGCCGGCCGCCGTCCGCGTGCGCGCGGAATGTGATAGGAGCGCTATAATGAGCGCCCGATGGAGACACGGTCGGCGGCGGGAGACCAGGCGGTGGACGAGGAGCGGGAGGATCCCTCGACCCGGGCCGCGCTGGCCGCCGTGCGCCGGGTCGCCGTGGGACTTGTCTGGCGCTGCGAGGTGTGCGGCTACCAGCGCTGGAGCATCAGCCGGCCGCCGGAGTGCCCGGCCTGCCACGCCCCTGGTGAGACCTTCGTCGGCCTCTCCGCGGCCGACCGGCGAGCCTAGGCGGCTTTAGACCCCCGCCTCGGCGGGGACGCGGTCCAGCACCTCCAGTGACGCCCGGATGAACGCGGGCAGGTCCGCCGGCTCGCGGGAGGTGACGAGGAGCCCATCGACCACCACCTCTTCGTCGTGGACGTCGGCCCCCGCCTGGTGGAGGTCGTCCTGCACGGTGCGCCAGGCCGTCAGGCGCCGGTTGTGCACCACGCGGGCCGTCATCAGCAGCTGCGGGCCGTGGCAGATGGCGAAGACCGGGCGGTCCGGGTCGAAGAAGGCCCGGGCGAAGGCCACCATGCGCCCGTCGGCGCGAAGATGGTCGGGCGAGTAGCCCCCTGGGATGAACAGGGCGTCGAACTCGCCATTCCCGTTGGCGGCGATCGCCCGCTCCACGGTGACGCGCGAGGTGCCCCGCTTGCCCACCAGCTGGCGGCCGGCCTCGAGCCCGATCACGACGACCTGGTGTCCGGCCGCGAGGAAGGCCCTGGTGGGCTCCTCGAACTCGGAGTCTTCGTAACCGTCGGCGAGGACACAGGCGATCTTCAACCCTCTTGCTCCTTACTCCGCCGGGCGCTGCCGGCCGTTGTTCCTGATACCAACAATATCATCTAAGCTGTGACAGGGGCTAAAACGATTGTCTGAGGTCGGTGACAGGGACGCGCGGGCGGCGGCGAGGGCGGCCGGCCTCAGCTACACCTCGGATCGCGGCCCGGGGATACGCCGGCGCGCGACCCGTCGGGGCTTCGCCTACGCCGACGCCGGCGGCCGCCCGGTGCGGGACCGGGCGACGCTCGAGCGCGTCCGCGCGCTGGCGGTCCCGCCGGCCTGGACGGACGTGTGGATCTGTCCCAGCGCCAATGGCCACCTGCAGGCCACCGGCCGCGATTCCCGCGGCCGCAAGCAGTACCGCTACCACAAGCGCTGGCGCGAGGTGCGCGATGGCGACAAGTACGGCCGCCTGATCGAGTTCGCGAAGGCGCTGCCGCGCCTGCGCCGCCGCTACCGGCGCGACATGGCGCTGCCGGGCCTGCCGAAGGTGAAGGTCGTGGCCACTGTTGTCTGCCTGCTCGAGGAGAGCCTGATCCGCGTTGGCAACGAGGAGTACTCCAGGGCCAACCACTCCTACGGCCTGACGACGCTGCGCGAGCGGCACGCCCGGGTCCGGGGCGCTCGTGTCCGGTTCCAGTTCCGCGCCAAGTCGGGCAAGGAGCAGGCGGTGGAGGTGGAGGATCCCCGCGTGGCGCGCGTCATCCGGCGCCTGCAGGAGCTGCCCGGCCAGGCGCTCTTCCAGTACATCGACGACCAGGGCGAGCGCCACCAGGTCGCCTCGGACGACGTCAACGCCTACCTGCAGGAGGTCACCGGGATGCCGTTCACCGCCAAGGACTTCCGCACCTGGGCCGGCACGGTGCTGTGTTCGCGGGCGCTCCGGGAAATGGAGGCGGCGGACTCGGAGGCCCAGCGCAAGCAGAACGTCATCCGGGCGATCGAGCGGGTGGCCGAGAAGCTTGGCAACACGCGCGCCGTCTGCCGCAAGGCGTACATCCACCCGGCCATCACCGACGCCTACCTCGAGGGTGCCCTCCTGGACTCCGTCGCCCAGCGCGCCGGCGCCGAGCTGAAGCGCAGGCGGGTGCCGGCGGACGAGGCGGCGGTCCTGGAGGTGCTGCGCCGCCGGCCGCCGGCGCGGCCGGACCGCGCCCGGCGCGCGGCCTAGGCGGGCGCCGCCGGGGAAGCGACCGGCTCGGGCTGGACCCGCAGGCGCGCGACCGGCCCGGTGGCGATCCAAAGCGCCGCCAGCGAGCCGACCACCCCGCCCGCGAGCAGCGTGGGGACGATGCCGATCGCCGTGCCGAGCCAGCCACCGACCGCCGCGCCCACCGGGATGGTGCCCCAGACGATCGTCCGCATGGTCGCGTTCATGCGACCCTGGAGCCGGTCGGGCGTGATCGCCTGGCGCAGGCTCACCTGGTTGATGTTGTAGACGGGGATCGACGCCGACTGCACGAAGATGAGCGCGGTGAGCAGGGGCACCGGGGGGAGGGGGCCCGCCAGGGGGATGAGGAGCACGGGCAGCCCGCCGGTGGTGCTCGACAGGGTCAGGGTGGCGCCAAGCCCGAGGCGGGAGGCGAGCGGCTGGGCGCCGATCGCGCCCGCGACCCCGCCGATGCTGCCCGCGGCGAAGACAACCCCGACGAGTCCCGGCGAGAGGTGCAGCTGGCGATACATGAAGATGAGGACGACCGCGAAGGCGGCGTTCCAACCGAGGTTCGAGGTCGCGGTGCAGCCCGCAATCCGCCGCAGCACCGGGTTCCCCAGGACGAGCTTCAGTCCCTCCGCCAGCTCGCCGCGGAAGCGATGCCGACCCTCGGTGGCGGCCGGGGCGGCCTCCTGCTTGCGGATCAGCAGCAGGGAGACCACCGACACGATGTACGACGCCGCGTCCGCCAGGACGGCCAGCGCGCCGCCGACGGCCTGGATGAGGAAGCCGGCGACCGCCGGGCCGCTCACCTGCGCGAGGGACCGAGTCACCTCGAGCTTCGAGTTGCCCTCGACGAGGTCGGCCCGCTCGACCAGCGCGGGCAGGTAGGACTGGTACGCGACCTCGAAGAAGACACTCAGGACACTGCTCGTCAGCGCGACCGCGTACAGCTGGGCCATCCCGAGGAAGCCGAAGACGAACCCCGCTGGGATCGACGCGAACGCCACCGCCCGGCCGACGTCGCAGACCACGAGGATGGGCCGCCGGGGGAGGCGGTCGACCCACACGCCGGCGAACAGGCCCAGCACCGGGAAGGCGATGAATTCGAGCGCCGCGAGCAGGCCGACCTGGAAGGCTGACGCGTGCAACCGGAGGATGGCGACGGTCGGGATGGCAAGGATCGACACCTGGGTGCCGAGGAGGCTGACGCTCTGGCCCGTCCAGAGCTTGAGGAAGTCAGCGTGTCGCCAGAGGCGCCCGCGGAGCAGGCGCCTCACGCCCGGGCGCGGCGGAAGGCGAGGAGCGCGGCCGCCCCAACCAGCACGATGACGGCGCCCGCGGGCACCGGTGCCCGGCTTCCCGTCGTGTTCGGCGTGGCGGTGCTCGTTGCCGTCGCCGGCGCCGGGATCGCGGCGGCGTCGACGTGGCGGTAGACGTCCTCCGGCAGGAACTGGGCGGCGTCGAGCTGGTCCCAGCTGGCCTGGAGCCCGCTGACGTCCCCCGCGATGGACATGTACTCGGAGGGCATGTTGCCGCGGTGGCCCGTCGTCTCGGGCTGGGAGGCCGTGGTCAGGCGCACGCTCGGGCTCCAGGAGTAGCCGGTCGCGGTCGGCGTGCCGAAGCGGGCGAACACGTCGAACGGGGAGGTCAGCTGCCCGTCGCTGTACCGGCGGTCGCGCCACGCCACCGCGAGCCTGCCGTCGGGAAGGTAGGCGAGCGCCGCGTGGTCGTGCTGGTTGCCCTTGCCGGCCGGGTCGTCGGCGACGTCGATCGGCGCGCTCCAGGTCGCGCCGCCGTCCCGGCTGTGGCGCAGCAGGACCCGGTCCTCGCCGCTCCGCGCGTCGGGCCAGGCCACCGCGACGCGCTTCGGGTCGGCGGGGCTGGCCGCGGTGGCCGCGACGAGCTCCTGGAAGAAGCTGTACGCCTCGTCCTGGCTGAGGATCCTGTGCGCCGCCGGGTCGACGATGGAATGGGTGAACGTCTTGCCGCCGTCGGCGCTGCTCGCCATCGCGATCGCGGGCGTCGAGGTGTCGCAGCTGCAGGGCGAGGTGAACGGCGAGGCGTCGTACTCGACGTGCAGGACGCCGTCGCCGCCGACGACAGGAAACTGGCGCGGGTCCCACTGCGCCTCGTGGGTGTTGTCATCGACCTGCACCGGCGGCATGCTCCACGTCGCGCCGCGGTCCGCGCTCGTCTCCAGCCAGACGTGGGGCAGGTACGCCTGGTAGAACATCGTCTCGTAGGCCAGGTACAGCGTGCCGTCCCGAGGCCCGCCGCTGTCGTCGATCGCGAGGAACGGGCGGTCGATCTGGACCTGGGTGTTGACCTCGTCGAAGGCGACCACCTTCGGGCCCCACGTCCGCCCCTGGTCGGTGCTCCGGAAGACCCACACCTGAGGGTCATGGCTCGAGGCCCCGAAGTAGATGCAGTCGTAATAGACGTTCTGCCCCGTCCGGTCCCACACGATGTTCTGGTCGGCGGAGATCAGGTTCGCGAAGTCGGTGAACTGCGACGGCACCGCGTTGGGCAGGAGCCCGGCCACCGGCTGGGGGATGGAGAACGCGCCGAGGCCCGCCGCGGAGAGCGCCTGGCGGTGCCAGGTGTGGCCGCCGTCGTGGCTGTCGAAGAGGGCGCAGTCGGTCACCCCGCTGGTCCCGGCCGACAGGTTGCCGGCGTTCGTCGTGGTCGCCGGCTGCCACTCGTTCGACCCGGCGAGGACGTCGAGGGGGTGGGCGGGGTCGGCGGCGACGAACTCTTCACCCTCGGCCAGGCCCGGGGTGTTGGAGATGTCCTGCACACCCTCGGCGAACTGCGACGCCGCCGCCCTGGCGGTGGGCCCGCCAGGACCCAGGGCCGCGACCCCGATGAAGCATGCGAGTCCCAGCCGAGCCGCCCGCCAGGTCACCCGACCGAGAGTACCCGAGGCTAGTCTCTCAGCGCGATGCCGGGGCCCACTGTTCGCGCCCGCGCCTGGCTGCTGCGGACGTTCCGCGGCCGCCCGCGCGAGCGCGCTGCCTGGACCGAGTCGCCTGCCCTCGCCGCGCGCGCCTCGTTCCGGGTGGGCGAGCTCGACGTCGCGGCGGCCAGCGTCGGGCTCAGGTCTGCCGGTATGAATGAGCCGGCCGTGGTCTACGAGGTCGAGGTCGCCCTTGGCCAGGGGCGCCGGTGGACCTCTCGCTACGGCCTGGCCCCGGATGCCGCCTCGCCGGAGGCCGCGATCGAGCATGCTCTCGACGAGCTCGACCAGATCTGGCGGGACCGCGAGCGGTGGGAGGCCGAGCTGACCGCGGGGATGACGCCGGACGAGGCGGAGGCGATGCTGGCCAGCTCGATGAGCGAGGCGGACCTGGCCGCGGCCAGGTGGATCGGCCCCGAGCTGGACCGCGTGCGGGCGACCACCAAGGGCGCCACCGGGCGGTGGGCGGTCCTGCCCGAGGTCAGCCCGTCCTGAGCCGCCTCCCGGCGGGTGGGGCTAACCCGCCTCGCGGGGGGTTGTCCTGCCGGCGAGGATGGCCCGGGCCCGCGCCACGAGGCCGGCGGCGTCGAGGCCGTGGGCGGCCAGCAGGTCCTGGGGCCGGCCATGGGGCAGGAACTCGTCGCGTAGGGCCGCCATGCTCACCTTCTGCGCCAGGCCCGCCTCGCTGAGCCGCTCCAGCACGGCGCCGCCGAAGCCGCCGGTGCCGACGTTGTCCTCGACCGTGACCAGGTAGGGGTAGCGCACCGCCCACTCGGACACCAGGCGCGGGTCCATCGGCTTGACCCAGCGCGCGTTGACCACGCCGGCGTCGACGCCGCTCCCGGCCAGCCGCTCGGCGGCGTCGAGGGCCACCTCGACCATCCGGCCGACGGCGACGAACGCGATGTCCTTGCCCCTCCGCACCTCTTCCCAGCGTCCGACAGGGAGCGCCTCCACGGGCAGGTCGGGCGCCGACGACGTCGTGCCGCGCGGGTACCGGATGGCGACTGGCCCGTCCATCGTCATCGCCGTCTCCAGGAGCGCGCACAGCTCCGTGGCGTTGGCGGGCGCGGCGATCGACATGTTCGGCATCATCCGCAGGTAACTGAGGTCGAACACGCCGTGGTGCGACGAGCCGTCGGGACCGGTCACCCCGGCGCGGTCGACCGCGAAGATGACCGGCAGCCTGTGCATGCAGGCGTCCAGGAGGGTCTGGTCGAAGGCGCGCTGCAGGAACGTCGAGTACACCGCGACGACGGGGCGCATCCCCGTGAGGGCGAGGCCCGCGGCGAACGTGACCGCGTGTTGCTCGCAGATGCCGACGTCGAAGAAGCGCTCCGGGAACTCGCGGGCGAAGTCCAGCAGGCCCGTGGGCGAGGGCATGGCGGCGGTGATGGCGCAGACCTGTGGGTAGCGCGTGCCGAGCGACATCATCGCGTCGCTGAACACGTCGGTCCACGTCAGCTCCTTCTTCAGCGCCTGGCCCGTGGCCGGGTCGAAGACGGCGACGTCGTGCAGCTTCTTGACCTCGTCGTCGATGGCGGGGCCGTAGCCGTGACCCTTCTCCGTGACGACGTGGATCACGATCGGCTCGTCGAGCTGCCGGCTGCGGGAGAAGATGTCCTCGAGCGCCGCGATGTTGTGGCCGGCGACGGGGCCGGCGTACTTGAGGCCGAGGCTCTCGAAGATGTTCGTCGGCGAGACCAGCTGCTTGACGCTCTCCTTCATGCGATACGCCGCCTCGTCGGCGCCCTCGCCGAGCACCGGGATGTCGCGGAGGCTCTGGCTGATCCGCTGCTTGAGGCGCTCGTAGCGACGGGACACCGCCAGCTGGTTGAGGTGGCTGGCGAGGCCGCCGACGGTCGGCGCGTAGGAGCGGCCGTTGTCGTTGAGGATGATGATGAGGTTCGGCGGCTTGAGGTGGGCGATCTGGTTCAGGGCCTCGTAGGCCATCCCGCCGGTGAGCGCGCCGTCGCCGACGACCGCGACCACCTTGCCGAGGTGGCCCTGCCGCAGGCGCGCCTCGGCGATCCCAAGCGCGTAGCTGAGCGCGGTGGAGGCGTGGCTGTTCTCGATCCAGTCGTGCTCGCTCTCCTTCCGGTTCGGGTACCCCGAGAGGCCCCCCTCCTGGCGCAGCGTCTTGAACTCGTTGCGGCGGCCGGTCACCAGCTTGTGGACGTAGGCCTGGTGGCCGGTGTCCCAGATGATCGCGTCGCGGGGACTGTCCATCACGCGGTGCAGGGCGAGCGTCAGCTCTATGACGCCGAGGTTTGGCGACAGGTGCCCCCCGGTCTCGCTGATGCGCTCGACCAGGAACTCGCGGATCTCCCCGGCGAGCTGGACCAGCTCGGGGTGGTTCAGGCGGCGGAGGTCGGCGGGCGAGTCGACAGACTGGAGCAGCTCGAAGGCCACGGTGGGACTAGGTTACCCCGGCCGCCTTTCCGGGCCAACGCCCCCAATAGAATCTGCGCGTGTCGGGCATGATGAGCCTTTTCCCGCCGGGGCGGATCGTGCCGGTCCCCGGCCGCGGCGAGATGTTCATCCGCGACAGCGGCCCGGAGACCGACCGCAAGGGCACCCTGCTCCTGCTCCACGGCTGGTTCGCGAGCGCCGACATCAACTGGATCAGCTGCTTCGGCCGGCTGATCGGGGAGGGTTACCGCGTGGTGGCGCCCGACCACCGGGGCCATGGTCGCGGCATCCGCTCGCCCAGGCCGTTCCGGCTGGCGGACTGCGCGGACGACTGCGCCGGGCTCGTCCAGGCGCTGGACCTGGACCAGGTGACCGCGGTCGGGTACTCGATGGGCGGCCCGATCGCCGAGCTGCTGGCCTACCGCCACCCGAAGCTGGTCCGAGGCCTCGTGCTCAGCGCCACGCCCCTGTCGTGGAGTGACCGCCCCCGGATGCGCCGCGCGTGGAAGCTGATGGGCATGCTGGGTTGGGGCCTGCGGATGTTCTCGCCGCGCATCTACCGGCGGGCTCTCAAGCGTGGCGGGCTGGCGCAGGAGGACGTGCAGGACTGGCTCCTGGGCGAGCTGATGCGCCACGACCCGACGACGATGGCGGAGGCGGGCAGGGAGATGGCGCGCTACAACTCGCGCCCCTGGATTGCCACGCTGACGATGCCGACGGTCGTGCTGTGCACGCGCGAAGACGACCTCGTCCCGCCCAACGACCAGCGCGCCCTCGCCCGCGCGATTCCCGGCGCGGTGCTCATCGAGACCGGGGGTGACCATTACGCCGTCGGCCAGCACCCGGACTACGTGCCCAACCTCATCCGGGCGACCGAGATCGTGACCGAGCGCGCGGGCGCGGCACCGCGCGAAGAGGCGGCCGTCTGACCCACCCCGGCGACGTCGACGCCGACGAGTTCCGGCGGGCGGCGAACGCCGCGATCGAGTGGATCGCCGGGTACTACGAGACGCTGCCGGACCGCCCGGTTGTCGCGACGATCCGGCCCGGGGAGCTGCGGGCCGCGCTGCCTGCCCGTGCGCCCCTGGCGGGGGAGCCACTCGACGTCATCCTGCGCGACTTCGAGCGGCTGATCCCCGGGGCGCTGACGCACTGGCAGCACCCGCGGTTCCTCAATTACTTCCCGGCGGCCGGCTCGTTCCCCGGCGTCGTCGCCGAGCTCCTCTGCGCGGGGGTCAACGTCAACGGGATGCTCTGGGTCACCTCGCCCGCCGTGACGGAGCTCGAAGAGGTGACGACCGCGTGGCTGCGCGACGCGATGGGCCTGCCCGCCGCGTTCTCCGGGGTGATCAACGACACGGCCAGCTCCGGCACCCTCTACGCGCTGGCCGCGGCGCGGGAGGCGGCGGGACTCGACATCCGCGAGCACGGCATGGCGGGTCATCGCCTCACGATGTACTGCTCGGAGGAGGCGCACTCTTCGGTGGAGAAGGCGGCGCTCGTGCTCGGGCTCGGGCGCACCGGCGTCGTCAAGGTGCCGACGGACGCGGACTTCAGGATGGACGTGACCGCGCTGCGCCGCGCGGTCGCGGCGGACCGCGCCGCGGGGCGGACCCCGATCGCCGTCGTTGCCACGGTGGGGACCACGGGGGTCACGGCGGTCGACCCGGTGGCCGCGATCGCGGAGGTCTGCGCGGACCACAGCCTGTGGCTCCACGTCGACGCGGCGTACGCGGGCGTCACTGCCCTCCTGCCCGAGTTCGGCTGGGTACTGGACGGCTGCGAGGCTGCCGACTCGCTCGTCGTCAACCCCCACAAGTGGCTCTTCACGCCGGTCGACTGCAGCGTGCTCTACTGCCGCCGCGAAGACGTCCTGCGGCGCGCCTTCAGCCTGGTGCCGCCCTACCTCGAGTCGGCGCAGGGCGACGTGCGCAACCTCATGGATTTCGGCCTGTCGCTGGGGCGCCGCTTCCGCGCGCTGAAGCTCTGGTTCGTCATCCGCGCCTTCGGGCTCGAGGGGTTGCGCGCGCGCATCGCCGGCCATGTGGAGATGGCGCGCCAGCTGCGCGGGTGGGTCGAGGCGGAGCCTGGGTGGGAGCTGCTCGCGCCCGCGCACTTCTCGACCGTCGTGTTCCGCCACGCGCCGGCGGACCTGGACGCCGCGGCGGTGGACGCGCACAACGCGGCGGTGGTGGAGGCCGTCAACGCCTCCGGCCGGGCGTTCGTCTCGCACACCCTCGTGCGCGAGCGCTACGCGATCCGCGTCGCCATTGGTAACCTGCAGACGCAGCTCGAGGATGTGCGCGCCATGTGGGACCTGGTGCGGGAGGAGAGCCTCCGCTAGGCCAGGGCGTCGAGGGCGGCCTGGACCACCGCGGGCAGGGGGTTGACCGCCGAGTAGAAGGTCCAGATGCCGCGCTTGCTGGCCCTCACCAGCCCGGCCGCCCGCAGCTTCCCCATGTGGTGCGAGATGGTCGGCTGGCTGAGGCCGTACGCGGCCGCGAAGTCGCAGACGCAAACGGGTTGGGCGGCGTGGCTGATCGTGAGCAGCATCCCGAGGCGGGTCGAGTCCGCGATCGCCTGCAGCTGCGCCGCGGCCTTCTCGGTCGCGCGCCGGCCGAGCGGCTGCTCCACGGCGCAGCACACCCCGCGCTCGCGCTCGACGACTGGGAGGGCCTGTCGCACCACGCTTCGATGTTACGCAACCAATTGACAAACGTCAATGGGTTGGGCATCATTGTATCGACGGATGTCTATGCGTAACGGGAGACTGAGATGAGCGCGACGAGAGAGGCGGTGCGGGAGCACTACGCCCGGCTGGCCGACCGCATCGATGTGGTCGAGGATTCGTCCGGCGCCTGCGCCTGTGGCGGCTACTCCGCCGAGGAGGTCGCGAGCCTCGGGCTGTCCGGGGGCGTCAGCCTCGGGTGCGGCAACCCGACGGCACTGGCCGAGCTCCACCCGGGCGAGGTCGTGCTGGACCTGGGCAGCGGCGGGGGGCTCGACGTGCTCCTGTCGGCGAAGCGCGTTGCGCCGGGAGGGCACGCCTACGGCGTCGACATGACGGACGAGATGCTCGCCCTCGCGCGCAAGCACCAGGCCGCCGCCGGCGTGGACAACGCCACGTTCCTCAAGGGCACCATCGAGAGCGTGCCGCTGCCGGACGCGTCCGTCGATGTCGTCATCTCCAACTGCGTCGTGAACCTCGCCGACGACAAGGGCGCCGTGCTGCGGGAGGCGCACCGCGTGCTCCGCTCGGGCGGCCGCCTTGCCATCGCCGACATGGTCGCGGTGGAGGAGCTCGCCCCCGAGATCAAGCGCGACGTGGACGCCTGGGCCGGCTGCATCGCCGGGTCGATCCCGGTCGACGAGTACACCGCGCTGCTGAACGAGGCAGGCTTCGCGGACATCTCCATCGACGTCCACGACGTGCTGGAGATGCCCGGCGGGACGGGCCGCATCGGCAGCGCGTACATCCGCGCCACCCGGCCGTAGTGGCGGCCCGGACGCTACCGGCCCCGCAGGCCCTCTACCTCGACTGGGAGCACGCCCACTGGGCGGCGTTCGACATCGACCTCGCGCGCGACAAGGTGGACTGGGCCTCGGTCGCCGACCTGGAGCGCGGCTTGCTGCTCTTCGCCCTGGCGTCATTGATGGTCGCGGAGGAGCGGATCTCGACGCAGTTCTGCGGCCTCGTCCTGGCGCAGGACGACGAGGAGGAGGGGAGCTATCTCTCGACGCAGCTCGTCGACGAGGTGCGCCACATGCAGTTCTACGCCAGGTTCCAGGACGAGGTCGTGGCCGAGCCGGCGGCGATCGCGGCGCACGTCGCGAGCGCCCGCGAGTTCCTGGCGGAGCCGCTGCGCGCGATCCTGGACGACGCGCTCGTGACCGCGCACGCGCGGCTGGTCGCCGAGCCGCGCAACCGTGAGGCGAAGGTCGACTTCGTCACCATCTACCACCTGGTCATCGAGGGCACCCTCGGCGTCACCACCTCGCATTTCCTGCTCGGTTACCTGCGCCAGAAGCAGCTCTTCCCCGGGTTTGTCGACGGCTACTCGCGGATCGCGGCCGACGAGGGCCGCCACATCGCGTACGGCACCGGCTTCCTGCAGCGCGCCGTCGCCGCCGACCCTGCGCTGGGCGAGGTCGTGCGGGTGCGGCTGCAGGGGCTCATGCCATCGATCCGGCAGGCCCTCTCACCCGCGGGCGCGCCGGAGGTGCTGGGCGTGGCTCCGGACGCGCTGGTCAACCACGGCCTCGGCGCGCTGTCGCAGCGCCTCGCGGCGATCGGGGTCTCGCTCTAGGCCGGGACCGGCTCCCGCTCTTCGGCCTCAATGTCGGCCAGGACGGCGCGCTCGATGTCGGCCAGGTTCTTGCCCCGGTCACGCTCGAGGACGCGCATCCGTGCGTCGAAGAGCCGCGACGCGATCTCGACGAACTCCTGCATGGGCGTGCCAAACGGCGGGTTGTCCTCGTCGTAGTTGTCGAAGAACTCGGGCAGCAACGCCAGGGCGGTCGGGAAGAGCTCGTTCATCTTCACCTTGATGCGGTCCCAGATCGCGTCGTCCTCGCTGACCAGGCGGTTGAGCAGGTAGACGCCGTACCGGATGTGCCGCGCCTCGTCGGTGGCGATGTTGCGGATGCCCTGGAGGAGGCCGGGCAGCAGGCCGCGCTTCTCGATGTTGACGCGGAAGCCGTAGTACCCGGTCTCCGCGAGCATGCCCTCGATGATCATGTTGTAGGTCACCGACGCGTCCGCGATGGCCTCGCGCGAGTCGTCGGTGAGGAGCCGGTTCATGTTCTTCGGCAGCTCCACGTAGAAGAGCTGCTGGTAGCTCGGCGTGACGTAGTGGTGCAGGTCGTAATCGACGCCGCCGACCTCGTCGAGCCAGCGGCGGAAGAACTGGACGTGCTTGGCCTCCTCCCAGAGGAACGAGGTCAGGAAGATCTCCTCCTCGAGGTGCCCGCCCCTGGCGATCGCCAGGATCAGCGGCAGGAGGTCGATGGTCACCGCTTCCTCGCCCGCCTGGAAAAGCGTCAGGTCGCGGAGCAGGAAGTCGCGCTCGAGGTCCGTGAAGCTGGCCCAATCCGCCTTGTCGCGCGTGAAGTCGATGTCGTTGGGGTCCCAGATGCCGAGCTTCTTGGCCTTGTCGAAGAGCCGCATCGGCACGCCGTCCCAGTGCAGGCCGGCCTTCGAAGTGGTCTGGTAAGAGGTGCGCGCGACAGTGCCCGTCATGCGTCGTTCTCCCGGCGCTTCAGCGCCAAAAACGGGGCCAAGAGGCAGTCAGGATAGCATCGGGCGGGTGACCGCCAAGGCCCGCCGCAACCGTGCCCTCGCGGCGGCACAAAACGTGGCGATCGACATCACGCCACTGCGCGTCTCGCGCAACTTCCGGCTCCTCTGGACGGGCCAGGCGATCTCGAACGTCGGCCGCCAGATAACGATCGTGGCGATGCCGTTCCAGGTGTTCCTGCTGACCCGCTCCAGCCTCGCCGTCGGGCTGCTCGGCATCGCGCAGGTGATCCCCTATGTGCTTGTCAGCCTCGTCGCCGGCGCGTGGGCCGACCGCTTCGACCGGCGCCAGGTCCTGATCTGGGCCCAGCTGGGCCTGACCGCGTGCTCGACGCTGCTGATGCTGGGCGCGATCGAGGGGCACCCCGCGATCTTCTACATCTACCTGATCGCCGCCGTGGCGTCGGCGATCTCCGCGGTGGACCTCCCCGCCCGCGCCGCGACGACGCCGAACATCGTGCCGCGGCAGCACCTCGCCGCCGCGCTCTCGCTCAACTTCGCGCAGTTCCAGGTCGCCGTCATCGCGGGCCCGGCGGTCGGTGGCGTGGTCATCGCGCAGTTCGGCATCGCGTGGGGCTACGCGATCGACGTGGTGACGTTTGCCGCGGCGATCGCGGCCGCGATCATGCTGACCCCGCAGCCCGTCGCCGGCGTCGAGCGCGAGCCGACGGCCCTCGCGGTGGCCCGCGGCCTGAAGTTCGCCTGGCGGCAGAAGCCGATCCTTGGCGGCTTCACCGCCGACATCGGGGCGATGGTGTTCGGCATGCCGCGAGCCCTGTTCCCGGCGATGGCCATCAACACCTTCCACGGGGGCGCCGGCGTCCTCGGCCTGCTGTACGCCGCGCCTGGCGTGGGCGCCGTCCTGGGATCGCTCGCCTCCGGCTTTGTCGGGCGCCTCCGCCACATCGGGCGCGCCGTGCTCATCGGCGCCTCGGTGTGGGGTCTCGGCATCGCCGGCTTCGGCCTCTCGGACCGCGTGCTCTGGCTCGGCCTGGCCTGCCTCGCTGTGGCGGGCGCCGCGGACGCCATCAGCGCCATCTGCCGGGGCACCATGCTGCAGCTGGCCTCCCCCGACAACCTCCGCGGCCGGATGTCCGCGATCAACTCGATGGTCGTCGTCAGCGGCCCGTACCTGGGCGACTTCCGCGCCGGCGCCACCGGGACGATCCTGGGCGCCGAGCCGGCGCTCGTCGCGGGCGGGGTCGCGTGCGTGGCCGTCAGCGCGCTGGTCGCGGCCCTCATGCCGCGGATGCGCGACTACGACGCGCAGCAGGGGTGAGGTCGGGGTTGGTTTAGCCGGCCTTTGCCCCCCACCCAACCTCCCGCCGCGAGCGGGGGGAGGAGTGAGATGCCGCATTACTCCTCCCCCCGCCTGCGGGGGGAGGCTGGGTGGGGGCAGTTGGGGGGAGGTTGGGGGAGCTTAGGCCGTGCCTACAGCGGCTTGCGTCCGGGGTAGCCCTCGCCGATGCGGTGCCAGTGCTCCACCGCCTTCTCCCCCAGCTGCCAGCACAGCTCGACCAGCTCCCCGTCGCGGTAGGACAGGAAGTCGACCAGCCCGTAGTGCAGCGGGCCCTTGATGGTGATCTCCATCTCCTCGAGACGCTGGATCGCGACCGCGACCGCCATCTCCGTCGACTTCAGCGAGGCCACCGACTGCGCGAGCGCCTCGCGGCTGTCCTCGGTCGACCCGGCCTTGTGGCTCTTGAGCCGCTCGATGCGAACCTGCTCCTCCATCTCGGGCAGCTTGGGCGCGAGCTCGACGATCCGGTCCACCAGCTCCCGCACCTGGGGCAGCGCCTCGTTTGCCTCCTCGACGGTGTAGGTGCGGGGCATGGGACAAGACTATTCGGGCGGCTCCGTCCTTGGCGGCCGCCGCAGCCGCTTCACACCACTGCGCTGGCGCTTCTCGTCGACGCGGGCGGCGCGGGCGCGCGCCGACGGCCGCGTGGGGCGCCGCGGGGGTGGGGGAGGGCGCAGCGCCTCGGCCACCAGCTCGCGCAGACGGGCCTCCGCGATCTCGCGGTTGCGGCTCAGGTAGCGCTCCTCCTCGACCTCGATGCGCAGCGCGCGCCGCTCGAGCCCCAGGCCGCTCAGGAGGCGCGCGGCCACCGGCGCGGGTAGGCCGTCGAGGGCGTCTGCGTCGAGGACCAGCTCGGCGCGGGTCGAGGCCTTGTCCCGGTGCTGGCCGCCGGCGCCAGTCGAGCGGGTGGCCGTCATGTCCGCGCGCGCCAGCAGGTGCGCGAACACCTCGTCGATGCCCCCGGCTTCGTTCTCCACTACCTCCGTAGCGTAGGTCCCGAGGCTCCTACAATCACCGCCTGATGACTGCTACTGCCACTGCTGAGACGACCGGCGCCGAGAACGTCCACTGGAACCTCGGGGACCTGTATCCCGGCGAGCCCGCCGCCGCCCGCGCGGCGGTCGCCGTCGACCTCGACCGCGCCGCCGGCCTGGCGGCTGAGTTCGCCGCGGGGTACCGCGGGAAGGTTGCCTCCCTCGACGCGGCGGCCCTGGCCGGCGCGCTGGCGCGCTACGAAGAGCTCCAGGAGCTGATGGGCCGCGCGGCGTCCTACGCCTTCCTCGCCTTCGCCACTGACGTCGCCGACCCCGAGCGGGGGGCGCTGCTGCAGAAGGTGCAGGAGCAGCTCACGCAGGTCGGCGCCGGCCTGATCTTCCTGCAGCTGGAATGGCTCCAGGTCGCCGATGACAGAGCCGAGCAGCTCCTCGGCGACGCGGCCCTCGCCAACTATCGCCACTACCTCGAGAGCGCGCGACGGTACAAGCCGTACGTCCTCAGCGAGCCCGAGGAACGCGTGATGGTCGAGAAGTCGGTCACCGCCCGCAGCGCCTGGGACCGGCTCTTCGAAGAGGCGACGACCGCGGTCAAGGTCAAGGACGGCGACGAGGAGGTGTCCCTCGACGTCGCGCTGTCGCGGATGCACGCGCCCGAGCAGCCGCGCCGCAAGGCGATTGCCGGCGCGATCACGGAGGCGCTGCGGGAGGACCTCCGCACTCGCCGCTACATCTTCAACACCATCCTGTCGGACAAGGCCATCGACGACCGCCTGCGCAGCTACCCACACTGGCTCGCCGACCGCAACCTCGCCAACGAGGCGCCGGACAGCGCCGTCGAAGCGCTGGTCGACGCGGTCACGTCGCGCTACGACATCACGCACCGCTACTACCAGCTGAAGAAGCGGCTGCTCGGGCTGGAGCACTTCCACGACTACGACCGGTACGCGCCGCTCGGGGCCGAGGACCCGCCCTACTCGTGGGAGCAGGCGCGCGAGGCGGTGCTCGACGCGTACGGTTCCTTCTCGCCGCGGCTGCGCGAGCTCGCCCTCGAGTTCTTCGACGGCAGCTGGATCGACGCCGGCCTCGCGCCGGCGAAGCGCGGCGGGGCCTTCGCGCACCAGACCATCCGCAGCCTTCACCCGTACGTGATGGTCAACTTCACCGGCAAGCGGCGTGACGTGCTGGTCCTCGCCCACGAGCTCGGCCACGGGGTGCACATGTCACTCAGCCGCGCGCAGACCCAGCTCAACTACGACACCCCGCTCACGACCGCGGAGACCGCGTCCGTGTTCGGCGAGACGGTGACGTTCCAGCGCATCCTGTCGCAGGTCACCGACCCGAAGGACCGGCTCACGCTGCTGCTTCACCGCCTCGACGACGCCATCGCCACGATCTACCGGCAGATCGCGATGAACCGTTTCGAGGACCGGCTCCACACCGGGCGGCGCGCCGAGGGCGAGCTCTCCGAGGAGTGGATGAACCGCGCGTGGCTCGACACCCAGGGCGCGATGCTCGGGCCGGCCGTCGAGCTCAGTGAGAACTACGGCATCTGGTGGAGCTACATCCCGCACTTCATCGGGGCCCCCGGCTACGTCTACGCCTACGCCTTCGGCAACCTGTTCGCCCTCGCCATCCACCAGAAGGCGATGGAGGAGGGGCCGGGCTTCGCCGACAAGTACTTCGCGCTCCTGGCCGCCGCCGGCTCGCAGTCCCCCGAAGACCTCGGCCGCGGCATCGGCGTCGACCTGGGCGACCCGCAGTTCTGGCACGGCGGCCTCAACTCCGTCGAGGCCCTCGTGGACGAGGCGGAGAAGCTCAGCCAGCAGGTCTAACGGACTCCTCCCCCCGCCTGCGGGGGGAGGTCAGGTGGGGGGCAGATAGCGCCTACGAATCCGGCAGCTTGCCCGCGGCGCTCAACCAGGTCTGACGGCTGACCGCCACCACCCAGCCGCGCCCGTCCAGCAGCGCCGTGGCCGCGTGCAGCTTCCTGCCCTCGGCGGCCAGCGGCCACCCGATGACCACGCATTTCTCGCCGACGTCGACGCTGCCGATGACGCGCGCGGCCATGCGCCCCAGCACCAGGTGGCCGTCGATGTCGCCCTGGTTGTGGAGCGCGTAGGCCCCGGAGCAGTCCAGCGCCGCCCATAGGTACCGCGGGAGGACGACCTCGCCCTCGCCGGTCAGCGACAGGTCCGGGACCCAGGGCGCGGCGACGACATCCTCGTGGGGTTCACGCAGCGGCCCCGGCTGCACCCGGAGCCCGTCGCCGGCGCGCCGGTCCGTGCCGCAGACGAAGCAGCCTGAGAACTGGTACTCGAGGAAGCGCTGGAACTGATCGTGCGCGCGCGTCGCGTCGGCAAACGAGGGCGCAACGGGGACCTCGACGTGCGGCTCGTGCCGGCGCGCCTCCGCGATAAGCGTCCCGCCGTCATGAAGCTCGACGCCACCGTTGGGCAGCAACGTCACCTGCAGCGCCCGCTCGAGCGGGGCCGGCGCGCGCAGCGTCACCTCGACCGCCTCACCGGCCAGCTCCGCCATGAGCCCGGCCACGTACCCGCCGTTGGCAACCTCGGGCGGCCCGCAGAACCGCCGCCCGATCACCACCTCCGACGCGTGGAGCCGGTAGGTCATGTGCGGTCTAGGTCGCCGCGGCCACCGGGGCGAGCGCCTCGAGCGCCTTGATGCGGTCTTCGGTGTTGAAGGCGTTGATCGCGAGGATCGGCATCGTCACGCCGGCCGCCTCGAGCTTGCGCAGGCCCTCGTGGATCCGCTCGGGCGTGCCCAGTAGGCTTGTCTCATCCGCCAGCTCGTCGGGCACCAGCGCCGCGGCCGCCGCCTTGTCGCCGCCGAGGTAGAGGTCCTGGATCTTCTTGGCCTCCTCGACGTAGCCGTAGCGCTGCACCAGCTGGTTGTAGAAGTTGCGCTCGCGCGACCCCATCCCGCCGACATACAGCGCGATGTAGGGCTTGACCATGCTGCGCCCGACCTCGACGTCGTCATAGACGACCACCGGCACCATCGGGGTCACCTCGAGGTCGCCCCACTTCCGGCCGGACTTCGCGAGCCCGGCCTCGAGGTGGGGCTGGAAGACGTCGACATGCTGCGGCGAGAAGAGCGTCGGCATCCACCCGTCGGCGATCTCGCCGGTCATCTCGAGGTTCTTCGGGCCGAGGCTCGCGATGATGATCGGGATGGTGTCGCGGACCGGGTGGTTGATGAGCTTCAGCCCCATCGTCAGCTTCACCGTCTCGCCGTCGTACACCAGGCGCTCGCGCTTGAGCGCCATGCGGATGACCTCGACATACTCGCGCGTCCGCTGCAGCGGCTTCTCGAACGGGACGCCGTGGTAGCCAGAGATGACCTGCGGGCCGCTCGTGCCGAGGCCGAGGATGAAGCGTCCGTTCGAGAGCATGTCGATGGCCGACGCGCTCTGGGCGATCAGCGCGGCGCTGCGCGAGAAGACGTTGAGGATGCCCGCGCCGATCTTGATCCGCTCCGTCTTGAGCGCGAGCGCGGTCATGATGCTGACGGAGTCGTAGCTGTACGCCTCAGGTACGAAGACCGCCTCGTAGCCAAGCCGGTCCGCGGCCTGGACCCACTCGACGAGCTCGGGGAACGGGACGTCTGTGTACGGGACGGCGATTGCCAGCTTCACGCGCTACCTCCTGGGCGGCGCCGCCGGGCGGCGGCCGGTAATTATCCCGAAGCCGGGACCGCGCGGGACCGGCGCCTGCCGTTCCGGGCGGCGGGTTGGGGCGCCCGGCGGGTGGGTCGCGGGCGGCGCTTCGGCTCCTGCAGCACGATGCGGCTCATGCTGTCCGCGACGGCCTCACCCATGACGCGCTGGAAGGTCGCGCGCAGGCTTTCGAGGGCAAGGGGGCGCATCCGCTCGAGCTGCTGCTGCACCCTCGGCCACTGGTCCTCGGGACGCCCCGCGAGGTCGAACGGCTTCCAGACCTCGTCGACGAACAGGCGGATGAACGCCGCGGCCACCTTCTCCGACGCGGCATTGAGCTGGGCCACGACATCCAGCATCGACTCGCCCCGGATGCCGATCTCCCGCAGGGCTTCGCCGGCGCGCAGCAGCGAGGGGAAGGGAACCTCGTAGCGGCCCTCGCCCAGCGGCCGGATCAGGCCGAGCCTGGTGGCCCGCTTCTCGACCTCGGCATCCGGCTTCCCGCCGGAGAAGCGCTGCGCCAGCTCGGCGGCGTCCATCACCTCCGGCTCCTCCTCGGTCCACGGCTCGCGCAGCATCTCCTCGAAATGGAGGACGCGGCTCGCCGAGCCGGGCGGGAGATTGCCGAGGAGGCGCTTGATGGAGTTGAGGTTGAACCCGTCGGCCTGCATCTCGACGATGAGCCGGAGCCGGGCCGCATGCTCGGTGCCGTAGTACCCCGTGCGGCCGCGCACCGCCGGCGGCGGCAGCAGGCCGCGCGACTGGTGCGCCCGGATGTTGCGCACCGTCAGCCCGGTCACCCGGGCCAGCTCGTCGATCGTGTACTCCGCGTCGGGCGACTTCGCCGCCGGCTCATGTGCCACGAAGTGATGTAATACCACGAGCCCGGTATGTCCTCTCCCTACCGGGTGGGTGAGCCGCTGGTGGGGGGTGTCACAAAGGAGGAAGCACATGAGCGAGCAGACCGGCCAGTCCAACGTCGAGTCGACGGAGCCCGCCACCGCCCAGCCCACCGCCGCCAACGGCGCCGGGGGGGCGGCGAACGCGGCTGACGCCCAGGCCCAGCTGGCCTCCCTGATCGAGGGGAAGAGCGACGACGAGATCAATGCGTTCGTCAAGGAAGCCGGCTACGAGACCGTGCTCAACCCCATCTTCGAGGGCATGCAGCAGCACTTCCTGCCGGAGAAGAACGGCGGCCGCGACGCCGTCATCCAGTACGACGTGAACACCCCCGACGGGCTGAGGAGCTGGCAGGTGGTCATCGCCGGCGGCGCGTGCACGACGAGCGAGTCGACCGAGAAGGACCCGAATGTCACGCTGAGCCTCAACCTGCCCGACTTCCTCCGCCTCATCAGTGGCAAGCTGAACGGTGTGCAGGCGTTCATGAGCGGCAAGCTCAAGCTGAAGGGCGACATGATGCTGGCGCAGACGATGCAGACCTGGTTCGCCCAGGGCTGACGCACCGGCGAGCCTCTCCCGGGGCCGCGGCACTGGTCGCCGCGGCCTCGCTGTTTCTGGGCGGCTGCAGCCGGGCGGCGGCCGGCGCCGCCAGCGAAGTTTCACCTTCTGCCTCGCCGCTTCCGCTCCCGGCCGCGACCGTGCCCTACTGCTTCGACCCCGACCACGACCTCATCGACGTGTACGAGCCCGCAGTACCGATTCGCCGCCCGGCGCCGCTCGTCGTCTACGTCCACGGCGGTGGTTGGACCGCCGGGAGCCGCCAGCAGGCGCTCGTCGAGCTCGGGGGCGTGGCGCAGGCGCTGCTCGCGCGGGGGTTCGTGGTGGCGAGTGTCGACTACCGGCTGGCGCCGGTGTACAGGTGGCCGGCGCAGGTCGAGGACGTCAAGTGCGCGGTCCGGTACCTGCGGGCGGCGGCCGCGCAGTTCGGGATCGACCCGGCGCGCGTCGGGGCGATCGGTGACAGCGCCGGCGGGCACCTCGCGGCGCTGCTCGGGCTGGCCGGCCCGGTGGCGGGCTGGGACGTGGGGCCCTTCCACGACCAATCGAGCCAGGTCCAGGCGGTGGTCGACCTGTTCGGCCCGGCGGACCTCACCGCCGCCGACTGGCGGGGCGCGTCGATCGACCTCGGGCCGTCGGTGTTCGGCTACCGGCGGGGCCAGGCGGCGGACGTCCTCCGCAGGGCGAGCCCGGTCTGGTACATCGGCCACGGCGGCCCGCCCTTCCTCATCATCCAGGGCGACAAGGACCGGACGGTGCCGCCGTCGCAGTCGCGCGAGCTGTACTCCCGCCTGGTGGCGGCCGGGGCGCCCGTGAGACTGGTCCCGGTCGCGGGTGCCGGCCACGAGTTCGTGCCGGCGCCCGGCCCGGTGCGGCCCAGCCTGCTGGACCTGAAGCTCCAGGTGGTCGCCTTTTTCGCGAACTACCTCGGCGCGTGAGAAGGCGCTAGCCTACAATTCGAGACTCCTCCGCGGGGAGGTGGCTGAGTGGTCGAAAGCGCTCGCCTGCTAAGCGAGTAGGGGGCTTTGAAGCTCCCTCCCGGGTTCGAATCCCGGCCTTCCCGCCACTCGTCCTGTCCCAGGACATAGGTGCACCTGTCGCAAGACATTGTGCACAGGCCAGCGGGCGCGGATACGTCCTCTAGACTGCCGCCGTGGTAGGCGACGGCGGCCCGCGCGGGCTCACCCGCGAGATCGCCGAGTGGGCGAACGGAGTCCGGCCAGAGTCGGTGCCAGACGACGTCATCGAGCTGGCGCGGCTCCAGGTGATGTCGGTGATCGGCGCCTCGCACGCCGGCGAGCGCTCGCTGGTCGGCGCGAAGGTCACGAAGGCCAGCGCCGCGTGGGGAACCTACGGCGAGCTCTTCGCGCGGCTCTGCCACTCGGTCGCACACGACTACGACGACTACCTCTTCGCCGGGCACACCGGGCACTCGGCGGTGTGGACGGCGCTGACGGAGAACCGCGGCCACGCGCCACGTGAAGTGTTGACGGCGATCGTCGTGGGCAACGAGCTCGGCGGCCGCCTCGGTGCGGCGCTGCTGCTCGGGCCGCAGAACGGGCAGATGTGGGCGTACATCCACGCGCTCATCTCGACTTGCGTGGCGGGACGGCTGCGGGGCGCGGACGCGTCGAGGTTGCAGAACGCCATCGGGATCGCGTTTGCCATGCCGCACTACCCGCTGATGCCGGGCTTCATGGGGCCGGAGTCGAAGGTGGTGACCGCGGCGTTCCCAGCGGTGCAGGGCCTCATGTCGCTTGACCTCGCGATGCAGGGGATGACTGGCGCGGACGACATCCTCGGCGCGCGCGACGGGTTCGTGCGCAAGGTCGGACGCCTCGGGCGTATGTCGGCGTTCGACGGTCTCGGTGACGTGTGGCTGACGCGCACGCTGTGCTTCAAGCTCTACCCGGGTTGCGCTTACGTCGACACCGCCGTCGACGCGCTGCGGTCGCTCGAGCTGCGCGCCGAAGAGGTCGAGTCGATCGAGGTCCGCGCCCATCCCTTCACCCTCGCGATGGAACGCGAGTCGGAACACCACCGGCGGCCCGGCGTCGCGGACCCGGTGACGGTGACCTTCAACGTCAAGCTGTCGCTCGCCCTCACGCTGCTCAACGGCGAGCCGCGCCCGGAGGACCTGGAGCCCGACGTGCTCGAGGCCCGCTGGCCGGAGATCCAGGCGCTGGCGTCGCGGGTGAAGCTCCGGCCGGAGGTGCCTCAGACCCTGGCGGCACTGCGCCGCTCGGCGCGCCTGCTCTCCGTCGGCAGCCTCGACACAGCGGGCTTCCGGATGGAGTTCCCGGCAGAGGTGCGTGTGACATTGCGTGACGGGTCGACGCGGATTGGTCGGGCGAACGTGCCTCGCGGCGGCGCCGGCCGGCCGCTCGAGGAGACGCGCGCGCTCGTGGTCGACAAGTTCCGGCGCAACGGCGGCACCGACGCGGAGCTCGAGGTGGTGACGGAACCACTGACCCGGTGACGGCGTGGCGGCCGTGGCGCCTCGCGCGGCGCCACGGCCGCCTGCGCTACCTTTCTCAGGATGGAACCTGAGGTTGTACGGAACGAGGAGCGGGGACGGTTCGAGCTCGTGCGCGACGGCGAGGTGTTGGGCTTCACCACCTACCGGCGCGACGGCGACGAGTACACCGTGATCCACACCGAGGTCGATCCCAAGTTCGAGGGTCAGGGGTTGGGCTCGAAGCTGGCGCGGGGCATCCTGGACGGCCTGCGCGAGCGCAACAAGAGCCTGGTGCCGGAGTGCGAGTTCATCCGCGGCTACATCGGCAAGCACCCGGAGTACGTGGCCCTCGTCCCAGAGGCGCGGCGCGCGGAGTTCGAGCTCGACAGGGTCGCCTGATTCCCGCTGCGGCAGGTCTGGCATCTACGAACGCATGTTCGCTATAATCGGAGACCTGCCTCCCGCATAGCCCACCCCTTCTCCTCCCGAGAGGCATCACCAAGAAGGTCATGCCGAACGGGAGATGGAGCCGGTGGAGCTTGCAGCATCGAAAAGGGAAGACCTGACCCAGGCGGTGGCGGCGATCCGCGGCCGTTTTGGGGCCGCCTCGCTGGCGACGGGCACGGCGTCGGCCGCGCGCCTACCGGAGGACGAGGCGGGCGGCGTTCCGACCGGCATCCCCGAGCTGGACGGCCTCACCCCGGCGGCCGGGTTCCCGTACGGCCGCCTGAGCCTCCTGGTGGGGGCGCCCGGCGCCGGGCGGATGTCGCTGGTGTACCGTCTGCTCGCGGAGGCCACGCAGGCGACGGCGGTCTCGCTCTTCCTCGACCTGCGCGAGCACGCGGACCCGTGGCTCATGCAGCGGCTGGGGGCGCGCCTGGACCGGCTTGTCGTGCTGCGCGGCGAGCTCACCCCGTCGCTGGAGGCGGCGGTGGCGCTGGTCCGCGCCGGGGCCGGCTGCGTCGCGGTCGACCTGCCGCCGGGCGCGGGCCGGAGCGCGGCGTGGGACCCTCAGGCCCAGGCGCTGGCGGCGGCGTGCGCGCGGGAGCGCGCCTGCTGCGTCATCGGCACGGAGGCGCAGGGCGAGCCGCTGGCGTACGCGTCGAGCCTGACCCTGCGCCTGCGCCGGCGCGCCTGGACGTGGCGCCACGGCGACGTCGACGGGGTGCGCGTCGCCGCGACGGTGGAGAAGAGCAAGCTGTCGCTGCCGGGCGCCGCGGTCGAGTTCGAGGTCCCGTACCCGCGCGGCGTGTTCATGCCGCCGGCGGGGCTTGTGGCGAAGGCCGGCGCCGCGCCGGAGGCCGCCCCCGGCGGGCTGAGGCTCGCGGTGTGATCCTCTGTTGCCGCATCCCCGAGGTCCCGGTCGCGGCGCTCCTGCTCCGTGATGGGGAGGGCGAGGGCGAGGGCGAGGGCGGCGCCCGCGCGCGCCCGCTGGTGGTCGGCGGGCACCCGACCGAGCGCAAGCCGGTGCTGGCGGCCTCGCCCGAGGCGCGCGCCTACGGCGTTTGCCCGGGCATGCCCCTGCGCCAGGCGGAGCAGCTCTGCCCCCTGGCGCGCTTCGAGCCGCCCGACCCCGTCGCCGAGGCCAACCTCGCGCGCCACCTGCTCGCGGGGCTGTACGCGCTGGCCCCCCGGGTCGAGCTCCAGCCCGAGAGCGGCGAGGCGTACGTCGACCTCGACGGCCTCGACACCCGCGCCGAGGGAGGACTCGAGGGGTACGCGCGGCGCGTCGCGGCATACCTCGAGCGGCGCCTGCTCACGCGTCCGCTGGTGGGGATCGGCGACAACAAGTTCGTCGCGTTCACCGCCGCGGGCATGCGCGGCTCGCAGACATCGCCCTTCGTGGTGCCCCGCGGGCGCGAGCGCGCGTTCCTCGACCCGCTGCCCGTGGCCGCCCACCTGCCGGTCGAGCCCGGCACGGTCGAGCGCCTGCAGCGCTTCGGGCTCCGCACGCTGGGGCAGGTGGCGGCGCTGCCGCTCGGCGCGATGGAGGCGCAGTTCGGCAAGGAGGGGCTCTTCGCGCTGCGCCTCGCGCGGGGCGAGGACAGCCGCCCGCTCGTCCCGTGGCAGCCGCCCCGCCGCCTCGAGGAGACGAGCCGGCTCGACCCCGCCGTCGACAACCTCGAGCCGCTGCTGTTCCTGGCGCGCGGCATCGTCGACCGCCTGGGGGCCCGGCTCTTGCGGAACGCGACCGCGGCGACGACGGTGCGGCTGCGCCTCGAGCTCGATGCGCCGCGCGGCGAACCGGACAGCCTCGAGGCCATCCTGCCCCTGCGCGCCCCCGCCAGCGACGCGGCCGACCTGTGGCCGCCGGTGGCGGGGCTGCTGCGCCGCCAGCAGGTGCGCCACCCCGTGGCGGGGGTGACGCTGCGACTGTCCGGCTTCTGTCCGTCGCGAAGTCGCCAGCTGGACCTGCTCACCCGCCGCGACGGACGCCTCGAGGACGTTGTCCGCGCGCTGGCGCTGCTGGCCGGCAACCCCGCGGTGGTCGCGGAGGTGGCGACCGTGGCGCCGCAGCCGGGCGTGCTCGAGGAGCGGCGTCACCTCTGGGCCGCGGCGGACGGCGCGCTCGCCGGCGCCCGGAGGGTGGCGAGCCGGTGACGCGGCTGCTGGGCGACCCCGCCGGCATTGGGGTCGAGCTCGACGCCATCGGCCTGCCGCGACGCGTCGACATCCCCGGCGCGGGCTGGCACGAAGTCGTCGCCGTCTGCGCCCGCTGGCGCGTCGAGACCGACTGGTGGCGGGCCCCGGTGACGCGCGAATACTGGAAGCTCGGGCTGAAGACAAAAACGTCCGGTTCCGGCGGGACGGAACCGGACGTTTTGTGCGACGTCTACCGCGATCGGACAGAAGATCGCTGGCGACTCACTCGCGTGTATGACTGAGTCGCCGGCGGGCCGTTCTTACCCTCGCTCAGCCTCCGACCTGGTACCGCACGGTGACCCAGACGACGAGGTACTGGTTCGGGGTGCAGGACTGGACCGGGGCGGGAGCGATGGCCGGGGCCCCCGTCGCGGTACCACTGCCGGCGCCGCCGCTGCCGGTGCCGCCGCTGCCGGTGCTGCCCCCCTTGGGCGGGATCCCAGGGAGAGGCATGACGCAAGGCTTGAAGTAGGGCTGGACCTGGTTGTACTCGGTCATCGCCAGCAGCGTGCCGAGCTTGACGCCCGCGGCCGAGGCGAGCACCTGGGCCTTCCTCTGCGCGTCGGTGAACGCCGCCTTGACCAGGGCGCTGTCGGGTTGCGCGGTGTTGTCGGTGGTCTGCGTGTACGCGACCCCGGACACGAACACGCCGTCACCGCCCAGGCCGGCCGCGCCCTGGGGGGTCGGCGGGGAGCCGGGGACGAAGGTCGACGAAGCCGCTGCCGCGCTTTCCTGCAGCGGCGCGACGGCGGACTGGACGGCGATGCCGGTGGTCTTGGCGGAGCCGTCGACCGGGACCTGTGCCGCCGCGGTGGTGACCGTGCTCCTGACGCCGAGGTACACCGCACCGGCCATGGTGACGGTCGCGAAAAGGCTGGCGATCACCGCGGCGCTCGCGATGACCAGGATTCGTTTGGTCGACATCGCACTCTTCTCCTTTGCGGAACTGGCTGCAACGAATGGACGGGGCCGGGCGCGCGAAAGTTCCCATGAGTTACGCCGAGCTCCACTGCCACTCGAACTTCTCCTTCCTCGACGGCGCCTCGCACCCGGAGGCGCTGGCCCCGGCGGCGGCCGCGATGGGGCTCACGGCCGTCGCGCTCACCGACCACCGTGGGTTGTACGGCATGGTCCGCTTCATGACCGCGGCGCGGCGCGCCGGCATCAGGCCCATCGCCGGCTGTGAGCTCACCGTGGCGCCGCTCGCAACCACTGACACCCCCGACGCGAAGCTCCTCGTCGACCGCCGCCTGACCCTGGCCGGGCAGCGCCGGGAGGAGGGACGGCACCACTTAACAGTGCTGGTGCGTGACGGCGCCGGCTACCGCAGCCTGTGCCGGATTCTCAGCCTCGCCAACCTCGCGGCGCCCAAGGGGCACGCCGCGGTGACCTGGGAGCAGCTGCGCGAGCACGCCGCCGGCCTCGTCTGCCTCTCCGGGTGCAAGCGCTTCGGGCTGATCCCGCGCCTCTTGCGCATGGGCCGGCGCGACGAGGCGGCGTCGGTCGCGGCCGCGCTGCGCGAGGTCTATGGCGCCGGCGCGTTCCTGCTCGAGCTGCAAAACCACCTCACCCCCGACGACGGCTGGCTGACCGCGGAGCTGGCCGCGCTCGGCCGCGAGCTCGACATCCCGTGCGTCGCCACCAACGACGTGCACATGGTCACCGCCGCCGACAAGCCGCTGCAGGACGTGCTCGTCTCCATTCGCGAGCGCATGACGCTGGACGAAGCCGAGGCCAGCGGCTACCTCGCGCCCAACGCGGAGCGCCGCCTCAAGACCGAGGCGGAGATGCGGGAGGCGCTGCTGGGACCGGTCTCCGCCGCCGATCCCACGCGCCCGCTCATCGCGCTCGAGCCGTGGCTGCGCCGCGCCTACCTCGACGCGATCGCGCGCACCGCCGAGGTCGCCGAGACCTGCACCTTCGACCTCGACCTGACCCGCTCGCGCTTCCCCGGCTTCCCGGTGCCGGAGGGCGAGACGCCCTTCAGCTACCTCTACCAGCTGTGCCAGGACGGGGCGAAGCGCAGGTACCGCCCGATGACGTCGGCGGTCGCGCACCGGCTGCAGAAGGAGCTCGAGGTCATCGAGAAGACGGGCCTCGCCGAGTTCTTCCTCATCAACTGGGACCTGATGCGCTTCGCCAAGGAGAGCGGCATCCCGGGGCAGGGGAGGGGGTCGGCGGCGGACTCGATCGTCGCCTACCTGCTGGGCATTACGCGTGTCGACCCGGTGGAGCACAACCTGCTCTTCGAACGCTTCCTGCACGAGGAGCAGAAGACGACGCCCGACATCGACATCGACTTCGCCTCTTCACGCCGCGAGGAGGTGATCCAGTACATCTACCGGCGCTACGGCCACGAGCGGACCGGGATGGTGGCCAACGTCGTGACCTTCCGGCCGCGCCTCGCCATCCGCGAGGTGGGCAAGGCGCTGGGCTTCACGCCGGCGACGATCGACCGGCTCGCGAAGTCAGTCGACAGCTGGTACGCGGACGAGGCGATCGACGCGGCGCAGGCGGCGGGGCTGCCGCACTAACCCTTCTTCGCTGTTCGCCTGGCCGGGGGCGCGGGTGCCGCCTTCTTGGGGGCTTTGGTGGCTGGGGCGGGCCGCGCCGCGGCCGCGACCGTTGCTTTGGCCGCTGCTCGCGGCGGGGCTGCGACCTTCACTGCGGTCTTCGCGGCGCTGGCCGGGGTCCGCGGGGTGGCCTTTGCCGTGGTGGCGCCCGGCTTGGGCGCGACCGCCTTCCGGCTCGCGGCCCTGGCGGCGGGTGGGCTGGGCGCCTGGGCTTTCTGCGGCGACCTCTTCGCGGCGGCGCTTCTGGCAGCCCGGGCCGGTTGGGGCGCGGTCTTGGGCTTCGTCCGCTCGGTCGCGCGGCCTTTGGCTGCCCTCGTTGCCGGGGGCGGGGACGCCTTGCCACGCGCGGGCCTTGCCGGCGGTGCCGGCGCGACCTTGGTGCCCCGGGCCCCCGTCGTCGCCTGCGCCCGCGCCGCTCGCCCGGCCGCGAAGATGCGCTCCTCCTCCTCCTGCCAGGCTGGGCGAGGGCGTCGTCGCTCCTGGGTGCGCCCTGCGGACGCGGCGGGGGCGGCGGGACGGCGGCGCTCCGGCGGGCGGGGGGCCGGGGGGGCGGCCGGGCGGGTGGCGTCGGGCTTTGGCTCGGCCTGGATGCGGGCGACGATGGCGCGCAGTTCGACCGCCATCTGAACACACACCGCCTCGGCGGCCCGCTGGAGGCGCGCCGGGGGTGCGTTGGCCGCGGCCAGGCGCATGAACTCGGCCGTCACCGCGCCGCGCTGGTCCTCGGGGATCAGCCGCTCGACCTCGCTCGCCGCCGTGTTGGCGCGCCCGCGGGTCGGAGCGCCGTCGACGAACTCCACGAGGGCGTCGAGGGAGGCCTTCAGCGCGGCCGCCTGCTCCCGGTCGCTACGACCGGCGGCCTCCGTGGCGCGGGTCGCGTGGCGCCGCTCCGGGCGGCTGACCTCCTGCGTGAGCCGCGCCTGCCGGCGGTGTCGCCGTGCCTCCGTGTAGCGGCCCTGCAGGTACCACCCGCTCACCCCGATGGCCGTCCCGATCCCGATCGCGTCGAACCAGACGTTCTCCCGCACGATATCGGGGATCGGCAGCGGCATAGCTTCCGTATCTTAGGGTCCGCTTCCTGAGCGACGAACACCGTTTGCGAAGTCGTCGCACGGCCAGCGTTGAGGTCTTCGTCAGACGCCTTCCGTCCACGAACGGACGTTCGTATAATGGCCCTGCATGGCCAGGTCCAAACCGGGGCCCGAGGCCCCCGGGCACGTCCCCCCGGAGCTCGTCGGCGCCGCGTTCGCGGACGCCACCGCGAGCTCGCCCACCGACAGCCCGCAGTGGCGCCAGTTCTTCGACATCTGCCGTCGCATCCAGGGCTTCCCGCGCCACCTCTCGATCCACGTCGGCGGGATGCTGGTCACGGGCGAGCCGCTCATCGACATGCTGCCCGTCGAGCGCGCCACCATGCCGGGGCGCGTGGTGGTGCAGTTCAACAAGGACGACGTCGAGGACCTCGGCCTCATCAAGATGGACATGCTGGGGCTGCGCACGCTGTCGGTGGTCGAGGAGTGCCTGCAGCTGGCCGAGGCGGAGACCGGCGAGCGCCCCGACCTCGACGCGCTCGACCTCAAGGACCCCGAGGTCTACGCGGTGGCGAGCAGCGCCGACACGGTCGGTGTGTTCCAGATCGAGTCGCGCGCGCAGATGGCGACGCTGCCGCGCACGAAGCCGCAGACGTTCGCGGACCTCGTCGTCGAGGTCGCGATCATCCGCCCGGGCCCGATCCAGGGCAACGCCGTCAACCCGTACATCCGCCGCCGCCAGGGGCGCGAGCCGGTGACGTACCCGCACCCCAAGCTCGAGCCGATCCTGCGCGACAGCCTCGGCGTCATCCTGTTCCAGGAGCAGATCCTCGAGATCGCGATGGAGCTCGGCGGCTACACGCCGGCGCAGGCCGACGGTTTCCGCCGCGCGATGGACCGCCACCGCAGCAGTGCGGAGATGGAGGCCCTGCGCGAGGACTTCCTCACCGCGGCGCGCATCCACTCGGGCGTGGACCGCAAGCTCGGCGAGGACATCTTTCGCTCGATCGCGGGGTTCGCCGAGTTCGGCTTCTGCCGCTGCCTCGCGGGGTCGACGCTCATCGAGGACCCGCTCACCGGGCGCAGCGCGACACTGCGGGATCTCGCGGAGTTCTCCGCGGCGTCCTCCCCCCGCGGGCGGAGGGAGGCTAAGTGGGGGGCAGGTTACCCGTCCTCCCCCCGCGGGCGGGGGGAGGTTAGGTGGGGGGCATCTGTCGCGCCCCCCGTCACCTCCGTGCTGAGTCGCGGTCCCGACGGCCGCCTCCGCCCCGCGCCCATCGTCGCGCTCTACCGCAACGGCCTGCGCCCCGTGTTCCGCGTGGTCACGCACAGCGGCCGGGGCATCACCGTCACCGGCAACCACCCCTTTCTCACCCCGCGTGGCTACGTCGCCGCCGACGACCTCGGTCCCGGCTGCGAGGTGGCGATGCGGTGGGGCGCCGACATCTACTGGGACCGCATCGCCGCCATCGAGGCCGCGGGCGAGGAGGAGACGTTCGACCTCACCGTCGAGCCGCACCACAACTTCGTCGCGGACGGGTTCGTCGTGCACAACTCGCACGCCGCCGCCTTCGCGCGCACGACATACGAGACGGTATGGCTGAAGAACCACTTCCCCGCGCAGTACTACTGCGGCCTGCTCAACAACCAGCCGATGGGCTTCTACCAGCCGGCGGTGCTGGTCGAGGATGCGAAGCGCCACGGCGTGACGGTGCTGCCGGTCGATATCAACCTCTCGCGGGAGCGCTGCCTACCGGAGGGCGAGAACACGTTCCGGCTCGGCTTCAACTACGTGCGCGCCATCGGGCCCGGGGGGCTGGAGCGCCTGCGCCTGGAGCGCGAGAAGGGGGAGTTCGGGAGCCTGCAGGAGTTCTGCGACCGCGTGTGCACGGAGGACGCCTCAATTACCCCCCACCCAACCTCCCCCCGCTTGCGGGGGGAGGACTTTAGGGATGCCCCCCACCCAACCTCCCCCCGCTTGCGGGGGGAGGAGCTGGGGGAGGAGCTCGCAGAGTGGTACCAGTCGGCGCTGGAGGAGGTGCGCCCGACGCCGCTCAGGCGCGAGGCGGTCGAGAACCTCGTCGTGGTGGGCGCCTTCGACGGCTTTGGCGTGCCGCGGCGGCAGCTGCTGTGGGAGGTGAAGGAGGCGTTCGCGTCGGCGGGCGAGAAGCCGCTGGTGCGCGCGCCGGCGGGGAAGCTCGAGCTGCCGGCGATGACCGACGTCGAGGTCACCGCCGCGGACTACAACGTCATGTCACTGACGACCGGGCGCCACATCGTGTCGTACTACCGTGACCAGCTCAACGCCGCGGGCGCCATCGACAGTCGCGTGCTGAAGAACGCGCGCCACCGCAGCCACGTGCGCGCGGGCGGGCTCGTCATCACGCGGCAGGCGCCGGGCACGGCGAAGCGAATGCGTTTCTTCACGCTCGAGGACGAGTGGGGCCACATCAACCTCGTGCTGCAGCCGGACTTCTTCAACGCCCACCGCCACGTCGTCAACCGCAACCAGATGCTGCTCTTCGACGGCGAGGTGCAGCACGTCGACGGCGTCATCTCGATCCTCGCCCGCGGCGTGCGCGCCCTCCCCGCGCCGGATGTCGCGGTTCAGTCGCGCGACTTCAGGTAGCTCGCCAGCCCCTCAGGGGGTGTCGTCCGCCGCGACCTCCATGTCGACGGCCTGCTGCAGCGGGAACTCGCGCAGCACGTGCACGTCGATCGCCGACGCGCCACGGATGATCTCGCGCTTGATGGACGGGGCGAGCGGGCCCTTCTTCTGCGAGCCTCCCACCCGGGCGAGCACGATCTCGGTGATCTGGTTGGCCTCGGCGTAGTCCAGCATCGCCTGCGCCGGGCGCGTGCTGCGGATCACGACGTACTGGCCGCCCATCTTCAGGGTCATTTCGCGGTAGTGGTTCTCGATGCTGAGGGTCCGGGCGTCGGGCTCGTCCTCGCGCCCGGTGACCTCGTGCACGCTGACCACCACGAGCTTGCCTTCGGCGCGGCGCGCCTCCTGCGCCGTGCGCTCGAGGAGCGGCTCGAGGCCCGCGATCGGGGCGGCGCAGGCCATCACGCGCGTCATCGACTCCCACGGTACCCGGATGCCGCGGGCCGACATGTAGGCCGTCAGGCGCGCGTCGGTGTGGGTCGCGACGAGGCGCAGCGCCAGTTCGCGCAGGTGGCCAAGGACCTCGATGGAGTAGACCTGGCGCAGCTGCTCGCGCCGCTCGGGGCTGACCGGGACGTCATGGTGCTCGAGCCGCTCGAGCAGCACCTTGGGCGGGACGTCGACGACCTCGACCTCCGTCGCCTGATCCAGCACCCGGTCCGGGACGTCACCCGGGCGGCGCTCGCCGGTCACGCGGGCGACCTCCGCGGCCATGCTGGCGATGTCGCGGAGGTGGACCGTCGAGACGACCTTCATGCCGGCGCGGCGGATGGCCTCGACCTCCTCGTACCGGTGCTTGAACTTCGCGTCCGGGGCGCGGTTCGTATAGGCGAGGTCGTCGACGCACACGACCTGCGCGCCCGAGGCCAGCACCGCGTCGAGGTCCATGTCGGCCGCGCCGCCGGGGCGGGAGGGCTCGGTGCGCGGGGGCACGACGCGGAGACCCGTGAGGGCCTGGACGTTGTCGGGCTGCATGTAGGTGGCCGCTGCCGCGACGACGACGTCGGTGCCCCGGCCGGCGCGCCGCTGCCCCTCGCGCAGCATCGTCAGCGTGGTGCCGCAGCCCGGGGCGTAGCCGACGTAGATCCTCAGGTAGCCGCGCTCGCCGCCCTCGCCGCCGACGGGCTCGGCGCGGGTCTCCTCCGCCTCGACGACCGCCTCCGTCTTGCGCCCCGCGGTCTCCGGCTCCTCGCGCGCGATCACGTGGAGATCGACGTCCGTGAGCTCGTTGAGCAGGTCGTCGACGAGGGAACCGCGAACGCGGTCGAGCAGCCTTCCACCCGGCGCCCCCACCACGACCTGCGTGGCCTGGTGGGCCCGCACCGCGTCGATCACGGCCTTCGCGGGGTCGGTGTCGACGAGGACGTCGAACCGCGACTCGAGCGACTCGGTGAGCTCGCGCGCCTCTTCCATGTCCTCGCTCAGGTCCTCCCCGGGACGCAGCACCGTGACGATCGTGCAGCGGCCGCGGTAGCGCTTGCTGATCCGGATCGCGCGCCGGACGAGGCTCTTCGCCTGCGACGGCTCGCGCACCGCCGCGAGAACGTTCTCGTGCACGTCGAGCGACACCTCGCCGATGCGCTCAGCCTCGGTCAGCGCGAGCCAGCGCAGCGCGAGCTCCCGCAGCGCCGCGAGGTTGCCGGGCCGGAAGAACCCGCTGAGAGCGCGCTCGACGTTCTGTTGCGGGTAGATGTTGCCGTGCTTCATGCGCTTCCGCAGCGCCTCGGGCGAGATGTCGACCAGCTGCACCTCGTCGGCGTCTTCCAGGACGTGGTCCGGGATCGTCTCACGCACCGTCATGCCGGCGATCTGCTCGGCCACGTCCTTGAGGCTCTCGAGGTGCTGGATGTTCATCGTGGTGAGCACGTCGATACCCGCCTGGCGGATCTCGTCGATGTCCTCCCACCGCCACGTGTGCTTCGCGCCCGGCGCGTTGGTGTGGTAGATCTCGTCGATCAGGACCACCTCCGGGTGGCGGGCGAGGATCGCGTCGAGGTCCATCTCGTCCAGCTCCATGCCCTTGTAGTGCACCTTCTTGCGGGGCAGCACGTCGAGGTCGCCGATCAACTCCAGGGTCCGCGGCCGGTTGTACGCCTCGACCAGCCCGATGACGACCTCCTTACCCTGCGCCTTCAGGCGGCGGCCTTCCTCGAGCATCGCGTACGTCTTGCCGGCGCCAGGCGCCGCCGCGACAAAGACGGTCAGCCGCCCGCGCCGCGGCGTGGGGCGGGCCACGGTCTCGAGCGTTGTGGGCTCGCTCACGGGCTCTCGGGGGGTAGTGACTCGACGTGCGGTCGCAGGCTGCGCCCCTCCACGTCGCGCAGGTGGTACGGCACATTGACGACGACCGTGCCCGGACGGAAGAGCAGCGCCGCCTTGAGCCTGAGAGCGTTCTGGTTGTGCAGGAACTGGTGCCACCAGCGTCCGTACACCATCTCAGGGAGGATAACCAGCAGGGTCGCGCCGGGGTTCTGCGCCTCGACCGCGTCGAGGTAGTTGAGGAAGGGCCGGATCAGGGAGCGGTACTGCGACTCGATGATCTCGAGAGGCACGTGGTTGCCCCACAGCTCCCACTTGCGGCCGATCTCGCGGATGCGGTCCGGGTCGTCCGACACGAAGACCGCGACGACGTGGTCGGCAAGGCGGCGCGCCAGCGCCAGCGTCTGCAACTGCACGTCGGTGAGGTCGGCGATGGGCACGACCGCCACCGGCCGGATCGCCCCGGGGGTCAGCGGCGTCTCGGCCTGCACCCGGGCGGCCGACGTCGTGTAGTGGCGGTGAATCGCCAGCGCGACAACCACGATGAGCGGGATGAGCACAACCACGATCCAGGCCCCGGCGACGAACTTCGCGGCCGCGGCGACAACCAGGACCACGCTCGTCGCGATGCCGCCGGCGAGGTTCATCGCCATCGCGCCGCGCCAGCCGCGCGTCTCCTCCGGCTGCCCATTGCGGCTGAGTCGCCGCCATCGCACGACCATGCCGAACTGGCTGAGGCTGAAGCTCATGAAGACGCCGATGGTGTAGAGGGGGATCAGCGCGTCGGTGCTGCCCTTGAAGGCGGCGTAGAGGAGGCCCGCGAGGACGCCCAGGGTGATGATCCCGTTGGAGAACGCCAGCCGGTCGCCGAGGTTGGTGAACTGCGAGGGGGCGTACTTGTCGCGCGCCATGAAGTAGAGCAGGCGCGGGAAGTCGCTGAACGACGTGTTGGCGGCCAGCACCAGGATGAGGGCGGTGGTGGCCTGGATGTAGCGATAGGGGAAGCCGCCGCCGAACACGATGTGCGCGAGCTTCGACAGAAGGGTCTGGTACAGACCGTGGTAGTTGTGCGGGTTCTCGAGCGGGCCCGGTAGCCCGCCGGCGCCGGGCTGGTAGTCGGGCTGCAGCTGGAACTGGTGGGCAAGGAACGTCACGCCGGCGAAGGTGACCGCCAGGATCGTCACCATCACCATCAGGGTGGCGCGCGCGTTCTTCCACTCCGGCGCCTTGAACGCGGGCACGCCGTCGGAGATCGCCTCCACCCCCGTCAGCGCGGTGCAGCCTGACACGAACGCGCGCAGCAGGAGGAACGTGCCCAGCGTGTCCGCGCGGGGACCGATGTAGTTGCTGCCGCGCAGCGACGCCGGCACCGCCGTGCCCTGCGTCAGCAGGTGGAGCATGCCGACCCCAATCAGCGCGCCCATGCCGAGGATGAACAGGTAGGTGGGGATCGCGAAGATGCTGCCTGCCTCGCGGATTCCGCGCAGGTTGCCCAGCACGATGAGGGCGATGACGAAGAGACCGATCGGCACCGTCAGTGGCTGCAGGCCGGCGGCCGCGGACGTGATCGCCCCGACACCGGCTGACACCGACACCGCCACGGTCAGGATGTAGTCCGTCATGAGGGCCGCCCCTGCGACGAGCCCGGGGATGTGGCCGAGGTTGTCGCTAGCGACGATGTAGGATCCACCGCCCTTCGGGTACGCGCGGATCGTCTGCCGGTATGAGAGCCCGACGACGACGAGGAGCACGATGACGCCCGCGCCGAGGAACGGCGAGACGCCCAGCGCCGCGGCCCCGGCGAAGTAGAGGACGGCCAGCTGCTGCTCGGTGGCGTAGGCGACGGACGACAGCGCGTCCGAGGAGAGCACCGCCAGCGCCTTGACCTTGGTCAAGCGCTCGTGGCTCATACGCGCGGTGGCGAGAGGCGCCCCAAGGATGGCGGCGCGCAGCTCCGAGACCATCTTCCCGAGCCCGTGCCGCGGCCGCTCGCCGACCGCGGTGGACCGCAGGTAGCCCTCCCCCTGCCGCTCCAGCGCCGAGCGGCTGGCTCGCGCCACGCGGAGGACGCCCGCCCCGCCGCCGGTGTCCTCGTCCTCCTCGTAGACCTCGATCTCCGGGTCGACCCTCGACCAGCGCGCGTCGACGTCCGGCGGGGTCTGGCGCGCCCAGACCTCGCCCGCCTCGCGGAGGTAGCTCTCGTCCGCCGCGGCGGGCGCCGGTGACGCGGGCGAGTGGCTCACCGCCTCACCTGTCGGTGACGCTCGCGGGGGCGCTGAGGAGCGGCACCGACTGGCGCGGGCGTGAGCGGAGGGAGCGAAGCACGGCGTCGAGGTCCGCCTCCGTGTAGGCGCGGCCCTCGCGGTGGACGACGATCAGCCCCAGGTAGCGGCGGCCCTCCATCACCGGGGTCGAAAGCCAGGCCGAGACGGGGACATCGTGCCGCGGCTGCGCCACGTGCGACTGGGCCTTGGCGAGCAGCATCGGCCTGCGCTCGTCGGCGGCGCGGAGGAGCTCGAGCGGGGGTGAGGCGTGGGGGAAGGCGCGGGCCAGCGCGTCCTCGTCCGCGTCATCGGGCAGCAGGACGACGATGCCGTCGACGAGCGCCGCGACGCGCCCCTGGATCGGCAGTTCCACGCTGGATGGGACGGCCACCATCGCGCCGGCGGGCCGGTTGAGCAGGCGGCGGTTGATCCCGTAGTTGACCACCGACGCCGCCGCCGCCCCGGCGAGTCCCGCGAGGATGAGCCCGGCCCGGGAGAGGAGGGCGGCGAAGACGACGAGGTTGAGGCAGCCGCCGAGCACGGCCACCGGCAGGTACCCAGGCCGGCTGCGCCCCGGCGTGAAGGGCGAGCCCACGTCGGCGAAGGTGAACACGCGGTTGAGCTGCCAGTTCGCCCCGAGGCTGAGGCCAAAGCCGACCGCCCACGACTGGAACGGGCTCAGGCCGACGAACCGCCCCCCGGCGAGGGCCGCGAGGAAGAGGACGAGGCCCACCGCGCCCACGAACGCGTACTTCCACGGCCGCGCCGAGCCCGGCACCTGGATCAGCAGGGAGAGGAGGTGGCGGAAGAACGCCCACCCCTGGGCGGCCGAGGCGTTGCTCTCGCCGGAGTGGCGCTTGTCGAAGCGAAGGGGAAGGTCGCCGACGCGCGCCCTCGGCGCGCAGACCAGCACCTCCAGCAGGATCTTGAACCCGATCGGGCGGAACACGAGCCCCTCGATGGCGGCGCGCCGGCAGAGGAAGTACCCGGAGAGCGGGTCGGTCGTCTTCCGCGCCTCGCGGAAGAGAAGCTGGGCGAGCCGGCGGCTGGCCGAGGAGACCAGCTGGCGCGCCGGGCCCGCGAGGCCGGCGGCGCTGCCGCCCGGGGTGAAGCGGGAGGCGACGACGACGTCGAGCTCCCGCTCGTCGGCCGCCTGGAGCATCTCGCGCAGGAGCTCGGGCGGGTGCTGAAGATCGGCGTCGATCACCGCGATGGCGCCCCCGCGCGCGACCCGGAGGCCCTCCACGACGGCCGAGCCGAGGCCCGTCTGCTGCGCGGCCGGCCGGTGCACGACGACGAGCGCCGGCGACTCGCCCGCCCGCGTCGCGGCGAGCGTCTCGAGGACGGCCGGGGTGTCGTCCGTCGAGTCGTCGACGAACACGATCTCGGCCGCGATCCCGGACAGTGCCCCCGCCACGCGGGACACGAGCGTCTCGACGTTTCCCGCCTCATTCCGGGTCGGCACCACCACCGAGACCACGGGGGCCGTGCCGGCCCCGCTCCCCACGGGCCCGGCCCCCGCGCCAGGAGCCCTCCGACGCCGCTGTGCCAACTCGGCCAAAGTTTATGGTCCGCGAACGTGTCACACGCGGTGGAAACCGATAAGCTACGCGTACGGGTGGGGGCCGGTACCCCGCTGGCCGGTTCCCACCCCCTAATCCCACTCGCCGGCGACGCCGCGTGACGTGCCGCGCTACCCTCTTGCGCGATGCCCCGCCGCGCCCCCCTGGCCCTCCTCGTCCTCCTGCTGGCCGGATGCGGGGGAACCTCGACGGCGGCGACGATCGTCGTCCCCGGCCCGTCCAGCGACCCCTCGCCGCTCGCCCCCGCCGCGGGCGCCAACCACGTGCATGCGGTCGCGATGGCGGTCAACGCCGGCTCCGTCCTGCTGGCCACCCACCACGGCGTCGCCGTCGCGGCCAAGGGCGCCCTGCCCCACGCCCTCAACGCCCCGAGCCTCGACGGCGACGTCCTGCAGGTGCTGTACGGCGCGGGGGGGGCGGCCTATGCCGCGGGGCACAACCTCGGCATCCAGGTCAGCCACGACGGGGGCAACTCCTGGTCGGTCGTATCGCCCGACGTGGCCGGGCTGGACGTCCACGGCCTCGCCGCGGACCCGCGCGACCCGACGCAGATGGTGGCGTACGCCGTCGGCAAGGGTGTCCTCGTGTCCAGCGACGGGGGGCTCCACTGGACGCACAAGGCGGGCTACGCCGACTCGCACTACCTCACCGGCCTCGCCATCACCGCCGACGGCACCCTCCTCGCCGGCAGCCCGGACCTGGGCGTCGCGGCCAGTCCCGACCGCGGCGCCACGTTCCTCACGGTGAGAAACGGCACCGGCCGCATCTACTCGATCGCGGCCAGCGCGACGAGCGCGGACGTGGTCACGGTGGCCACCGAGAACGGGATCTTCCTCACCACCAACGGCGGCAAGGACTGGTCCGTGGGCGTGCCCATGTCCGACAACACGATCACGGGCGTTGGCATCGACCCCCTCAACCCGAGCCACCTCCTAGCGGGCGACGCCGCGGGCCTGGTCTTCGCGTCGACCGACTCCGGGCAGAGCTGGGCGCAGTACTGAGGACCCTCCACCTCCTCCGTCGCAACGACGACTCGCTGGCGTGGGAAGCGATCCACGCCACGCCTCCTGGCGACTCCGTGACCGTGGTCCTGCTGGGCCCCGGCGAGGCGCCGCCCTCGGCGGCCGGCCTGGACGTGCGGCGCGCCGGCGGCGACTACGATGAAGTGGTGGCGCTGATCGAGGCGTGCGACCGGGTCGTCGCATGGTGAGCGAGGCACTGGAGCGGCTCGAGGCGCTGCTGGCCGGGACCCGATCGGCGCTCGTCGCGTACTCGGGCGGGGTCGACTCGACGGTGATGCTGGCGGTGGCCGCCCGCGCCCTCCCCGGCCGGAGCCTCGGGATCGTCGCCCGCTCGCCGAGCCTGCCGGCGGCGGAGCTGGAGGCCGCCCTCCAGCTGGCCGCCACCCGCGGCCTCGCGGTGGAGGTCCTCGACACCGCCGAGGTCGAGCTCCCGGGCTACGTCGCCAACGGCCCGGATCGCTGCTATTTCTGCAAAACCGAGCTGTACGGCCGGCTGCGCGAGCTGGCGGAGGCGCGCGCCTTCGAGGCCGTCCTCGACGGCTTCAACCGCGACGACCGCGAGGACTGGCGCCCCGGCCGCCGCGCGGCGGTCGAGAACGGGGTGCGCAGCCCGCTCGACGAGGCGGGCCTCGGCAAGGCTGACGTGCGGGCCCTGGCCCTCGAGCTCGGGCTGCCCAACTGGGACAAGCCCGCCGCCGCGTGCCTGAGCTCGCGGATTGCCTATGGCGTCCCGGTCACGCTGACCGGGCTCGACCGCGTCGAGCGCGCCGAGACCGCTGTGCGGGCCCTCGGGTTCACGGAGGTGCGCGTGCGGGACCATGGGGGACCGGCGACTGTCGAGGTGGCGCCCGAGCAGGTGGCCCGCCTGCAGGGCGACGAGGGACTCCTGCGCCGGGTGGAGCGCCGCCTTCTCGGGCTAGGCTTCGAGTCTGTCGACGTGGATCCCGCCGGCTACCGCAGGGGCAACCTGAACAGGAGGATGGTATGGCCGACATAGTCCGGACCGACCTGAACGATGGCGTCCTGGAGGTCACCCTCAACCGGCCCGAGAAGCGCAACGCGCTGTCGACGGCGATGTTTGCCGCCCTCGGGGAGGCGTTCGCCCAGGTGGAGGACCCGGCCGTGGCGCGCGTCCTCGTCCGTGCCGAGGGCCCGGTCTTCTGCGCGGGCATCGACCTCGACTCGCTGGCCGCGCTCGCGGGCGCCGGGAACGGCGCCGGCAGCTTCGAGAGCGGGGGCGGTGAGCTGCAGAGGATCTTCATGGCGCTGGAGCGGGCCGGGAAGCCCTCCGTGTGCGCCGTCCAGGGCGCGGCCTTCGGGGCCGGCATCCAGCTGGCCCTCGCGTGCGACCTGCGGGTGGTCGCCGCAGGCACTCGCCTCGGCTTCTTCGAGATCCGCTACGGGATCGTGCCGGACCTCGCCGGGATCCACCGCGCCGTCCAGCTGATCGGGCCGGCGCGGGCCAAGGACCTGGTCCTCACCGGGCGCGAGGTCGATGCCGAGGAGGCGCTGCGGCTGGGGCTGGCGGACCGGGTCGTGCCCGCGGCCGAGGTGGAATCCGCGGCGCGCGCGCTGCTCGACGAGATCGGCAGCCGCTCCGCGGCCGCCACCGGCGCCGCCAAGCGCCTCATCGACGCCGCGGCCGCGGGCCAGCCGCCCGGCGAGAACCTCGCCGCCGTGCTGCGGGAGCAGCTGCAGCTGCTCCAGAGCCTCGGCTTCGCGCAGCAGGCGGAGCGGCTGGCGACGCGCGAGGTCGCGACGCCACCGGCTTGATCCTCAGCCTCGACCAGGGCACCACCGGCACCACCGCGCTCCTGGTCGACGAGGCCGGCCAGGTCCGGGGCCGCGCCTACCGCGAGATCACCCAGCACTACCCGCGGCCGGGCTGGGTCGAGCACGACGCCGAGGAGATCTGGCAGACCGTCCTTGCCACGTCCGCCGAGCTGCTGGCGGACGGGCCGGCCCCCGCCGCGATCGGGATCACGAACCAGCGGGAGACCTTCGTCGTCTGGGACCGCGAGTCCCTTCGCCCCGTGGCCCCGGCCATCGTCTGGCAGTGCCGGAGGACGGCCGACCTGTGCCGCGAGCTCAAGGAGGCGGGCCACGAGGCGGTGTTCCGGGCCCGCACGGGACTCCTGCTCGACCCGTACTTCTCCGGCACCAAGCTCCGCTGGCTCCTGGACCAGGACGAGGGGCTGCGGGCGGACTCGGAGTCGGGGCGGCTGGCGTTCGGCACCATCGACACCTGGCTGCTCGCGCGCCTGAGCGGCGGCCGCGCCCACGTCACGGAGCCCGGCAACGCCTCGCGGACCCTCCTCTTCGACATCCACCGCGGCGCCTGGGACGCCGAGCTCTGCGCCATCCTCCGTGTCCCGATGGCGCTCCTGCCCGAGGTCAGGGACACCTCCGGCGACCTGGGGCGGACGGACCCCGCGGTCTTTCTCGGCCTCGACGTCCCCGTCGGGGGCATGGCCGGGGACCAGCAGGCGGCCCTCTTCGGGCAGGCGTGCTTCCGCCCCGGGATGGCGAAGAACACGTACGGAACGGGCTCGTTCGTGCTGCTGAACACCGGCGCCGAGGTGCCGGAGAGCCACAGCGGGATGCTGAGCACCGTCGCCTGGCGCCTGCGCGGGGAGCTGACCTACGCCCTCGAGGGGGCGATCTTTGTCACCGGGGCCGCGCTGCAGTGGCTGCGCGACGGGCTCCAGGTCCTGGAGTCGGCGGCGGAGGCCGGCCCCATCGCGGCCGGGTTGACCGACGCGCAGGGCGTCCACCTGGTCCCAGCCTTCGTCGGCCTCGGGGCCCCGTACTGGGACCCGGACGCGCGGGGCGCCATCCTGGGGCTCACCCGCGGCACCACGCGCGAGCACATCGTCCGCGCCGCCGTCGAGGCGATGGCCTTCCAGGTCGCCGACGTGCTCGAGGCGATGGCCGCCGACGCCCTGCCGCCCGCCGAGCTGCGCGTCGACGGGGGCGCCAGCGTCATGGACGCCCTGCTGCAGTTCCAGGCCGACGTGGCGGGGCTTGACGTGGTGCGGGCCGCGACGGCCGAGACGACGGCGCTCGGCGCGGCGTTCCTGGCCGGGCTCGCGACAGGCACCTGGGGTGGAATCGAGGAGGTCGCGAGCACCTGGCGCGAAGCCGCCCGCTTCCATCCCGCGATGCCGGCGCCCGAGCGCGAGACGCGCCGCCGAGGGTGGCGCGAAGCTGTCGCGCGGGTGCGTTCTGGCCCCGGTTAACAGGTCCTTACAAAGATTTACCTGAAACTAACCACAGCGCCGCGATGGCTCGGCATAATCGTCCTCACAGCCGAGCCCTACTCAATCCCTTCCTTAGAAAAGCCCGAGACCCCCCTCGGGCTTTTCTGATTTAACCGGCGGTTTTGCCCCCCGTCGCCGAGGTGCCCTGAGCCATCCGTCCCTACAATTGCGGGCGTGCCTGGCCCCCCCTCCGGAGGCGCAGCCGCCGGCGCCAGCGCCCGGGGCGGGCGCCACTACCTCCTCTACGCGCGCCAGAACTGGCGCGACATGCGCTTCCTGCTCGGCGGCCTGACCGTCGTCTACCTCGCGCTGGGCGTCTGGGAGGGGGTGCAGCGGCACAGCCTGGCGCTGGCCGTGCAGGGATCTGGCATCGCGGTGCTGCCGCCCCTGATGATGTTGGCGGTGTACGCGTACACGAGGATGTGCTGGGTCGAGATCGGCGACGAGGGCCTCCAGGTCCATTTCCCGATCCGGCGCGCGACGGTCGCCTACACCGAGGTCGAGAAGGCGCGGCTCGACACCCTGAAGAACGTGTTCGAGCGCCCGGAGTACCGCCGCATGGCGAGCGGCACCGTCAAGCGCCTGTACGGGGAGCGCGCCCTCTGCGTCCGCCTTCGCGGTGACGAAGACCTGCCCGCCGAGCTGCGGCGCCGCCTCGGGCCACGGACCGTGCTCGACCGGGAGCTCGTCCTCGCCATCACCGACGCCGACGTCGCGTACGGTGAGCTGAAGCAGCGGCTGTTGACCCGGCGGCAGCGTCCCGTCGACGAGGCCGGCGACGCCACGCCCCGGCGCCGCCGCGGGCGGCGCGGGCGTCGCCGGTGAGCGAAGTGGTTCCGGCGGCGGAGGAGAGGCCGCCCGTCGGGCGCCCAACCCGGCGCGACTGGAGGATCATCACGGCCCTGACCGTGGTCGCGTTCCTGCTGCGGCTGCTGAGCCCGATCCTGCCGGACTTCGCCACCAACCCGCTGGCGTGGCCCCCGGTCCGCGTCCTCGGCCTGGGCCACCCTTACCAGTCGCCGAACGGGTACATCTTCGACGAGGTCTACTTCGCCCAGGACGCCTGCAAGGACCTGCTGGGCAAGGACTACCTCGACCCGGAGCCGCCGCTGTCGAAGCTCGTCATCGCCGCCGGCATGGTCGTCGCGGGGACGTGGATGCACTACGACCAGGGCGCGCATGTGGCCAAGGACAAGCAGTGCGAGACGCAGGGCACGCTGCCAGGCTTTGGCACGTGGGGCTGGCGCCTCGCGCCCCTCATCTTCGGCACGCTGCTGATCCCGCTGATCTACCTCATCGCGCTGCGGCTCTGGCCGGACCGTTTCTTCGCGACGTCGGCGGCGCTCCTCATGAACTTCGACGGGATGGCGTTCGTGCAGTCGCGCATCGCGATGATCGACGTCGTCGCGATCGGATTTCTGCTCGCCGTGTACCTGTCCTACCTGTGGCACCGCGACGCCGCCGACGAACGGGCCTGGACGCGCACCGCGCTCTGGCTCGGCGTGGCGATCGGGCTCGGTGTCGCCGCCAAGTGGGTGACGCTGGCCGCGTGGGGCACGATCCTGGTCTTCATCGTCGGTGGCTTCGTGCTGCGCTGGGTTTCGGTGTCGACGGAGAATGGCTGGTCCTGGGGCGGGGCCGCGCGCGCAGTCCGGGGACCCAGCGCGGGCCGGCGCTTCCTCACGTACCTGCTCGTGCTCGTCGCCATCCCGGTCGTCATCTACCTCGGCTCGTACTTCCGGTATGTCAGCTACCCGCACTGCATCCCCGTCTCGGGCAAGCCGTGCTACCAGACGACGCCGGCGCTCAACCTCGCGAAGGTGGGGCCGGTCTGGTTGCCGACGGGCGTCAACCCGGGGAACTGGCTCAACCAGGTCTGGCTGCACGACAAATGGTCGTACGAGTACCACCGCGACCTGACCGCGACGCACACCTACGGCTCGGAGTGGTACAGCTGGCCGTTCCTCCTGCGCCCGGTCGCCTACTACTACGAGGACAACCAGGGGTTGAGCAGCATCGACGGCTCGCCACTGCGCGAGGAGGTCTTCAACCTCGGCAACCCCGCGATCTGGTGGTTCTCGATCCCATGCCTCATCTACTGCGGGATCTACGCGGTGCGCCGGCGCAGCTACCCCGCGGCGCTGATCGTTGTCGGGTTCCTCGCGGCGTGGCTGCCGTTCGCCGGTGTGAAGCGCGTGATGTTCCTGTACCACATGTTCGGGGCGCTGCCGTTCATGATCCTCGCGGTCGCCTTTGCGCTGGCGCGGATGCGGACGTTCGCGCTGCGGATCGGGGTCGGACCGAGCCGCCTGCCCGCGATCCGGGGCAGCCACCTGGCGCTGGCGTACCTCGGGGTCGTGATCGTGATGTTCGGCTACTTCTACCCGCTGTGGACCGGCGCCCCGCTGACGGGGCCCGCATGGAACGACCGGATATGGTTCAGCCCGGACCCGAGCCGCCCGTACCTCCTCGACCTGAAGATCTCCTGGGTCTGACGATGACCACTCGCCCCCCGGCGAGAGCGAGCGGGTGACGCCGCTGCTGGCCGGCTACCTGCTGCTGGCCTGGGCCGCAGGGGTCGCGCTGACGTTCCTCAGCCGCGTGTCCTGGCGCCTCGAGGGACGCCTTGCCATGGGCATCCCGGTGGGCTTCGCAGCGGCGGCGCTGGTGACGTGGGTCGTCGCGATCCCGGTTGGGATGTCCGGGTTGCCAGTCGCGGTGGGCGCGCTCGGCCTGGCCGTGATCGTCGCCGCGTGCGCGCGCTGGACGCCGTGGCGCCCGACCCTGGCCACCGAGGCCCGCAGCCTGGTGCAGCGCTGGCGCTCCGGGGCCGAGGTCCCCCTCGCGATCCTCCTCGTCCTGGCGCTCGTCTACTTCATCCCTTTCTTCTCGCGCGCGCTGGTGCTGCACCCGGACGGCCTGTACGCGAACTACGTGACCGTGTGGGGAGACTGGGCCACCCACCTCACGCTGTCGGGTTACCTCTCGGACGCGCGGCACCTGCTGCCCCCGCCGAGCCCGTGGTTCGCCGGCACGAACATCACGTACTCGTTCCTGCCCGACTTCTTTTCCGCCATCCAGACGCACCTCGGCATCACCACGGTGCAGTCGCTGCCGCTGACGAGCGCGATCATGTCGCTCGCCTTCGTTGTCATCTTCTACAGCGTCGCCCTCTACTTCACGCGCAGCCGGTGGGCGGCCTTCCTGGCCGCGTGCCTCTTCTTCATGAGCGGGGGCACGGGACTCTTCCGCGTGTTCGGCGACGCTGCGGTCGCGGGGGCGACGCAGGGCGGCGGATTCTTCGGCGGTCTGTTGCAGGTGATCAGCCATCCCCCGCGGCAGTACACCCAGGACATCCCCGCCAACTACCAGTGGCTGACGCCGGTGCTCGCCTACCTGGTGCCCCAGCGCACCACGCTGTTCGGCTGGCCGCTGGGCATGCTGACGCTCGTGCTGCTGTGGCACGGGTGGACCCAGCGCTCGCGCCGCGAGCTGCTCCTTGCCGGCATCGTCATCGGGCTGATCCCGCTGCTCCACATCGCGACTTACGCGGACATGCTGGTCATCGGGGGCGGGTTCGCCGGGTTCACCGCCATCCTGGCCCTGCGCCGCGGCGACTTCTGGCGGACCGTCGTGCTGTGGCTGTACTTCTTCGTCCCGGCGCTGGTGATCGGGCCGCCGCAGATCCTCATGGTGGTGCCGCATGCGCCGTACTCTCTGCCCTTCATCCGCCTCCAGCCCGGCTGGCTGGCCGACCCCGCGGGCTGGAAGCACGACGGGCTGTTCGGCATCACCTCGCTGACGATCTCCTTCTGGCTGCAGAACACCGGCGCCCTCATGCTGCTGGCGCTCGCCGGCCTCTTCCTGATGTGGCGGCGGCGCGCGCGCGCCGCGCTGCTGCTCGCCCCGGCCTGGATCCTCTTCATCGCCCCCAACATCGCCGCGCTGGCGCCCTGGGACTGGGACAACACGAAGTACTTCGTCTGGTGGGCCATGCCGGCCTCCATGCTGGCGGGGCTCGCCCTGTACCGCCTCGCGCGCGTCGGGCGGCTGGCCGCCGTCGCCGCCGTCGCCGTGCTCGTCTTCCAGGTCGGCGCGGGCGCCCTCGACCTCAACCGGGCCTGGCAGCCCCTCGCGGCGTGCGGCACCGTCTGCTCGGGTGGTGACTCGGCCTCCCACATGACCCTGGGCACCAACGAGATCCGTTTCCTCGACGCCGACGAGCTGGCGCTGGCGGCCTGGGTCCGGACCGACACGCCGCGAGAGGCGGTCTTCCTGACCGCGCAGCAGCACAACCACCCGGTGGTCACGATGGGACACCGCGTCGAGACGCTTGGCTTCCTCGGCGACCTCTACAGCTGGGGCGTCAACTACAACCCCCGCTACCTCGACGTCCTGGCCATGTACCGCGGTGGCGCTGACGCCGTGACCCTCCTCAACCGGTACCACGTCTCGTACATCGTGGTCGGTCCCACCGAGGCACGCGACCTCGGCGCCGACGCGGCTCGCCTGGCGCGGCAGTTCGGGGTGGCGTACCGCTCGCCGTCGGGCGAGTACGAAGTCTTCCGGGTCAGCGGCGCTTGATAGGCTGACCCCGATGCTGGTCCGCCTGCTCGTCAACACCATCGCGCTGCTCGTCGTGTTCTTTGTCGTGTGGGGCGTCCGGGGCGGCAACGACGTGGTCATCACCGCCCTCGTGATGGCGGTGATCCTGGCGGTCATCAACGCCTTCATCCGCCCGGTCCTGCTGCTTCTGACGCTGCCCCTGTCGGTGTTGACCCTGGGCCTCTTCGCCCTGGTGCTCAACGCGCTGCTTTTCTACATCGCCGCCCGCGTCGTGCACGTCAACGTCGGGTTCTGGCAGGCGTTCCTCGGGTACATCGTCTTCGTGGTCATCACGGCGGCGCTGAACCACGTGGGACTCACCGAGACGTGAAGGAGGCGGTCGCTCACCCCGACCTCGCCGTCCAGGTCCATGTCGACGATCGTCCCGGCGTCCTCGCGGCCCTCACGCGCACGATCTACGAGCACGGCGCGAACGTGAGCTACGTTGGACTGACGGAGCGCGCGGGCACGCGCGCGACCATCTACTTCGAACTCGAGAACGTGACGAGCCCGGACGAATTGATGAGCGCGCTGGGCGGACTGAATGACGTGACGGGGGTCGAGCCGGAGCCGACGTTCGGGGCGGTCTTCGGCAAGCGCGTGATCGTCATCGGCGGCGGCGCGCAGGTCACCGCCGTCGTCAGCGGGGCGGTGAACGAGGCCGACCGCCACAACATCCGCGGCGAGCGGATATCAGTCGACACCATCCCCCTGGTGGGCGAGCACGAGATCGCCGAGGCGGTGCGCGCGACAGTGCGCCTGCCCCGCGTGCGGGTCCTGGTCCTCGCCGGCAGCCTGATGGGGGGCGAGATCACGGACGCGTTGAAGGAGGCGCAGGCGGCGGGCATCGTGGTCATGTCGCTGCGCCAGGCGGGCTCCGTGCCGGGCTCCGCGGACCTCGTCGTGACAGACCCGGTCCAGGCTGGCACGATGGCGGTGATGCTGATCGCGTCGACCGCCCGCCTCGATATAGCGCAAGTCCGGGGCCGGACCTTCTGACCGCCGCGACGGAGGGGGAGAGCCAGGCCGCCTGGCTGCCCGTCTTCCGGCGGATCGCCGACGCGGTGCAGGCCGCGGTCGCGGACGTGTTCGGCACCACCGAGGCGCGCGCCGAGCAGGGAAAGGGCGCGGGGGGTGACCGCACCGTGTACATCGACGCTGTCGCCGAGTCGCTGACGCTCCGGATGCTGGAGGAGGTGCACGCGCGCGGGCGCGAGTTCACCGTTGTCAGCGAGGAGGCCGGCGAGCGCACGTACGGGGGCGGCGGCGACTTCGTCATCATCGACCCGATCGACGGCAGCCACAACGCGAAGATGGGGGTGCCGTACTTCAGCCTCAGCCTCGCGGCCGCCACCGGGCGCACCGCCGGTGACGTCTTCGAGGGCGCGGTGCGCAACCTCGCGACCGGCGATCACTTCAGCGCGAGGCGCGGCGCCGGCGCGTGGCTGGGCGACCGCCCGTTGCGCCTCCCTGCGGACGGTGCAGAGCGGATCTCGATATTGCAGATCGAACCGCCCGGGCTCATCGAGCGCCTGCCGCTTTACCTGGAGCTGATCGCGTCGGCCGAGAAGGTGCGCATGCTCGGGTCGGCCGCGCTCAGCCTCTGCCACGTCGCCAGCGGCGCGATCAGCCTCAGCGTCGCCCCAAGCCTGCGCTCGGTGGACTACGCCGCCGGCGTCCTCATCGTCGAGGAGGCAGGTGGGTGCGTCACCGACATGCTGGGCGACTCGATCGGCGGGCTGGACACCGCGCTCGACCGCCGCACGAGTGTGATCGCCGCCCAGAGCCGCGCCCTCCTGGACGAAGGCCTGCGCCTGGTCGAGGACGCCGCGGCGACGCTGAAGCGGTGACGGAGCTCCGCCGCGACGCCGTCACCGGCCGCTGGGTCTCGCTGGCCCCCGCGCGCCGGGAGCGCCCCGAGGCGAGCGCCCCGCGCCAGCTCGACGCGCCCGACGACCCTCAGTCGTGCCCGCTCTGCCCGGGCCACGAGGCGAGCACACCGCGCGAGCTCGCGGCCGTGCGCGGCAGCGGGGACGCCGACACGCCGGGGTGGGACGTTCGGGTGGTGCCGAACCTGTACCCGGCGTTCTCCGCTGAGGATGCGCCCGCGGACCTGAGCGACCCGCTCTACGAGCGCGGACCCGCGCTCGGCACCTGTGAGGTGATCGTCCACAGCCCCGACCACGCGCGCTGGCTGCCGTACCTCGGTGCCTCGCAGGCCGAGCTCGTCGGGCGGGTCACGCTGCAGCGCTACCGCCAGCACAGCGTGCCCGGTGTTGGCGCCGTGCTGCCCTTCTACAACCACGGCCGCGCCGCGGGCGCGTCCCTGTCGCACCCGCACGGGCAGCTCTGGTCGACGCGGAGCGCCGCTCCCGTGCTCGAGGAGGAGGTCGCCGGCGCTGAGGAGTACCGCGCGCGGACGCACTCCTGTGTCTTCTGCGCGATGGTGGAGGCCGAGGAGGAGGCCGGTGAGCGCGTCGTCCTGAACACACCCGAGTTCGTCGCCTTCTGCCCCTTCGCCTCGCGCGCGCCGTTCGAGTGCTGGATCGTGCCGAGGCGCCACGCGGCAGACTTTGCGCGGTGCGCGACGGCGAGGCGGCCGAGCTGTTCACGACGCTGCGCAGCGTCCTGTGGCGCCTCGCGCAAGAGGTGGGGGAGGTGCCGCTCAACTGGTACCTTCACAGCCTCCCCAACCCGGTGGCCGAGACCGCCGCGTCCTACCACTGGCACCTCGAGATCCGCCCCCGGCTCGGCGAGGCCGGCGCCTTCGAGATCGGCACCGGCACGTACACCAACACGTTCGCGCCGGAGTCCGCCGCGGAGATCCTGCGCGGCCAGGGCGCCGCTCCGCCGGAGGCGCTGCCACCGCCGGCTTAGCCTGAGTTGACGGGCGCCCGCATGCTAGCTTTCAGGGTCCGCGCGGGAGTAACTCAGCGGTAGAGTGCAACCTTCCCAAGGTTGAAGTCGCGAGTTCGAATCTCGTCTCCCGCTCCAACCCAGGTCCGAAGGATTACAGGACCAACGACCCTCGACGGGTTAGCCCGGCAGCCTCAGGGTGCGGTCATGAAGATGACCGCCCTCGTGCAGGAGGGCTACGGCTCGCCCGAGGTGCTGCACCTGAGGCAGATCGAGAAGCCGGCCGTGACCGAAAACGGCGTTCTGATCGCAGTGCACGCGGCGTCCGTCAACGCCTCCGACTACCACTACATGCACGGCATCCTTCCCATCCGGGTCATGGCCGGCCTCCGGCGGCCCAGGGGATCCGGGGTTCGCGGTTTCGACGTCGCCGGCGTGGTCGAGGCCGTGGGTCCGTCGGTCCGCGAGTTCAAGCCGGGAGACGAGGTGTTCGGCTTTGCCGGAGGCAGCTTCGCGGACTTCGCGCTTGCCGACCCAGGAAAGCTGGCGCTCAAGCCCAGGCGCCTGAGCTTTGAGGAGGCAGCGGCGGTTCCCGGCGCCGCCAGCACGGCCCTCCAGGGTCTGCGGGATACTGCCCGAGTTGCACCCGGCGAGAGCGTTGCCATCTTCGGAGCCGGCGGAGGGGTGGGAACGTTCGCCGTTCAGATCGCCCGAGGGCTGGGGGCGCGCGTCACGGCCGTGACCAGCACCGACAACATGGGCATCGTCAGCGCCCTCGAGCCCGACGAGCTGATCGACTACAGCGTGGAGGACGTGACCAAGGGCCCGCCGCGCTTCGGAGTGTTCTTCGACGTCGCCGCCACCCTCCCGATCGCCGATTGCGTGCGTGTGCTCCTTCCGGGCGGACGACTGGTGATCGCCGGGGCGGCCAAGGGTGGCGTCCTGCACCTGGCCAGGCGCCTGGGTAATGCATACCTCCGCTCCCACCTCCGGCATGAGCGCGTGACTACCTACCTGGCGAGGGTCAACCATGACGACCTCGTCGTCCTCGCGAACATGATCGATGCCGGCCAGCTGAGGCCCGTCATCGACCGCGTCTATCCCCTGCGCGAGGCAGCCGCGGCGATGGCGTACGTGGCGACGGGCCACGCCCGCGCAAAGGTAGTGATCGGAGTCGCCTGACAAGTCCAGGCGGTACCCGGCCGGGAGCGGTCGTCTGCTGGTCAGAGTGGCGCAGACCAGTCATGACGAGTAATCTGCCGTCAGCATGGGGTTGGGTTCGGGGTTTGCCTGGAGGCACGGCCGTTGCCGGCGTTTGGCATCCAGCCTGGCCTGCGCGCTCTTCGCCTGGTCCGCGCTACCCGGGCTCGTCGCCCATGCCGCCGCGAGCCTGACCGCAACCCCGATCACCTGGAACGTCATCGGTCTCGACAGCAACAACGTGACCTCGGGTCCCAACCAGTTCGAGTCCGGCGCCCGCATCTGCAACACCGGCAACGTGGCCGCGACGAACGTGACCGCCGCGTACGTGTTCGACAGCGCCAACGCCGACATCAACCTGGCGTCCGGCTCGAACTCGTCGATCAGCCTCGGCAGTATCGCGGCCGGTAGCTGCGCGGACGCGTACTTCAACATCGCGGTGACGCGCACGTCGGCGGCGTACAACACCACTCGCCGCTACCACATCACCGCCACCGCGACGGGTGGGCTCACCGCTTCGACCCCGACCCCGAGGGAGCTCTTCGTCGAGCACCTGATCAGCCAGAACCGGAACTCCGTGCAGAGCGTGACGGGCCCGACGACCGTCCTTGTCGGCCAGACCTACCAGTACACCGTGGCGAGCTCCACGGCCACCCAGGGATACGAGCAGCTGGAGTCCTTCCTCGACTTCCCCAATGTCATATTCCAGCTCGTTTCCGACGCCTCCACGTACACGGCGCCGGCGGGCGCGACCAACGACAAGGTGTATGCCGACGCGTGCGGCTGGGACAACGACCCGACGAGCGCGACCTACCGAAGCTGCATAGGTCCGGTCAACTACACCGGGGGCAAGGCTGGCGGCACCATCAGTTCCGTCTACACGGTCAAGATCCTGTCGGCCGGCACGGCCACCATCACCACCGTCGTCCGCGACTTCTCGGGCAGCAGTTACCACTACAACAGTGATTACGGGACCGGGGTCAACTCGATCTCGATCACAGCCGTGAACCCGCCGCCGGACCTGACCCTGTCGAAGACGCACACCGGCAACTTCCAGGTCGGACAGCAGGGCACCTACAACTTCGTCGTCAACAACATCGCCGCCGCCCCGGGGGACACGACCGGCGTGGTCACCGTTACCGACACTCTCCCCACCGGGATGACGCTGGCCTCGTCGTCGGGCACCGGCTGGAGCTGCTCCGGGACCACGACGGTGACCTGTACGAACCCGGGTCCGATCGTCGCCGGTGGGTCGAGCCCGTTCAGCCTGACTGTCAACGTCGGCCTGGCCGCGGCCGGCACCCCGACGAACACCGCGTCGGTGTCCACCCCGGGCGAGACGAACACGGCCAACAACTCAGCCAGTGATCCCACGACGGTCGTCGCCATGACCGACCTGTCGGTGACGAAGACGGACGGGCAGACCGCCGTGGTGCCGGGCACGCAGGTGACGTACACGGTGGTGGCGACCAACAACGGACCCCTGGACGTCACGGGCGCGGCGGTGAACGACACGCTGCCCGCCGGATTGACCAACGCG